>Ga0247729_10000709_pt1 | contig 13089 bp, 18 predicted proteins | sample UWRJL133311R2_FD_180958 | JGI IMG/M metagenome (GOLD analysis project Ga0247729, IMG submission 180958) | Plant litter microbial communities from Arlington Agricultural Research Station in Wisconsin, United States - UWRJ-L133-311R-2 | ecosystem: Environmental > Terrestrial > Plant litter >... | reverse complement strand
GGACAATAGTAGGGGCTTCAACCATGATATGGAAAGACTACCATTCTTTCGCAAGCTTGAAAGACCATTCCCAATCTGCGAAAGTGAATTTAGGACGACGCGGAGCGAGAGATCGACAGATGAACATGCCTGCGTAAACTTCGCCATCATCATCGATAACACGACTTCTAACATTATATGATCCTGAGCGCGCAAGTAGTCCGGATGGCGATTCTTCTGGGTCAAAGTTCTTGCTGTAAGGTTCGCCGTTGGGATGAGGGCCATAAGACCCAAGCATCTGTTCCAATTTATCGACTACAATGAGCTCCTTGGTCAGATCTAATATAACTCTAGAGATAAATTCACTGACCTTTGACACCAGCCCGCTTCACGACTTGGATGTATCGAACGCCCTGGATTGTCGCCACCTCCTTAGTGGCAAGAAACAAACGAGGTGATAAAACTTACAGAAATGATCGAGTGGTTCACCTTGAAGGTGATGCGGACGCTGAAGAGACGATGAGTGGGTACATAGTATAGTCGATAAAATGTTGGTCACTTGTACTCCACGCCTTCCTTGATCACAATCGGATTCTTCTTTGTGTCGGCGAGCCTGGCAATATCCTTCAAATCGAAACAGATCTTCTTTCCTGCCGGCAAAGTTGGAGAGTCGAGTTCGAGAGTTAACACGGAAACCTATCATTCTGGAGTCAGTAACCAAACAGAGAGGATCGCGTAGCCACACACTTTGGGGCCGCTTGTGTCGCCACCCGTCGCACCAGGCACAATACCCAACGATGCTTTCCAGCGCGCCAGACTCTCATCTTCGGCATCAAGGTTGGCGTACTCATCGGCAGACTTGGCAGCACCTGGTTTGTAACCTTCGTATTTTACATCAGACCTACGACCTGCTAATCGTGTTACGGGATGGCTCACCTGGAGTGGAACTGGGCACAAGCTCGTCGTCGTTCTCGTGGGGCTATAAGGCAGCAGATCTCATTGAGACGCGTTATCGAAAGCGGGGAGAGGCGTTATTCGCTTACAGTGGACATATTGAAGATGAGATATACTTGTTCGCTGTCGTCGATAGAAGGAAGAGAGCAGCTTATAAGTCCTTGTTCATCACCAAGATCGATTTCACACGAGTACTAATCGCATGTTGCCGGACAACATCTACAAAGTATCACGGGGGGATACATCTTCTCGTACCCCAAAAGCCATGGTAACAGCATATACACCGCCATTTCATATGGTAAAAATATCCTATTAGATTTAGTCCATTCCTCCATCCAACCCGAGCGCTTCATAACGCTCCTCACCGGTGTCAAAGCATATAAACAGCTGTATCTCATCCACCAAACTAAGAGGATGGTTCAGGATGCATCGCCTCTATTCGTCACAAAGAGAGTGGCCGTGAGTTCATTTCCTGAAAATAATTCGTTCAACGTACCGCCTTTGAACCAGCATTTTCCTTTGCTTAGATGAAAGCATTTTGGACCGTTAGGGCAGACATGACCCCAGCAGCACTTGTCACCATATGGGCATTGAACCCCTAAAATTAGTTCAAGCCAGTCAATTCCAGCTTTCGAAAACACAACGGCAAAACAGACCATTTTTCAGCCAGTTACACGGGGCTTTCTTCGCGTTATTTGCCAGGGACACAAGCTGCTCTGGGGTGAGAACGTAATCATGGGAGTATTTGCAGATTCCGGCCTGTCGATGGGATGTCAAACATGAGCTATCTGGAAACTAGAGAAAGAACGCTCACGTACCCCTTTAGAACATGTCATCAAGTAATGCTCATTGCAGGGTGGAGGGTTTTCTGAACATAAGATCAGATCTAAGCGGTAATGTGAAGGAGAGAAAGAGGACACACGTTTATGGAGGGGCTGAGGAAGAGAAATCATAGCATCAATGTCGTACGGATAGCAGGGCAGGCGAACAAAATGTGTTACCACTGTTGTATCAATTGGCCGCCCGACCGTTCGGGCAGGGGACTGGGGGCTGATAAGGCCACCGTTAGAAGTGACCGCGCTGTAAGGCCCCGTTGATAATGGCGCCAGTTTCTTTGGAGCTCGTGGGGGTCGTTCTGAAAGAAACAAGCCGTCCAGAACTAGACTTGGCAAGGTAAAGGCATTAGGCCTGTCAGCGCTTGCTTCCAAGTTCGATTGTGAGGGGTAGAGGAGGGTAATTTTGCCAAGCATATCCTCCCTTTCGAGGGCGCTAAATACTGGCATGTATGTCGTAGGTTCATAACCTATCAGAACACCATCAGATAGTCAACTTCTGGTTCGAAGGCCTACAAACCGCCGAAGAAGATGCGCAGAGTCTGCGGGAAGCAAGTGAACGTTTGAAGATATTCTAGGTGCCATGCTTCAGCGGTTCGCACTGCAAAGAATTTGGCCAAAGGCTCACCTTGTACTTTGGACTCCAGCGCCTCTTTACTATGGCCGGTATCGATCGTGCAAAACCTTGGAGAAGCTTGGGTGAACCCCTGTCATGAAAATCAAGAATAGCTAATACAAGAACGTCGCATGGACTTACCGCCACGAATGCATGAAATTGGTCGTGGGAGCAGATATTATTGACACTCAGATCCTCAGCCAGGTCCATGCGATCGAAATAAAGTGTTGTCCAAAATGAGAGACGGCCATAGACGTGGACTTCCTCACTTGACAATTGTGCCGCTATTCGTTGAGTAAGTTGTTGTGCTGCGGCTCTACCACCCGTATATCCTTGGATGAGGAGGTCACGGTTAAAGATGAGCTCATCTCCGTTGATAATGCACAGGATGAGAGCATGCTGGTTCTGCGCTAGAGCTGAGTGTCTGCTGCGCATGGGGCGCCTAAATTGTCTGACGCACCGAATTGAAGGTATCCATACTGGAAATTTGCCTGTTGAGCGCCGCAATTTGCACATTATGTGCTTTGACTTCGCGTTCAGAGGCTTCAAGTGCTACGGAGTGTGCTTGCTTCCAGACCAAAAGTTCGACCTCGAGTTCAGCGACGCGATTTTCCAAGTCCGAATTACGCCTAACTGTCGCCGAGGATAAATCTGCCAGTCGTAAGTCGCGTCGAAATCGTCGAGAAATAAAGGAGAAAATCTTACTTAAAAGCCGGGTAAGCGTCTCGTCCCTGGTAATTTGAGACATGTCGTATGAGAGTCAGGAAGTATCGCGAGCACTCCCACTCACCAGAGCTGTTGATTAGCCTCTCCCATGGGTTGGGAAGCCATGCTGGGCAAGGAAGAGACAGTACTCGATGGTGTACAGATGTGGCGGGCGGGAATGAAGGACTGGTTGTGTAACAGGCGCCTTTAAACCATGTCTTGACTTCCATGCAAAATGAACTCTCAAATGGTCTTCTCCGGGATCTTTTTCCAGACGAGGAAGGTGGATGTCAAATATGGAAGTTTACAGGGCATTACGAAGGCCGTAAATTTATTATCCTGAAGACTTCTTCTCAAAACTCACACGAAACCTACCTCTAGACCCAGGTTGACGGCATCCAGGATTGAATGAAGGGCGCTGGCAGAGCCGTCAAACCTTCCGGCAGTCAGGGCGGAGATTTGGAGTGACATGGTCAATTCGACATTACAGTAGTGACTCGTCTCGAGAGAAAGAAGTGAAGAGCAACGTGAATTGTGAACTAACGGGGAGGAACAAACAAACTATCTGGATCCAATAGCCACCGAATCCCCGCGGCACTTCCACCGAGACCTTCGCGGCTCAGGGTATAAATATTTGCACCCTTCAATCAAAAAGTATATCATGGCATCGCAGATTCAGATGTAGACTAGGTCAACATAGTCTTGGGCTCCTTGTGCATATCAGCTGTTTAGATTGAGTTAGCTGTTGGCGCCAGACATCAGAAATGAGGTCACTTTACCTCCCACGAATTTGCATCGCCCTTGCTTGAAGAAGTGGCACTTGGTCGTCTGAGGACAGTGGTGGCCATAGCAGCAGTCTTCACCCCAGAGGCATGTTTCGCCTTGGTTCACATGAGCCACGATTCAATAGGAACACCAACAAACTCACCTTTGTTCTTCGAAGGACACGGAGACTTCTTCGCATTCTGGCGAATCTCCACGAAGTGTTCCGGCTGTAGGACATAGTCGTGAGCATACTTGCAGTCAGCCCCATGTTTGCAGTTCGACAGGTAGAAGAGAGTGCATGGGGGTGGCTTGTCTAAATTTAATCAATGAATTAGTTTGACGCGGCGCAGCATATGAGCGCGACCCACGTTTAGAAAGAGGCTAAGTTTTGTATTAGTTGTCAGTCAAACTCATTAAATCAGAATGGATGGAACGTACAAGATTCGGAGTCACCCTGCGTGATCGCGCAGTTACGAGTGAGGCGCGAGGAGGTAGGCTATCTTCGCTGCCGTCGCTGGAGCTGGTGCTGCCGCTCGAATCTAGTTCAGGTGTTTCTGCCCTCTTGACTGGCGTTTGGACTGCTGACGAGTAGCTTAGCGGCGTAGGGCGTTCTTTCGGGGCAGCAACGTCCAGTCGATCTACCGAGGCAAACGGCAAAGCATCAAATTCCTGTTGACAAACTGCCTTGGCCGGTTTCGGGGAGCCAGCCTCTGGGAGGCTCTCAAGAGGAGCGATGGCGGCGCTTGCAGCTAAGGCTGGATGCACGAGGCCCGGTGGAGAAGTAAATGGGTTTCCGAGTTTCTGCTGGATGAACAGGTCCGGAATGCTGAAAGAAGGAAGTTCGAGCTCATTAATCCCTGCGGCCATATCTGAATATCCTCTCAAGAGAATCAATTTATGCTTGAAGCCAGCTGTTATCTGAGAACGAAGAGTCGTCGCGTATCCATTATCGTGACAACCTTCGCACCATATCAGCCCGGCTCCATTGGCCATAAGAAAGCGAGCATACCTCCGAAAATTATTTTCTCGGTTTGAGGTAGTCTGATGTCATCTTCCAACAACGCTAAATAAGACCAGTAAGCAAGACGTCTGAATGCTGCATGCGGCGCTGAAATACCTTTGATTTTAGCATCGGCGGCTTCCTTTGCGCTTCCGACGTCAAGCATGATGAATCGCTCCGCTGCTTGATTGAAGCCCATGATAAATTCTTCAAATTTCGCCTTCGCGGCCAGAAGTCCCAAGCGACCAAAGGTATCTCCTAGACCCCGCCTGTTGAGGAAGACGTACACCCAGAGTTGATAATGACTAGTCCCGTTGGTAGCAACGAGATGCTGCATAATGGAGTCGGACAGTTTCTGGGCAGCTGCGTGACCGCCAGCCTGGCCTTGGGCAATAAGTTGACTGTTGAAAATAGCGCCGTCGCCATCCAGGAGAGCGATTATGCGGTGTCCCTGTTGGAGGCATTAAATCATTGCTGCTATGAGAGCTTGAACATGCTCACCTTCAGCTGATTCTCCATATCTTCTCGTTGCTTATCAGCGTCTTGTTTTAGCCTTTCGAAGCGTTGTCGTTCAACGTCGAGATCAGCATAGGCTCGCTTATACACGTTCAATTCTGATTCGAGGCGTTTGATCGTCTCTCTGGAGCTGGTGTCGCTTTCTAGAATGGTGATAATTTCTCCTAAGAATTGTTAAATTGTGCCGTCTTCGATATTTCAGAAACTATGGCCACCTACCGCGCAGTTGTTCAAAGTAGATCCCGCTACACCGTACAACCAAATCAGATATGAATTACTTTCAGTGTCCTCGGTAGACATACACGCGATTTTGCGGAACCAGAGGCTCACGCATAGCTGGCGGAGTTTCAGTGTTCAGATTGTCGTAAAACATCGGAGTTGAGTCAGTGGGTTGTCAGTAAGGATGTATCAGAATGTGAATTGAAAGCAAATATTCGAACTCGTCCATTCTTTTAAAGAGTTCAGTAGCGGTATCTCAGAGTAGCCGCACTGCAGCGGCATGCCGATTGTGACTGGCTGGGGGTTAGATCGTAACACATTCAGGGTTTGGCCATGCTCTGAACACATGTTCAGGCAATCGTTGCATGAGCCTCTTTCGAGCAGCAGAGCTAAACAAGGCACGGAGTAGGCAAATTTCATCAGGTAAGAGGACCTGGACGGAGCCATTCCCAGAGGTTTCTTGACCCTCCGGAGAAAAAGCCCACTATAGATATCCAGACTCTAGCAGACGGCTGTTTCAGCACGATGACACGCCCACGTAGGATATTGCCTACATCAGCTGATATGAAACCATTCCTCGAAGCACGCCAAAGCCTCGTTGAAGATCCCGCATTGAAAGAGCACTGTCAGTATGTGAAAAAGCAGAGTCCGTGCTGCAGCATCGTTTCAGTGTGCTCATTGTATATTGGAGACTAGAGTCCCGTGCCCAAGGCCATTGATATGGATGTGGTACGATTTATCAACGCAAGATTAAGTTCCGAGACGCATTTTCGAAAGCAGAAATTGCGTCTGAATGTATAGGCAAGCAAGTAAGTGCCAGTGAAGGTTCAGTGTCACGTTCAAAAAGTCAGACTAAATGTGACATGTCACGAACGCGTGAAGACGCGTCGGGCGTGACACAACCAGGCTTGGCTACGACCCACAACCACCCTGACCCTTAACCCGCCGCGACACCCATTTCCTCCATAAAACCTTAGTCAAACGCTTCAATATGTCAAATCTATACACCTCACTTCAAGTTTCGCCAAGGAAGAAGCGATGCCCTCCGGAGCTGGAGGATGGACGCACAACGACCCCAAAGAAGATGCGCACAGCGTGCGTAGCACCATTCATGTAGGAACGCTCTACTAATAGGACCTTTTATCTAGCCCTCCAACTCCTCCCCCTACAAAGTCACGAACAAGTACATCTTCTAAGCACTCGCTACCTGCCTCTCTTTCTCGGCTATATAATCTTCAAACAGCATTACAACATGCACTTTCCCATGCGCTGGCAACCTGCGCTATCTCACCTACATCTGACTCTGGAATCGTTCGGAATGTTCTGAACCACATATCTCTTGCGACCTATTCTGGTTTCTCAAACTCTTTCGAGGTAGACGACCTAAAGCGTCTATGCTGGCTTTGGGAGTGGGACAGCAAGTTCACATCAGACAAGAAGAAGAAAGTTCTCGAGGAAGATGATGACAATCCTTTCTTGGACTCTAAGACGATAACAGAGCCAGCCCCGTTGGAGTGGACGCGAGGTGCTATGGGTCTTGTTCTCAGTCCTGCCACTCACTACTCCAAGGTGGATCGCAAACGTGTTCCCGCTTACGGTATTGGTATTGAAGTTGAAATGGACATTGACAAGGATATGGTTAGTGGCATGGCCGCAGTGGCACGCTGGACGGCCACATCTGAGAGGCGACGCTCTGAATTCCTTGCAAAATTAGAGCACTGGAATCAGGTGAGAACTGTGTCATTGTAGAGATGATTTCGCGTTAATTTTCTTGTCTCAGCTTCATCCTGAGTCGTCACCGTTATCTTCAGTTCCCCTTGCCGACATACCTGAGCTTTATGCACCCAAAGTATCAGCACTTACGCGTACCTTGGCATCCTGCTCCCCCTCTGCCGTATCCTCTCTCAAATTACCAGCACCCCCGTCATCCCCATCTCGTTCTCCAACAAAAAAGACAGCTCAGGACTTTGCGATTCCGTTTCCTTCATTCACATCCATGTCTCCTATAAAGAAAAGTGGACTTTTATTCCCCCAGACTCCATCTCGTCGTGACCGACTGGAAAGCAATCCGCCTGGCCCTCCTCAGACCCCTTCAACTACCTCATCTCCTTCTAAGGAAGAATCCTGTCCGTCTACTCCAGTGCATCAGAGAGGGTCGGACGACACTCCATTTCGGACACCATCCACCTCGCGGAGACAGGCTCTGCTGGAGCGCGTCCGACAGAGATCTTTGTCGGCTTCTCCAACCAAGACTCTCCGACATTCTCTTGCGAGCCCTTCCAAAACGAGCAGAGATCAGATGCTGAAGATGAACCAAGACGAAATGAGGCGCAGATGTCTTTTAGGTCGTCTCAGCGGTGTGGCAGAAAGCGTCTGGATGTAAGCTTCGCCATTCTCATCATTCTCTGTAACCGACTGAGATCATCTCCAGGCTTTTCTCGAATCCTACTGCGTCAGGCTCTTCGACTCCCTCACGGAAACGGCGCGCTTTGCCTCTCCCGGATGTCATCACTGCCGTGGTCAAGTCCTCGCCTGTGCCACTTTCGACATCAGAGGCAAACGACTCGATAGCCATGCTCATTAAATTGTGCCCTTTTTTCCTTAAAAAGCTTGATTTATCCGGTTCAGAGTGGCTCGAGATGCCTGCTCCGATACCTACCACTGTGTCATCGTCCGTTGACGCTTCCCCGACGAAAGCAAGACCACTGAACGATCCCGCCAGCCCTGGACGGCCTAAAGGCAAGACCGACAGTGCCCAAGAGCTTGTTACGCGTAGTCCAAGAAGAGTAAAGAAGGAAGGTGGCGGTCTACGTGAGGTCAGGGAAATCATTCGAAGGGAGCTTGAGATGGATGAATAATTTCCCAAATGCTGTATCTACAATCCTCGTGTTGATCTGTGCTGTTTCGTAATTCGATATGTAGTACTGCGCCTTTCATTTCGATATGTCTAAAATAAAGTTACTGGTGTACATAAGGATCTACTGATCAATCTGAGGTGTGCCACCTAAGCATGCGGAAGCGAAACATTCTGGGCGAACGCCTGGCGTAGCTCACACACGATCAGCAAAGCGCGAGGAACTCTTTCCAAAGATCGTTAAGCCAATATATGCCTGCCAGATGGCCACCGGTGAGTGGTCGAAGATGCGCGTTCTTGTAGGCATTAGTGAGCCACTGAGCCATCTCAAAGGGAGCCAGCTTGTCTCCTTTGGCCGCTACTATGAAGATCGGACGCTTGTTGTGTTCGTCATCCAAAGCTGCTGGACTGTAGCCCCAGTCACCATGAATAACGTCCGACACTTCTGTAAATCCATCCCAAGTGTCATGCACGCTCTTGTGTATGTTTTCTCCGAATTCCCGTTCGAGTTGTCCCTCCGCTTTGCCCCTATCTGCACGCCATTTAGCGAAAGTGGCCTTCTCTTCATCGTCCATCTTGTCAAAAATGGAGGATCGAACGAAGGCCTCGGCACCTTCGACGGTCTTGAACTTGCTCCCGATTGTGGCGCTTACCAACCGAGGGACGATTTTGAAAGGAATATATTGCGCTGGGGGTCCAACCATGATATAGTTTGCCATGGTCATAGTCTTCGCGTAGTCCTTGTCCTCTCGGAATGGAGAGAAGGGTGCAAGAAGCATACACCCCTTCACGTAGCGTCCATACGGAAAGATGTCGAAGGATGCCCCATAGAGCATTTGTGCGGGTACGGTTCCATATGACCCTCCTGAGACGTATATTTCGAGGTGGTCTTTGTTGGGATGGAGATGGTCAATCAAGGCAGAGGTGTCGGACGCGAGGGCGACATGGTAAGGAGTGCCCTTGGATCGAGGGGAAGACTTTCCCCAGCCAGCAAGTGTAGGTGCGATGTAATGCACGTCCTTGTCGAGAAGCACTTGTTGGGGGGTGTCAGCGATCCCAACGCCGAACACGCCATGGAAAAAGATGACAATGATTGAGCTGGAGGGGTTGCCCGAAGCTGCATATGCCAGTGTTCTACCATCCGGTAGTGTGAGGTATTTCTCTGGCGAGCGAGTATCCAAGGGAGTAGTCGAGGACATGATTGAGTTGGGAAGCTGATGAACAGAATGAAGCATCGATATATAGCTTTATATCGGAGTTGTTTGGATCTGCGTGTGATCGCCAGCTGCGCGTGGCAGTCCCAGTTAAGGTAGACCTGAAGGCACAGTTCAGGGCGGTTACCTGGTACTTGTGCAGATCCTTGTCATTATCAACGTTAAGGGTCCTCTCAGGCTGCAGCTGTCACTGGATCCGACTTAAATGCCAAGCATGAACTGCGAGCAAAAGCAAATGTCCCCAAGTTGGTCATCTAGTTTAGCATCTGAGTGGCAGCATCACCTAAAGGACTCTTTGAGGAGAGTGCTAATCGAAGGATTCAATACACAGGGTACGTACATTCAAGTGATACAAAATTATGCTTAACCAAGGCGTTATTGCCTAGGCAGTTCGACGATCCCCCTGTCCATTATTTTAGATGCCTTCCGCAGTCTTCTCTTCTCTGGCCTCCTTCTCGAACGCTATACAGTCCACGACCCTGCCTTCCCTTCTGCTCTGCTCCGCGGCAAACACCGTAAGGTGGCTCTTCAGAACCTCGTCGATGTTCGTCCCCAGAATATCCTGTTGCTTGCTTCTAACCGCCTCAACAAAAGACCTGATGAGACCAGTATCGCCTCCACCGTGTCCTCCGCCTTCATTGACGGGACGATGAGTCTTGGTCGACCTCTTCCTGAAATCTGTGACGGTGAACTTGCTCATGTCTCCAATTATTTCACCGTGGCTGAAGTGTAATCTTGTTTGTCGCTCGCAGATGGCTGAGGTAAAGGCGACCATAGTGAATGATGCAGTTGAGCCATTTGAGAATTCGATGTTGACGACTTGATTGTCGCAGACGTCGTTGGCGCTCTCGTAGACGCACAGACCGTAAGGGCCGTTCTTAAGAGCGTCCGTAACATTCTCAATGTCTGGTAGACCGTCGACGATGGTCTCCACAGGCCATCCAGCATTTCCGTGTGAGACAGGGTCCAGATACACTAAAGTGAAAGATGAGTTTCTGGTGAGAAGAAACAGCACTGGACGAACGTTTCTTGGCGCTATATGGACACTCCTTCTCGACGGGGCAGTCCAGACAGCGTTTGGCATCTCCAGCACCCTGGGGCTTTGCTTCTTTCCGGAAATGCTGCAAGGAGCCGAACGAAGATACTTTCGTTGGAACTGCAGGAGAGAACCAATGGCAGAGCAAGTCGATATCGCTGAGGGAGATCTGTCAGACGCATCCAACTGTAAATTCTTGAACATACTGGCAGCTCTTGGTCATCAACGAGAAAGAACTGTCTTTTTCGCTTGCCCAGTTCCCTCGCACGTATGAATGGGCGAAGTGATAGTAACCCACAGGTTCAATCTGCACGACATTGATCAAATCACCCAGCACGCCAGACCGAATTATCTCAGTGATTTCTTGACTGTACGGCGAGTACCTCATGACTAGAGATATGTTTAAGTAACGAGGAGGTTATAAGATCAAGGACATTCCGCATACCGTGTCCCATTCCAAAAATCTGGCCGGATTTCTTTACCGCATTCTCCATTGTGATACAGTCTTCAATGCTAGTGGCCATCGGTTTCTCACAAAGAATATGGTAGCCCTGCTCAGAGAAAGCCGCTGTGACTTCCGCATGGAGGTGGTCTTGGACAGCGATAAGAACGGCGTCTGCCAAACGTTTTCCAATGGTACTAATAGTCTCAGCCGAGGCAGCTAGCAGGTCCTGCCAGGTATCAAACACGAGGGTCTGGTCAATTTTGTGCAGATTTGCAAAGTGCTTTCGAGTCCTGGGACGTGGTTCGGCCATGGCTACAACCTTACACTTCTCTGGCGATGCCAGCGCGTACTTCGTGTAAGACTGATATTCGTGTTCAATTATGCTGTCAGTCAATAATGTGTAACACCGTACCTTTCCCCTCTGCCCACAACCAACGACAGCAATAGTCACAACTTGAATCGGTTCCACCTTCACTGGCTTGAGAGGTTCCGATACTTGGCCGTTGGCAGATTCACTTTCGTGAACGGGAGATTCCTTCATCCTGACGGATCTTCTCCAAAGGTTCTTGGTGTTATTGAGCAAAGCTGACATGTGGGAGAATAAAGATAAAAGTAGAGCTGCATAAATACATCAAGGGTGACATCGCGGATGGTGCGAAACCACTGCGCTTCGCAGTCTTGCCAACGGGGTAACGGCCGAATTGGGTACGCCAGGGACGCGTCCTGGCCACTCACCTTCGCTCAATGTGCTGAGCTGGATGCCCCGTATTCTACCCCGGCTCGCAAAGCTTGTCGAGAAAGATACTATTCAACAGAAAAATTTCCCCTTTCTCCCCAAGTCTGGGAAACGTACCAAATCTCTTTTTAAACCAGCATTGCCAGCGCCGTCTTTTCATCCTTCGCATTATGACCGGTCGGTTTTGCTAGCACCGCAAAGTCCAGTAACCAACAAGAAGGACTATGTGCAGCATAAACGAGTGCCGCCGAGTCTTTCGGGTCCTGGTAAAATAGTGGATCCAAAACAGCCTGATCCTCCTCGCCAAATGACCAAGCAAGAATTTGCGTGGTGGTCGAACCCATATCGTATGTCCAAGTTGTTTCTCATTCCTTCTAGGTTCTGACAGTCATTAGTCAGGATGTTAGCTTCTCCAATCCGGACGTGTATATCAACGGGAAAGTCGTTGCCAACTGGTGGGTCTTTAACTGTATAAAAGTAGCCTCATGCCTCAGCTTTTCTGCAGACCTTCTGGTTCGTTTCACCGGACTAAACCTTCCACCGTCAAAGATAGCATCTTCTAACAAGAAGCAATCTTCTCCTGCAATAATATCTCCCGACGGAATCCTGCATCCAAAATACGCATCCCGTAAATTCGGGGGCGGTTTCTACGTCCTCTGTTGGCGAAAGGCTGTCGAGAACCTGCAGAAGGGAGCCTACAAGCGCGTATCGGCGCAGCTCAGCTACCCTCCCCATCTTCCTGACTATGTAGCCCATCTGCTGCGTCTATGCGTCCTTCAAGAGTTCGAGCTGCTTGCCCAGCGCCTCGAATACGCAGTCAAGCACAGTAAATCACTCGGTCTTCATGGAACTATTCTTCGTCGACTCACGAACGAGGAATGGGACACTCTCAAGTCAACTGGAGTCATTCCGTACCCGAGTGCCGTCGCAGTTCTTGATATTCCTCCGGTAGACGTAGATCCCATCACCAATGAGCGCCCGCAGCCCTCGATGTCTGCTTTACCACCAGAGGACGAAGATCGCCCCGCAGATGCACCGCCTATATCTGTACTGATGCCTACCTCGACTGGTTTCCTCAAAGATCCGGATGACATCTTACCACACGCTCAGGTTCCACTATATAACAGCAAAGCTGCGTTTCCTAGCCGCTCTCAAAGAGCTGCGCTACATGCGATTCTAACGCGCATTTTAACTGCGGAAGATACTGTCAGGCGTTT
>Ga0247729_10000708_pt1 | contig 13090 bp, 13 predicted proteins | sample UWRJL133311R2_FD_180958 | JGI IMG/M metagenome (GOLD analysis project Ga0247729, IMG submission 180958) | Plant litter microbial communities from Arlington Agricultural Research Station in Wisconsin, United States - UWRJ-L133-311R-2 | ecosystem: Environmental > Terrestrial > Plant litter >... | reverse complement strand
CGGAACCTTTCGCCTCGGCTTCTTCGTCGGTCCGTTCATCAGTGCGGCTGTCATCCACCTCACCGGCAGCACGCAGTCCGTTTTCTGGATCCACATCGCCGGCTGCCTCGGTGCCGCCGCCCTGCTGTTCATTCTTCGTGACCCCGCAGAGATCCTCGCTGCCCGCCGCGCCCGCACCGGTGCGATCACCCTGCCTGCCATGGAGGGCCAGAAGCTCGTCGCCGCCGAAGCGCATGGCTTGTTCCGCACTATCTGGAACAGTCGCGCCGTGCTCGTGCGTCTCGGCAGCGGCGCGGCTCTCATCGGAGCGATGCGCGCGAGTCGCCAGGTCATCCTTCCGCTGTGGGCGGTGAGCATCGGCATTGCGGATGCCCAGACCGCCTTGATCATCGGAGCCGCCGGCGCGATCGACTTCGCCCTGTTCTATGCGAGCGGCCAGATCATGGATCGGTTCGGGCGCCTGTGGAGTGCCATGCCCTCGATGATCGGACTCGGACTCGGTCACCTCGCGCTCGCGTTCACGCACGATGCGAAGTACGCGGTCGCCTGGTTTATCGCCGCTGCGATCTTCATGTCGCTGGCCAATGGAGTCGGAAGCGGCATCCTGATGACCCTTGGGGCCGACCTCGCCGACCAGAAGAATCCCGCGCCATTCCTCGGTGCGTGGCGGTTCACCGGGGACGCGGGCAGCGCCGCGGGTCCCCTGGCGATCGCTGGCCTGACCGCGGCGGCATCGATCGCGTTCGCGAGTGGCGTCATGGGGATCGTCGGGCTGATCGGCGCTGGGATCCTGCTGCGGTATGTGCCGCGATACGCCCCGCACGTTCGCCAACGGTAAGTTCATCCTCTGGGCTGACGCGGCCTGAAACGCCCGCGCACTACCGTGACCTGTGTGACGGGGATAGTGAGCGGCCAGGTTCTGCGGGCACCTCGGTCTTCTGCACCGGCACCCGCGCCCGATCATCGCCCCAGCCTGTTCGGCGATCCGCGGCTTCTCGGCAATCTGAGCCGCACCGCTCTCGTGTTCGACCTCGGCCTCGCCGTGCTGCTCGCCGCGATCGGCGTCTGGGCCACGTCGGCCGGGCTCGTGCCGCGCGTCACCTGGATCAGCCTCGGCTTCATGATCCCCGCGCTCATCCTGCGGCGCGTCCTTCCTCCGGCGGCCCTCGCCCTGGCCTGGATCTCCACCGGCGCACAACTGGGCTCGGGCCTCGACGTCTCGTTCCTGCAGGTCGGCACGGTCATCGTGCTGTTCAGTGCTGTTGCCTATGGCCGGCGCTGGGTCGTGGTTCTCGCCGGAGCATCCGTGATCGTCGGCACCGTCCTGGCGGTTTCGTACCTGTTCAGCGCCCAGTCGTGGACCTGGCTCTTCGTGCCCACGTCGAACCGCCCCATCTTCACTCCGACCGTCGTCTTCGCGCTCATTCCGCTCGGCGTTCTCAGTGGCGCGTGTCTCGCCGGGATCGCGAGCCGGTTGCTGCGACGGTCCCAGCAGGCGCAGGTCGCCCGGGAGGCCGCAGAGCAGGAGGCCCGGAGGTCCGAGGCGATCGCAGTGCTGGAACGCGAGAAAGCCGACCTGGCCCGCGATGTGCACGACGTGGTCGGGCACTCGCTCGCCGTGATCATCGCGCAATCGGACTCGGTTCGATTCCTCGACGATTCCGATCCGGAAGCGTTGCGTCGCACGGTGGCAACGATCGCCGAAACAGCTCGCCGGTCGCTCGGCGAAGTGCGCGGGGTGCTCACCCAGATCGAGGCTGCAGAGACCAACGGCATCGGGGTGATCCCGGATCTCGACCAGTTGCTGCGTAACGTCAGCAACTCCGGAGCGACTCTCTCGACGACGGTCGATGGAGACCCGGTTGCGCTCAGTTCACGAGCTGCGGATGCCGCCCACCGGGTTCTGCAGGAAGCCCTCACCAACGCGCTCAAATTCTCCGATCGCGACCAGCCGATTCTCGTGAGCCGCCGGTGGTCGCCATCGTCCCTCGAGATCAGGGTGCGCAACCACGTGACCGACGGCATCCGCCTACCGTCAGTCGAGGCAGACCCGACCTGCGGCGGGTCCGGAATTACCGGGATGCGAGCGCGACTCGACGCCGTAGGCGGGCGACTGACCGTCGAAACCGGGGTCGAGCGGGGAAAGCCGGTCTTCACCGTTCTCGCGAGCATCCCGGTGACGAGCACACGATCGTGAGCGACCACATCCGCGTTGTGCTGGTCGACGACCAGCAGCTTTTTCGTGAGGGCGTGGCGATCATGGTCGACGCGCAGGCCGACATGCAGGTCGTGGGTCGGGCAAGCGACGGGCTCGAGGCTCTCGACGTCATTGCCGACAGTGCGCCGGATGTCGTGCTCATGGACATCCGGATGCCCGTTCTCGACGGCGTCGCCGCCACCCGCGAGCTTTTCACTCCGGAGGCTGTGGCCGCGCGAACAACCCCGCTGAAAGTCATCGTGCTGACCACGTTCAACCTGGATCTGTCGGCGGCGACCGCTATCCGGTTCGGCGCGAGCGGGTTCCTGCTCAAAGACTCGACACCAGAATTTCTCACCGCGTCGATCAGAGCGGTTCACAGCGGGGCGTCGGTGATTGCGCCGGCGGCACTCACCGATCTGTTCCGCTCGGACGATCACTCCGGCACCACCTCGGCGCCGCCACCGGCGTTCGGCACGCTCTCGACCCGGGAGCTGTCGATCTTCCACCCCGCGGCCCGTGGGCTGAGCAACGCAGAGATCGCCGCCGAACTGTTTGTGAGTGCGCACACGGTGAAGTCACACATCAGCAGCATCCTTGCGAAGCTCGGTCTGCGCGACCGGGTGCAGCTCGTGGTGTTTGCCCACGAGCATGCACTGCTCGAGTAGGACGCTTTACTCGCGGATTATGGTCGACCACGGCGGTAATACCTGCCGTCTTCTCCCCCGTGCCTGTGGATAAAAAGGAAGTTGTTCACACTACTTATAAGTGGGTGAGAATGTCGGTGGCGGGGTGTCCAATGGACACATGACAACGACCCCGGACTTCGCAGCAGAGATGGCAAACCACCCTGCCATGCGCGCGATGGAAGAGCTGCGGGGCACGATCGAGCAGATCGAGGCGCAGACGCGGGTAATGAATGGTGCTGAAGCGTCCCGGCTGGAGTTGATCGAGAAGGCCCGCCGGCAGATGCGGGCGATGCAGGCGGTTCCGGATGCGGAGCTCCGGCGAACCGGCGGTGTCAGGTTCCAGTCGGACGAGCTCGCCGACCGTTCCCTCGCGCAAGAGATCGGCCACGCCCTGGGTGTTCACGAGCGCACCGGTGGGAATCGGATCTACTGCGCCGAGGTCGTCACCACCGAATTCACCGCAACCCTCGAAACCCTGCGGGAGGGGCGGATTGCGGTTGGGCACGCTCAGACGATGGCCGACACCGCGATCGGACTCCCCCAGGAACAGCGCCTGGAGTTCGAGCGGCTCGCCCTGAAGAAGGCGGTGCAGCAGACCTCGAACCAGTTCATCACCACCGCCCGGAAGATCCGCGACAAACTCCAACCCGAACTGTTGGAAGAGCGGCACCGGACAGCGTTCGACGACCGCGACACGCGCATCGACCCCGCCCATGATGCGATGGCGAGGTTCACCATCCACCACTCCGTCGCCACCATCTTCGGCATCTCCGACCGCATCGACGCGATCGCCCGACACCTGAAGACCCTCCCCGGCGAGAAGCGCACCCTGACCCAGCTGCGGGCGGACGTTGCCGCGCAGATCCTGCTCCACGGAGACATCTACGACGACGTCCCCGTGGAGACGGCGACTGATGTGGCAGGTGCAACGCCCGCCGACACGACGGCGGATGGCCCAGACGCTGCCACAAACCCGGATGCCGATAACGAACCCTTGATCGAGGCGACCTTGAAGGGTGACGCGATCGTCGGTGTCGAGAGAGTACCTGTGTCACCCCGCGCTCCAGGCCGCGGCCGCTATGCCCGGTTCCGGCCGACCGTGCACGTCACCGTCCCGGTAATGACACTCCTCGGCCAGACCGACGAACCAGCATCCCTCGACGGCTACGGGCCCATCCCGCTGTCGATGGCCAAGGACATCGCCGGTGAAGCGTCCGGGTTCATCCGCATCCTCACCCACCCCGAGACCGGGGCCGTGCTCTCCGTCGGACGTGACTCGTACCGGGTGCCGAAAGACCTCGCCCGGTGGGTGCAAACCCGCGACGGCACCTGCCGACAACGATATTGCGCCCGCCCCGCCCGCAGAAGTGACATCGACCATACGATCGCCTGGACGCCACAAAAATGGCGCCCCAAGGGCGGGCAGACCAGCGATGACAACCTCGCCTGCCTCTGCGGCAGTCACCACACCAGCAAACACGCACTCCTCGTCAACGGGTGGGGAACCATCGTCGGCGAAGCCTGGGGACTCCGCCACGAAACCGACACCAACGGACACACCACCGGCACCATCATCTGGACCACACCCACCGGACGCGAATACTCCACCGAACCCGAACTGAAGATGGAGCCCTACCGACCCGACGCCGACTGAATCACTCTCGAGGACTACAGACGGAGGTCGCTCGGCTGATCCGCACCTCCGGCAGTGTGAATAGCGTCGAATCATGCTCCAGAACACGCTGCCCATCGCGACGCGTCCGCTGCCCGTTGCCGCCTACACGAATGCCGCCTACCCCGTTGCCGCCCGCCTCATCCGGACCAGTTCCGATGCCGACCTGCCCGATGCCACCCGCCTGATTCCCACCCTGCCGGTTGCCACCTCGCCGGTCGCCACCCTCGGCTCAACTACTCAGCGCGCAACTACTCGGCCCGCAATCACCCGGGCACCCGCTTCCGCTCGTGTGCGTCGCTCGACGATTGCACAGCATCCGTTCCTCACGTTCGTCACCATCGCGTACCTCGGCGTGGTCGGCTTGGTCACTCTCGGACCACAGCCGGGCGGCGACCTGTTCCGAGCCCTGGCGAACACCGCGATCGAGCTGGTCTGGCGAGTTGCCCCGACCTCGGGCTTCGGCTACGGCGACCTGGAGTTCAGCGCCAACGTCGCGATGTTCGTGCCGGTCGGGATTCTCTTCGTCCTACTCTTCGGGCCGCGCTACTGGCTTCTCGCAATCACGGCGGGCGTCATGCTCACGCTGGGTATCGAAGCAGCTCAGGCGTTCCTGCCCGGCCGGGTGTCTGATCCACGTGACCTGTTGGCTAACGGCTCAGGAGCAGTACTCGGCTCGCTGATCGGTGTTGCGCTCACGGCGCGACGGCGACGCTGACGCGCTGCCGGGTGCGAGAGCTACGCGGCGACATCCGCTCGACTGAATTCCGCTGCCGAACGCAGCAGGCCGAGGGTGAGACCGAGCTGGTCCACTGCGGCGCCGGGTTCTTCGGGGTGCCACTGCACGCCGAAGATCGGCGCGCTGACGTGCTCGACCGCTTCGACCAGCGCGTCGTCGGGAGCCCAGGCGACTGCGCGCAGGCCAGAGCCCAGCTCGCCGACGGCCTGGTGATGACTGCTGCGCACCTCGAGCACGGTCGATGAGAGCGCACGCGCCAGTGCGCTGTCGGCAGCGAGCTCGACCGGATGCGACACCATCGGACCAGGACCGGGCTCGGTGGTGCGGTGGATGGTGTGGTCACCGAGGTGCTGCACGAGCGTGCCGCCGAATGCGACGTTGACGATCTGGTGTCCGCGGCAGATGCCGAGCAGAGGGACCCCGAGGCGCGCTGACTGCAGCACGAGGGCAATCTGTGCCTCGTCCGCGGCCTGCACGTGGTTGCCGGCTCCCGGGTACTCGGGCGATCCGCCATAGAGATCCGGGGCGACATCCTCGCCGCCCATGATCACGATGGCGTCAGCACGACGACCGGCGAGAAGGAGTTCGTTACGCGAGGTATCTGCGGCCGAGTGGTGCTCCACAGTCCAGCCCTGGGCGACAGCCTCGGCAATCAATCGGGCATTGAGCGAGTCGGCAAACGACTGGTAACGGGGGTTGTGCGCCCGTTCGGAGACGACGTCGACCACCGCGAGGGTGCGGGGCGTCGAGGTCATGTCTAAAACAGTAGGCGCGCTCGCGAAACGTCGGCGTTGTGTGACCGAATATGAAGCACGGGCCGAGTTACTTGCCGAAGTTCGTCGCCGGCGCGGAGATCCGCGATACGACACCTTCATCTTCGAAAACCCAGGCAGAGATGGAATAGGCCGCCGGACCGTCTTCGAGATAGGTGACTTCGCCCTCGGGAAGCAGGTCTTCATCGAGGCGGTAGATGACCAGGTCGCGCTTGTTGTACCCGGTATCGGTATCGGTGTACGCGGCTTCTTCGACTTCGTCTTCGGTCGCACCGACGCGGATGGCGTCGTTGGTTTCGACCGCGATACCGTTCACGTCGCTCGCGGTCGCGATGATGGAGAACGCCGGCTGGTCGGGCGTTGCGCCCGCGGCACCGAAATTGCGCAATGTGAAGCCCGGCCACACGTTGTCAGTGGCTGCTCGGGATTGCTTCACGGCATCCCGCTTCGCGATCGCCGGCTTCTCTTCGAACAGCTCGGTCAGCGACTGGACCGCTTCCTGGCTCTCATCTTCGAAGAATTCGAACGAGTCGATCAGCTCGCCGCTGGCGCCGAGAAAGTCGATACCGGTTGCCGAGATCTCGATCAGCACGGTGTCGCTCATCACCTTGGTATCGGTGTCGTCGGATTCCTCGGGCGGCACGGATGCTTCGGGCGACTCGGTCGCAGACAGCACCTCCATGCCTCCGCACCCAGAAAGAAGCAATGCGCACATGATGAACCCAGTCATCGCGAGCGCAATCGTGGGCTTTCCCTGTGCGTGCCCCGCGGGCTGTCGCAACAGATTGTGCACGGGTTGTCCTTCTCTTGAACGTCAGTGTCGTGGCTGAGCAGAGCATACGCGATGCGTCTGGGTCTGAAGCTGGAGTTGTGTCGCCTGTGGTTTCGGGCCCTCGCGAGCACGATTATCGATCAGTTCGCATGAAAAAGGCACCCCAGCTGAGGGCTTTTCAGCACATTGCAATGAGCGGAGACGGCACAGTCACCGCGTGCTTCTACTCGAAGACCGACCGCGCAACGGCGGTGACCTCGATGCGAAGCCCGTCTGGGACCAACAGTGTCAGCACGGGCGGCCGCCATTGGGCGGATAGCCCGACCGTCGCACTCCGACCATCCACGGTCTCCGCCCGCGTCACGCGCAGGCCGTCGAAGTGGTTCGACGGTGACGCCGCGATGTACTCCGTGACGGCGGATGCGACATCCGGGCTCTCGAGGTCGAGAGCGATCTCGTCGCTGCCACTGCTATTGCCAACCGCACGCACCATGCTCACCTGGGACAGATCGAAAGCCTCTGCGCCGACAAGAGCCGCGCCATCGGCGAGCGTGAACAGTCGTTTGCGCTCCAGGTAGAGCGAGGTGGCGGCGATGACCAAGAGAACGAGCACGAGAGACAGCGCGCCGTAGAAGGTGACGAGCGGAAGAGTCGAACCGGTGTCGTCGTCGAAACGCTTCCGAAGGCGGTTCACTCGGCACCCCAGAACCGCGAGACCTGCTGCGTGGCCGTCGACTCGAGCCTGACCGAGAGCGGCTGCTCGACCGAAAGCACGGGTGGCGCCAGGGGCAGCGGAACCGACGAAGTGATCGAGACGGTGACGAATCCGTGGCGACTGAGGCAGTCCTGCGGATCCGGTGCGCAGGTGATTCGGATTGCGGCGTGCTCGACGTCGAGACCGTAGTCGGCAAGGGCGAACTCGATGGCACGTTCTGCACTGCGAGCCGCCGTCGTGGTGTCATCCGCCTGCACGAATACGCGAGCAGCTTGGCGCGACGCTCCCTCGACCGCAAGGGATGCGGCCTGGACCGACGAGGTAGCGAGGATTAGATAGACCACCGGCACAAGCAGAACGAGTCCTGCCGTGATGAATTCGAGCGATGCCGACCCCGCTTCGTCAGCCCAGGGTTTCGACGGAAGCATGTCCTGACACCTCCAGGCCATCGTCGATTCCGATCAATCCGATGAGTGGCAGCGGCGTGCGGACGGTCACGATCGATGCGGGCAAATCGAGGTAGGTGCCGTACTGGGCTGTGACCGAGCGGGCGTAGTCCGGGCCGAGCGCCGTGGAGATGAGGTCGCGTGTTCGCTCGGCCCCTTCTGCGAGAGTGTTGTCGGCGAGGGCGGCGTAGCGGGCGCCTTCGGATGCCGCATCCAGCACGGTGTTGCGCACGTGAAGCGCGAGGCCCAATTGCAGCACCGAGAGCGTGAGGATGGTGAGCAGCCCGCCGACCATCGCGAATTCGGCGGGCGCGGACCCACGCTCGCCTTTGGACCAGGTACGCATCAGAAGCCGGTGACGCGGTCGATGGCCTGCTGGAACACGGCGCTGAGCGCCGGGCCGGCGAGGCCCCAGATGATGATCACCAGACCCGCGGTCATCAGGGTGATCAGCACCCAGCCGGGTACGTCACCTCGATCGTCGCGGGTCGCGCGGGTCACCACGCGGTGCAGTGTGTTCACGGGGCCGTCCTCACTCGAGAATTTATTGACCAATGGTCACTCGCTTGAGGATTCTGGGAGCAAACTTTCCACAGCCTTCGGGCGCTCTGCTCTAGAAACCCAGTTGCAGAACGAGGATGCCCGGGAAGATCGCGAACGCGACAGTCAGCGGCAGGATCAGGAACACGAGCGGCACGAGCATCGCGACTTCCTTGCGACCGGCCGTCTCGAGCAGGTCGCGCTTGGCCGCATCCCGCACGTCCTGGGCTTGAGCGCGAAGCACCTCGACCAGGGGCGTCCCCCGCTCGAGCGCTCCTACTATCTGTTCGACACAGCGCGAGAAGGCGGGCAGGTCGAGGGTCGCGGCGAGCGCCGTCAGCGAGTCGGCCAGCGGCAGGCCCAGCGCGACCTCCGTGCTCACCGACGCGAGCTCCCGTGACAGTTCACCGCGACTGATCCTCCCGACGCGACGGATCGAATCGAGGATGCCCTCCCCGGCCGACAGCGACAGGGTCAGGAACTCGAGCAGGGTCGGCAGTTCGCTCGCCATCCGCGCGACGCGTGCTTTCGCCGCGCGCTGCAGCAGGTATTCGCGAGCAAGCACTCCCCCGATCGTGAGAATCGCAACGATGCCGAGTTGAACGATCGCCGGCACGGTCTGCAGCCGGCTCGCGGCAAAGACCAGCACGATGCCCGCTCCCCCGGCGGCCGCACCCCAGGTGAGCTGGCGAGCGCGGAACTCATCGGCAGTCATGGTGAGTCCGGCCTGACGAAGCCGCTTGGTTGTCGATTCGGATCCACCGAGCACAATCGACAGCAGGGCGCTGAGCCGCACGACCAGCGGCGCGAGCACGAGACCGAATACCGGAAGCAGATTCGCCGGGCGCCGGTCTCTGAGCTCGCGGGCGGCATCCGAGATATCGACGACATACGGGGCAACACGGGCGCTCAGGCCCGGACGACTCAGACGCGGCAAGGCACTCACCATCGACCACAAGCCGATGCCGAGTGTGAGCCCGAGCACAACGCCCCACGCCAGCGACGTCGTCACTGGAACCATCGCCGTTCTTCGGGGAGGCGTCCGATCGCGATCATGAGGCGATAAGCGATCACCGAAACGACGAACCCTCCGAGGATGAGCACTCCGCCTGCGGCCGTCTTGTAGGCGATCGCGGCTTCGGGCCGGGTGGCGAGCAGAAGCAGCACGATCCAGGGCGCGGCAACACCCAGCCGGGCCGCGTTCATCACCCAGGACTGCCGCGCTTCTACCTCGGAACGAATGGCCGCCTCCTGCCGCAGGTACGACGACAGGTTGCGCAGCACGCGGATGAGCTCGCTTCCGCCGACCTCACGCGACATGCGCAGCGTCTCCAGTATCCGGTCGGCAACGGGGTCAGCCAGCCGCGCTTTGAGCCGATCGAGGCAGAGCCCGAAATTGCCGGTGGCGCGGTAGTCGGCTTCGAACAGCACAAAAGCGGCGCGGGTCGCCGGCGGGCCCGATTTCGACAGAGTCACGACGCTGTCAGGCAACGCGATGCCCGACCGCACCGCAGAGACCAGGTGATCCACGACATCCGGCCAGACGACGAGGGTCGCCCGGCGCCGCGATCGCGCCCGACTGACCACGAGCACAGAGGGAAGAACGAGCCCCACGATCGCTGCGGCGAGCGCCAGGGCGGCCACCGGAACAAGCGCAAACGTCACACTGCCCACGGCGGCGGCGAGCACGACGGATGCCACGGCGAAAGTCAGCGCGGAGACCTGCGGCAACCCGGCTTGCAGAAGGCGGTCCCGCACGAGCTGCGCGGCTCCCCCGGTCTGCCGGGGCGCACCCTCTTCGGACGCGGGCCAGAGCTTCGGGGAGACGACCAGCAGCAGGCCGACCCCGAGGAGCACACCCAGTGCGATGGTCACGACACCCGCTCCCGCAACACAATCGCGGGGTCATACCCGGCCGAGGCGAACTTGGTGAGCCGCGTCGGGTATCCGCCGGTCGGCTCGAGCAAGCCGCCGTCGAGAGCGAAGATCGTGCTGGTCTCGATCACCGACCCGCTCACGTGCCCGCTCGGAGTGACGATCTCGGATACCCGCCGCCTGCCACCGCGCAGCAACTCGCAGTGCACAACGACGTCGATACACGACGCGACAGTCGGCACCACGAACGCCGAGTCGATGTTGCGCCCAGCCAGCAGTGGAAGCGTACAGAGCTTGCCTAGGGCTTCCCGGGCACTGTTCGCGTGGATGCTCGACATCCCGGGGACTCCGCTGTTGAGAGCGATGAGAAGATCCAGCGACTCCGCTTCGCGCACTTCGCCGACGACGATGCGGTCGGGTCGCATCCGCAGCGCTTCTTTGATGAGGCGGCGCAGCGTTATCTCGCCGCCACCTTCGAGGCTGGGCCCCCGGCACTGCATGGCGACCCGGTCGGGTGCGGCGAGGTCGAGTTCGAACGTCTCCTCGACCGTCACAATGCGGTCGCTCGGCCGCGCGCTCGAGAGCAGCGCCCCGAGCAGGGTGGTCTTGCCGCTCTGGGTCGCGCCGGAGACGAGGATGTTGTTGCCGGCGAGCACGCACATCCGCAGGAACTCGGCCGCCTGCTGGCTTATCGACCCGAGAGCTACGAGTCGCTGCAGGTCGCGGATGCGCTGGGAGAACTTGCGCACGTTGACCGACCAGTGCCGCTGGGTGATGTCAGGAATGACAACGTGCAGCCGAGACCCGTCGGGGAGCGAGGCGTCGACGAACGGAGAACTGAGGTCGACGCGACGACCGGAGCTCTGCAGCATCCGCTCTACGAGGTCGCGCACGTCGCTGTCGCTCAGCTCGACCCCTGTCAGCTCAGAGACCCCGCCCCTGGCGACAAAAACCCGGTCGGGAGCGTTGATCCAGATCTCCTCGACCTCGGCGTCGTCGAAGTACGGCTGCAGCGCACCGAAGCCGGTGAGCGTTGCAACTATTTGACGGGTGGCGTGAGCTTCGTCCCCGAGCAGCGGCACCGAACCGCCGAGGGCCCGCTCGCTGTAGCGCTGCACTTCGTCGTGCACATACTGGCGCGCGAGCTCCCGGTTGCTCGACAGGTCGATTCCCTCGCGTCGCACTCGAGCACGCACCTCGTCGGTGATGATCGTGACGGCGCGGGACATCCCCACAGTGTGAGCCACACTCGCGGATGCCGTCGGTGGTTTTCCACAGGCGGCGAGCGCTGTGCTTGTGGGCGCTGGCTATGCATCCGCAGCAGGGTTAGTGTTGAGAAAGCTTCACTCAGTCCACACGCCGAAGGAATGACAGTTGGCAACCAGCTTCAGTCTCGTAAACCTGCTCATCATTCTCGGAATCCTGGTGCTGGGGTTCGCCGCGATCGCTGTCGCGGTCGTTGCCACTGTCTACGGTGCCCGCCGCCGTTTGGAGCGCATCAAGCAACGAGATTTCCCCGAGTAGGACTCCGCCTGAGGCTTTGACGCCCGCGTGGGACGACCGCGTCGGACGACATAGACAGCGCGACCGGGTGCAGTCGTCAAGGGGAAGCACAATCGGTTCTGACTCACACCGAGTACCGTTGACCCTATGAGTTCTCCTGATAACACCGCACCTGCCGAAACGGAAGAGGCTGCGATCACCTTCGCCGACCTCGGATTGGGCGACGGTGTGCTGAAGGCTCTCAAGGATGTCGGCTACGAGATTCCGTCCGCGATCCAGGCTGCCACCATTCCCCCGTTGCTCAACGGCCGCGACGTACTCGGCGTCGCCCAGACCGGAACCGGCAAGACCGCAGCCTTTGCGCTGCCCATCCTCGATCGCCTCGACCTGCGCCAGAAGAGCCCGCAGGCCCTCGTTCTCGCCCCCACCCGTGAGCTCGCCCTGCAGGTCTGCGAAGCGTTCGAGCGCTACTCGGCCCACCTCAAGGGCGTCCACGTTCTTCCCGTCTACGGCGGACAGGGCTATGGCACCCAGCTGAGCGCACTCCGCCGCGGAGTCCACGTCGTCGTCGGCACCCCCGGCCGCATCATGGACCACCTCGAAAAGGGGACCCTCGACCTCTCCGAACTCAAATACCTCGTGCTCGACGAGGCCGACGAGATGCTCAAGATGGGCTTCGCAGAGGATGTCGAGACGATCCTCGCCGACACTCCCGACGACAAGCAGATCGCCCTGTTCTCCGCGACGATGCCGGCGCAGATCCGCCGCATCTCGAGCAAGTACCTGCACGATCCAGAAGAGATCACCATCAAGGGCAAGACCACCACGTCTGCCAACACGACCCAGCGCTACCTCATGGTCTCGTATCCGCAGAAAATCGACGCGCTCACCCGCATCCTCGAGGTCGAGAACTTCGAGGGCATGATCGTCTTCGTCCGCACCAAGAACGAGACCGAGACGCTCGCCGAGAAACTCCGCGCCCGCGGATACTCGGCAACCGCCATCAGCGGCGACGTGCCCCAGGCCCAGCGCGAACGCACTGTCGAGCAGCTCAAGAACGGCAAGCTCGACATCCTCGTCGCAACGGATGTCGCGGCTCGCGGCCTCGACGTCGACCGCATCAGCCACGTGGTCAACTACGACATCCCCATCGACACCGAGTCGAACGT
>Ga0247729_10000707_pt1 | contig 13107 bp, 11 predicted proteins | sample UWRJL133311R2_FD_180958 | JGI IMG/M metagenome (GOLD analysis project Ga0247729, IMG submission 180958) | Plant litter microbial communities from Arlington Agricultural Research Station in Wisconsin, United States - UWRJ-L133-311R-2 | ecosystem: Environmental > Terrestrial > Plant litter >... | reverse complement strand
GGCTATCGTGGCTGGTCTTGGCGAAGGCATCGAAGCCCGCACGCAATGCGCGGGCCTGCGCCATGCCGCCGTCGCCACGCGCCAGCAGCGCGAATTCGCCGGCATCGGCGATCATGCCGTAGTCGCCGCCGACGCGATCGAACCATCCGGCCAAAGGCGCCATCGACAGGCGATCGATATAGAGCAGCGCCGGACGGTCGCCGCAATCGGCGAGCTGTTCGTAAGTCATGATACGGCTGGCGCGATTCATCAGCCCCGCGAGATAGACGAACACCGGCCGCAGGTCGGCGGGAATGCCGATCACGATGGCCTCGCCGCGAATCTTCACCAGACGATGCTGCAGGATGGCGAACACGGCCGCCGCATCCGCGTCGGGCGACTGATCGTGCCAGATCGCCTGTGCCATCGACGCCGTCGGCAGGCCGGCTGCGGCAGCGACGGGAATCGCCGCGGCATAGATGCGACGGCGCGCGTAGGCGCGCACGGCTGCGAGGGTTTGCGCGACGCCATAACTATTCAAGTACCGCAACACGCGCTGCATCGTCACAACCTCAAGTAATAAACACACACCAGTTGCCCTCATTTCTGGCCTTTCAGCAACATATGGATTAACGCAGCAACATGCGGACGCCGTCGCGCGTATCTGGAATCATCGAGTGAACAGCGAACGTTTCGAGTGCCTGGATTCGCTACGCTACTTCCTGGCCGTCGCGGTGGTGCTCGGCCATGCGGTCGGCTGGGACAACGCGGTGCGCCACGGCGCGCTGGCCGTCGATTTCTTTTTCGTGCTGTCCGGCTTCGTGCTGGCGCGCAGCCTGATGCGGCGCGAGCGCAGCTTCCTGCGTTTTGCGCGCGAGCGTTTCGCGCGGCTCTATCCGCTGCATCTAATCACGCTCGTGGTGCTGGTCGCGTTCACCGCGTGGACGCGCAAGCTCGACAGCTTTGACGCAACGCAGGCCGCTTTGCATGCCGCGTTCGTCAACGGGCTCGGCTTTACCCATGAGCCGTCTTGGAACTGGCCGTCTTGGTCGATCTCGGTGGAATTCGCCGTCAATGTCGCGGTGGTGTATTTTCTCGCGACGTTTGATCTGCGCAAGACGGCGCTGCTGATCGTCGCCGCGGGCGCGGCCTATTTCATGCTGTTCCGGCAGGATTTTGCCCACGCCACCATCGAGCACCGGTTCTTCATTTCCGACGGCCTGATCCGCGGCGTGATGGATATCTCGCTCGGCACCCTCGTCTACCTTGTTTACGTCCATCTGCGACGCAGCCCTTGGAGGCATCAGGTCGCTCTCCGCGCGATGACCTATGCATCGCTTGGCGGTGCTGCGATCATTCTATTCTGCCCGTCGTTCCGGCTCTACGCCTTTGTCAGCGTCGGGCTGATATCGGCGGCCATCCTGCTGCTGCCGGTGACGCAGACGCGGCTCGCAGCACTGCTCGGCGCCGGCCCGCTGCCTTTGCTCGGCGCGGCAAGTTTCTCAGTGTATTTGTGGCATGCGCCATTGCTGGTGATAGCGCGGCATTTCGGATGGATGACGCTGGAGCAGCCGACACTGCTGTCATGCAGCGTGTTCGTCGCAGGACTGACCGCGTTCTCGATCGCGTCGTATTACTGGATCGAATTGCCGGCGCAGCGCTGGCTGCTCGGCGGACACGCGAAGCCGATGCGCGTCGCCGCCGCCTGAAAGCTCAGTCGGTCAGCATCGCGCCGACGTCGGCGGAGGCGACGATCACGCCGTTGACCTTGGCGTCGCCGTGGAACCACCACATGGTCTTCTTCCGGCCGATCGAGCGCATGTGATATTCCACGGTGTCACCGGGCATCACCGGCTTGCGGAACTTGCACTTGTCGATGGTGAGGAAGTACACCGCGCGCGGCTTCTGGGTGCCTTCGACCGACATGATGCCGATCACGCCGGCGGTCTGCGCCATGCCCTCGATCATCAGCACGCCCGGGAATACCGGACGGTCGGGGAAGTGGCCGAGGAAGGCCGGCTCGTTGATGGTGACGTTCTTGATGCCGACGCCCGAGTAGTCCTTGCGGATGTTGACGACGCGGTCGATCAGCAGGAACGGATAGCGGTGCGGCAGGGTTTTCAGGATGGTGTTGATATCGACCAGGTCATACGCAATCGGCGATTCCTGATCGATCGTTGAAACTTCCGTCATTGCCCCTCGTCCTTCGCATCCTGCGAATTCGTATTCGCGCTCGGCGGCGCGCTGTCGCGTCCGAGCTTCTCCACCGCGAGGATCTCGCGAAACCATTGCTTGGTCGGCTTGGCAAAGAAACCGCCCCAGCGGCCTTTCGCCGGGATCGAGTCCTTGACGCCGCTCATCGCGGTGACCTGCGCGCCATCGCCGATCGTGATGTGATTGTTGAGGCCGACCATGGCGCCCAGCGCGACGTTGTCGCCGAGTGTCAGGCTGCCCGCAAGCCCGCATTTGGCGGCAATCAGGCAATGTCGCCCGATTGTCACATTGTGACCGATCTGGACCTGGTTGTCGATTTTGGTGCCCTCGCCGATCACCGTGTCGCGCAGGCTGCCGCGGTCGATGGTGGTGCCGGCGCCGATCTCGACGTCGTTCTGGATCAGCACCCGGCCGGTCTGCGGTACCTTGAGATGGGTCTGCGCGAAGATGAAGCCGTAGCCGTCCTGCCCGATCAGGCAGCCCGGATGGATCAGCACGTTGTTGCCGATCAGTGAAAACTGAATCGAGGAATTGGCGCCGACATTGCAGTCGCGACCGATCTTGACCCCGGCGGCGATCACCGCGCCGGAGCCGATCACGGTACCCGAGCCGATTTCCACGTCCGGCCCGATCACCGCCAGCGGATCGACGGTGACGTCGTCTTCCAGCAGCGCGGTGGGATGGACGATGGCGGAGACCGCAACGCCGGTCAGGCCGTAGCCGGACTGCGGGCGCAGCGCATCGTCGTGCCAGTCGCGGCTCAGCGCCACAAAGGCCGCAAACGGGCTTTTGGCGCGCAGAACGGCAAGATGTGCGGGAATGTCGCCCTTGTAGCGCTCGCTCACCAGCACCGCGCCGGCGCGGGTCTGCGCAAGCTGGGCGGCGTAGCGGATGTTGTCGAAGAAAGCGAGATGGTGCGGGCCGGCCTCGTCGAGCGAGGCCAGGCCCGTGATGAGCTGGTCGGCCCGGGCGGGGTCGACCAGCTGCGTCTGGGTGGACGCGGCGATCTCAGCCAGCGTCAGCGAGGGCGTCTGCTTGAAGAATGTCGGCTGCGCCATTCCACCCGTCGCGGTCCGGCCAGAGATCAAACTCAGAACGAAGTTCCGCCGCCAAACTTGAACTGCTGCACGCGATCGTACTGGCCCTTGGTGATCGGCACAGCGTAGTCGAAGCGCAACGGACCGAACGGGGACTGCCAGATCAGGCCGATACCGACCGAGCTGCGGACCACGTTGCCGTCGTCATACTGCAGTCCGGCGCAGGAGCCTGCCGAGGTGCCGGTCGCCGGGATACAGCCGGGCGTGTTGACTTCACCGGTCTGGGCCCAGGAGGTCGGTCCCTTGTAATCCCACAGGCCGCCGGCATCGGCATAGACCGCGCCCTTGATGCCAACTTCCTTGGGCAAGAACCAGAACGGCATCTGCAGTTCGGCCGAAGCGCCCCAGTACTTGGTGCCGCCGAGCGCATCGCCGGTGCCGCCGAAGTTGATGTTGGTCAGATCGCGCGGGCCGATGCCGTTAGGCGCGAAGCCGCGAACCAGGTTCGGACCCATCTGGAAGTTGTCCAGCATGCGCAGATCCTTGCCACCGGCCTGGTTCAGCATGCCGCCCTGCACCCGCAGCAAGCCGACGATATCGGCGACCAGCGGGGTGTAGTACTTCGCATCGATCGTGGTCTTCAGGTAGCTGACGTCGCCGCCGACGCCGGCATAGTCCTGCTTGAACTCGATGAACAGGCCGTCGGTCGGGTTCTTGTTGTTGTCCAGGGTGTTGTAGTTGAGCGTGTAGCCGACCAGCGAGGTGACGGACTTGCCGCTCGCCAGTTCCTTGCGGACCGGCAGCGAAGCTTCGCCGTCGGCATAGCAGCCCAGGGTGCCGAAGGTGTTGACCAGAGCAGCCTGGTTGCCGGAGCCGTTCATGAATGCCGGGCTCGGGTTGAAGGCCGGGTTCGGCGTCACGCCATCGGCAAGAAACTGCAGGTTGTTACAGTTGTTGAGCGCCGAGGGCAGCGAGATTTCCTGCTGATAGATCGAGTAGCGCAGCTGCAGCGAGAGATCTTCCCGCAGGCCGAAGCCGAGACGCGGGCTGAAGCCGATCGTCTTGGTGTTGTACGAGATGTAGCTGTTGGACAGCTGCTCGCGCTGGAAGAAGTCGAGGCCGAGGGCGACGCGGTAGTCGAGCAGGTAGGGCTCGACGAAGGACAGCGAGTAGCCGCGGGCATACTGGCCGTACTGCACCGAAGCCTTGGCGAACAGGCCGCGGCCGAGGAAGTTACGCTCGGAGACGCTGACTTCGCCGAGGGCGCCGTCGGTCGTCGAGTAGCCGCCCGAGACCGAGAAGTCGCCGGTGGACTTCTCTTCCAGGTCGACCACCAGGATCACGCGATCGCTGCTCGAGCCGGGTTCGGTCGAGACCTTCACGGTCTTGAAGAAGTCGAGGTTCTTGAGGCGGCGTTCTGCACGGTCGACCAGCGCACGGTTGTAGGCATCGCCTTCCGAGAGGTCGAATTCGCGACGGATCACATAGTCACGGGTGCGGGTGTTGCCGCGCACGTTGATGCGCTCGATGTAGGTGCGCGGGCCCTCCTCGACGGCGAAGCCGATCGAGACGGTGTGCTGTTCGAAGTTGCGATCGCCACGCGGACGGACCACGGCGAAGGCATAGCCGCGGCGCGAGGTCTCGATCTGCATTTCCTCGACTGACTTCTCCAGCGCTTCCGCGTTGTAGAGCGAGCCGACGTTGACGCGGGAGAAGGTGCGCAGCGAGTTGGCATCGAGGGTCGGGATGGTGGAATTGAAGTCGACCGACGAGACCCGGTACTGCTGGCCTTCCTCGATCTTGAAGGTGACCAGGAAGCCCTTGCGCTCGGGATCGTATTCGGTGAGCGCGGCAACGACCTGAACGTCGGCAAAGCCGTTCTTCAGGTAATAGCGGCGGATCAGGTCGCGATCGGCTTCAATGCGATCCGGATCATACAGATCGCCGGAGGCCAGGAAGCTCAAGATGTTGGATTCGCGGGTCTTGATCACGTCCTTGAGGCGATAGGACGAATAGAAGTTGTTGCCGATGAACTCGATCTGCTTGACGCCGGTCTTCTGGCCTTCGGTGACGGTGAAGATCAGGTCGACGCGGTTGTTCGGCTGCTCGATGATTTCCGGCACGACGCTGACGTCGTAGCGGCCGGAACGGCGATAGATCTCGGCGATGCGCGAAGCGTCCGACTGAACCATCGGGCGCGAAAGGGTGCCGCGCGGCTTCGACTGGATTTCGGCGGTGAGCTGGTCGTCCTTGACCTTCTTGTTGCCTTCGAAGGCGACGCGGCCGATCACCGGATTTTCGACCACCGAGACGACGATACGACCGCCGCCCTGGTTGATCTTGACGTCCTGGAACAGGCCGGTCTCGATCAGGGCCTTGAGGCCGTCATCGATGTTGCCCTGGTCGAGGCGGCCGCCCGGGCCGGGCCGGAAGTAGGAGCGGATCGTCTCGACGTCGACACGGCGGTTGCCCTCGACGGAGATCGAAGCCGCAGTCTGCGCAAAAGCAGCCGTGGAAACGAGCGCAGCAGTCACCGTGGCGGCAACCGGCATGGCGACCATGATCGAGGCGGCAACGAAGCTTCCCCGCAATACCCGCAAACCAAACTTCATGCGCAGCGCGCCCTTATCATTCCATCGCCAGCCCGCACCCCTACGGACTGACAGAATCCCATTTGTTGCCTCGCTTGTAGCCAATTTTACCAAACTGGCAAATGACCATTCGCGGGGCGATTTCAATTTCATTCCAAGACGTTGCCTATCGGCCACGTTGTCCCAGAATCGCATCATGACGCAGCCAGATGAAGAATGTCGTTATAGGTCGCAAACACCATCAACATCAGCACAAGTCCCAGTCCAATGCGGAAGCCGAACTCCTGCGCCCGCTCCGACAGCGGCCGGCCGCGGACCGCTTCCACGATGTAGAACAAAAGATGACCGCCATCGAGCAGCGGCACCGGGAACAGGTTCAGCAAGCCGATCGAGATCGACAATACCGCAGCCAGGTGAATCAAAGCTGTCAGGCCGATGGTCGCCACCTGCCCCGAGATCTGGGCGATTCGCATCGGCCCGCCGATCTGGTCGGCGGCCTCGCGGCCGGTAAACACGCCGCCGATATAGGCCAGCGTGCGGTCGACCACGAACCAAGTCTCCTTGACGCCGAGCACCAGCGCGGTGGCCGGGTTGACCCGTTCGGTGGTGACCTCGCCCGCCGCCGTGGCGCGGGTGATGCCGAGCACGCCCAGGCGATGCACGTTGCCGAAGGAGTCCTTGACCTCCTTCATCTCCGGGGTCGCCTTCAGCTCGACGGTGGATTCGCCGCGCTTGATGGTGAAAGCGAGCTGTTCGCCGGCCTTCACGCCGACGATGCGCTGCATGTCCGAGAAGCTGCCAATGGTGCTGCCGTCGATGGCGCGGATCACGTCGCCGGACTGGAACCCGGCCTTCTCGGCGGCGCTGCCGGCCTGCACCGTATCCACCTTGGCGGAGGTGCTGGGCTTGCCGAAGAAGGTGAACAGGCAGGTGAAGATGACGATGGCGAGAATGAAATTGGCGATCGGACCGGCGGCGACAATAGCGGCGCGCTGGCCGACGCGCTTGTGGTGGAAGCTGCCTTCGCGCTCTTCCGCGGTCATGGTCGACAAAGCGGTCGACGACGGCGTCGAGGCCTCGCTCTCATCGCCGAAGAACTTGACGTAGCCGCCAAGCGGGATCGCCGAGATTTTCCAGCGGGTGTTGTGGCGGTCGTTGAAGCCGATGATCTCCGGCCCGAAGCCCAGCGAGAAGGTCAGAACCTTTACGCCATTCCAGCGCGCGACCAGGAAATGGCCGAGCTCATGGAAGAACACCACGATCGTCAGCACGAACAGAAAGGGAATGATGTAGCCGATAAATCCGTGGCTTAACGTACTGAAACCATGTTGAAAAAAGTCGAGCATCCGGATCCCCTACACGCGAAGCCGAAGCTTCGTCCCCAATTAACTAAAATGCCTTTGCGGCAATTTGAGGCAAGAGGGTGGCAGCGGTTTTTCTCGCGTCATGGTCAACGGCGATGGCGTCATCGGCCGACGACAACGGTGCCAAGTTACCCGCCCTCACCCATTCATTCATGGTCGCCTCGACCAGCCGCGCGATCGCGCCGAAGCGGATCTTCTGCGCGATGAAGGCAGCCACCGCCACCTCGTTGGCGGCGTTGTAGACGGTGGTCGCGCCATGGCCGGTGCGCAGCGCGTCATAGGCCAGTTTCAGGCCCGGGAAGCGCGCATAGTCCGGCGCCTCGAAGGTCAGCGTGCCAATCTTGGCCAGATCGAGCGGTGCAGCGCGGCCGGGAATGCGCTCCGGCCAGCCCAGGCAATGCGCGATCGGGGTGCGCATATCCGGCGAGCCCAGCTGCGCCATCACCGAATAGTCGCGGAATTCTACCATGCCGTGGACGATGGACTGCGGATGCACCAGCACGTCGATCTCGTCGGGCGTCAGCGCGAACAGGTAGGAGGCCTCGATCACTTCGAGGCCCTTGTTCATCATCGAGGCGGAATCGATGGTGATCTTCTGCCCCATCGACCAGTTCGGATGCTTCAGCGCCTGCGCCAACGTGGCCTGCTCGATGTCGGCGGCGGCCCAGGTGCGAAACGGACCGCCGGAGGCAGTGATGATGACGCGGGTCAGTTCCTCGCGGTTGCCCGAGCCGAGCGCCTGGAACAGCGCGTTATGTTCGGAATCCGCCGGCAGGATGCAGGCACCGGCTTTCGCGGCACGCTGCATGAAGAAATCGCCGGCGCAGACCAGGCATTCCTTGTTGGCCAGCGCGATGGTGGCGCCGCGATCGACCGCGGCGAGTGCGGGTTTAAGGCCGGCCGCCCCTGATACCGCGGCCATTAGCCAGTCCGACGGACGCTGCGCGGCCTCCACAATGGCGCTGTCGCCGGCACCGCTCTCGATACCAGTGCCGGCCAGTGCGGCGCGCAATTCGGCCAGTTTGGATTCATCGGCCACCGCTACAAAGCGGGCGCGGAATTCCTTGGCGAGCGTGACGAGGGCTTCGACATTGGTGTTGGCGGTCAGCGCCTCCACCTGATACCGCTCCGGCGAAGCGCGCAGCAGGTCCATGGTGCTGTCGCCGATCGAGCCGGTGGCGCCGAGCACCGTGACGCGGCGCACGGCGGACGCCGCGGCCTTGTTGTTTCGCAGGGGAACAGCACTCATCGAATCACCAAACCATAAGACCGCGGCCGACGCCATCGGCGCCGCTCCGCACAAAACCGATCAACGCAGCTGCAACAACTGCGAACACATAGCCGTCGAGCCGGTCCAGCAAGCCGCCGTGACCGGGAATGATGTGGCTGGAATCCTTGACGCCGAAGTTGCGCTTCACCGCGGACTCGAACAGGTCGCCGAGCTGCGAGACCACCGTCAGCACGGTCGCCAGCACCAGCAGCGGCACAAGGCGCCCGACGCCGTAATACGCAAAGCCCGCGGCCACCGCGAGGCTGAGCACAAGACCGCCGATCGCGCCGGCCCAGGTCTTCTTCGGGCTGACGCGCGGCCACAGCTTCGGGCCGCCGATCCCCCTGCCCGCGAAGTAACCGCCGATATCGGTGACCCAGACGATCAGCAGCACGAACATCAGCGCGGCAAAGCCCCACGCCAGATCGAGCCGCACCACGATGGACGCCGCCAGCGCGGCCAATGCGTAGACCACACCGAGCGCGACCCAGCCAAGGCGCTGCGCTCCGACGATCATGCGCCACTCGATGAACAGGCCGATCGAGATCACCGTGACCAATGCGGCCCACCACCAGCCGCCGGCATAAGCGACGCCGACCGCAACGGGAATCAGCACCAATGCGGCGAGTACGCGCATCAAGAGATTGCGCAGGCCGCGGTCATCCACCTGCTTCGGTGCGCTATCGTCGTGCTGCACGCCGGTCACGAACCGGTCTTTGCGGCGAGGCCGCCGAAGCGGCGTTCGCGGCGGGCGTATTCGGCAATGGCGCCTTCCAATGCGGCCTTGTCGAAATCCGGCCAGTGGATCGGCACGAACACCAGTTCGCTGTAGGCGGCCTGCCACATCAGGAAGTTCGACAGCCGCTGTTCGCCGGAGGTGCGGATGATCAAGTCGGGATCCGGAATATCCGGCGCGTCGAGATAGTTGCCGAGCGCTTCGACATTGATGCTGGCGGGATCGCGCTTGCCGTCGGCGACTTCCTGCGCGAGGCGCTGCGCGGCCTTGGCGATCTCGTGGCGCGAACCGTAGTTGAAGGCGACGACGAGATTGAGCCGCGTATTGCCGCGCGTCAGATCCTCGGCTTCCGAGAGCAGCGCGCGGATGTCGGGGTCGAGCCCTTCGCGTTCGCCGATCACGCGGACGCAGACGCCATCGGCGTGCAACGTCGCGAGATCGTTGCGGATGAAGCGGCGCAGCAGCCCGAACAGGTCGCGGATTTCGGTCGCCGGGCGCGACCAGTTTTCCGAGCTGAACGAGAAGATGGTGAGATAGAGGATGCCGAGTTCGTTGGCGGCGCGCACCACGCGGCGCAGCGCGTCAACGCCGCGGCGGTGGCCTTCGGCGCGCGGCAGGCCGCGGGCGGCGGCCCAGCGCCCGTTGCCGTCCATGATGATCGCGACGTGCAAGGGCGTGGATCGGTCCGATCCATCGGTTGCGGGCGCGGCGGCGTTCGACATCGGTTGGTCCCCGCGCATGACATCATGCGCACTCAAGTCATTCAGGGCGCGGCCGGCGTGGCGTCGTGCGCCGGCCGGTCGCGCAAGCGCGTAGAAGGATCGCGCTAGACCGTCATGATTTCCTTTTCCTTGGCGGACAGCAGTTGCTCGATCTCGGAGATCGCGGCGTCGGTCGCTTTCTGCACGTCGGTATCGAGGCGCTTCTGGTCGTCCTCGGTGATCTCGTGGGCCTTTTCGAGCTTCTTGATGTGGTCGATGCCGTCGCGACGGACGTGGCGCACGGCAACCTTGGCGGCCTCGGCGTATTTGTTGCCGACCTTCACCAGTTCCTTGCGGCGCTCTTCGTTCAGTTCAGGAATCCGCAGGCGCAGCGTGGTGCCTTCGGTGGCCGGGCTGAGGCCGAGGTTGGAATCGACGATCGCCTTTTCGACGGCCTTGACCATCGCCTTGTCCCACACCTGCACCGACAGCAGGCGCGGCTCGGGCACCGAGACCGTGGCGACCTGGTTCAGTGGCATGTGCGTGCCATAGGCTTCCACCTGCACCGGCTCGAGCATCGAGGCGGCCGCGCGTCCGGTGCGCAATCCGCCGAGTTCGTGCTTCAGCGCCGCGGTGGCGCCCTGCATGCGACGCTTCAGGTCGTTGATATCGAATGGGGCCAGTGGGGCCATGCAGCTCTCCTCTTGAAACCTGTGGGCCGAACCCGCAACCGCGGCCGGACCCGAATTGAAGATCAGCCCGCGACGATGGTGCCGCGGCCCGTACCGTTGAGAATGGCGCCGATCGAACCCGGTTCGGCGATCGAGAACACGATGATAGGCAGCGACGTCTCGCGGGCAAGGGCGAAAGCGGTGGCGTCCATGACCTTGTAGTTGCCTTCCACCGCCTGCGAGTGGCTGAGCCGCTCGAACCGCGTCGCCGCCGGATCCTTCTTCGGATCGGCACTGTAGACGCCGTCCACATTGGTGGCCTTCAGCACCGCCGCCGCGCCGATTTCGGCCGCGCGAAGCACAGCCGTGGTGTCGGTGGTGAAGAACGGATTGCCGGTGCCGCCGGCCAGCAGCACGATGCGGCCTTCGGACAGGTATTTGTGCGCAGCAGCACGGGTGAACAACTCGCAGACCTGCGGCATCACCATGGCCGACAGGGTGCGCGCCGGCACCGCGCGGCGCTCGATGGCGGCTTCCAGCGCCAGGCAGTTCATCACGGTGGCGAGCATGCCCATGGTGTCGCCGGTCGGGCGCGACACGCCGCGCGACGACACTTCGACGCCGCGGAAGATGTTGCCGCCGCCGACCACGACGGCGATCTCGACGCCGAGCTTCTGGGCGGCGATCAGGTCGCCGGCGATGCGGTCGATGGTGGGCTGGTCGATGCCGAACGGCTGGCCGCCGGCAAAGTATTCGCCTGAAAGCTTGATCACGACGCGACGATAGAGCGGCTCACCCATGATGCGATCGCTTCCTTTCGAGGCGGCAACTCCCGGCGTCAAACCGCCGGGAGGTATCAAGTAACAAGTCGAGCTTACTTCTGGCCGCTGGCGGCGGCGACTTCGGCTGCGAAGTCCGATGTCTGCTTCTCGATGCCTTCGCCGAGCGCGTAGCGCACGAAGCCGGTCAGCTTGATCGGCGCGCCGACCTTGCCTTCGGCTTCCTTGACGGCCTGGGCCACCGACTTCGCAGTGTCGTGGATGAAGGCCTGATCGAGCAGGCAGACTTCCTTGTAGTAGGTCTTCAGGCCGTTCTCGACGATCTTCTCGATCATCGCTTCCGGCTTGCCCTGCTGGCGATACTTGTCGGCCATCACGTCCTTCTCACGCGCCACGACGGCGGGATCGAGCGACGCGGAATCCAGCGCCTGCGGATTGGCGGCGGCGACGTGCATGGCGATCTGCTTGCCGAGCACGGCGAGCTCGTCGGTCTTGCCGGTCGATTCCAGCGCGACAATGATGCCCATCTTGCCGAGGCCTTCGGTGACGGCGTTATGCACGTAGCTCGACACCACGCCGGCCGAGACTTCGAGCAAAGCCGCGCGACGCAGCGACATGTTCTCGCCGATGGTCGCGATCGCCTCGGTGATCGCGGTCTCGACGGTGACGTCGCCGACCTTGTGCGCCTTGATGGCGTCGACATCGCCGCCGACCTTGAGCGCCACCTGGGCGATCATCTTGACCAGGCCCTGGAACTGCTCGTTGCGCGCGACGAAATCGGTCTCGGAATTGACTTCCACCACGACGCCCTTGGCGCCGGCGGTGACGACGCCGATCAGGCCTTCCGCGGCGACGCGGTCGGCCTTCTTGGCGGCCTTGGACAGGCCCTTGGCGCGCAGCCAGTCGATGGACGCCTGCATGTCGCCGTCATTGGCGGCCAGCGCGTTCTTGCAATCCATCATGCCGACGCCGGTGGTCTCGCGGAGGTCCTTGACCATCGCTGCGGTAATCGTTGCCATCGTTGAACCCTTTGCCTGCCGGGGCGCGCGCGGCGCAGCCATTGCTGCACGCCACGCTCTGCCACAGGAACTGCCATCGTGAGAGAGTTTAGAATTGAAAAGTGTGGCCGGATTACCGGCCACACTGAACGCTTGCCAGATAGGCACGCCCGAAACCGCCGGAGCGGCTTCGGATCATGCCAGCGTTGTTACTCGGCTTCCGCCGTCATCGCCTTGGCCTGGGCAACCCAGCCATCGGCACGGGTCGGCAGGCCGACCTCTTCGCCGATCGTGTGCGCGGTGTCGTGATCGAGTTCGGCGAGCTGCCAGAAGTGGAAGATGCCGAGGTCGTTGAACTTCTTCTCGATCTCGCCGGACACGCCGGTGAGCTTCTTGAGGTCGTCGGCCGAACCGCGCGGACCGGCGAGGCCCTGGAAGCCGACCGGCTCCGGAGCTGCGATGGCTTCGGCGATCGGGGCTGCGGAAGCGCCGATGTCGTAGCCGGAATCGCCCTGGGCGCGCGAGATGCCGTCGATGACGGCGCGGGCGATCAGGTCGCAATACAGCGTCAGCGCACGGCCGGCGTCGTCATTGCCCGGGACCACATAGGTGATGCCCTTGGGGTCCGAGTTGGTGTCGACGATCGCCGCCACCGGGATGCCCAGGCGCTGGGCTTCCTGGATCGCGATGTCTTCCTTGTTGGTGTCGATCACGAAGATCAGGTCGGGCAGACCGCCCATGTCCTTGATGCCGCCCAGCGAACGGTC
>Ga0247729_10000702_pt1 | contig 13196 bp, 13 predicted proteins | sample UWRJL133311R2_FD_180958 | JGI IMG/M metagenome (GOLD analysis project Ga0247729, IMG submission 180958) | Plant litter microbial communities from Arlington Agricultural Research Station in Wisconsin, United States - UWRJ-L133-311R-2 | ecosystem: Environmental > Terrestrial > Plant litter >... | reverse complement strand
GATGTACTTCTCGTAGGTGGGGGCCACGTGGTTGGTGTAGCGGTACAGCACATCCTCGAGGTCGTAGCCCCGCTCGTCCCGGTCGCGCACGATGCGGCGCTGCAGCTTCACATGCTCCTGAGCGTCGATGTACACTTTCAGGTTGAGCAGCTTGGCCACTTCCTCGAAGTAAAACACGAAGATGCCTTCCACCACCACAATTGGGGCCGGCCGAAATACCAGGTCTTTGGGCACCACGTTCGGGTTGTTGAACGTGTACTCGGGCCGGCGCACTTCCTGGCCCCGGCTGATCTGGAGCACGTCGGCGGCGTAGGCGGCCGAGTCAATCGAGGAGGGCAGGTCGAAGTTAGTGACGCCGTTGACGTCGATGTACTGGCTTTCGCGCGGGTGGTAATAGTTGTCCTGCGAAATCAGACAGATGTCTTCTTCGGGAAACGAGGCCAGCAGGCGGCGCAAAAAGGTGGTTTTGCCCGAGGCGCTGCCGCCCGTAATACCGACGATGAAAGGGTGTTGCATGGGGTGGGAAAGGTGGCCCGTACCGGCAGGGCCAACCCTGCAAAACTAAGCAAATGCCGGCTGCGGAGTGCGCGCCCCGGTACTATTGCCCTAATATTCCCGCCAAAACCGCCCTCATTCCCCGGTTTTCTGCAAAAAAGCTATCAGCTGCTCCACGGCCTGGGCCCGGTGGCTCATCGTGTTTTTCTGGCTCAGCGGCATTTCGGCGAAGGTGGCGGCGTGGCCGGCCGGCTGAAAAACCGGGTCGTAGCCGAAACCGTCGGTGCCGCGCCGCTCTGTCGTAATCGTGCCCTCCACCACGCCGTGAAACTCGTGCCACGCGCCATCGGGCAGCACCAGTGCCACCACGGTCCGAAACTGCGCGCTACGGTCGGTCTGACCCTGCAGCTCGTGCAGCAGCTTGGCGATGTTGTCGGCAGCGGAACGCTGGGGGCCGGCGTAGCGGGCCGAGTATACGCCCGGCTCGCCACGCAGGGCTGCTACTTCCAGGCCGGTATCGTCGGCGAAGCAGGCAGTGTGGTAGTGTTGCCACACGTGCTCGGCCTTCTGGCGGGCGTTGCCGGCCAGCGTATCCCGGGTTTCGGGCAGCTCCTCGTGGCAGCCAATGTCGTGCAGACTCACCAGTTCAATGGAAGCCGGCAGCAGCGCCCGGACTTCGGTCAGCTTGTGTTCGTTATTGGTCGCAAAACAGAGGCGCATATTGGGCAATGTTGAGGGTTGAATTTCAAATTCTGAATGTCGTTTGGGCAAAAAAAAGCCGGACGAATCCGGCGGCAAAGTAAGCAGGAGCTAAACTTTCCGGCTGAATAATTCAACCGTCAGCACTCAACCTTTAACATTCCGGAGCCTACCGGAACATCGACTTGATGCTGCCCCAGGAGCGCTGCACGGCGCTGGGCGTGGAGTTTAGCACGGTGGTGTAGTTCTGGTCGCCGGTGGCGGTGCGCACGGTGAGGCGGTAGGTGAAGGGGCCGCTGCCGGAGCCGGCCGCGCCGCGGTATACGTTGGTATCCAGAAACTGGTAGCGGCGCTGGGCAGTGGGCGGCACGCTGGTGAGGCGGGCAAACGACGGCTCGTTGTTAGCCTTGCGCCAGATTTCGTAGCTCTCGACGCCGGCCTCGTTGGTGGCTTCCCATTCCAGGCGCACGTTGGTGCCGTCGAAGGTGGCCTGAAACAGCGTAATGGTGGCACCCAGAGCCAGGGAAGCCCCAAATAAAATCAGCAGCAAGACGGTAAGGGTAGTCTTCCGGGTCATGGGCGGTGAAGAATAGAAAGCGAATATCTAAATAGTAACAGCAGAGCACCAAAAATAAACAATTTCCGATAGCCTGGGCCAGGCAGGAGCATAAATCTGGAAAAGACGCCGGCAGGTTTTTGAAATCCGCAGCTAACGTGTACTTTTGCAGTCCCTTCCGCAAAATCGGCAGGGCCCGCAGGTTTTAACTCTCCGATCATGAAAAAAGACATCCATCCCGAGTACCGCGAAGTTGTGTTCCAGGACTCGTCCAGCGACTTCAAATTCATCACCCGCTCGACGATGAACTCTAGCGAAACCATCACGATGGAGGACGGCAAAACGTACCCCGTCATCAAGGTGGAAGTTAGCAGTGCCTCGCACCCCTTCTACACCGGCAAAAACGTGTTTATCGACACCGCAGGCCGCGTGGAGAAATTCCGCAACCGCTACCAGAAGAAATAGCTTTAAGCCGCCGGCCTTTAGCTGTCCGTTTTTGGCAAAAGCTCCTTTCCACCCCGGAAGGAGCTTTTCCTTTTTAAGCCGGCCCATACTTTTTTGCGCCGCCCCAGCCCGAAGCGGTAACTTCGCCGTCGCAAGCCGGTGGCGGTGCCGACTACTCCGGCCACGCTCCGCGGCTGCCCACCTCAGTGCCCTCTCTCATGACCGTTCTGCTCTTCGACGACCCCGCCATCCGGCCCAACCTATTGCCCTTCACCTTCACGCGACCCGTAGCGGCACTGCGCTGCGGCATTCTCACCATCGCCGAAAAGTGGCAGCACCGCCTCGACTCGGAGGTGCACTACCTCACCGAGCAGTACCTGCAGGCCAAATACCCGGCCGGCCGCATCGACGGGCCGGCGCTGGTTATCAATGGAGCCGTGTGCCCCGACGACGTGCTGGCCCAGCAGGTGCGCGCCCTGCAACCCGGCCAGGCCCTGCTCGACGGCGAGCTGCTGGTGGCCGCGCACTTAGCCGATGCCACCAAGGTAGCCGAGCTGATTCAGGACGGCCTCTCCGACAGCCGGCAGGTGGCGGAGCCCGTGACGGTTATCAGTGAGCTGTGGCACTTGTTTTTGCGCAACGGGGCCGAAATCCGCCGCGACTTCGACCTTATCACCAAAGGCCGGGAGTCGGCGCCGGTGGGCGATGCGCATACCATCGTGTACGCCCCGGAAAACATCTTCATTGAGCCCGGCGTGAAAATCCGGGCGGCGATTCTAAACGCTGAAAACGGCCCGATTTACCTGGGCAAAAACTCTCAGGTGCACGAGGGCGCAATTATTAAAGGGCCCATGGCGCTCTGCGAAGGCTCCCACATCAACGCCGGGGCCAAAATGCGCGGCGACAACACCGTGGGGCCCTACAGCAAAGTGGGCGGCGAGGTGGCCAACAGCATTCTGCTGGGTTACGGCAACAAGGGCCACGACGGCTACCTGGGCAACTCCGTCATCGGGGAGTGGTGCAACCTCGGGGCCGATACTAACACCTCGAACCTGAAAAACAACTACGCCCCAGTCAAAATCTGGAGCCACGCCAAAGGCCGTTTCGTGAACACCGGCCAGCAGTTTTGCGGCCTGATGATGGGCGACCATAGCAAGTGCGGCATCAACACGATGTTCAACACCGGCACGGTGGTGGGCGTGAGTGCCAACGTGTTCGGAGCGGGCTTTCCGCGCACGTTCATTCCGTCGTTCAGCTGGGGCGGCGCGGCCGGCTTCGAAACCTTCAAGATGCCGAAAGTAGCCGAAGTGGCCGAGCGGGTCATGGCCCGCCGGCAGCTGGCCTACGATGCCCCCGAGCAGGCCATCATGCAGCACGTATTCGACGCCACGGCCAAGGACCGGGTGTGGGAGCGGGCCGGGGCCGCGCCGGCTTCAAGTGCGGAGTAGGTGCAGGCGCCGCCCATTTATTTAGCTTAGCATCTCATGCGTTTCTCTACAATACCCGGCCAGGAGAGTGTCAAGCAGCTGCTGCGCCAGTCGGTGGCGCGGCAGCACGTGGCGCACGCCCAGCTGTTTCGCGGGGCCGACGGCTCGGCGGCGCTGGCCCTGGCGCTGGCCTACGCCACGTTTCTGAACTGCGAAGGCCGCGGCCCCGACGCCGAGGATTCCTGCGGGCAGTGCGCCAGCTGCCAAAAAACCGACAAGCTGGTTCACCCCGACCTGAACTTCATCGTGCCCGTCACGACCACCAAGGCCGTGGCCAAGGATGCGGTGAGCAGCAAGTTCATGACCGACTGGCGCGCCTTCGTGCTCGACAATCCTTACCAGGGCCTCAACGACTGGATGCAGCACATCGGGGCCGAAAACAAGCAGGGCAGCATCTCCAAGGACGAAAGCCTGCAGCTGCTCCGGCTCGTGTCGTTGAAGGCGTTTGAGGCGCGGTTCAAAATCGTGATTATCTGGCTGCCCGAGCTGATGCACCCGGCCGCGTCCAACGCCGTGCTCAAGCTGCTGGAAGAGCCGCCGCCGGCCACCATTTTCCTGCTGGTGAGCTTCGCGCCCGAGCAGCTGCTGCCCACCATCCTCAGCCGGGTGCAGCCGGTGGTGGTGCGCCCGCTCTCGGAAAACGACCTCACCGAATACCTGCGCGACGAGCAGAAAATTCCGGAGGTGAAGGCCCGGCAGCTGGCCCAGCTGGCCAACGGTAACCTCGGCTTCGCCCTGGCCGCCCGCACTGCCACCTCCTCCGACCACGACTATTTCGCCCTGTTCACCACCTGGATGCGGCACTGCTACGGCTATAAGGTAGATAAGCTGCTGAGCCAGAGCGACGAGTTTCAGAAGCTGGGCCGCGAGAATCAGAAGGAGTTTCTGCAGTTTGCACTGGGGCTGCTGCGCAAGGTGCTGCTCTTCGGCATCGACGCGCAGTTTGTGCCCCATTTGCCCGCCGCCGAGCAGCAATTCATCAACGGCTTCAGCCGCTTCGTGCACCTGCGCAACGCTGAACTGCTTACCACCGAAATTAACGACGCGCACTACCACATTGAGCGCAATGCCAACCCGCGCATGGTGTTCGTCGATACGTCGCTGCGCATTGCCGAGCTGCTCAAAATGGCCGCCTAGAGCCTGGAAACGCCGAAAGTATAGCTTGCTAAACAACTATAGTAGCTGCTAAAAATGGTATAGCCCGGCGGCGTTTTCGGAGTTCGTACCTTTGGGAGTCGCAAAAAAGTGAATTCCGGGCAAAGCGCGAGTAGTCGGTTTGTTTGGCTTAATTGCCCCGGCCAATTCCCACCACCCTTAACGACCCGCTTTTCTTTTGAAAACTATCCGCATCGGTACTCGGGGCAGCAAGCTGGCGCTCTGGCAGGCCAACCACGTAGCGGCTTGCCTGGAGCAGGCCCGGCTGCCCACCGAAATTGTCGTCATCACCACCACCGGCGACCTGATCCAAGACCGGTCGCTGGACAAGATCGGCTCCAAGGGCGTGTTCACCGAAGAACTGGAGCAAAGCCTGCGCTCCGGCCACATCGACATTGCCGTGCACAGCGCCAAAGACGTGCAGAGCACCATCCCCGACGACCTGGAGTTGCTGGCCTTCATGAAGCGCGAAAAGGTCAACGACGTCATCGTGAGCTACCACGCCGACCTCGACCTGCGCCGCCACGACCTGGTGCTGGGTACCAGCAGCACCCGCCGCAAGGCTATGCTGAAGCGCTACTACCCTTATGCCACCACTGCCGAGGCCCGCGGCAATCTGCAGACTCGCCTGCGCAAGCTCGAGGAAGGACAGTACCACGGCCTCGTGCTGGCCTACGCCGGTGTACACCGCATGAACTACCACTCCCTGATCCGCTACATTCTGCCCGAAACGCAGTTTATCCCGGCCACCGGGCAGGGCAGCGTCGCTATTGAGTGCGCCCGCAACATGGAGCCGGAGCTGAAGTTCGACCTGCGCCGCATCCTCGACCACAAGCCCACGCACCTGTGCCTGCTGGCCGAGCGGGCCTTTTTGCGCACGATGGAAGGCGGCTGCAGTATTCCGTCCTTTGCGCTGGCCAAGCTGCACCCCGACGGCTTTCTGCAGCTCAATGGGGGTATCATCAGCCTCGACGGGCAGAAGTACATCGAGGAGAAAATCATTGCATCCGACGCCCGGCAGGCCGAAGCCATGGGCATCAAAGTGGCCGAAAACGTGCTCAGCCGCGGCGGCCGCCAGATTCTGGACGACATCCGCAACCACCGCGCGGCCGACTAGCGCTCCGGCAGTGAGCTGTCACAAAAAAGCCTGTCACAAATTAAAATGTGACAGGCTTTTTTGTGACGGACAATTTAGGCCTTGGGCCGGGAAGAAAACGTGTCGCGGAGCCAGTAGAGCGCCAGCGCTATGACGGCCCCGCTGGTGTCGGCGAGCATGTCTTTCTGGGCGTCCCAGATGTCGCCCTGGCTGCCCAGGAAGGCCGACCCGGCCGCCGGGTCGCTTAAGTCGGCGTAGATCCACTCAATCAGCTCGTAGGTCATGGCAATGGTACCGATGGCACAGAGCGGAAATAGGTAGGAAATGGCCCGGTTGCGGATGGTGCCGTACCGGTCGGTCAGCTCGATGATGGCGAAGGCGTAGAAGCCCACCGTGACGTGCGCCACCCGGTCGAACATGTTGCGCTTGAAACCGAAAAGGTTGTCGAACCACGCAAACGGCACCTTTTCGAAGGTGTAGTGGCCGCCGATGGTGTGCAGAAACAGCAGCACGCTCATCAGCAGGTAGGCCAGATTGGAAAACCGCACACCGCGCCGGTACAGTACCACCAGCGCCACCACAATCAGAAAGATAGGCGTGTTTTCGGCAATCCAGGTGCCGCGCTCCGTCGGGTGAATGCCCAGGACGACGAATTCGAGCAGGTAGATGGCCAGCAGCAGCTTGGGAAACCAGTGCGGGGGCGGCGGGGATAATTCTTGGGCGAGCATAGAAACGGCGCGATATTGAGGGGACGGTTGGCGCGGCTTACGGGATTTTTGGAAATTGGGCGGTCTTTTCGGCAAAATACCTGTCTCATGCTCCACACCGCCCGTACCAGGCTGCGCCCCTGGCAGCCCGCCGATGCCCCGGCGCTGCTGGCCCTCATGCAAAATGACCAGCCGCGTTTCAGCCCGTACTTCCCCAAAACCCTGGCCGCCGTGCACTACGCCGCCTCAGCCACGGTTTTTGTGGAACAGAAGCGGCGGGAGTGGGACGCGCGGCAGGCCTTTCAACTGGGCATTTGGCTGCCCGACGACCCGCGCTGCGCCGGCTGGATTAGCTTGAAAAGCCTGGAATGGACCGTGCCCAAGGCCGAATTGGCCTACCTGCTGGCCGGCTGGGCCGAAGGGCAGGGGCTACTGGCAGAAGTCGGGCCGGCGGTGCTGCACTGGGCCTTCACCGGGCTGGGCCTGACGCGCATCTACTGCCGCGTCAACCCCACGAACACCCGCAGCATCCGGCTGGTGGAGCGCCTGGGCTTCCAGCGGGAAGGGCTGCTGCGCCAGGACTTCCGTAGCGGCACCGGCGAGCTGGCCGATTGTTGCCTCTACGGCTTGCTGGCCGCCGATTTTCTGGCCCAGACCGAAGAAACCGCTTAATTTCGCCCGGCGTACCGCTCACTTTTATTCCGCTCTATGAAAACTGCTTCCCGCGTTTCGGCGCTGCTCCTGACGTTTCTGCTACTCACGACCGCCAGTCTGTACGCTGCCAAAGCACCCAAGGCGCCCAAGAAAAGCAAGAAAGACGAAGTCGTGACCATCAGCACGTCGCTGGGCGACATCCGGCTGGTTCTGTTCGACCAGACGCCGCTGCACAAGGCCAACTTCCTGAAGCTGGCCAGCAGCGGATTCTATACCGGCACCACGTTTCACCGCATCATCCAAAACTTCATGGTGCAGGGCGGCGACGCCAACTCCAAGGACACCGACCCCACCAACGACGGTATGGGTCAGCCCAACGAGGTGACGATTCCGGCCGAAATCCGGCCTGAGTTCTCGCATAAGTTCGGGGCCGTGGCCGCCGCTCGCCAGGGTGATTTCGTGAACCCGACCCGGGCCAGCAGCAGCACCCAGTTCTACATCGTGCAGAACCACAACGGCACGGCCCACCTGAACGGGCAGTATACCGTGTTCGGTCAGGTTATCAGCGGCCTCGATGTAGTGGATAAAATAGCCACCCAGCCCAAAAACGAAAACGACCGGCCCACTACCGACATCAAGATGACGGTGAAGGTAGAAAAGCTGAAAAAGAAGAAAATCACGGAGCTCTACGGCTACAAATACGAGTAGCCATGCCCCGCCGCATCCTGATTACGGGCTCCAACGGTCTGCTGGGCCAGAAGCTAGTGGCCTTGCTGCACGCGCAGCCCGACGTAGAGCTGGTGGCTACCTCGCGCGGGCCCAACAAGCTGGCGGCGCAGTACCCCGAGGTGCGCTTCGTGCCACTCGACGTGGCTAGCCTAGAGCAGGTGCATCAGGTGCTCCAGGCCGAGCGGCCCACCCATCTGATCCATACCGCTGCCATGACCAACGTGGACGAGTGCGAGCTGAACCGGGAGGCGTGCTGGCAGCAAAACGTGACAGCCGTAGAAAACCTGGTGGCGGCCTGCGCGGCGTTGGCTATTCACCTCATCCACGTCAGCACCGACTTTATCTTTAGTGGGGAAGAAGGCCCGCTGACCGAAGACGCCGTGCCCGCACCCGTCAACTTTTACGGGGAAAGTAAGTTGGCCGCCGAGCAAATCGTGCAAGCCAGCACTGGCCGCTGGGCCATCGTGCGCACCGTGCTGGTCTACGGCACCGCCCACGACTACGGCCGGACCAACATCGTGCTCTGGGTGCGCGACTCTCTACGGGCCGGCAAGACGATTCAGGTAGTCGATGACCAGTTTCGCACGCCCACGCTGGCTGAGGACTTAGCCCAGGGCTGCTGGCTGGTGGCCCGCCACGAAGCTAAGGGCATCTACCACATCAGCAGCAGCGCGCTGCTCACGCCCTATCAGATGGCCCTGCAGGTCGCCGACTACTTCGGGCTTGATAAGGCCCTTATCGTCCGCGCCGACAGCAGCACGTTCACGCAGCCAGCCCGGCGTCCGGCTCGTACGGGGTTCATTATCAGCAAAGCCCAGCGGGAGCTGGGCTATCAGCCGCACACTTTTAGCGAGGGTATTGCCCTGCTGGCCCGCCAGACGGAAGGGTAGGGCCGCCGCGCAAACCGGCGCAAACGCAAAAAAACCGCCAGCAGAGCCAGCGGTTTTTCACACACCTATTGCAACAACCTTATGTTTTGTCGCTACGAGCAACTGTAGCCGCACAAAACCAATTAATTCTCTTTATTTACTTGCTGTCAGTAGGGACGACCCCAACGAGGAGGCCCCCTACCAGCACGGCAGTACCGTTGTGCAGGGCCGCTTGCCCCGCCGCGTACGATACCCATTCGCCATCAATCATCTGGAAGCCCTGGCTGCTGATAGCTACTGCGTGGCGCGCTGCTATTTCTAGCAGAAAGCACTGCAGAGCGTAGCCCTGGCGACGTTTGGTGAGGAATGAGTGCATGTCAAATAGCCGCTAAGCGACCCTGAAAACTGGTTTGTCCCTTGTGGCTAACCGTTTGATATGACAATATTAGGCACGTATAGGCTCGGTGTAAAGGACGGTTTTGCTATAATTGTGACATGCATAATTGGCGGGTAAGTCCACCAGATTATACTAAAGTGCTAATCGAAGAAGAAGAGTAGTACAAGTTGTAAATTGATAAAATGTTAGATTTAAACTGTTAAACTATGATTTCGGTATTGTGGTCGATGGCTACAGCCTCAACTATCTTTGCCTGCAATTGGCCAAAGTATGTAGATTTGTGACGGAGGTGTGAAGCTAATCTGTCGAATTACGAGCGGATAGCTGCCGCAGAGAAAGAGTGGTCAGCAGAATCGTCAGTGCGGGCCACAGGATAAGCCACCAGGCGGCAGGTGCCAAGCGGGCTGACGCCAGGATACGCCCCCAGCTGGCCGTTTCGGGCGGCAGACCTACACCGAGAAAAGACAGGGTGGTTTCGAGGCCGATAAGGGTCGCCACGCTTATCGGAAATGTTGTGCTTACCGTGTGCCAGATGTTGGGTACAACGTGCCGCCGTAAGATGCGCTCGGTCGGCAAGCCTAGCGCCCGCGCCGACTCGATGTAAGGTAAAGCCCGAACCCGCAGCACCTCCGCCCGCACCAGCCGGGCCGGGCCGGGCCAATACGTCAGTACCAGCACGGCCAGCAGCCCTGACAGGGAAGGCGGATAAAGGGCGGCCAGCGTTAAAGCCAGAATTAGCAGCGGCACCGATGCCAGCAGGGCAATCAGTACCAGTACCGCACGGTCAAGCGGCACCACCAGCTGCCGACGGTAGCCGCACCGGGCCAGCAGGGCCGCCCCCAGATAGCAGCTAGCCGCTACCACGCTAACCGTTGGATAAAATGCCCTGGCCGGGCCGCGGCAGACGAAACAGAATCCGACGACGCTTACTGTAGCTATGCCGTAGCTTACCGGAATCCGCAGGTCTTTATTACCCCAGAAGCCGGCCGCGCTACCGAGTGCGGTGCCCACCAAAGTAGCTAGCGCGGCCGCCGGCAGGCTGACGAGCACAGCCGTACGGGCCCCGAACAGCAGTCCGGCTAGCACGTCGCGGCCCAGCGAATCGGTGCCCAGCCAGTGGCCGCCCGTGAGCGGGGCTACGGCACTGGCCATTAGGTCGGTTGTGTCGGCAGCGTAGGGTAGCGGTAACACGTCGGCTAATAGTGCCGCGGCCAGCAGCAGCGCCAGCCAGAGCACCGCCAGCCACCACCATATACTTTGGGAAGAGGACAGGCGGCTCATGCGGGCAGGCGGATTCGTGGGTCAACCAGAAAGTACAGGCAGTCGGCCAGTACTTGAGCCAGCAGACGGCTTAGGGCAATCAGCAGCACGCCACCCAGCAGCACCGGGTAGTCACGGGCGGCGGCGGCTTCGGCCAGCAGCCGGCCCATGCCGGGCAGGGAGAAAATCAGCTCCACCACCACGGAGCCGGCCACCAGTGCCGGCAACTGCTCCGCAAGGAGCGTCAGTAGGGGTAGTAGGGCATTGCGCAGAATGTGGTGGCGGGTGACCCTAATTTCAGCCAGCCCCTTGGCGCGCGCGGTCAGTACGTAGTCGGCCCGCCGCTCGTGGCCCAGCGCCGCATCCAGCTGCACCAGCAAGGGCGGCAGGCTTACCAGCGTCAGCGCCAGCAGCGGCAGCGCTAGATGCGATGCCAGCAGCTGCAGCCGGCTAACCCAGGGCGCCGACGCATCTTCGTGCCCGAGCCCGTAGGAAGGAAACCAGGCCAGCAAATCCGGATTCGCCAGTAGCAGCAGCAGCAGCAAGGCAACCACGAAAAGCGGCAGCGCATCCACCAGATACAGCAGCCCGAGGAAAAAACGGCGCCGCCGGCTTTGGCGGCCCAGGTGCGGCGCCGCCAGCCAGGCCAGACCGATGGTAGCTAGCACCGCGCCGCCCGTAAGTGGCAGCGTATAGTATAAAGACTGGCGCAGCAGAGCCACAACCGGCTGCCCATCCCGGAAGGAAACGCCAAAATCCGCGTGAACCAGGTGACGCAGCCATTGGTGGTACTGATTTGCCGTCCCATTCCACCGCCACCGCCAGCCCAAACCGGTAGCAGGGCCCTGGACGGCCGAAAAGTAAAAAAGCGGTCCGGTAAGCCCCAGCCGGTGCCGGATCTGCTCCTCAGCCCGCTGCCGTTGGACTGCCGATACGGCCCGCGTCGACAGATCCGCATCCGCCAGCCGGCCGGCCAGCGGCTGATCCAGGATAAAGGCCCGGCTCAGCAGGAAAATAAGGGAGACAATAGCGCCCGTAGCAGGCAAAGTGCGGAGCAGCCGATACAGCAAAAAGCGCCCCATCAGCTAAGGGCGAGGGGTGCGCGCCGGCTGGCTCTCAATAGCGGCCGCCTCGTAGCCCGGCCGGATGCCCGTCACGTGCAGGTTGGTAAGCCTACTGGCCGCCGCCAGCCGATATTTTAGAAAGTATAGTACGACCATCGGGCATTCCTGGCGCAGTAATCGCTGAAACTTGCGTAAAAGCTGGGCCTGGCGCTGTGGATTCTCCTCCTGGGCAATAGCGTCGATGAGCTGGTCGCTGGCGGGGGTGCCGAAGCCGGTGAAATTGCCCCACCCCGTGCTTTGCGAATGCAGAATGGGCGCGAAGTTGTATACGAATGGATTACCGCTCAGCTGCTGCAGGTAAATTTCCGTTTCGCCGGCGCGCAGCTGCTTGGAGTACAAGGATGATTCCGTTGGCCGGGGGTGCACCTCGATGCCCAGCTTCGCTGCGGCCGTTCGGAACTGTAGTACGGCTGCTTCATAGGCCGGGTCGCCGGTGCGGTAGCTGAACGTAGGGGCCAGATGCTGGAGCGGCCCGCCGGCTACCCGCCGGCTCCATCCCTGTGGGCCTAGCTGCCAGCCCGCAGCTACCAAAAGGCTTCGCGCTTTCTCCAGACTATAGGAAAGTAGCGGAATGCTGTCATTATAAAGCGGCCCCGCTACCGGGGTTACCAGGCTCACGCTCGGGTAAGCCAAGCCTTGCTGGCTGGCTTGGATCAGGCTCGGAATGTCGAATAAATAACTGAGTGCCTGGCGGGTGCGAGTGTCCCGCAATTCCGGGCGGCGAATGTTAAAACCTGCCACCAGCATCTCGTAGGAGTCAGCCGTGTAGAACTTCAGGCCTGCCGCCTTCTCCTGCCGCAGCCGAATAAATTCCTTGGCGGGTACCATGGAATACACGTCCACGTCGCCCCGGCGCAGAGCTAGCAGCGCGGTGGCATCATCCGTAATTATTTCGTAATCGATAACCGCGGGCTTAGCCTGCAACTGGGGAGCTGTAGACATCACGTGGCTGCCCCACCAGTCGGCTTTGCGCCGGAGGATAACGTAGCGGCCCGTCTGCCACTCCTGTAGCCGGTAAGGACCACAGCCCGGCAGATTTTCCGGGTGCCGGCTGAGGCTGGCTTGCTGGTAGCGCCGGGCAAAACTCACTATGGCCGGGCTGCGTCGGCTAGTTGCCTGGGCAGTATCGGCGCGTAGAGCAGCCAGGGAAACGGCCCTTAGTTGCCCCTGCGGGTCGAGCTGGTACTCGGGTAGAATTGGATAATCACCAGAAGCCTGCACCAGTTCTGCCGACCTACCCTGGAAAGTGAGCGTAAAGCGGCGGCTATCCAGCGAATCCAACTGAATGGCCTGAATAAAGCCATACTGCGCCCGCGAGGCTTCATTGGGTAAGCCCGGGCAATTCATAACTTTAAGGGTAAACGCTACGTCACGGGCCAGCACGGGCTGGCCGTTGTCCCAGCGGGCTTCGGGGCGCAGCTGATACGTTACCAGGGTAAGCGAATCAGCGTAGCGCACGGCCGGCATGGTGGCAGCCAGCCAGGGAACAAATTTCTTCTGAGCGTAATCAACCGTTAACAAGCT
>Ga0247729_10000701_pt1 | contig 13204 bp, 13 predicted proteins | sample UWRJL133311R2_FD_180958 | JGI IMG/M metagenome (GOLD analysis project Ga0247729, IMG submission 180958) | Plant litter microbial communities from Arlington Agricultural Research Station in Wisconsin, United States - UWRJ-L133-311R-2 | ecosystem: Environmental > Terrestrial > Plant litter >... | reverse complement strand
GGACGACTCCCGGCGTGCAGCCGAGGCGATTGACAGCACGCTGTGCTCCTGGTCGCCCTGGCCGTGCAGCCCGGCGACGACATCCGTATGCAGGATGCGGGCGCCGCCCGCGAAGAAACCCTCGTACAGTGACAGCACTCGAATGGGACGGTTCATCGCGACGCCTTTCGGAAAGTGAGCATGGGGTGACCGCGGCGACGCCTCGAACGCATCAACCCGCATCCGCCACACAGCGACGTTGCCGTTCGGACAATGCTCGAACCTAGGACACCGGATGTCGATTAACCGGTGATGTGCATCAGGTGAACGACAGGTCTCGGCTCATTTCGCGCGCGACTGCGGCGGCTCGCTGATTGCCGCAAATCGGGCACACCGTGCCAGATTCTGCCCGTTTTGGGGCGAACAGTTGCTGGGCGGGGTCTGCCTAGTTGGATGTGCTGAGATGGACCATCGCGTCGTAGAGCTGCTCATCGGTCATTGCCGGCTCGGGGAGCGGATGAGCGCGCTCGACCCGGTAGGCGTCGAGCATGAGGTGGAGGTGGCGCCGCCACGCGTTCGGTGCGGTGGCGCTGGTCGCGTCCATGATCCGGCCGTTGGACCAGATGAGGTTCACGATGTCGGCGAGCGCGATGTCGGGGCGGGCCTTACCAGCGTGCTGGGCCCGGGTGAGTACGAGCTCGATCTGCTCGCACATCACGTCGTGGATGCGCTCGATCTCAGCGTTGGCGGGGAAGCGACGCGAGAGGAAGTCGTTGAAACCTCGATCGCCGGCCTGCACGCGGAACAGGTTCTCCAGGTAGTTGGCGAAAGCTTCCCACGGATCGTCGATTTCGAGTGCCACGCCGGCTCCGTCGAGGAATTCCTGCAGCCGGGGTTCGAACGCAGCCATGAGCAGATCGAGGCGGGTGGGGAAGTGGCGATACAACGTGCCGATGGCGACTCCCGCGTCTCGCGCGACTCTTTCCAGTGAAGCATCCACACCCCGCACGGCAAACTCCCGCTGGGCCGCGGCGACGAGCTTCTTGCGGCTCTCCTGGGCGTCGCGACGCCGGGGAGCCCGGACCTGCTCGACCTCACCAGTGCTCATGGGGCCAACCTACCTTGAATGTGAGGGTGGCCTCCGTTTTCTTCGCAACGGCGGAATAAGTGAGGCACCCCTCCGGTTGAGACAGTAACCGGAGGGGTGCCTCACTTATGCATCCGAGCCGATTCGATTACGACAAGGAGATCACCAATGACAACCATCAGCATCATCGGCGCGGGCAATATGGCCGCGGCCATCGGCATCCGCGCTGCGAAGCACGGCCATGCCGTCGAAATCATGAGCCGCGACACCGCGAAGGCCAAGGCTCTCGCGGACACGATCGGCAACGGATCAACGGTCGGCACCTACGGCTCACGGCCGGCGGGTGACATCGTGGTCGTCGCCATCCTGTTCGCCAACTCGGTCGATGTGGTCACGCACTTCGGCGAAGCCCTGGCTGGCAAGGTCCTCGTCGACATCTCCAACCCGTTCAACGCCGACGCGAGCGGACTTGTGACTATCGAGGGCGCCTCGATTGCCCAGCAGATCGCCGCCGTCGCCCCTGAAAGCGCTCAGGTCATCAAGGGATTCAACATGCTGTTCCGCGGCGTCATCGCAGCCGACAAGCCCGTCGATGTGTTCTTCGCCGGGGGTAATTCTGAAGCGAGGGAACGCTTCGCAGCGCTTGTGACGAGCTTGGGCATGCGCCCTCGCGACGCCGGGGGGCTCGAGATGACCTGGGCGATCGAGTGGGCAAGCATCGCCCTGATGGGGCTGGCACGCAATGGCGCTGGTTTCGACACCGCACTCGCAGCAGAGACCCTCTAATGGGAAAACTCGATGGCAAGGTCGCGGTGATCACGGGTGCGACTAGCGGCATGGCGCTGGCCGGTGCGAAGTTGTTCGTCGATGAGGGCGCCTACGTCTTCATCTCGGGCCGCCGGCAAGTCGCGGTAGACGATGCAGTGGCGCAGATCGGCCGGAACGTGACCGGTGTGCAGGCCGACTCAGCCGACCTCGCCGACCTTGACCGGTTGTTCGCGACGGTCAAGCGCGAGAAGGGCGCGATCGACGTGTTGTGGGCGAGCGCCGGGGGCGGCGAGCCGGCCAGGCTCGGCGACATCACCGAAGAGCAGTTCGATGCCGCGTTCTCGCTGAACGCGCGCGGAACTCTCTTCACAGCGCAGAAGGCACTGCCGCTGTTCAACGACGGCGGCTCGATCATCATGACCGGGTCGAATGCGTCACTTCGCGGCTATCCGGATTGGAGCGTCTATGCGGCGAGCAAGGCAGTGCTGCCCGCCTACGCCCGGGTGTGGGTGTCCGAACTGAGGGACCGGAAGATCCGGGTGAATGTGCTGACGCCCGGCCAGGTCGCCACCCCGATGATGATCGCGGCGCTGCCCGCTGAGCTCAAGGCGCAGTTCGAATCCGGCATCCCGAGACGTGAAATGGGTCGCCCAGAAGAGATCGCTTCGATCGCGTTGTTCCTCGCCTCGGATGACTCGAGCTACGTCAACGGCATGGAACTCGTTGCGGATGGAGGCAGCACGGTGATCTGAGGGCATCACCACCCGAGTCGCCCCGAATCAGGCTCTGCTTTCGGATTCTGGGGCGACTCGTCTCAGCGGCCGTCGGGCACACGCTCGGCGCGCTTCTTGACGTACTCGTTGTCGGCAAAGTCGGCGAAGGCCTCCTGGCCGGGGATGCGGCGCACCTCGAGCTTGGATCCCGGACCGAGCGGAGCGCGGCTCGCCCATTCGATGGCCTCCGCCTCGCTCGAGACGTCGAGGATCCAGAACCCGTTGAACAGCTCGTGCGTCTCGCCGTAGGGACCGTCGGTCACCACAGGCTTCTCACCGGCAAAATCGATGACGACGCCCTCGGTTGCGGGCGCGAGGCCCTCCGCATTCTCGAAAACGCCAGCCTCCATGAGCGACTCGTTGTACGCACCCATGGCGTTGATGATCTCTTCGAAATCGACTTCCTGGCTGGCGTCGACCGCCTCCTGGGTGTCGCGCATGATGAGCATGTACCGCATGGTGGTTCTCCTCCGTCTGAGGGCGCCCGTTGCGTCCTCTCATTGACACGTCGAACGGCATCGACCGAAATCGACATCACACCGCAAGTTAGTCGAATTCTTCGCCCCCTTGCGCGAATCACGACTGGGCGCAGAATTTTCCCCAGGTGTGTCCTCATCGAGCGATGTCGATCGTCGTAGGGGTAGATCCACATCCGATCGCGACTGACAGACGAGCGCGACTGACAAAGGAGTTGCCATGGACTACATATTCTTCATCTGCACCGATCCGGAAGCACCCGACCCGGTCGAGGAAGAGAACAACGTGGCCGAATGGGTCGCAGAGCTGACCGCGAGCGGCGTTCGGCGCACCGGACACCGCCTCCGCGATCCCGACGATGCCACGACGGTGCGCCTGCGCGAGGGCCAACTGCTCATCTCTGACGGGCCGTTTGCCGAGACGAAGGAATGGGTCGCCGGTTTCGACATCATCAGCTGCGCCGATCTCGACGAGGCCGTGCAGATTGCCGCGAGGCATCCGATGGCGAAGTTCGGGCGCATCGAGATCCGCCCGTTCTGGCCGACGGAATATTGAGCCATGCCGGATGACGTCGTCGCGGCCGCCCTGTCCGAGACCGCGATGGCCGAGCGGGCGCGCATCGTGGCCACTCTGATCCGGGTCACGGGCGACTGGGACCTTGCCGAAGACTGCGTGCAAGACGCGTTCGCGAAGGCTTTGCGGGTCTGGCGCGAGCGCGGAGTTCCGGCGAACCCGGCTGCTTGGGTGACGACTGTGGCGAAGAACGCCGCACTTGATCGCCTGCGACGATCGGCGACAGAGGCTGGCGCTCTGCACGAGGTCGCCGCCCTGGGCCAGGCTGACTACCCCGGCACGGCGGGCCACGAGCCAGCTGCCGGGCCCGATGAGATCGCGGACGACCGCCTCCGACTCATCTTCACCTGCTGCCATCCCGCCCTGGCGATGACGACACGGGTCGCGCTGACACTTCGCTCGGTGGCCGGGCTGTCTACTGCCGAGATCGCCCGGTCGTTTCTCGTGCCGGAGCCCACGATGGCCAAGCGGCTGGTGCGTGCTCGCGCGAAGATCCGGAACGCTGGCATACCCTACCGGGTTCCGCCTCCGCACCTCCTCGCCGAGCGCACTGCTGGCGTCTTCTCGGTCATCTACCTGCTCTTCAACGAAGGCTATTCGGCGAGCGCGGGCGACTCGCTCGTGCGCGAACCACTGGCGCGCGAGGCCATCCGACTCGCACGACTGCTGGTGTCTGTGATCACGAATACGCCGAACATGGCGCCGTTTTCAGGCGAAGCCACCAGCCTCCTTGCGCTGATGCTGCTGCATCATGCCCGTGCCGATGCGCGCATCGATGACGCAGGCGAAGTTGTCACTCTCGAATATCAGGATCGCTCCCGCTGGGACGCCTCCGCAATCGATGAAGGACTCCGCTTGCTGCAGGTCGTCGAGCAGAACCGGGAACCAGGTTCGTCACCTCCCTCGATCTACGAGTTGCAGGCGCGGATCGCCTCGGTGCATATGACGGCCGCGGATGCTGCGGGCACCGACTTCGCGCGGATCGAGCGGCTCTATGACGCCCTGTACTCGATCGCACCCTCTCCCGTTGTCGAACTGAACCGCGCTGTGGCGGTCGCCATGACGCGGGGCGCAGAGGCGGGCCTCCCCCTGGTCGAAGCCATCGACCTGTCGGGTGCACTGGACGGGTACTACCTGGTAGCTGCGTCTCGAGCCGACCTGTTGAGGCGACTGGGACGCACGGAGGAAGCGGCCGTGCATTACGCGCGAGCGCGCGAACTTGCGCCCACTGCGATCGAGAAGAGGTACTTCACGAAACGACTCGTCGATCTGGCGTCGATGAGCACAAACCTCGCGCCGTTCGGTCGAGCCCGCGGTGTGGTCCACGCAGTCGCTGACGAACACTTTGAGGAAGGACCATCATGGTCTCAACGATCTCAGCCCTGACCGTTTTCGCGGGTCTTCCCGTTCGCGATCTCGCAGCCGCCACCAGCTGGTACTCCGCGGTCTTCGGACGTCCACCTGACGCGCACCCGGCGCCCGGCATCGCCGACTACTACCTCACCGCGGAACGTGTCCCCGAGCGCGGCACGCTCCAGCTTCGCGAAGACAAGGCGCGAGCCGGAGGGGGCCTGGTCACGATCAACGTCGAAGTCCTGACCGGCATCCGGGCGAATCTTCGCGCGCTCGATGTCTCCTTCGAGCCCCACACCCTGCCGATCGACGCGGTGACGGTGACCTCCGTGACCGTCGGGACTTTCGAGGATCCCGACGGCAACGCGATCACCCTGGTTGAGCCACACCTTCGAGCCTGACCCGCCGCTCGTCGTCACCCTAGACTCGGGGAGTGCCCGAAGACCGCTCCCTTCCGTTGTGGGCGGGACGCGCGACCGCGCTCTTGGGCATCGTGCTCGTCGCCTTCACCCTGCGCCAGGCGGTTGCGGCAATATCACCGATCATCGGCGACATCCGGGTGGACATCCCGGTCTCGAATATCGACGTCGGGTTGCTCGGAACCCTGCCGCCGATCCTGTTTGCGGCATCCGGATTCTTCGCCCCGCGCGTCGCCCGCAGCATCGGCCTCGACGGCGGCATTGTGCTCGCGCTGGCACTCATGACGGCGGGCCATCTCATCCGCGCTTTCGCCCCGGGCTTCGCCGTGTTGATCGTCGGCAGCGTCATCGCGTTTGCCGGCACGGGAATCGGCAACGTGCTGCTGCCCTCTATCGTGCGACGGTACTTCCCCGACCGGGTAGCGCTGCTGACCGCGGTGTACGCCTGCATCGTCGGCGTGAGCACCGCCCTGCCCGCCGCACTCGCGGCGCCGATCGCTGAGGCGACGAGCTGGCGATTCTCGCTCGGCGTCTGGTCCGCGACCTCGATAGTCGCGCTTGTTCCGTGGCTTATCGTCATGGCGCGGGAGCGCCGCCAACGACTTTCGGATGCCGCACTCACCCCGTCCCCGCCACTCGCCCTCGTCACGCGGTTATGGCGGTCTCGTGTGGCGGTGTCGATCACCATCTTGTTCTCGGCGAGCGCGATCTGCACCTACGCGGCCTTCGCGTGGCTACCGGAGATTCTCGGCGACATCGCCGGCTCGACGCCGACCGAAGCCGGGGTACTGCTCGCGATCACCGGCATCATCAGCGTTCCCGGGGCGCTGGTCGCGCCCGCGCTCGTCGCGAAGCTGCGCAACGTCGGCTGGCTGATCGCCGCAGGTGTCGCGGGCTTCGTGCTCGGTTATCTCGGCCTCTTGCTCGCGCCCGCGGCGCTCACCCTGCTCTGGGTGCTGCTCATCGGCTCGGGATCCATCCTGTTTCCGGTCTGCCTTGCGCTCATCAACGTCCGCACCCGGACCGCCGGCGGCACGGTGGCTCTGAGCGGTTTCGCCCAGGGGATCGCGTATGCGCTTGGCGCACTCGGCCCGCTGGTCGTTGGGCTGCTGCACGATGGCAGCGCCGGGTGGACCCTGCCGCTGCTCTTCCTCATGGTGGTCGCCCTCGCGGCAATCATTCCTGCGGTCACGCTTGCGCGGCCGACGTTCGTAGAGGACGAGCTCGTCCGCTAGCGCTGGGTGTCAGTGCGGCGAACTCAGTTGGTCTGGGTCAGCGACTGCCGTCTGGGGAGTGCAGCCCAGCTCGCCCGGCTGCAGGGTTACCGGGGCCGGGTACACGTCTTCGACCGCCCCGTTCTCGCTCTTGACCAGAACGCAGTCGTCGGCGTAACCGAAAGCGACGCCGATCCGATCCCCGGCACTGCTCGTCTCGAAGTAGACGCGGGGTCGAGCCACGACCTCGAACTCGCCGGTTGCACTGCCCAGTTTCTCAGAAATCGCGGTCACGATGCCGTCCTCGGTAGCCGGCTTTCCGGTTTCAAGCCGCTCGAGAAGTACTTCTTTCGTGACTTCTCTCGCGTTCGCCGACACGACTGCCACCGCGCTCTCGTCGATCGGCGGCTCGACGACCGCGGCATCCGTCGGGCAGTCGATCGGGTCGACGCCGTCTGACGAATCCCACCTGCCGACCTTGCCGTAGTAGTCGAATTCGACCCTGAAGCAGTACTCACCCGGGTCGCCGGTGGATTCGTTCTCGAGGGCGGGAACCGGAACCCGAAAGTCGAGGCGCCCGAAGGGCTTGCTCAGGTCCTCCGACTGCGCGGCGTCGATACCGATCAACTCGATGGTCGTGTTGGCGTTGTTGTTTGCGGAGACCGCGGCGCGCGCCCACCCGTCGATGTCGACGGGTCGCACCGCACTGATGTCGCGGGCGAGCTCGGCCACTTGTTCTCGCGCAACGACCTCGGGGTCGACCTGCCCGGTGGAGGCGGATGTCGTGGGTTGCGCGCAGCCGGAAAGAATGAAAAGGCCGAGCGCGGCGAGGCCGACAAAACGAGAAGTCTGCATCGTTGTGGAGAACGGCCTCATGCCGGCCAATGGTAGTCCCGGCATCGTTGCGCTGGTTGCGTTCATGATGCCGGGGTACGTTGGTCGCGTCAGCTCGCTCGCGAGATCAGTAGGTGTGTCTGCGCATTGAGTTGGTTGTCGGCGTCTTGAACCCCATAGGTTGCGGGGCCGAGATTTGCATTGCGAAGCACGAGCACCGTCAATGCCGTAATGTCCCCATTCGCCTGGTCGCCGGTGAAGTCAGACGTTCGCAAGATCCAATTTCATCAGGACATCCGCCCGGGCGTAGTAGTTCTCTAGTCCCAGCTCGTCAACGAGTGTCCGTTGGAAGCCGGCGGTCTCGTAAAGACGAATGGCCGCGGCTAGTTTCGTGTTGGTCCCGAGGAACAGAAGATTACCGTCGTGTTCGCGCGTCCAGCCGATAGCGGCCTGGATGAGCTGTGCACCGATGCCGCTACCACGGGCGGCCTCGTCGACCGTCATCTTCGCCAGCTCATATACTCCGCCGCCGGTTGCGAGCACCGCAACGACACCGACGACCACCTCATCCGCATCGGTTGCGACGAGTACTTCGCCTCCTTCAGCGATGATCGCTTCGCGGGGCCGACCGAGAACCTCCTCGTCTTCAGGAGTGAGCGCGAAGTGCTCTGTAATCCACCGCCGGTTGAGCCGGTCGAACGCCTCTGCCTCTCGGTCACTGCGGAGGGGACGGATCAGGATCACATCATTCATTCGGCCAGTCTTTCTTGCGCGTTATGAGTCGTACAGAACCAATCGGAGGTAAGTGGCCGCGACGCCGAGTGGAGCGGAGCCTGATCGGTCGGCTCTGGGCAGGGCCAGCGGCAGGGTTTCGGGGTTAGATTGCGGTGAATCCGCCGTCGACTGGCAGGAGGGCGCCGGTGATGAAACTCGCCCGGTCTGATGCGAGGAACAGGACGGCTTCGGCTACTTCATTGGGCTGGGCAATTCGGCCGAGGGGATGTGCGCTCCCGAACGTGCGAAGGTACTCCTGGCCGTCAGGACGAATTCCGTTTAGGAATCCAGTGTCGATGACTCCTGGTGCGACGGCGTTTGAACGGATGCCGTACGGTGCGCCTTCCACCGCGGTGACTTTCATCAGCTGCGCGATCGCGCCCTTGGATGCCGAATAGGCCGAGCCCTCGGGCAGGGCGACGGTGGCCGCGTAGGAGGCGACGGTCACGATGGATCCGGACCGCGCTTGCTGCATGACCCGGAGTGCCGCGCGAGTCTGCACGAACGCGCCGCGCGCGTTGACCCGCATGACATCGTCCCAATCTTCCGCCAGGGTGTCGACGAGCGGCTTGTTCAACGTCTTGCCGGCGTTGTTCACCAGGACATCGAGCCGTCCGAACCGATCAAAAGCGGCCTCGACGGCGTGATCGGCGACGTCCTCGTCGGCGACGTCGCCGACGATTGCAACGACGGCCTCGGGGTGTCGTTCAGCCAGGACTCGGATGCTGTCATCGATGTCTTGGGCGACGACTCGGGCACCGCGGTCGAGGAGCAGCTCGATGATGGCACGGCCTACACCGCCGCCAGCTCCGGTGACGATGGCAGTCTGGTCGTGGAAATCGCGCAGGGATGACATGGTTCTCCTTCGGGTTGTGTCGGGAAGTCCGACGAACTGGGGTTTCGGCGTCATGCCGTGCGGCGGTGCAGTAGCAGGGCCGCCCCCGCCACACCACACACAGACAGGACGACAACGACGAGCGTGGCGGCCGCTGTGTTCGACGCCGTCCTTGAAGCGCCGGTGACGGCGGTGACAAGCGCGAGGCCGATCGCTCCGCCGAGCTGCTGCGCAGTGCTGAGGACGGCGGAGGCGAGGCCGTGGCGGGCGGGATCCGCGGCCTCGATGGCAGCGAGGTTGAGGGGCGCAAAAGTGCAGGCGAGACCTAGACCGTTCACCACCATGAGCGGCAAGAAGACGCCCAAGAAGGTAGCGTCAGGCCCCATCCGGAAGAACAGTGCGTACGAGGTCGTCAGGAGCGCGACACCGACGACAACGACGCGGCCCGCACCGATCCGTCCGGCCAAGCGCCCAATCGCGGGAGCGAGCGCCCCGTTCACGATGCCGATCGGCACGAACGCGAGGCCGGCCTGCAGCGGCGACCAGCCGAGGGTGTCTTGCATTTCGAGCGTCGCGAGGAACGCGAAGCCCGTGTATGCCGCCCAAATCGTCGCGATTGTGACGGACGTTGCGATGGTTACCCGGCGCGTGAGGTAAGACAGAGGCAGCAGCGGCACCCGGGCCAGCCTCTCTCGGATGGCAAACCCATAGAGAGCCGCGCATCCGACGACGAGGAACGTGATCGACCATGGGTCTCCCCACCCGAGTGCGGGCGCTTCGGTGAGCCACACCACGACGGCGGAGAAGCCAAGGGTGACCAGGACGGCGCCAGGCACGTCCAGGGGTTCTCGCTGCGGTCGGGCCGCCGGGCGGGAAAGGAGACGGGGCGCGAGGGCGAGAACGGCGATCGCGAAGGGAAGCGGAAGCGCAAACGCGAGACGCCAGGACAGTTCGGTGACAAGGCCCCCGAGCACGAGGCCGCCGACGAACCCCGCCGCACCAGCGGTTGCGAACACGCCGATCGCGCGGCCACGCTCCTTCGGCTCGGTCCAGATCGAGGTGATGAGTGAGAGCGCCGCCGGTGCGAGGAACCCTGCTGCGACGCCTTTAATGCCGCGAGCCGCGATGAGCACACCGGCGTTAGGGGCGAACGTGGCGGCAACGCTGACGACGGCGAAGACCGCCACGGCTGCGAGGAACACGCGCCGTCTCCCGAGAACGTCCGATGCGCGTCCCCCGAGGAGCAGAAAGCCGCCGTACCCGAGGAGGTAGGCCGACACGATCCACGTGAGAGAAGCGGTGGACAGCCCGAGGTCTCGCTGCACGGCGGGAATGGCGACGGTCACATCGGAGAGGTCGATCGCGTCCATGAAATGTGCGGTGCAGAGGACGATGAGCAGCAGCGGCGTCGCGGCCGTGGCTCCGACTCGGGGCGACCGTGCGGATGAAAGAGTCATGCCTTTATGCTCCATCGGGTATCCCCGTGGTCTCAGGGCGAGCTGTCCCTGGTTGCGCTGCAACCAGGGACAGCGTGGCGATGCGGCCTATGGTGGACAGCGTGTCCACGGATCTCGGAGTGTTCCTGCGTAGCCGACGCGCGCTGGTCGACCCCCGCACGGCCGGGTTCCCCTATGCCGGTGTGCGGCGTGTGCCGGGACTGCGTCGAGAAGAAGTCGCTGTGCTTGCTGGAGTGAGTAGCGACTACTACACCAAGCTTGAGCAGGGACGGGAAGACCATCCGTCCGCGCAGATTCTCGAGGCGCTGGCGCGCACCTTCGATCTGAGCGAAGATGAACGGCGATATTTCTACGGTCTTGCGGGCCTCGTGCCGCAACGAGGGAGCGGCCACGGCTCGACGGCCATCGATCCGCAGCTGCTCCGCCTAATGGAAGCATGGTCGGCGACCCCGACGATGATCCTCTCCGCAACCCTCGACGTCCTCGCTCGCAACCAGTTGGCAAGGGCCCTCTATGCGGGCTTCAGGCTCGACGACAATCTGCTCCGCATGACCTTCCTCGACCCGGAAGGGCGACGGTTCTATCAAGACTGGGACCGTGCCGCGGAAGCCTCCGTGGCCAACCTGCGGGCCGCGTCGGCTAACGAGCGCAACGACGCCCCCGTTAGATCGCTCGTCGCGGAGCTCACCGCCAGGTCCCCGGCGTTCAAACGTCTATGGGAGCAGCAGACGGTGCGCGGGAAAACCCACGAACCAAAATCGTTTCGTCATGCCGAGGTCGGACCCCTCACCCTCACCTACCAAGCGTTTGATGTCCGTAGTGCTCCCGGGCAACAGCTCGTCGTCTATGACGCCGAGCCGGGATCGAGATCCGCCGACGCGCTCCGCCTCCTCGGAAGCATCGCTGCGTCTCTTCCCCAACCAGGCGCCACATCACGTGGCGACGGCTGAGCCGCAAACCAAGAAGAGGCGCTATCAACTCCAACGACCAGAAATAGGCTAGAAGGACCCACCTGAAGTCACCCCACAGCATCTCTGGATGGTTTGTGGGTGCGGTTCGCAGCTGCCAGGCCATCGATCCGACGTTTCCGACCATCACCCCGCACGACCTTCGGCATACCGCCGCGAGCCTCGCAATCTCCGCTGGCGCAAACGTGAAAGCTCTCCAAAGGATGCTTGGTCACGCTTCGGCAGCAATGACCCTCGACATCTATGCCGATCTATTCGAAGACGATCTAGATGACGTTCCGAGAGACTAAATCAGATGCGCACAAATGCATTTGTGCGCTTTTCGTGGGCTATGGCGCCTTCTAAACCTGAAAAAACCCCGTAATCACAATGATTTCGGGGCTTCTTCGTGGCGGAACCGGTGGGATTTGAACCCACGGTGGGCTCAACACCCACACAACTTTTCGAGAGTTGCACCTTCGGCCGCTCGGACACGGTTCCGTCGACAATCGTAGTACAGCTTTTCGGAGTCGCCGTTCACAGACTCTTCACAGGAGGGCCTTAGAGAGCGCATAAGCACCTCGCCCACTCTGCACTCATGAAGATTTCGCGTCCTGTGCTGGTCAACGTCTCGTTGGCCGTCGTTATCGCCCTGGTCATAGCCGGCGGCATCATTTTTCTCCTCCCCAAGTCGTCGGCGACGGCGACGGAGTCGACCCAGCTCACCACCACGGTGCAGCAGGGCGCGGTGAGCAGCACGATCACAGCCAGCGGCTCGATCGCTGCGCGCAGCGAAGTGACCGCCGACTTCGAAGTCTCGGGCACCGTGAAAGACATCAACGTCTCGCTCGGGTCGACGGTGAAAAAGGGACAGAAGCTCGGCACCCTGGTGAAGGGCGACTTCAACGACGCTCTTGCCGACGCCGAGGAAGACCTGGCTGACGCGCAGGAGAAAGTCACCGACGCAAACACTGCGATCTCCGACGCCGAGACGGATGCTGCCTCCTCGAACGAGCAGACCGCGTCCAGCGGTGAGCAGTCGCTCAGCAGCGCTGAAGACCAGCTCGACACCGCGCAGGACCAGGTCGAGGTCGCACAAGACGCCGTCGACCTCGCCGAGGACAACGTCGATGCGACCACCCTCCACTCCCCGATCGCAGGCCTCGTCATCGCCGTCACCGGAACCGTCGGCGGCACGAGCGGTTCGAGCTCGGGAAGCAGCAGCAGCGCTGGCGCAACCAGCACGGGCGACACGACCACGGCATCCGGCTTCGTCACCATCGCCGATGTCTCGAAGATGACCATGACCGCGGCGATCGCCGAAGCAGACATTGCGGATGTCGCCGTCGGCCAGACCGTCGACGTCACGTTCCCGGCGCTGACCGACGTCACCACAACGGCGACCGTCACGGCCGTCGCACCCACCGCCACGTCGAGCAACTCGGTAGTCACCTACGCAACGACGATCACGCTCGACGAGATTCCCGACGGCCTGCGCCTCGGCCAGACAGCCGAAGCCACCATCACCACCGCAACCAGCGCCGATGACGCCCTCTACGTTCCGACGGCAGCGATCACCACGGCGACCGACGGCACCTCTACGGTCGACGTCATCGGCGACGACGACGAAGTGACGACCACCACGGTCGAACTCGGCGCGGTCGGCGACGAGGGCACCGAGATCACCTCCGGCCTCGAGGCAGGCCAGACGGTC
>Ga0247729_10000700_pt1 | contig 13209 bp, 15 predicted proteins | sample UWRJL133311R2_FD_180958 | JGI IMG/M metagenome (GOLD analysis project Ga0247729, IMG submission 180958) | Plant litter microbial communities from Arlington Agricultural Research Station in Wisconsin, United States - UWRJ-L133-311R-2 | ecosystem: Environmental > Terrestrial > Plant litter >... | reverse complement strand
GCGAGTTTATTGGGACTTCTCGGGGCCGCCGCGGTGTCTCCTGTATCTGCGCAAGCCATTCGAGCTTCCGAACCGTTTCTGCTGGCCCCTTACGAAGTGGCTCTGGTGCAGGACGGGTCCTGCGCCGCAGGGCAGGTCCTGAAGGTGACCGGAGCGATCCGCGGCCTGCGCCGCAAGAAGCTCTGCATTCCCCTTGGCGAAGTACAGGCCTCGCTCGGCCTGCTGCGTTAGGCCGTATTCGCTGATTTCAGGCCACGGATCGTTAACGTTCAAACCAGGGCATCCTTGGGTTGAGCGCGCGCCGTGCTAGCCTGGGTTCATGATCGAGCTGGTTCCAGTATCAGTCGTGTTGGCGTCGGAGCGTGGGGTCCGTCCCGCTCCCGTCATCGATGCGTCTGACGCATCGCAGCGCGATTACTGGGCGTATCGTCTCAGCGTCTCGTCCACCGAGCTGTCGGCCGCCATTGAACAGGTCGGCTCGTCGGTTGCTGCGGTTCGGCGGCATCTCGGCAAATAGGCCGCTCGCGCGTTAGCCTCAGACAGACGAAAGCCCCGCCGGGGGAGGACGGGGCTTTCGGAAGAATGAAGCATCGGGGAAGACTGCTTCGGTTCTACAACCGGCCATCCCCGGATTCGTTCCCGAGCACGGTCTTGATCTTCGCCTTCACCGCTTCGTAATAGGCTTCGCGCTCCTCGATGATCCGGCCCTGACGAGCCCGGAACGCGGCAACGCGCTGCATGATGTCGTCACGCTCGGACACCGGCGTCGCAAACGGCGGCGGCAACGTAGTCGACGGCTCCACCGGCTGCGCCGCGACGGCTGACACTTCGGGTTCGGGCAGCAAAACAGCGGGGCCGTCCGGCTGTGTGGCGAAATCCGCAACGATGATTTGTTCTGACGGAGCTTCGCGCGGCGGAACCGTGACCGGTGTCGGGTGCGCGGCCGCGACCTGCTGCACGAATGCCAGTGTTTGCGCGACCAGCCGGTCGCGCTCTTCCATCCACGATGTCATGACACGCACCTCAAGCCCGCGGATATTTCATCGAATCGTCATCGAAACGTCAATCGGAAAGCGCGCGACGCGGGTTCGGCGGTGGATAAAAGCGGCGTGATGCTTGCGGCGCGACAGGCTTCCCGCTAGCTCGAAACAAACGGAGATTGTCATGGCGAAGATCGATCTGGACTCACTGAGCATCGAAGAGCTTGCTGCGCTGCGCGATCAGGCAACCGACAAGCTGGCAGAGAAAGTCGCTGCGCGGCAGGCCGAACTCGAAGCCGAGCTGGAGAAACTCTCGCACTATGGCAAGTCGGTGAAGAAGTCCCAGGCGACGCCGGTGGCCAAGCCGAAGAAGGACGACACCGCCAAGGACGAGTCCCCGAAAGATGTCTCCCGCGCTGCATAGACACGACGACGCGACGTTGATTGCTGCTTAAGTATTAAAACGGCGACGTGGATTTTAGCGTCGTTCGCATGAATATTTCATGGTGGTGCCCGAGCACCGCGATTTCGTATTTCACCCGCGTGCCGGGAGCACATTGCAGCGGCTCGGTTCGGCACGCGCGGATCCATTTGATCGGAGCGCATAATGCCGACTATCAATATCAAATCGCTTTCTGTGGCCGAACTGCTCGCATTGCGCGATGAAATCGACAATCTGCTACAGGCGCGTCGGATGGAGCTGCAGGCCCAACTCGCCCAGATCGGCAGCGGCAAGGCCGGCGCCGTCAAGGGAAGTACGGTCCCGCCGAAATACCGCCATCCCAAGACCGGCCAGACATGGACCGGGCGCGGTGGCGTCGCCGGATGGCTGGCGAAGGAGATCGCTGCGGGCAAGAAGCGCGAGGACTTTTTGATCGTGGGTACTCCTGCCAAGCCGCGCGGCAAGGCGAAGTAGGGGCGAAGTTTCGCGGACCTCACCTGCGCCGCAATCACTTGCTGCGCCGTGTGGCATCCGCATAATCGCGTTGGCGACGACATCCAAGTCTGCCGAGGTTCCCCGCAATGGCCACCGGATCCCGCAATGATAGCAGCGAGTCTCAGCAGCGGCGTGGAACGGCTCGGCGATCTCATTGCCGAGGCCGGCGTCATCGTGCCGTTCACCGGCGCCGGCATCTCCACCGAAACCGGCATTCCGGACTTCCGCTCGCCGGGCGGACTTTGGAGTCGCAATCGGCCGATCCCGTTTGACGAGTTCGTCGCCAGCCAGGACGCCCGCGACGAGGCCTGGCGCCGCCGCTTTGCCATGGACTCCACGTTCGCCGCCGCGCGACCGGGGCGGGGGCATCGCGCGCTGGCCGCCCTCTACAAGGCCGGCAAGGTTCCGGCGGTGATCACCCAGAATATCGACAACCTGCACCAGGCGTCCGGGATCGAAACTGGCGACGTGATCGAACTGCATGGCAACACCACTTATGCGCGCTGCATCGGCTGCGGAAAAACCTACGAGCTTTCATGGGTGAAGACACGCTTCGACGCCGACGGGCAGGCGCCGTTCTGCACGGCCTGCGAGGAGCCTGTCAAAGCCGCCACCATCTCGTTCGGCCAGGCGATGCCCGAGGAGGAGATGCGACGCGCCGCCGAACTGGCGCGGCAATGCGACCTGTTCATCGCGATCGGATCGTCGCTGGTGGTATGGCCGGCCGCCGGATTTCCACTACTAGCGAAACAGTCCGGCGCAAAGCTGGTCATCATCAACAACGAGCCGACGGAGCAGGATGAGCACGCCGACCTTGTCATACGCCATGATATTGGCGAGACACTCGGACCATTCGTCGGTAACTGATGCACGATTGATTCGCGCCAATGCAAGTCTGTTCATAGCTCGCACTATGTTCGTTTTTTGTCTTTGCCGAACTAGCGACAGTGTTATCTTCGGCATGCGAGATTCGCGGTGCGTCATCATGAATTGTCATTGATGGGAACGCGGGGGTGGCTGCCATTGCAAGGCGGTCCGCAATCAGGTGTGGGATCCGGGGTCATGGGGTCGGACGGATTTGAGTCCAAGCGGTTGGGAAGCCTGACACCGGGCACCGGGTCAACGCGATCCGGACCGGAGTTTTCCAACAACGTCGATCACCGCGATGCCTTGGATCCGTTTGCCGGACTTGGCGACGGTGCGGCCGCCGACCTCGTTGAAATCAGCGGCGTCATCAAATGGTTCGATGCGTCCAAAGGCTATGGCTTCATCATCCCCGACAATGGCGCGGCCGACGTGCTGCTGCACGTCACCGTGCTGCGCCGCGACGGCTACCAGACCGCCTATGAAGGCGCGCGCCTGGTGGTCGAATGCGTGCAGCGCTCCAAGGGCTACCAGGCGTTCCGGATCGTTTCGATGGACGAGTCCACCGCGATCCATCCGGCGCAGATGCTACCGCCGCGCACCCATGTCAGCGTCACCCCGACCAGCGGCCTGGAGCGGGCGCAGGTCAAATGGTTCAACCGGCTGCGCGGCTTCGGTTTCCTGAGCTGCGGCGAGGGTACCCCGGACATTTTCGTGCACATGGAAACCCTGCGCCGCTTCGGCATGACCGAACTGCGCCCCGGCCAGTACGTGCTGGTGCGCTTCGGGCCCGGCTCCAAGGGCATGATGGCGGCCGAGATCCAGCCGGAAGCCGGTGCGCCCGGTCTCTCATCGCATTGATGCCATCCTGACGTCGGCCATGCACCGCCATCACGCGGCTGTGCATCCGTACCGTCTGGTATTTGCCATCATCGTCGGGCTAGGGTCTCGCCGCCCGGCGCCCCGTCCGGGTCTGGCCTGGATTTTCTGCATGCGTTTCCCTGCTATTGCCGCCCACTGCCGCGCCGCCCTGTTCGCGCTGATGGCGCTGGTCTCCCTGAACGGCGTCGCCGCCGCGGCCGAATTCCAGCCGCTGGAGATCGTCACCAAGTCCGGCGTCCGGATGTTTTCGGTGGAGATGGCGACCACCGACAAGGAGCGCGAGGTCGGCCTGATGTATCGCAAGGAACTCGCCGACGGCCGCGGCATGCTGTTCGACTTCACCCCGGAGCAACAGGTCTCCATGTGGATGAAGAACACCTACATCTCGCTGGACATGATCTTCATCGGCGCCAACGGCCGCATCCTGCGCATCGCCGAGAACACCGAGCCGGAATCGACCCGCATCATTTCGTCCGGCGGCCCCGCCAAGGGCGTGCTCGAGGTGATCGCCGGTACCGCCAGGAAGTATGGCATCGCTCCCGGCGACCAGATCGTGCATCCGCTGTTCAAGGCGCGCTGAGGCGGTGCCGGGCAGGGCGCAGACGCGCCTTGCTGGCCCGCCCCTAACCGTGTATCGACACCGCATCGTCGGGGTATAGCGCAGCCTGGTAGCGCGGCAGTTTTGGGTACTGCAGGTCCAAGGTTCGAATCCTTGTGCCCCGACCATCGCCCCCGGCATGCGACCGATCGTTTCAAGCGCCATTTTGCTCAACCTCCCGGAACAATCTTGCGGGGATTCTGGTTGCCGCGTCCGGAGGAGGACGCCATGCCCAATATCGCACAATCCAACGAGCAGATCGAACACCTGAAGTCGCTGCACACCGGCGCCATCGATGCCCGGAACGGCTATCAGGAAGCGCTAAAAGACGCCGAGGGGCGCGGCCTGACGCCGCTGTTCGCGGACATGATCGCGGTGCACACCGCCAATGCCCAGGAGCTGGAAACGACGCTTTCGGCGGCCGGTGAAAAGCGGACCAGAGCGGATCGTTCATGACCCTCGTTCACCGCGCGATCTTTTCGGTGCGCTCGTTGTTTGACGAGCTCGACGAAGACGTGCTGCCGGGGCTGATCGATGGCGAGCAGCGCAACGTCTCACTTTATGACGAAGCCCTGAAGCAGCCCGGCCTTTCTGCGGAGCTGGCGGCGCTGCTGACGACGCAGCGCGCGCGGCTGGTGGAGAAGATCGAGGACATGAAGTCCTGGAAGACTACCGCGCCGGCCTGACGATGCCGTGTGTTTAAAGACGCATCGCGCCGTGCTGTCATGTCTGCGGATGGGCGCCGTCGCAAATGTGTCATGCACGGGCTATAAGGGGTGCCCTTGAAAGGTCTGGTCCGGCGAACCGCCGACCGGCTTTGTTGCATTTGCACCGGGGACTCTTCCATGAAGCTGCGCGCTTTCGCTTTGGCATTTTCGGCACTCGTTCTCGCGGCGGCATCGCCCGCCCGCGCCGCCGACGTGATCTGCTACAACTGTCCGCCGGAATGGGCTGACTGGGCGACCATGGCGAAGTCGATCAAGACCGACCTCAACATCGACATGCCGCACGACAACAAGAATTCCGGCCAGGCGCTGGCGCAGATCATCGCCGAGAAGGCCAACCCGGTCGGCGACATCGGCTATTTCGGCGTCACCTTCGGCATGAAGGCTAAGGCGCAGGACGCGTTGGAGCCCTACAAGCCCGTTCATTGGGACCAGGTCGATGCCGGCCTGAAGGATCCCGAGGGCTACTGGACCACCATCCATTCCGGTACGCTGGGCTTCTTCGTCAACAAGGATGCGCTGGCCGGCGCGCCGGTGCCGAAGTGCTGGGCCGATCTCTTGAAGCCCGCTTACAAGGGGATGGTCGGCTATCTCGATCCGTCTTCGGCGGCGGTCGGCTATGTCGGCGCGGTCGCCGTCAACCTCGCGCTCGGCGGTTCGGATCAGAATTTCGAGCCTGGCCTGAAATTCTTCAAGGACCTCAAGAAGAACGATCCGATTGTGCCGAAACAGACGTCGTATGCCCGCGTCGTCTCCGGCGAAATGCCCATCCTGTTCGACTACGACTTCAACGCCTACCGCGCCAAGTACTCGGAGAAGGGCAATTTCGAGTTCGTGATTCCCTGCGAAGGCTCCGTGGTGTTTCCGTATGTCGTCGGTCTCGTGAAGAACGCGCCGGACAAGGACAAGGCCAAGAAGGTCATGGACTATCTGTTGTCCGACAAGGGCCAGGCGATCTGGACCAACGCGTATCTGCGTCCGGCCCGCAAGATCGACCTGCCGGAAGCCGTAAAGGCCAAATTCCTGCCCGATACCGAATATGCCCGCGCCAAGAGCGTCGACTGGGGCAAGATGGAGCTTGCGCAAAAGGGCTTCACCGATCGCTACCTCGCCGAAGTCCGCTGATCGCATAAATTCGATCCGCGCTACTTCTTCCTTCTCCCCTTGTGGGAGAAGGTGGCGCGGCGTAGCCGCGACGGATGAGGGGTTACTGGGCTCGGAGCTTGCGGTTACCCCTCACCCGTCTCGAACGCTTCGCGTTCGATCCACCCTCTCCCACAAGGGGAGAGGGAAGGCTCCGCCGGAGTGTGTCCATGTCGCATAAATCCTTTGTCTGGCTTTGCCTGCTGCCGCTGATCGTGGTGACGGCCGCCTTCTTCCTGCTGCCGATGGCCCAGCTGGTGGTGGTCGGCGCCGCCGGGCCGCGCGGCGTCAGCGCCTATCTCGCCATCCTCACCGAGCCGCGCTACCGCGCCACGCTGATCAATACCGTGGTGCTTGCCGCGGCGACCACCATTGTCACGCTGGTGGTGGCGACCATCGCCGGGCTGTTCCTGCAGCGCCACCGGTTTCCCGGCCGCGCCGTGCTGATCGCCATGCTGACCTTTCCGCTGGCGTTTCCCGGCGTGGTGGTCGGCTTCCTGATCATCCTGCTCGCGGGACGGCAGGGTCTGATCGGCGCGATCTCCAGTGCTGTATCGGGCGAGAAGATCGTGTTCGCCTATTCGATCTTCGGCCTGTTCCTCGGCTATTTCTATTTCTCGATCCCGCGCGTGATCCTCACCATCATGGCGGCGGTGCAGAAGCTCGATGTCGGGCTGGAGGAGGCGGCGCGTTCGCTCGGCGCCAGCCCGTGGGCGGTGCAGCGCGACGTGGTGCTGCCGGCGCTCGGGCCGGCCTTCGTGGCGTCGGGCGCCATTGCGTTTGCCACCGCCGTGGGCGCGTTCGGCACGGCGTTCACCCTGGCCACCAATATCGATGTGCTGCCGATGCTGATCTATACCGAGTTCACTTTGGCCGCGAACTTCTCGATCTCCGCGGCTTTGTCGATCGGTCTTGGCATCATCGCCTGGGCGATCTTGGCTTTGGCGCGCTCGTTCAGCGGCGGCGCCGTCGCGGCGGCGGGGTAGGCCATGCGCGATCGCCTGATCTTTATCGGCCAGCTCGGCTTCACGCTTTTTGTCGCGGCCTTTCTCGTGGTGCCGGTCATCCTGTCGCTGTCGGCCGGCGTCACCGTGAACTATTTTCGCGGCATCTCGTCCGGCGTCACCCTGCAATGGGTGCTGCAGGTGTGGGATCTCTATGCCGGCGAAATCCTGCTGTCGTTCATCATCGCGCTGGCGACGCTGGCAGTGACGCTGATCGTCGGCGTGCCCGCCGCCTATGCGCTGCATGTGCGCGGGGGAAAGCTGTCGCGGGTGATCGAGGAAATCATCACGCTGCCGCTGGCGATCCCTGGCCTCGCCATCGCGCTGGCGCTGCTGATCACCTACGGCGGCTTCGGCAGCTTCCGGCGTTCGTGGGCCTTCATCCTCACCGGCCACGTGATCTTCACCATGCCGTTCATGGTGCGCTCGGTGATGGCGGTGTTCGGCAGCATCGACATCAAGACGCTGGACGAGGGCGCCGCCTCATTGGGCGCCTCGCCATGGCGGCGGTTCTGTAATGTCATCGTGCCCAACGCAATGCCTGGCATTCTGGCGGGCTCGCTGATGGTGGTGACGCTGTCGCTCGGCGAGTTCAACCTGACCTGGATGCTGCACACGCCGCTGACCAAGACGCTGCCGGTCGGCCTTGCCGACGCCTACGCCTCGATGCGGCTGGAAGTGGCGTCCGCCTACACGCTGATTTTCTTTGTCATGATTGTCCCGCTTCTGGTGGCGATGCAGATGTTTGCCGATGAGGGCCACAAGAGATGAACCCGATCGCGGGACACGGCGCCGCCGTGCATATCGAAAACTGCGGCAAGACCTTTCCTGATGGCACCCAGGCGCTGGCGCCGGCCTCGCTCGACATCGTCAGCGGCGAGACGCTGGTGCTGCTCGGCCCCTCCGGCTGCGGCAAGACCACCATGCTGCGCATCATCGCCGGCCTTGAGCAGCCCGACGCCGGCGGCTGCGTGCTGTTCGATTCGAACGACATGACCCATGTGCCGATCGAGCAGCGCAATGTCGGCATGGTGTTCCAGTCCTACGCGCTGTTTCCCAACATGACCGTCGCCGACAATATCGGCTACGGCCTGAAAATCCGCGGCGTCGATGCCAGGGCCCGCGCCGCGCGCGTGGCCGAGATGGTGGCGCTCACCAACATCGGCGGGCTCGAGAATCGCCGCATCGACCAGCTCTCGGGCGGCCAGCGGCAGCGCGTGGCGCTGGCGCGCGCCGTCGCCATCCGCCCGCGGGTGCTGCTGCTCGACGAGCCCCTGACCGCGCTTGACGCCTCCTTGCGCGACCGCCTGCGCGGCGAGCTGAACCGGCTGCTGCGCTCGCTCGGCATCACCGCGATCTACGTCACCCACGATCAGGCCGAAGCGATGGAATTGGGCGACCGCATCGTGGTGATGCGCAAGGGCGCGATCGCGCAGATCGGCACGCCGCGCGAGGTCTACTTCAAGCCGCAGAGCCGCTTCGTCGCCGAGTTCGTCGGCGCTGCGAATATCGTCGAGGGGCCGGTGGTGGAGGGGCACCTCATGCTGCCCGGCGGGCGTCTTGCGCTGGCACCGACCGCCGACGTGCCGAAGGCCGTGGCGATGATCCGGCCGGAAACGATCGGTATCGTCGGGCAGGGCGATTCGCCGCTACGCGGCACCATCGACAGCGTCAGCTTCATCGGCGACAAGCAGCGCATCGTGGTAACCGGGGCGTCCGATCGGCCGCTGGCCATCTATGCGCCCAACACGATTGTCGCAGGAATCGGCAATCATGTGGGCTTGTCCATTGCGCCCGAAGCCATCCGCCTGTTGCCCAGGGAAGATTAGGTAAAGATTGATGCCGTCGAAACCGATCCTGATCGCGCAGATTTCCGATCTGCACATCAAGGCGCCCGGCGAACTGGCCTATGGCAAGGTCGATACCGCCCGCGCGCTGGAGCGCTGCGTCGCCACGCTCAACGCGTTGCAGCCGCGGCCCGAGCTGGTGGTGATTTCCGGCGATCTCGCGGACACCCCGACGCGGCAGGAATACGACCACCTCAAGCGCCTGCTGGCGCCGCTGCAGGTGCCGTTCGTCTGCATTCCCGGCAACCACGATTCCCGCGACATGATGCGCGCGGCATTTCCCGACCAGGCCTGGGCCGCGCCGTCCGGCGCGCTCGACCAGGCAAGCAGTGTCGGCGGCCTCGATATCATCCTGCTCGACTCGAGCGTGGCCGGAAAACCGCATGGCGACCTGGAGGCAGATACGCTGGGGTGGCTCGACGCGACGCTGGCTGCATCGCCGCAGCGGCCGGCGCTGCTGTTCCTGCACCACCCTCCGTTCCGCACCGGGATCGAGCACATGGATGTGCAGAACCTGTTCAACGCCCAGGACCTCGCGGCGCTGGTCCGAAGCCACCCGCGGGTGCAACTGGTCGCCGCTGGCCACGTCCATCGCGCCACGCTGACGCAGTTTGCCGGCGTCCCCGCCACGATCTGCCCGGCGCCGAACCACGCCGTCGCGCTCGATCTCGGCGAACGGCTCGCGCCGTCCTTCACCATCGAGCCGCCGGCGTTTCACCTGCACGCCTGGTTTGCCGATGGCGGCTTCGGCCATGTGGTGACGCATCAGGTGCCGATCGGCGCGTTTGACGGGCCGCATCCGTTCTTCGGCGCCGACGGCAAACTGCTTTGAAAATCCGGATCCCAGCGATCTGGGCGCGCAGGGGCTTGAAGAGCCTTGGCGTGGTCATCAGCATCGGCATCGCGACCATTGCCTTCATCGCGTTGAGCAAGGCGCTGAAAGGCGTCGACTTCGCGGAGGTGCTGGCTGCGATGCGGCTCACCACCGCGACCAGCATCGCGCTGTCGCTTGGCCTGGTGGCGCTCTCCTATGGCAGCCTGACGCTGTACGACTGGCTGGCGCTGCGGATGATCGGGCGCGGCGACATTCCGTTTCGCATCGCCGCGCTGGCGAGCTTCACCAGCTATCCGATCGCGCACGGCACCGGCGCGGTGCTGCTGGTGTCCTCTACGATCCGCTACCGGATCTATGCGCCCTATGGCATCGGCGTCGCTGACGTGGCGCGCATTTGCTTTCTCACCGGGCTGACGTTCTGGCTCGGCAATCTCACGGCACTCGGCCTCAGCACCCTCTACGAGCCGGAAGCGATCAGCCGGATCGACCATCTGTCACCCGGACTCAACCGCGCGCTGGCGATCGCCGTGCTCGGCGGCATCCTGTTCTATGTCGGCTGGACCTGGAACGGCAGCCGCAGGTTCGGCCGCAAGCACTGGGCGGTGCCACTGCCGAGCGGCGGCAACGTATTCCTGCAGATCGGCATCGGCCTGGTCGAACTCGGCGCGGCCGCGCTGGCGATGTATGTGCTGATTCCGACTGGAGCCGATATCGGCGTCGCTCGCGTCGTCGTGGTGTTCATCGCCGCGACGCTGCTGGGCTTTGCGAGCCACGCGCCGGCCGGCATCGGCGTCTTCGACGCCACCATCCTGATCGGGCTGGGCGGCGAGCACAACGAACCGCTGCTCGCCGCGCTGCTGCTATTCCGGCTGTTCTACCACCTGACGCCGTTCGTGCTGTCGCTGCTGCTGTTCGGCACCGTCGAGTTCTGCCGCAACCTCGGACGCCGCAAGCTCAGCCAGGTCGTCTAGGCGCGCTTGGCCAGGGTCATCACTGCCGACTGCGCGTAGCCGCGGAACGGGCGCTCGAAGGCGAGATCGGCGCCGCGATCCGCAGCCAGCGTCACCAGCACATCCTGCATGTCACGGCGCGGCGTGACGTCGAACAGTGTCAGCCAGCTCAACAGAATTTTTCGCGCGAAGGCCGGCAGTCGTTCCTGGTTGCCGAAATCGACGATGTGGAGCTGGCCGCCGGGCTTGAGACGGGACACGGCATTGTCGAGCACCGCGTGCCAGTCGGGAATCATCGACAGGCTGTAGGAGATCATCACGTGGTCGAAGGCGACGATGCCGAACAGCGCTGCCGGATCGAACGCTGTGGCATCGCCATGGGCGACGCGAACGCTGCCGTGCATGCTGCGGCGTTCGATGGTCGAGATCGCCGTGGTCAGCATCTCGGTCGAGACATCGATGCCATAGAAGATCGCGCCGGGATATTGCCGCGCGGCATGGACCAGGTTGCGGCCGGTGCCGCAGCCGATTTCCAGCACGGTCGCGCCTGACGTGGGCTTGATACCATCGATCAACTGGTCGCGGCCGAGCAGATAGTAGCGCCGCGTGGCGTCGTAGATGAAGCGCTGCCAGCGATACATCCGGTTCATGCGCTGGGTGGCTTCGGCCGGCCACTTCGCCTCTACGCCATCGTCGTAGTCGGACACTATTGTCATCGCATCACTCCATGGCGAGCCGGCGGAAAAGCCATGCTTTTCACCGCAACACGACGCCGGTGTGACAGCGGTCACGGCCGTTGCGCACAGCGTAGGCCAGTACTGTCGCAAAACCGCAGTCTGCGATTGATAAATGTTTCAAATGGTCGATTCGAGGAAACAATGAACACGCATTTGATCGCAGACGCCGTTCGCAACAGCCGCGGCCGTGAAGAAGCCACCCTCTGGGACAGGCTGTTTGCCTTCTGGTTTCGCCGTCTGGTCTATACCCAGATATGGGAAGACCCCGAGGCCGATCTTGCAGCGCTGCAACTGCCCGAAGGCGCGACCATCGTCACCATTTCGAGCGGCGGCTGCAATGCGCTTTCCTATCTGGCTGCGAAGCCGGCGCAGGTCTACGCCATCGACCTCAACGAGGCGCACCTGTCGCTGCTCAAGCTGAAACTCGCCGGCCTGCGCGCGTTGCCGGACTACGGCACATTCTGGAAATTCTTCGGCGAGGGCAATGCGGCGTCCAACGCCGATATCTACCGCGATCGGCTGCGGCCGGCGCTCGATGCCGACGCGCGCGGCTACTGGGATGAACGCGACGTCCGCGGCCGGGCGCGCTACGGTTACTTCACCGACGGCTTCTTCCGTCACGGCGCGCTCGGCCGCTTCATCGGCTTTGCGCATCAGCTGGCGAAGATCGCGCGCATCGATCTCAAGGCGCTGCTCAACGACGACAACAAGTCGCCGGCGCGAATTAATGCGCTTGAGAAGCTGCACCGGCTGTTTCACTCCCGCCTGGCGCGGCTGATGACGCGCACCCCGGCGCTGCTGTTCAGCCTCGGCATCCCGCCGCAGCAGCGCACGCTGCTGGGCGGCGACCAGCCGCTCAACGAGGTGCTGCACCAGCGCCTGCTGCGGCTGATCGACGTGCATCCCAACGCCACCAACTACTTTGCCTGGCAGGCGCTCAGCCGCAGCTATGTGGGGCCGGGCGATGCCTGCCTGCCGCTGTATCTGCGGCGCAGCCGCTTTGCCGAAATGGGCAGGGGTGCCGGGCTGGTGACGCCGGTGCACGCCAACCTGCGCGTTTTCCTGGAAAGGCAACCGGCGCGCCAGATCGACGCCGTGGTGCTGCTGGATTCGCAGGACTGGATGGCGCCGGACGAAATCCGCGCGCTGTGGAACGCGATCGACCGCGCCGGCAATGACGGCATCCGGGTGATTTTCCGCACCGCCGGCGCGGAATCGCCGCTGGACGGGCCGGAACTCGCCTCGCTGCGCGACACCTGGCGGCGCGACGATGCACGCAGCGCCGCAGGACTCGCGGCGGACCGTTCCGGCATCTATGGCGGCTTCCATCTCTACACCCGCGTCGCGCGCTAGCGACGCACGGGTAGTTAACGAAACGTTTTCATTGTCGATCTACCTTGCCGCATTGGATAAGCGGCAAGGATGGACCATGAAGCGCGCTATGGCTGTGATGACTGCATTGTTGATGCAGGGCGGCATCGAGGTGGCCCGCGCCCAGACCACCGGGGCGGTGCCTGCTACGGCGGCGACGCCCGCGACCCCTGCCGCGGCCAAGCCTGTGGAAGCCAAGGCGCCCGCGCCAACCCCCGAGACCCGTTCCGCCGCGGCGCTGGCCATGTCCAGCGAGCCGACGTTCGACGCCGGATCGGCCGGCCGCATCGGCGATGCGATCCAGGCCTATACGCTGATCGAGAAGCTGGCGGATGG
>Ga0247729_10000698_pt1 | contig 13224 bp, 9 predicted proteins | sample UWRJL133311R2_FD_180958 | JGI IMG/M metagenome (GOLD analysis project Ga0247729, IMG submission 180958) | Plant litter microbial communities from Arlington Agricultural Research Station in Wisconsin, United States - UWRJ-L133-311R-2 | ecosystem: Environmental > Terrestrial > Plant litter >... | reverse complement strand
AGGCGATTCCCACGGCCACGGCCACGAGCACCCGGGCGGTGATGCCGCCGAGCGGGTCGAGCCGCTGGGCGGTGGGCGGGCCGTTCACCGGGGAACCAGCATCGAGATGGCGGTGCCCGCGCCGGGCGCGCTCCACACCTGCACGCTGCCGCCGACGTCGGTGATGCGGCCGCGCACCGAGTGCCTGAGGCCCATCCGGTCCGCGCCGTTCTCCGCCTCGGTGAACCCGGCGCCCGAGTCGATCACCATCACGCACAGCTCGGTCTCGGTGGCGATCACGGTGAGCTCGGCGGAGGCGACGCCGGCGTGCGCGATCACGTTGGTGAGGCACTGCAGCACCGCGCGGCCGAGCGCCGCCGAGGTCTCGGCGGGCAGGCGGTCGACGGCGGCGGTGTCGCCGTCGACCGTGACCTCGAGGCCCTGGGTGCGGGCCCACTGCACGGCGGCCGCCACCTCCCCCTCGAGCGCCGCGGACTCCACGAGGGCGGCCGCGTCGCTCCCGGCGGTGGTCACCAGGTCGAGGCTGCGGCCGATGCGGGTGCGGGCGGCCGGCGGCAGCGCGCCGGGGGCGAGCGTGGCGACGACGGCGAGCTCGTTGAGGATCGTGTCGTGCACCATCGCCGAGGAGCTGTGCTCGGCCCGTGCGGCCTCGACCGCCCGGCGGTCCTCCGCGGCGGCGAGGGTCATCAGCGGCGCGCTGGCGCGCGATCGGCGGCGGCTCACCGAGAACAGCGACAACACGGCGAGCAGGGCCACTGCGATGCCCGCAGCCGGAACGTCGATGCTCACCGCCCTGCCCAGCGAGGCCGACACCGCCAGCACGGGGGCCTCGGCGATCACCGCGGCGGCCAGCACTCCGAGCACCCCGGAGCGCCGCCGGCCGATCACGGCGCCGAAGGAGATGATGGCGATCTTCAGCATCGAGAGCAGGATCGCGTCGCTCGCCTCGTCGGCGCCGAGACGCGGGATCAGCACCAGCGCGAACAGCGTATTGCCCGCGAGCGCGACGGCCGCGGCGGCCGCGATCACCCCGGGCCGGTCGCCGCTCGGGCGCGCGAGGGAGATTCCGGCTCCGGCGATCGCGACGAGGGCGAGCAGCGCGGGCCAGCCCGCGAAGCTGCCCCGGTCGGCCTGGATCAGGAAGAGCGTCGCGAACGTGGCCGCGAGGAAGACCATTCCGAAGCGGAGCGCGCCGCGCGAGAGGGCCAGGTTTGCGGTCGTGGCCGCGAGCGAGCTGGGATACACGAACGACATCGTCGAATCCCCCTCACCCCTGTTGAGCACTCTAGTGGGCCAGCGCCGGTACCGTCTGCGGCCGCACGATCAGCCACATCACGAGCAGCGACACCACGGCGGTCGTCGCCATCACGGTGCCCATCGGAACGGCGTTGTGGATGCCGAACAGCCCGACGATCGGCGAGATCAGGCCGGCGAGGCCGAAGTTCATGGCGCCCATGACCGAGGCCGCGGTCGCCGCCTCCCCGCCGTGCCCGGCCAGCGCGAGCACCTGCTGGCAGGGGAAGGCGAAGCCGCAGGAGGTGATGAAGAAGAACAGCGGCACCAGGATGCCGACCAGTCCGGTGTTCGCCAGGTCGAGGGCCACGATGGTCAGCGAGGAGAGCAGCATGCCGGTGACGGCGCCGAGCAGGATCCACTGCGGTGCCACGTACTTCGCCAGGCGGGAGCTCACCTGAACGCCGAGCACGATGCCGAGCGAATTCACCGCGAAGAGCAGGCCGTACTCCTGGGCGTCGAGCCCGTAGACGTCCTGGAAGAGGAACGACGACGACGACAGGTAGGAGAACAGGCCGGAGAAGGTCATCCCGCCGATGATCACGACCCCGACGAACACCCGGTCGCTGAACAGCGCGCGGTAGCGCTCCCCCACCGTGCTGTGCCCGCGGTCCTCGCGGCGGGCCCGGGGGAGCGTCTCGACGAGGAAGAACATAGCGGCCAGGATCACCAGCACGCCGTAGGCGGTGAGGAAGAAGAAGATGCCGCGCCAGTCGAGCACGCGCAGCAGCTGCGAGCCGATGAGCGGCGCGAGGATCGGCGCGAGGCCGGAGACCAGCGCGAGGCGGGAGAGCATGCGCACCAGCGGGAGCCCGCCGAAGAGGTCGCGCACCATGGCCATCGCGACGACACCGCCGCCGGCGGCGCCGACCCCCTGCAGCACGCGGAACACGCCCACCCACACCACGTCGGGGGCGAAGGCCACGCCGATGCTCGCGGCGATGTGCAGCGCCGTCGCGATGATGAGCGGGAGGCGGCGGCCCACCTTGTCGCTCCACGGCCCCACCAGCAGCTGGCCGAGCGCGAAGCCGATCGTGGTCGCGGTGAGCGTGAGCTGGATGGAGGCGGGCGAGACCCCGAGGTCGTCCGCGACCGCGGGGAACGCCGGCAGGTAGAGGTCGATGGTGAACGGCCCGAGAGCGGTGAGGGCGCCGAGCACAACGACGTAGACGAGCTTCTGGCGGGGGGTGAGCGAATCACCGGGGTGGACAACAGTGCTCAAGGACGACAACCAACCGTGAAGAATGCGGGCGTGGGACGGGGAAGTCCCCGCCGTCGCGCACTGCCCCGAGACAACTGAACGCGGATGCCGCTGCCGCTATTCCCGGCGACGGCACGCCGTCTCGAGAGCGCCGATCAGAAGGCGGCGGGGTCGGCGAGCACGGCCGAGAACGCGAGCTCCGCGGCCCCGATCATGAGCAGGTTGGAGCCGAGCGCCGCCCGGCCGATGGTGACGCCCTCGCGCGAGGCACGGAGCGGCTGGTGGGCCACGAGGGAGTTCAGGTGGGCGGGCGCCACCGCGTAGAGCGCGCCGAGGAAGCCGCCGAGCAGGATCGTCTCGGGGTTGAGCGTGTTGATGGCGTTGCGCAGGGCGACGCCGAGGAAGTCGAGCTGCCGGTGCACCTCGGCACGCACGTCCGCGGCCTCGGAGGCGAGCAGGGCGCGCTCCAGGTCGTCGCCATCCGCATCGTCCAGGCCGACGAGCGCGAGCAGGGGCGAGCGGGAGACCTCGGTCTCGAGGCAGCCAATGGCGCCGCAGTGGCAGACGGTCCCCCGCGAGTTGACCAGGGTGTGGCCGAACTCTCCCGCGTAGCCCGCCGATCCGGTGAGCGCCCGGCCTCCGGTGATCACGCCGCCGCCGATGCCGCTCGCGCCGCCGTTGAGGTACATGACGTCGCCGAGCCCGCGGCCCGCGCCGAAGGTGCTCTCCGCCAGGGTGCCGAGGCGCGCGTCGTTGCCGGCCACCACGCGGTAGCCGGTGGCGGCCTCGAGCATGCCGGCGACCGGCTCGTCGACCCAGCCGAGGTGCGGTGCGAGGCGCACGACGCCGTCGAGGGAGCGGACGAGGCCCGGGATGGCCAGCCCGATGCCGACGACGCGGTGGTCCGCCTCGAGCTCGCCGCGTAGCCCGTCGATCACGGCGGCGCAGATGTCGACGGCCTCGCGCGCCGTCGACACGTGGTCGGTGGGGTGGCGCACGCGGGTGAGCACGCGCCCGCCGAGCCCGACGACGGCGATGGTGATGGCGTCGATCTCGGGGTTGATGGCGATGGCCACGGCGAGCGGGTCCGGCCTCACGATCGGACTGGGCCGGCCGACCTGGTTGCGCGCGTCGGACTCGGCCTCGAAGACGAGCCGCCGCTCGACGAGCTCGCCCACCAGGGCGGCCACCGTCGAGCGGTTGAGCCCGGTGAGCCGGGTGAGCTGGGAGCGCGAGCTGCCCTGGGAGCGGTGCACGATCCCGAGCACGGCGGCGAGGTTGTGGCGCCGCACGTGGTCGGTGCTGTTGCCGCTGCCCCCGGTCTGCGCCTCCGCCTGACTCACGTCGCCCCCTCGTTATCCCGGTATCCGCCGACTGCCGATGAGCTCCGCCACCCACGCTCCGCTGTCTTTCACGGTGCGCTGCTGAGTGTCGTAGTCCACGTGCACGATGCCGAACCGCTTGCTGAAACCATAACCCCACTCGAAGTTGTCGAGCAGCGACCAGACCAGGTAGCCGCGCAGGTCGACGCCGCGCGCGATCGCGCGGTGCGCGGCGGTGAAGTGGCGCCGCAGGTAGTCGACGCGCTCGGCGTCGTGCACCGCGCCGTCGACCACCTCGTCGTCGAAGGCGGCGCCGTTCTCGGTGATCACGAGCGGCGTCGTGGGGAACTGCTCGTGCAGCGAGACGAGCAGCTCCTCGAGCCCGTCGGGCGCGATGTTCCAGCCCATCGCCGTGTACGGTCCGGCCTGCACCAGGAACTCCACGTCGGTGCTGCCCGGCCAGGGCGAGCCGCCCACGTCCTTGTGCCCGTCGGCGTTCTGCCGGGGCGCCGCGCCGTCCCACATCCGCACGGTGGCGGTGGAGTAGTAGTTGACGCCGAGGAAGTCGATCGGCTGCCGGATGGTGTCGAGGTCGCCCTCGTGCACGAACGACCAGTCGGTGATGGCGGCCGTGTCCGCGAGCAGGTCGGCCGGGTACTCGCCGCGCAGCAGCGGCCCGGTGAACGCCCGGTTGGCGAGCGCGTCGATGCGGCGCACCGCCTCGGGCGAGCTGGCGTCGTCGCCGCGCAGCACGTGGAAGTTGAGCGTGACCGAGAACTCCGGGTCGTTGCTCACCACGGCGCGCAGCGCCTGGGTGGCCAGGCCGTGCGCGAGGTTGAGGTGGTGCACGGCCTGCAGCGCGGCGAGCGGCTCCGTGCGCCCGGGCGCGTGCGCGCCCGAGCCGTAGCCGAGGTAGGCGGAGCACCACGGCTCGTTCAGCGTGGTCCAGGTGGCCACCCGGTCGCCGAGCGCGGCCCCGACGATCGCCGCATACTCGGCGAAGCGATGCGCCGTCTCGCGGTTGGTCCAGCCGCCCTCGTCCTCCAGCGCCTGCGGGAGGTCCCAGTGGTAGAGCGTGGCGATCGGGCGGATGCCCCGCGCGAGCAGTCCGTCGACCAGACGGGAGTAGAAGTCGAGCCCGGCCGCGTTCGGCTCCCCGGAGCCGAGCGGTTGGATGCGCGGCCAGGCGATGGAGAAGCGGTAGGCCTCCAGTCCCAGCGACGCCATCAGGTCGAGGTCGCTCTCGAGCCGGTGGTAGTGGTCGTCGGCCACGTCTCCGGTGTCGCCGTCGACGATCCTGCCCGGGGTGTGGCTGAAGGTGTCCCAGATCGACGGCCCGCGGCCGTCCTCGTGCACCGCGCCCTCGATCTGGTACGAGGCCGTGGCCGAGCCGATCACGAAGTCCGGTGCGAACTCCAGCCCGGAGTCGCGGTAGTCCGCATTGCCGATCGTCACAGCTGAACCTCCACTCGTCCGTCGACGGCGGAGACGGTCTCCCCGCCGATCACACTCACGCGCCAGTCGCCCGCGAGAGCACTCGTCACGACCGCGCGCGAGCCGCGGCGCTCGACGTGGAAGACGGCGGATGCGCCCTCCGGCGTCGTCACGACGACCTCGCGACTGTCGTCTCCGGCCGCCGGGTAGAGCCGCAGCGTCGGGGCGTCGAGGTAGTCGTAGTCGGGCCGGTCGTCGCGCGAGCCGACGGCGAGCGCCGCACCCTCGCGCACGTACAGCGGCAGCGTGTCGAAGCCGTGGGTCTCCCTCCGCCAGCCGGGGCCCGACACGGTCTCGCCCGTGAAGTAGTCGGTCCAGAGGCCCGCGGGCAGGTAGAACTCCACGCTGCCGTCGGCGGTGAAGACCGGGGCGACCAGCAGGTCGGGGCCGAACATGTACTGCCGGTCGAGGTAGGCCACCGCGGGGTCGTCTGCGAACTCGAGCTGCATCGGACGCAGCACCGGCACGCCCGTCTGCGACGCCTCGACGCCCGCCGCGTAGAGGTACGGCATCAGCGACAGCTTCAGCTTCGTGAAGGTGCGCGTGACGGCCACGGCGCTCTGCGGGTCCTCGACGTGTCCCGAGCCTGTCGAAGGGTCGAATATCCACGGCACCCGGTACGACCGGCTGCCGTGGAACCGGCTGTGGCTGGAGAGCAGGCCGAAGGCCGTCCAGCGCTTGAAGACCCCGGCATCCGGTGTCCCCTCGAAGCCCCCGATGTCGTGACTCCAGAAGGCGAAGCCGCTGAGCGCGAGCGAGAGCCCGCCGCGCAGGGTCTCCGCCATCGACTCGTAGCTCGAGGTGGAGTCGCCGCCCCAGTGCACCGGCATGGTCTGCCCGCCGGCCGTCGCCGAGCGCGCGAACAGCACGGCGTCGCCCTCGCCGCGCTCCTCGACGAGCACGTCGAAGACCGCCCGGTTGTAGAGCTGGGTGTACCAGTTGTGCATGCGCTCGGGGCTCGAGCCGTCGAAGTAGTCGACGCCCACCGGGATCCGCTCGCCGAAGTCGGTCTTGAAGGCGTCGACGCCCTGGCGCAGCAGCACGCGCAGCTTGTCCTGGTACCACGCGGTGGCGTCGGGGTTGGTGAAGTCGACCAGCGCCATGCCGGCCTGCCAGAGGTCCCACTGCCAGACGTCGCCGTCGCCGCGCTTCACCAGGTAGCCGAGCTCCGCCGCCTCGGCGAAGAGGGCGGAGCGCTGCCCGATGTACGGGTTGATCCAGACGCACACCTTCAGGTCCTTCTCGTGCAGGCGGCGCAGCATGCCCTCCGGGTCGGGGAACACCCGCGGGTCCCACTCGAAGTCGCTCCAGTTGAACTCGCGCATCCAGAAGCAGTCGAAGTGGAAGACGCTCAACGGCAGGTCGCGCTCCGCCATGCCGTCGATGAAGCTCATCACCGTGTCCTCGTCGTAGTCGGTGGTGAAGCTGGTCGACAGCCAGAGGCCGTACGACCACGCCGGCACCGACGTCGGCCGCCCGGTGAGCCGGGTGTACCGGTCGAGGATCTCCCGCGGGTTGCCGCCCGCGATCACGTAGTACTCCAGGCTCTCGCCGGCGACCGAGAACTGCACACGCTCGACCGCCTCGGAGCCCACCTCGAAGGAGACGTGACCCGGCTCGTTCACCAGCACGCCGTAGCCGCGGTTCGTCAGGTAGAAGGGAACGCTCTTGTAGGCCTGCTCGCTCGAGGTGCCGCCGTCGGCGTTCCAGATCTCCACCGCCTGGCCGTTCTTCACCAGCGGTCCGAAGCGCTCCCCGAGGCCGTAGACCACCTCGCCCACGCCGAGCGCGAGCTGCTCGTGCACGTAGCTGCTCGCGGTGGGCAGCGGCGCATCGAGCGGGTCGCTCCAGACGATCCCGGTGTCGACGCGCGCGTCGTCGGCGACCCGGAGGTAGCCGACCGACTTGGCGCCGCTGCGGGTGAGCCTGCGTCCGCCCGACTCGAAGCTCAGATCCCAGGGCGCGCCCGGCGCGATGCGCGCGGTGATGTCGCCACTCGTGAGAGTGGTGCCATCCGCTGTCTGCTCGACGGTGCCGTGGCCCTGCTCCGCTCCGACGAGGTCGAAGCCGAACGCGCCGCTCGTTCCGCGGAAGTGCTCGATCCGCACACCGATCACCCCGGGCAGTGGCGAGCTCAGCGTGACGCTCAGCGTCGGCCGGTTGAGGGTCTTGCCCCGGTCGGTGATCACCGCGGTGGGCGCCGTGATCTCCACCTCGTGCTCGCGGGCGGAGACGTCGTAGGCCTCCGCCGCGTAGAGCGGGGTGACGCCCGGTCGGGACTGCCAGAAACCGTCGGTGAACTTCATGGAGCTGTGTCGCTTTCGTTGAAATCGGAGGCTGTGATGCGGATGCCCGTTGTGCCGTCGACGACGCGCGTCACGTCGCGCCCGCGGTAGCGCAGCGTCACCGCGGCGGGTGCGCCGCGCGAGAGCAGCGCGGCCTCGACGAGGCGGCCCCCGCTCCACGCGATGTCGACGACCACGCCGGGGCGGGCGACCAGGCCGCGCACCCGGCCCTCGGCCAGCTCGGCGGGCAGGGCGGGCAGGAGCTCGATGCGGTCGCCGTGGCTCTGCAGCAGCGCCTCGGCGAGCGCCGCGACGAAGCCGAGGTTGCCGTCGATCTGGAACGGCGGGTGGGCCGCGAACAGGTTCGGGTAGAGGCCGCCGGCGAAGGGCCCGCTGGTGGTGGCCGCCGGGCGGAAGACGAGGCGCAGCAGCTCGGACACCCGGTCGGGGCGGCCGAGCCGCGCCCACAGGGCGAGCTTCCAGGCGAGCGACCAGCCGGTGGAGTCGTCACCGCGGTCGAGCAGCGTCTGCGTGGCCGCCGCGCGGTGGCTGTCGTCGAAGTCGCTCGTGCCGGGGTAGAGGGCGTAGAGCAGGCTCAGGTGGCGGTGGTGCGGGTCGACCGCGGCGGGGTCGAGCGACCACTCGCGGATGCCGCCGTTCCCGCCGAGCGGCGGGGCGGCGGGCAGCTCGGCGAGGCGCGCGCCCGCCTCGACCGCGACCGCGTCGTCGGCGAGGCCGAGCGATCCCGCTGTGCGCAGCACCGTCTCGAACAGCTCGCGCAGCAGCGACAGGTCCATGGTGCTCGAGACGCCGAGGGAGGCGGTGGACCCGTCCGCGCTGTGGAACCGGTTCTCGGGCGAGGTCGACGGGGAGGTGCCCCAGCCGCCGTCGGGCAGCCGCACCATCCAGTCGAGGCCGAACTCGGCGGCACCACGCAGCACCGGCCAGACGCGGCGGGCGAAGTCCACGGTCGCGGCGTCGGTTCCGCCGAAGGCGATCCGCTCGGCGAGGTGGTGCACGAGCCACGGGCCGGCGAGCGGCCAGAACGCCCACGACGGGTCGCCGTGCCCGCCGCCGACCGGCGCCGTGTACGCCCAGGCGTCGGAGTTGTGGTGCGCGACCCAGCCGCGCGCGTCGTAGAGGCGTCCCGCGGTGGCGCGCCCCGCATCCGCCACCGCCTCGACGAAGTCGACCAGCGGCTCGGCGGTCTCGGCGAGGTTGGCCACGTCGGCGCCCCAGTAGTTCATCTGCAGGTTGATGTTGGTGGTGAAGTTCGAGCTCCACGGCGGCTGCATGCTGTCGTTCCAGATGCCCTGCAGGGTGGCCGGCAGCCCGCCGGCGCGGGACGACGCGATCAGCAGGTAGCGGCCGTAGTCGAACAGCAGCGCCGCGAGCGCCGGATCGGCGGCGAGCGGACCGCCCGGGTGGGCGCCGGCACGGGCGACCCGCACGTCGCTCGGCGTGCTGGTGTCGTGCGCGCCGAGCTCCAGGCTCACACGCCCGAAGAGCGCGCGGTGGTCGGCCAGGTGCTCGGCCAGCACGCGGTCGGAGCCGGCGGCGACCGCGGCCGCGATGCGGGCGGACGCGGAGGAGGCGACGTCGCGCGCCGTCCCCTCGGGCGCGCTGCGGGGAGTGGTGAAGGTGGTGCCGGTAGCGACGAACAGCACGGTGCGCGGAATCCCGCGGGCCGTGGTCTCCCGCACGACGCGCGTCACGATGGCGCCCTCGAGGCTCGCTCCCGGCTCCTCGCTCCAGCTCGCCGGCGGGTACTGCGTCTCGTGGCCCGGCGCGACGTCGGAGGGGAGGCGCAGCAGCAGCTCCCCGGGGGCCTCGGCGATGGCCGCGAGCGGGCTGGCGATCCTCAGGCCGACCTCCGCGCCCGCGGGCAGGCCGTCGATCACGTGCATCAGCACGCCGTGCACGTGCGAGACCACCGTGCGCTGCGACACGACGCCCGAGCGCACCGCGTGCACCGCGTCGGCGAGGTCGAGCGAGCGCCGGTAGCGGCCGGTGGTGCCGGTCGGCGCGGGGACGGGGACCTCGAGCGTGACGCTGCCGAGCGGCAGGTAGGCCTGGGTGTACGCGGACTGCAGGCCCTGCACGGCGCGGTCCGCGTCGTGGGGCCGGCCATCCGCTATCGACCGGCGCGCCTCGGCGAGCAGCACGCGCGCGCCGGCGGCGTCGACACCGCCCTGCGACGCCTCGCTGCGCGGCGAGCCCGACCACGCGGTCTCGTCGTTGAGGTCGAACCGGGGTGACGCGGCGTCGCCCCAGCACATGGCGCCGAGCGCCCCGTTGCCGAGCGGGAGGGCTTCGAGCCAGCTGGCGGCGGGGGTGTCGTAGCCGAGGGAGGCCACGCGCTAGCCGCGGATCCCGCCGGCGGTGAGGCCGGTCTTCCAGAAGCGCTGCAGGGCGACGAACACGATGGCGATCGGGATGACCGAGACCAGCGAGCCGACGACGGTGAGGATCTGCAGCCCGGGGATGGTGATCGAGGTCTGGCTCCAGCCGGTGAGTCCGACGGTGAGCGGCATCAGCTCCGAGTCGGTGAGCACCAGCAGCGGCAGCAGGTAGCTGTTCCAGCTGCCGAGGAAGGCGAACAGCAGCACCGTCACGAGGCTCGACGACATCAGGCGGAGGCCGATCGAGACGAAGATCCGGAACTCGTTGGCGCCGTCGATGCGCGCGGCCTCGACCAGCTCGATCGGCACGGCCGACTGGGCGAAGATGTAGCAGAGCAGCACGCCGAAGGGGTAGACGAGAGCCGGCAGCAGGATGCCCCAGTAGGTGTTGTTCAGGCCGAGGTTCACCAGCAGTACGTAGGTGGGCTGCGAGATGACGGTGCCGGGGATCAACAGGCTGCCGAGGATCACGGCGACGAGCGTTCCGTGGCCTTTGAAGCGGTAGACGGCGAGCGCGTAGCCGGTGGCGGCGCAGACCAGGGTGGTGAGCGCGGAGCCGATCACCGAGTAGATCACCGAGTTGAGGCCCCAGCGCCAGAAGATGCCGTCGTTGTAGCTGCTCAGCGCGGCGAGGTTGTCGAAGAGGTTGAAGTCGGCGAAGAGGAAGCCGGGAGTGGAGAAGAGGTCACCGGTCGACTTGGTGGAGGCGATCACCAGCCAGATCACCGGGATGAGGAAGTAGGCGGCCGCGATCACCATCAGCACGGTGACCACGATCTTCCACGGCCGGCTCACATGGTCGGCGCTGCTCGCGGAGTTCGAGCGCAGGCGCGGGAGCGGCTTCGGCGGGGCGGAGGGCATGACGTTATTCACCATCGGAGACCTTCTTCTTCGAGGACCGGTTGGTCGTGCGCAGCACCACGAGCGAGATCAGCAGGGTGACCAGCCCGAGGATGATCGCCATGGCGGATGAGAGGTGGGTGTCCTTGCCGAGTGTGGAGGCGGCGAAGATGGCCATGTTGGGGGTGAAGTCGCTGGCGATGTTCGAGGTGACGGTCTTGAGCACCTGCGGCTCGTTGAACAGCTGCAGCGTCCCGATGATCGAGGAGATCGTGGTGAGCAGCAGCGCGGGGGCGATCATCGGCAGCTTGATGCTCAGGGCGATCCGGATCTGTCCGGCGCCGTCGAGCTTCGCGGCCTCGTACATCTCGCGCGGCAGCGCCTGCAGCGCCGAGAACAGGATGATCATGTTGATGCCCACCGTCGACCAGGTGGCGATGTTGGCGATCGACCAAAGCACGGTGCCCGGCGAGAGCAGGTTCACGTCGACGCCGATGGACGACAGGCCCTGGATGATCGGGCTCACCGACGGCTGGTAGAGGAAGCCCCAGAGCAGTGCGGCGATCACGCCGGGCACCGCGTAGGGGAGGAACACGGCGAACTGGAAGAACCGCGTCCCCTTCACAAGCCCGGAGTCGAAGAGCAGCGCGAGGATGACGGCGATGACGAGCATCACCGGCACCTGCACGACCCCGAACAGCAGCACACGGCCGAAGCCGGCGATGAAGTCGGAGTCGGAGAGCGCGCGGACGAAGTTGTCGAGGCCGACGAACAGCACCTCCGATCCCCCGAACCCCAGCCCCGACGACTTCTCGGAGAAGAGGCTGTTCACGATCGCGATGACGATCGGCGCGATGAGGAACACCGCGAAGAGCACCACGAAGGGGGCGACGAAGAAATAGGGCGTCCACGAGCCGCCGGTGCCGGAGGACCGGCGCCGGGCGGACCGGGAGATCGAAGGTGCGCTCATGGGAGGGTATCCGCCTACTTGACGTTCAGCCCGCGCGACTTCAGGTCGGCCACTGTGGCGTCCTGAGCCTTGTCGAGCGCTTCGAGGAAGGTCTGGTCGCCGTTGATCACCTTGGCGAACTCGTCGGTGATCGCCGTCTGCGCCGTACCGTAGTTCGGGCCGTCGACCCAGGTGGAGGGCGTGTTGGCGGCCGAGTCGATGAAGACCTCGTTGATGACCTGGTCGCCGAAGAAGGGCTGCTTCGTGAGCAGCGCGTCGGAGGAGAGTCCGGTCTCGGTCGAGGGGAAGAGACCGCCCACCGTGATCAGCGCGTCCTGCACCTCGTCCGCACCGTTCATCCAGGCGGCGACCTCCGCGGCGGCCTCGACGTCCTTGGCGCCCTTGAGCACCACGACCGCCGCTCCGCCGGAGTCGCCCGAGTTGTCGGATCCCTCGTTGGTGGGCATGTCGGTGACCGCCCACTTGCCTGCGGTGTCTGCGGCGTTCTCGGCGAGCTGGCTCGGGAACCAGGCCGCGTAGGTGATGGTGGCGATCGTGCCGGCGTTCACCAGCGCCCAGTACTCCGGGGTCCACATCTGCTCGGTGGTCACGAGGCCCTCGTCGAGCAGCGTCTGCCAGCGCTCGGCGACGAGCTGGCTGCCCTCGTCGTTGAGTCCGACCGACCAGGAGTCGCCGTCGATGCCGTACCAGCTACTCTCGGCCTGCTGGATCTCCTGCGCCCACTGGCCGATCTCGCTCGGCGACATGTTGGCGATGTAGACCTCGGGGTTGGCCGCGTGCAGCGCACGGGCGGCCTCGACGTACTCGTCCCAGGTGGTGGGCACCTCGATGCCGTACTGCGCGAGGATGTCGGTGCGGTACATGGTGCCCGACGGCCCGATGCCCTGCGGGAGGCCGTAGACCTTGCCGTCGAGGCTCACCGACGCCCACGACGCCGGCGTGTACTTCGACTCCTCGTCGCTGACGTACTCGGTGATGTCCTGAACGCGCCCGGAGATGACGTAGTCGGGGAGGTTGTGGGTGCTCAGCTGCACGAGGTCGGGACCGGCGCCGGCGTCGACCGCGGCCTCCACCTTCTGCCCGTCGTCGCCGGTCATGCGGTGGAAGGTGACCTCGATGTCGTCCTGCGAGTCGTTGTACTGCGTGACCAGGTCCTCGAGTCCGGGGACCCAGCCCCAGAAGTCGACGGTGGTGACGCCGTCGGCGGAGTCGGTGCCGCCGCCGCCGGAGCAGCCGGCGAGGAGGGCGATCGTGGCGACGCCCGCCACGGCCATCGTGGCGAGCCTGCCGAAGCGGGGCGGATTGGGCTTCATTGCGTTCATCATCTGTTCCTTCGGGACTTCATTGTCGGAAGAGGCCCGTCGGTAGCGGACGCTCAAAATGCTTCCCGAGCATTTTGTATCTTCATGCAACAAAA
>Ga0247729_10000697_pt1 | contig 13232 bp, 7 predicted proteins | sample UWRJL133311R2_FD_180958 | JGI IMG/M metagenome (GOLD analysis project Ga0247729, IMG submission 180958) | Plant litter microbial communities from Arlington Agricultural Research Station in Wisconsin, United States - UWRJ-L133-311R-2 | ecosystem: Environmental > Terrestrial > Plant litter >... | reverse complement strand
GGGATCCTTCAACTGCTTTTCAGTAGTTTGTACTTTACTTGCGTCAGTTTGCGCAGCTCCGGCATTTGGAGCCGGAGCATAGGTTACGGGATCGCTATGGCCAGTTTGTGGCTTGATGACTTCGGTTTCCGTATTTGCGGGTGGGCGCTGACCATAATGAGTCACGCCCCTTTTGTCAGTCCACTTGTACACCTTCTCGGGTGCTGCAAAAGAAATTGACGCCACTAACAAACAGGCCAAGGATAAAATCATTGAAGCGGAGACTTTCATAACAATGCTCGCGGATAGTAAGTGATGAGTAACTATAGCCGTAATAACCTCCTGAAGAAACTTTCGATCATAATAGACTCTTGTAAATGTATATCTTTACCTGTTTTGACCGAGTTTTCGCATGTAATTCCATATATAAATAATATTTTGCGGGTGAATTAGATTACAAATATTTACAGAGCCGTTCGGCGCTTTAATCAATTCTTTACCTGTTCATACATTGAACCTGATAAACGTCACATATAGCATTGAAAAGTCGTGGGGGGCGTCTACACTTCCTCATGCAACGTGCTAAAGCAACGGCAACAATGCCAGGTTAGTCATGTAAAACAGCACAGAACATACCTAAACATAATGAAATAAAGGGGTTGGCTTATGGATTTCCATAAACGAAATCAGGGCGAAGCATTAAAAAGTGTAAAATTCAAACGTTCAATACTAGCAATGTGTGTGATGGCACTCAGCGCTCCATCGTTTGCTCAGGAGCCTCAACAAGAGGAGGCTATCGAAGAAGTTCTCATCACCGGGCAACGTGTAAATCTCGAAAACGCTCAAGAAACTAAACGTAATGCATCCACAGTAGTCGATTCGATCTCTGCAGAAGATATTGGTTCACTTCCTGATCGTAGTGTTCTTGAAGCAATGCAGCGTATTCCCGGCATTTCCATTGAGCGCTTTGCAGCTGCAAACGACCCTGACCATTTCGGCGTGGAGGGTTCCGGAGCAACAATTCGTGGTATGAGTCAAACACGGTCAGAGTTTAATGGGCGGGATTCATTTACGGCAAACTCTGGACGAGGTTTGAGCTTCCAAGACGTTCCTCCGGAGCTCATGTCAGGTGTCGACGTCTACAAAAACCAAACAGCAGATATGGTTGAAGGTGGTATTGGCGGCACCGTTAGTTTGCGCACTCGTAAACCTTTTGATCAGCCTGGTCGAAAAATAGCTTTCACCGCTGACGTGTCCTATGGCGATATGGCTGAAAAGGCATCACCAACAGGGTCCTTCCTTTTTAGTGATCGTTTTGAGACAGACGCGGGCGAGTTTGGTGTATTGGTCAATGTAAGTGGTTCAAGATTGTACGGGCAGTCTAACGGTATTCAGTCTGACGCTTATGTGCAGTACCTTGATGATTACACCGGGTATTCTCGTACTCTAGTCAATGGTAACAATCCTGATACAACAAAAACCGGCCAAGATAACTGGGGACATGCTGGTCCTGGCGATATTGCTGGAGCAGAGGCGTTTGCCGGTGGCAGTGTTTGGATGCCAAATGGCTCCAACTTGACAATGAAAGACGATGATCGCACCCGCAAAGGTTACTATGTCGATGTTCAATGGGAAAGTTCAGATCAAACTTTAAGCAATAACTTCCAGGTCCTTCGTTCAGATTCTAATCTTTCATGGACTGAACATTCCCTGAAGTATCAAACTGGCTACGACGTTCGTTTTTCATTACCGCTTGAGGGAACTCAATACGGTTTTGACGAGAAGGGACTGTTTCAAAACGGGACTATTACTCAAGACGGTGGATTTAGCGGGGGAGGCTGGCGGTCGTCTGACGGAGATAATCCAACCGAACTTCGTATACCGCGTAGCTACGATTCACCTAATGTTGATCAGTTTGGTAATAAGTTTCAAACAGATGTTCGTTTGAAGGAAACCAGTACTGTCATTGATGATTTTAGTAACACATTCAAATGGTCACCTAACGAAAAATGGGAGTTTAGTTTAGACCTTCAATATATCAAGGCCGAAACTGCAGACAATGATGTTCAAGTTATGATGGCAACTCATGCTATTCAACAATATGACGTCTCAGGCTCCTCACCAAAACTAACCTTGTTGGAACCATGGCACGGTCTGCGGGACAATGATGTCGGTGGAGTCTATGGGGCTGCGGGATCTGGAACTCTACTAGATGGAAAAAAATCCTTACCTGGATTTTCGGATGATCCAGCGGGCGATTCTAACTGGTTTCAAGATCCTACTTCCTACCTTTGGCGATCCATAATGGATCATTATGAACGCTCAGAAGGAAAATCAAAAGCTGCTCGTTTTGATACGGTATATCACTTCGATGAAGACTCAGGACTTTTTACCGCTGTTAAGGCGGGTATACGCTACGCTGATCGTGAGCAAACAGTTCGCTTCACAGATTATGGAAGCGCTTGGGGCGCCTTAGGGCCAGAATTTGCTCAACCATATGGTGAGGTCGCCTGGCTAGACTCTGTTATGGCTCAAAATGTATCGGACCAAGTGGTCGCGGTTGACTGGAGCGACTTCTTCCGTGGGGACGGTACTTTAACTGTTGAAGGTAACACATTACTTCATCCGTCTGAGGATTTGGCTCGTGCGATTGTCAAAGGCTACAGGGATCTCCCTATTTCCACCAAATTCGATAATCCTTGGAAAGGCGTTGACGGGCGTACTGAAGTTACCCCAGGTTCCGTGTTTCGTCCATCAGAAGTGTTTTTTACTGAGGAGAAAAATAAATCTGCCTATGTTCGCTTTGATTTTGAGGCCGATATAGCCGATCGCCCTCTAAAGGGTAATTTTGGTCTTCGGTATGTCAAGTTAAATCGAATCGCTGATGGATCGATCAAATATCCTGACTTGGCAGCTAAAAGTCCAGTGCCTGAAGGGGCGCCTGATCCACGAAATACGGTTGAACACCTGACCTACCTGGAGGGCGAACGCAAAAAACTCGTGGAAATTGCGAGTGTCAAGGCGAGTTACAAAATCGGTTTGACTAATGCCCTAGCTAAAGCGGAAACGAAAGCAACAGGTGATGCAACGACACTAAATCCGAATATTACGCAAGAGGAGTTAGATGAGGTAATAGCTTTAGCTAAGGTCTCGGCCACCAGAAGTTATGAAAACACTGCTATTAAAACGGACTGGGATAAATTTACGAAGTATGCAAACGATACTGGTAACTTCTTATCCGAAACTGAACTGGGTTTCGGAAATAACGAGCAAACGATGGGAGTTGCTGAGAGTTCATACTCTAAGGTGCTTCCAAGTTTGAACTTGGCATATAGTATCGAAGATGATTTGATAGCTCGTTTAGCAATCTCAAAGGCTTTGGCTAATCCGGACATGGGTGACGTCAGAAACACTACTACATTGGATCCGTTTGAAACGATTCGAAATGTGTTAGTAGATAAGTCGGTAACGCCGTCTACGTCAACTATGGTTGGCGCCTCAATTAATGGGTGGACTGGTTCTTCAGGCAATCCGTATCTAATGCCAATGGAGTCTAAACAAATAGATGTGGCGCTAGAATGGTATTTCGCAAAAGGTAGTTCAATAACGTTTACTGTATTTAAGAAAGATTTATCCAATTTCTGGATAAATGGAGCTTTTGATCGTGAATATACCAATGCGGCATCCGGAGTCACCCAAACTGCACAGGTAACTGGCACTATCAATAGTGGTGAGGGTAAGTTGCAAGGCTTTGAATTTGCTTATCAGCAATTTTTCGATATGTTACCCGCTCCCTATGACGGCTTAGGTTTGCAATTTAACTATAGCTACATAGAATCCGAGTCTTTGCCTAACGCAGGCGATTTGGCAAGTACGACTAATGCTGGAGATTCAACAGACACAGGTGCTCGTGTTGATCTGAGTGGATTACCATTGCAAGGTCAGTCAAAGAATACATTTAACGTTGCGTTTATGTATGAAAAAGATGAGTGGTCCGCGCGTTTAGCTTACAACTGGCGTTCGCGCTACTTGTTAACCACACGTGATGTAATAAGTCGTTATCCGTTGTGGAATGATGATGCTGGTTTCTTGGACGGAAGCGTGAGCTACAAAATCAACGATAATTTTACCGTTGGCATGCAATTCACTAACATTCTTAATACTCAAACCAAAACTATCATGATTCTCGATGGAAAAGGTTTGGAAGCTGGTCGTTCATGGTTTGAAAATGATCGTCGTGCTGCTTTAACATTGAAGGGTAGTTTCTAATAAGTTCTATTGTTATTAGAATAAATGCGCGTCACATTCGTGACGCGCATTTTTTTTGTCCGAAAAATTATTTTTGCCTAAAACAAGCGCCCAATAATCATCGAGAAAAATAATGAATCCAAATGCGATCAAAAATGTTGTTATTGTCGGTGGTGGCACAGCCGGTTGGATGATGGCTGCTGCGCTTAGCACTCAGTTTAAAGAATCGGGCTTAAATATAACTTTATTGGAAAGTGAAACTATTGGAACGGTTGGAGTTGGCGAATCCACTATTCCGCACATAAGAGACTTTAATAAATTTTTAGGAATTGATGAAAATTTTTTTATTGAGCAAACCAAGGCAACATTCAAGTTGGGTATCGTCTTCAAAAACTGGGGGAATCTAGGCGATGATTATGTCCATCCTTTTGGTCCGCTCGGGCATGATATTAGCGGTATAGAGTTTCATCATTTTTGGCTGCGTATGCAGCGAGAAGGTAAGGCCTCGTCTTTAGATGATTATTCATTAGCTTCTAAAGCGGCGAGAATGGGACGATTCACTCCACCAGAAGTTGATGGGGGTTTTCTGGAGTCCAGCTACAACTATGCATTTCATTTTGATGCTGCATTGTACGCTCGATATTTGCGAAAATTTTCGGAAGCCACGGGTGTAGTTCGTGTCGAGGGAATTCTCGATCATGTGACTCAAGACGAAAGCAGCGGTTTTATAAAGTCAGTTATCTTACAGTCTGGACAAGAAATTAATGGTGAATTATTTATTGATTGCACAGGTTTTAAAGGAGTCTTGATAGATAAAGTTTTGCAAACTCCTTTCGAAGATTGGAGCCGATGGTTACTTTGTGATAAAGCTATTGCCATTCCCTGTGAAAAACCTGACGCAACCGTAACTCCCTACACACAGGCAACCGCTCATAAAGCAGGTTGGCAATGGCGTATTCCATTACAGCATCGAACTGGCAATGGACATGTGTATGCAAGCCAGTTTATGAGTGACGATGAAGCCGCCTCAATCTTATTAAATAATCTGGATGGAGCTGCGCTAGCTGAGCCAAAGTCTTTCACCTTTACCGCCGGGCAACGAAAACAAAACTGGGAAAAAAACTGCGTAGCAATCGGATTGGCAAGCGGATTTTTAGAGCCTTTAGAGTCAACGAGTATTTATTTAATACAAGTCGGCATTCAAAAGTTAATTGAATTTTTTCCAAATATAAATTTCGCTGCTGAAAACACGGCGGAATTTAATAGACAAGTGAATGCCGAATATTTACGAATTAGAGATTTCATTATTATGCATTACAGGGAAAATAATCGAACTGATTCGGAGTTTTGGCAACATTGTAGAAATATGTCCATACCTGACAGTCTTGCGGAGCGACAAGAGTTGTTTTCAACCTGCGGACATATAGATCATAAGCAATATGGTGTTTATGCCTCAGTTTGCATCGGGCAAGGTATGGTTCCAAAATCTTACGATTTTAAAGTTGATAAATTTTCCTCGGCTGACATTGAAAAGTATCTATCAACAATTAGAAATGAAATTCTCAGTGCCGCCAACAAAATGCCCTTCGCGCAAGACTATATTGTGTCTTTGTTAGCAAAAAATTCTGCTTCTATCGGTAAAAATTCGCATGAACTCTAAAAAAATAATTATTGTTGGTAGCGGGGTTTCTGCTTGGTCTGCAGCAGCATTATTACGTAAACAATTACCTGTAGAATTAGTAGATATTGAAGTCGTTGAAGATAAGCATGACGACTCAATATGGGCAGAATCTTCTCGTTCCCAGTTGCTAAATTTTCATGAACTGATTGGTTTGGGTGAAAAAAACGTGTTGTTAGAAACAACCATGGGATTTTCACTTGGTGTTGAGTTTGATAAATGGTCTGGAGCTGATCAATCGTGTTTTGTAGCAGAAGGTGTGTATGGGGCTGCTTATAAAAATGTGGATTTCCAATCGCTCTATATAAAAAATAGGCATCTAGGTAATGAAAAATCATTTGATAGTTATTCAATCAACGCGGTAGCTGCGAAATTAAGACGTTTTGGGCATCCTGTTCAAGACTCTACATCGATATATTCGCTAATTAAATATGGTCTAAATTTTTCAGTAACTGAATATACGCAGGTATTACGCAATCATGCTATAGGTTTAGGCGTTAAGCACGTTAAGGCCAATTGCGATAATGTGAAAATATCCATCGAAAATGGATTCATCGAAGCAATTATTTTATCAACGGGTGAGTGTAAAATAGCTGACCTTTTTATAGATTGTACTGGTGAGGCAAGTATACTTTTAGGTCGCGCACTTGGGATTGAAAATGATGTGCATGATCTCGAAAGAATCTATAACCGAGTGATCACGGGCGAAAGGGCATTAAGCTCGGGTGCGAAACCAGCGGGTCTTCTAAAACTCGAAGATGACGCTTGCATAAAATTTATTGCTACCGAACGCCAAGAATTTATTTCTTATTATTTTTCCACTGATGCTATGTCTGAACTAGATGCAAAAAATAAATTATCTAATTTAGGCGTTACTGATCTGCAGACAAAAAATTATAAGTATCAACGTAAAACACAATTTTGGGTGAAGAACTGCATTGCGATAGGTGCGGCGGCAATAAATGTACCCGATGTTGTCATTTCGCCTTTGCAGCTTATGCGAAACTCTCTGGTAAGATTTTTGGATTTTACCGCAAATTTTAATGATGAAAATTCGGTACGGCGTGAATATAACAAGTTAGCCACTATCGAATATGAACGTTTAAATGAACTAACTGAACTAGCGTTTTACCTTGGAAGATATCAGTCTACTTCATTGAGAAATTATTTTAATAAGAATTCATTGTCTGAATTGGCGCAACATAAGTTAGGATTGTTCGCTAACATGGCCAGACATGCGGTGACGGAGCTGGATTTTTTTACTCCAGCAGAGTGGGCTTCATTTTTTATAGGGAATGGTATTCTGCCCAAGGCTTACGATACGAAAGCCGACGTGATTAATCAAGATGAAGTCATAATGTTTTTAAATAAAATGAATGTAGCCATAAATGAATATGCTATGCGAATGCCTCTGCATTCAAGCTACATTTCTTCAAAGGCTCGGTAGTTAGTTTATAGGTGGTTGCGATGGAAAGTAATAATATTAAAAAAATTGTAATTGTTGGTGGCGGGACTTCTGGTTGGATGACAGCGGCAGCACTATCAAAAATTTTAAAAAATCACTACTGCGAAGTGGTTCTTATCGAATCAGAAGAAATAGGTACGGTTGGCGTTGGTGAAGCGACGATTCCTCAGATACTGCTATTTAATAAGTTATTAGAATTGGATGAAAATGAGTTTGTTCGCAAAACGCAGGCTACATTCAAATTAGGTATTCAATTTGTAAACTGGAAAGCCATTGGCTCAAAATATATCCATGCTTTCGGTGATGTAGGACGTGATATTGACGCAATTCAATTTTATCACTATTGGTACAAGATGAAGCAATTAGGGAAAGCTTCACCCTTAGAGGAATACTCTATCGCAGGTGTTGCTTCTGCTCGCGGGAAATTTATGCGTCCGGTAGACGCAGGTGATTCACCTTTATCGAAAATTGCATATGCTTTTCATTTTGATGCTGCACTCTACGCTAAATTTTTGCGCGAATATTCAGAGCTGCGTGGTGTGAAACGGGTTGAAGGGAAAATTATTGGTGCCGATATCAATCCTGAAAATGGTTTTATATCGCGCGTGAAAATGGAGTCAGGTGAAGAACATTCGGCAGACTTATATATTGACTGCTCCGGCTTTCGCGGACTGCTTATAGAGGGAGCCTTAAAGACAGGCTACATCGACTGGACCCATTGGTTGCCTTGTGACAGGGCATGGGCAGTTCCTTGTGAGTCGGTAGCTCAGCCTACACCCTACACGCGTTCTACTGCACACTCCGCAGGTTGGCAGTGGCGCATACCTCTCCAGCATCGAATTGGTAATGGTCACGTTTTCTCCAGCAAGTTTATGAGTGAGGAAAAAGCGAGAGATATTTTGCTAAATAATTTGGATGGAAAACCATTGGCTGAGCCAAGGCTCCTAAAATTTGTAACAGGAAAACGCAAACAATTTTGGAATAAAAATTGTATTGCTGTGGGGTTGGCTAGTGGATTTATGGAGCCATTAGAGTCTACGTCCATACACCTTGTGCAATCTGTGATTGCTAGATTATTTACGTTTTTTCCCAATAAAGGTTTTGATCAAACTGATATTGATGAATTTAATCGTCAGGCTCATTTTGAGTTCGATAGAATTCGCGACTTTCTGATATTGCATTATCACGTTACTGAACGAAATGATTCTGAGTTCTGGAATTATTGTCGCAACATGTCAATTCCCGATGAGCTGGCTCAAAAAATAGATCAATTTAAAAGTAACGGGCGAATTTTTCGCAGTAATAACGAAATGTTTAGCGATCTGAGTTGGCTTGAGGTCATGCACGGCCAAGGATTGGATCCGAAATTTTATCATCCCTTAGTAGATTTGATGGCTGAGTCAGAAATTGAAGCAAAATTGATATCTGTTAAAAAAGTGATTGATCGTTCTGTTGATTACATGCCCAGTCATGAACAGTTTATTGCAGAAAATTGCGCGGCTGAAAAGATGTAGATAGGCCCTCACAAAAGAGGGCTATACGATAGCCCTCTTTTGATTTTTGATATTATTTAGCGCACCCTTTTTCACCTTCTGGCAGCTTTTGCAATCGCACATTGTTAATACTTATACCTAATTTTCCCTCTGTGCTAATAACAAAAGGACTATCAACTTTTTTAATATCGAGCCCCTCTTTTGTGAAGCAATTTAATGGAATTGGTAAGGAAGTCCATTCATCCTTTTTCAAATCTTTAAGAATGCTTCCGACATGCATTTCACCGCGACATGGATAAGCACAGCCCATTCCGATGGTGACATCTTTATCAGGCTTCATATCCATTCTGATGTCAAACACAAGCGCGCCTTCATTTTCAAATTTGCTAATATCGATAGGTGCACCTGATATTGCAAGAACGCCTTTGAAATTTTTGTTCGGGCGCCACACTATTTTTAGCGCATCGCCGGTGGCGTTGAAGTCTATAGGTTCAATCGAAACTTTACCTGCAGCGGATTTATCCTTGCGAGTTGAATCCACGGGCTTTGACCAGTTATCTGGATCGCCCAATTGTAATCCCCAGCCAGTAACCGGTTGACCATTTTGAATGTAAACAAAGTTTGGATTTGGGCTTGCAGGATCTGCAGCAAGCGCCGATGAAATATAAAATCCTGCAGAAAAAAGAGAGAATAGATAGATTTTAATATGCTTAATTTTTTGAGCAGCCATGATTGTTATCTCGTTGTTATTAATTATTAAGTAGATCTAGTAGGGCAATATCATGCTTGCAAAGCTTCTGAGTATTGTCAAATATAGGATACCCCTTTAATCCAGAGTTTTGTGTTAATAAAAGAAAAGCCGAGCTTTTGGTTGGGTTTTCTTGTTGTCGGAGGGGTAGGCAGTTGGCAATGCCGTGGAAGCAGCCACAGTTGTGCGTGGTCGTGTGGTAAACAACACAGCTACTGCCACGTCGCTCAGATGTCTCGGTTTAAAAACTCGTGGAGTCGACCTCATCAGAATAATTTTTTGCACGTCTTTATATTGGTGTGAGTGTCCTCCAACAAATCCGCAGAAGCTAAGCGTTCAATCATTCCGCCATATTGCTTTGGTAAATATTTTCATCGCCAAATAATTTGCTCGCTAATTCATGGCCAAGATAATTTTCTCTTAATTTGTAAAGTGCTTTCGCAGTTTTTTGAGATGCGTCGTCAGTTTTGCCGAGGTTAATTGAATTGATGTAATCCTCTTCTGCAATTTTGTAAGTGTAATACTGATGAAAAATATGATTGATTGCTTGAGCTGTGTGAGGTTTAAAAGTTTGTATAACCAGATCATTAAATTTATCCAGCTCAGCAGGGCTTCGGTCGCTACCAGCCATACGCACGGCATTATCGAGTTGTTGTTTTAGTTTGTGGTCCACTACCGGAGCTTGAGTTTGATCCAGCGCGATTTCGCTTAATAATGTCAATGCTGAAGCGGGGTCAAGATTTTCTTCAGACAACGTGGTATGTGGAGTTTGATAGGCTTTCAGTTCTGACAACACAGCTACAGGTTTAGGTGCTTGCTCAATATTTGATTCACTTGCTACAAATTGTTCCGTGGTTGTCGGAGGTCTTATAAGCAGTAGTGCCAATAATATGGGTACTACCAATGCTATAGGCATTACAAATTGTTTAATGCGCATATTCTTCACCTTGCTTTTGCTGAGTTCCTTGATTCCCTGATTTCATTTGCGTGCCAGGATTTTATAGAGCTGCATAAATTTGTGGGGAACAAAAAATTTCGCCATATCTGTAGCGGCTCCAACACATCAATGGGATTCGCGTAAATACGAACAAGCGAGCCCCTCCGAGCCTAATTAAATATATCTTGAAAATTGGTTTCTTCTTATTGAGTTTGCGTGTAAATGCACGTAGCGTAAAACGCATCTGCTCGGCTAGACTCTGTCTGTATATTCGGAGCTAATTTTTATCAGTTAACCAATGAAATTTTTATCCCACTATTTATTCGCGGATCAGTATTTTTTCAAATTCGCCTTCACCTTATTCAATTATTCTTTCATACAAAGATTTGCGAAGCCACTCTAAGCAGTGTAGAAAAAAATACTGTGAACCGCAATATATGAGAAGCGACAATTACATCGTATATTATTCAAAAATATTCAATATTTTAAAAAAATTATATTATAACGCGATTGCGGAAGATTCAGGTGGCGCCAAAGATTGCGCAACCATGAGTGATGTTCGAAATTTGCTGGCATGTGTGCCCTAAGCGACTATAAATTCTAATCCATATTTTTTGCTAATTATAAATACTAAGCTAGGTGCAAAAATAATTTCCCATGACGAGCTACGGCTACAGAAAGTAAGAAATTATTTTTATAGCTACATTTGAATGCCAAGTAATTTTAAAAAACGAGAGCCCATATTGCTGCGCAATGACAAGTCGGTCCTGGCAATTATTGAGTGGTGGTGACAGTGGCAGCAATTAGTATTGAAGAATAATACCGGTATCTTCAGCCAAAATTAAATATGGAAAAATTAAAATAGTAATCTTGATGCAAATATTAATGAATAAAAAAGCCCAGCGTTAGCTGGGCTTTTTTATTGCTAGGTTAAAAAATATTTTTTAAGAAAACCTATTTTTTATACGAGCTTAGCGTTTGAATTGTACCATCCTCGTTGTAGTGAAGCTCAGCCACTTTTACGCTCCGCAAATGTGTTTGTCCGCCAGAGAGTGAGCTGTCGTGGTAAAACAAATACCACTTACCTTGAAACTCAACGATTGAATGGTGATTGGTCCAGCCCAACACAGGTTCCAGCACTACGCCTTGGTAAGTAAATGGTCCGTAGGGATTGTCACCGATTGCGTAAGCGATGTTATGAGTGTCACCCGTTGAATAGGAGAAATAATATTTGCCGTTATATTTATGCACCCAGGATGCTTCAAAGAAGCGGCGGCTGTTGTCGCCATTGGTGAGTGGCTTGCCCTCTTTATCCAAAATTTGCACGTCGCGCGGTTTTTCGGCGAAGCTCAGTAAATTGTCTTTCAGTTTTGCAATCTTTGGCGATAAGGCAGGTTGATCATCGGCAGGGTAAGTGTCCGCTTCATTGTAAGTGCCAGTTGCCCAGCGCTGTAATTGCCCACCCCAAATTCCGCCGAAATACATGTAATGACTGCCATCAGTGTCTTTGAATACGGCTGGGTCAATACTGTAACTACCATCAATTGGTGTAGCTTCCGCTTTAAAAGGGCCTGTTGGCGAATCGCTGGTTGCAACACCCATTCGGAAAATATCTTGTTTATCTTTAACCGGGAAATATAAAAAATATTTGCCATTCTTTTCGGCAGCATCTGGCGCCCAAAGTTGGCGGCCAGCCCAGGGAATATCTTTAATATGAATAGCTTCGCCGTTGTCTTTTACTTCGCCACCGATTGCATCCAGCGACAGAACATGGAAGTCGGTCATGGCGAAATGATCGCCGTTATCGTTTTGCGGAATACCTGATTCAATGTCGTGTGATGGATAAACATAAATTTTTCCATTAAACACGTGAGCCGAAGGATCAGCCGTAAAAATGTTGGTCACCAGGGGCTCTGAAATAAACTCAGGTTTTTTCTCAACTACTGCAGCAACAGAGCTAGATGCCGACTCAACGACAGCAGCAGGCGCTTCGGCTTCTTTTTTATGACATGCCGTTAATATTATTGAGCTTGCGATTACTGCCGCGAGAGTTAATTTATTGAATCTTTTCATAGTTGACCTCACTTGTTGTTTTGAAAATTAATAATTACCAATGCCACAAAGTTCCATCTTCCAGGCGATTCACGGGTAAGCAAGCGCGTTGGTATGGGTATTTCGCAGCCAGAGCTTCATCTATATCAACACCGTGACCTGGGGCTTCCCCGGGTGTGAAAAAACCATCGTTAAACGTATAGGCATGTGAAAAAACTTGTTCAGTTAATTCGTTATGCGCCATGTGTTCCTGAATGCCGAAATTAGGAACCCAATAATCGAAATGCAAAGCCGCACCCATACACACAGGTGATAAATCTGTCGCACCATGGAAACCGGTTCGCACATTAAAGAGGCTCGCAAAATCGGCGATGCGACGAACGTGTGTGATGCCGCCCGCATGAACAATTGTAGAGCGAATATAATCAATTAACTGATTTTGTATTAATTCGCGACAATCGTGAATGCTATTAAAAACTTCACCAACCGCTAAGGGGGTTGTCGTGTGTTGACGAATTAATTTAAAAGATTCCTGATTTTCAGCAGCTACTGCATCTTCCATCCAAAATAACCGATAGGGTTCCAAGTCCTTTCCAAGACGTGCTGCTTCAATCGGTGTTAAGCGATGATGA
>Ga0247729_10000696_pt1 | contig 13243 bp, 10 predicted proteins | sample UWRJL133311R2_FD_180958 | JGI IMG/M metagenome (GOLD analysis project Ga0247729, IMG submission 180958) | Plant litter microbial communities from Arlington Agricultural Research Station in Wisconsin, United States - UWRJ-L133-311R-2 | ecosystem: Environmental > Terrestrial > Plant litter >... | reverse complement strand
CGCGGTGGCCGCCGAGAGGATTGTCCAGCCGCCCATCGAGTGCCCCTCGAGACCGATATTGGCCTTGTCGACCATGGCGAGGCCGCGCAGGTAGGCGAGGCCATCGGGGCCGCCAAAACCGCTGGAAAAGGCCGGGCCGTCGCTGTAGCCGTGGCCGGTCTGGTCGATGGCCAGCACCACATAGCCGCGGCGGGCGAATTCGATGGCAAAGCCGTCCTGGGTCTCGCGCGAATTGACATAGCCGTGCACGGCGAGGATGCCGGGGGCTGGGGTTTGCGCGGTGGCGCCCGGCGGAACATAGAGCAGGGCGCTCATGGTGCCGCGGGCGCCCTTGAAGCGGATGTCGTGGATCTGGATGCCGCCCGTGGTTTGCGTCAGATGCGCCAGCAGCGAGCCGGCCAGCATCAGGACGGCGCCTGCTATCGCCAGAGTCCAACGTGCGCGCATCGTGGTCGCCTCCTCATGCCCGCGCCGGCTGCCGGCCGCAGGTTCGTTTTCATTGTGGTTTGACTGATATGCGAAAGCCAAGCGAAAGCAAACCGGCTCGCGCGGCTAGTGAAACGCTTTCTTAAGGTTCTCGGCTGTGGCCTCCAACCCCATCATTTGGCTTGATAAAACGGCCGGGATGGAGGAACCAGCAGCGGCGGGACCGGGCGTTCAAGCAAAACCTGAGACGTTGTTCGCGCGATGAGACGTTGAATCAGAAAGTGAAGTTAGATGTCCGGTTCAGGCACCGACCAGAGCAAACCGATGCTCGAGATCGCCGGCCCCGTGGTGGTGCTGGTGGAGCCGCAGCTCGGCGAGAACATCGGCATGGCCGCGCGCGCCATGGGCAATTTCGGGCTGACCCGGCTGCGGCTGGTGAAGCCGCGCGACGGCTGGCCCAATGTGCAGGCGCGCCGCGCCGCCTCCGGCGCCGACCATATCCTCGACAAGGTCGAACTGTTCGACACGGTGGAGGCCGCCGTCGCCGACTGCACGCTGCTGTTCGCCACCACCGCCCGCGCGCATGACCAGGCCAAGCCCGTGGTCGCCCCGGAAGCCGCCGCCGCCGAGACCATCGCGCATATCGCCACGGGCGCCACCGCCGCGATCATGTTCGGCCGCGAGCGCTACGGCCTGCTCAACGAAGAGGTGGCGCTGGCCAACCGCATCATCACCTTCCCGGTCAATCCCGACTTCGCCTCGCTGAATCTGGCGCAGGCGGTTCTGCTGTGCGGCTACGAATGGTTTAAACAAGCCACCTCCAACGCGCTGCCTTATGCCATGCCGGAGCGCTCCGAGCCGGCCTCGCAGCACCAGATGCAGGCGTTCTTCGACAATCTGGTGCGCGAGCTCGACAAGGTCGAATTTTTGCGCCCGGTGGAAAAGCGCGAGACCATGCTGGTCAATCTGCGCAACATCTTTTCCCGCATGGACCCGACCAAGCAGGACATGCACACCCTGCACGGCGTGGTGATGGCCATCGCCGAGGGGCGCAAGGGCCCCGCCAAAGGCGGCGTGCTCGACGGCGAACAGGCGACGCGCCTGCGCGCGCTGCTCGCCGAACATGGTCAGGGCGCGGCGCCGCACGAAAGCGGCACCGTGCGCGGGCTGGCGCGGCTGTTGCGCCGCAATCCCACCGATGCCGAGCGCCTGCTGTGGGAGGCGCTGCGCACCGACCGCCGCTTTGCCGGCACCTTCAAGCGCCAGACCCCGGTCGGCCGCCACATCCCGGATTTCGTCTCCTTCCCGCAGCGCACCGCCATCGAACTGGTCAATGCCGACGAGACCGAGATCATCGTCACCGACCGCGCCGCGCGCACCGTCTGGCTGCAGGAGCGCGGCTATCGCGTGGTCGCCATGCGCACCGAGGAAGTGACCGGCGATCTCGACGCGGTGCTTCAGCGGCTCGAAACAGCGCTGGCCGGGACAATGCCCGGCGAGGCATAATACCGTTAGCTGTAGCCCGCATGAGCGGAGCGACATGCGGGGCAGAGCGTCAAGGCGCAGGCCCGCCCGCCTATCGCTGCGCTCATGCGTGCTACGAGAAACGCAACGGGGAACGCCCATGCCCATCTCCACCGCCGAGAAGCGCGCCACATTCCGCAAGCTCCATGAGTCCGGCTGCTTCGTGATCCCCAACCCGTGGGACGCCGGCTCCGCGCGCTATCTTCAGCATGCCGGCTTCAAGGCGCTGGCCTCGACCTCGTCGGGCTATGCCTGGTCCACCGGCCGCGCCGACAACCGCGTCACGGCAGACGACGTGATCGACCACCTGACCATGCTGGCCGCGGCCACCGACCTGCCGGTCAACGCCGACTTCGAGGCCGGCTTCGCCGACGATCCCGAAGGCGTCGCGCTCAATGTCACCCGCGCCGTCGGCACCGGCATTGCCGGCCTGTCCATCGAGAACTCCACCGGCCGCGCCGATCAGCCTTTGTACGAAGACGACCTCGCGGTCGAACGCATCGCGGCGGCGCGCGCGGCGATCGACGCCGTCGATCCCTCGGTCGTGCTGGTGGCGCGCTGCGAAGGCTTCTTGTGGGGCGAGCGCGACCTCGCCAAGACCATCGCGCGGCTCGTCGCCTTCGCCGAAGCCGGCGCCGACTGCCTCTACGCGCCGGGCATCAGCACGCCGGAAGAGATCGCCGCGGTGGTGAAAGCCGTGCATCCGCTGCCGGTCAACGTGCTGACCGTGCAGCCCGCGATGACCGTGCAGGGCCTGGCCGACCTCGGCGTCCGCCGCATCAGCGTCGGCGGCGCCTTGGCCCGCAGCGCGTGGGCGGGGTTCATGGGAGCGACCAAGGAGATCGCGGAGCAGGGCACGTTCACGGCGTTTGCGGGGGCGGCGAAGGGCGCGGAGTTGAACGGGTTGTTTGCGGTGAGTGATGCTTGTCATTCTGGGGTGCGAGAGCGAAGCTCGAAATAACCCGAAGTACCGATGCACAAAAACGCATTTTGCCGAACTGCAGCTCGTCGCGGTGACGTTTATCGCTCCAACGGATCTCCTGAGCTCTAAGTCATCATAGACATAGTTGTTGAGCGTTATAGGGCGGCCGATTTTACCTATTTAACTTTAGGTTGCGTTGTCGTAGCGTTGCAATATGGGTGCTTACGAGAAAACCGTCTTTTGCTTAGCCAACTCCCGTCGTCCCGGGGGAACGTGCTTCGCAGGAAAGGAATTTAATGGTGGAAAGGCGTCCTGCTGGATAAGGCCAATCAATAGCTTCCATAGCGGCGCGATCTCTGTCCGTGATCGACTTTATATGGACCAATCCCACGCTGAACTTTTGGATATAGTGCAAATTCCGCTGCTTAACCCGGCACCCCATCTTCATCATCAAGAAGATCATCAAATCGACGCTGAGCAGTACTGGGAGAAAAAAGGGCGAGCTACTTGGACCGATGTTGTAAACGCTACGGACGTGATAAATGGCAGCCTATGGGTGAATGAGGATTCCAGCTACCACGGCCAAAATGATAAGGTGAGCGAAGCGTCAGCGGCGAAGCTAAGCGGATCACTTTACCTAATCGAGCCGCAAGATCTGACACTCCGCGTTGGCATGGAATCTACATTTAAAGGACCTGCCATTCGCAGGGTCCGAGCCACTTTTACCTACGGCGATTTCAGGTATAATTTCGTCGTAACAGATGAGCCAATTGAGCAAGCCTATTTTGGTAGGGGTGATGGAAATCACAAAATCACCGGCGACGTCCGCCTTAGTGTAAGCTTGGCTGAAGTTCTTGGAGGTAGCGCGACAAAATTGGTCGCCGCCGTAATTACACCTGACAGAATCTAACAACCATGACTAATGTAGTTTACACCATAGGTCACTCAACGCATTCGTACGAAGAGCTTCTTCGCCTATTGCGTGAGGCGGGAGTGACCGCTGTAGCCGATGTTCGCAGCTCGCCGTATTCGCGGCACCAGCCTCAGTTTAATCGAGAAGAACTAAAGGAAGAATTTCGTCGAGACAAAATCAGCTACGCCTTCCTTGGCGCAGAATTGGGTGGGCGGCCTAAGGACAAGAGGCTATTTTGCGATCGAGTGGCTGACTATGAAAAAATGGCGCGCACTTCAGAGTTTGAGAGCGGGCTTGATCGGATTGCTTCGGGATCTCGTGATTTTCGAATAGCGTTGATGTGTTCGGAACACGATCCCTTAGATTGCCATAGGTGTCTTCTCGTGGGCCGCGCGCTGAAGTTCCGCGATATTGAAGTGAAGCATATACTTTTTAATGGTTGTCAGAAAAGCCAAGACGAAATCGAACAAGAGCTAATTCTAATGCTTAAGCAAAACCGATCCGACCTTTTTCCTGATGATCAAATTGCTGCTGCATATCGAGATCGAGCGATGCGGGTAGCGTTCTCCGAAATTGAGGGATCTAAGGCTGGTGCGTCCGAGGCCGCGGAGTAGTCGAGAGTGACCGACCTAATCAGCGTCTTCACAATTGGATTTACCCAATCGACCGCGCAGCGCTTCTTCGAAAGGCTTCAGCGTGCAAGTATAAAAAAAATCATCGACGTTCGGCTGCACAATACCTCTCAGTTAGCGGCATTTGCCAAAGCGGAAGATCTCGCTTTCTTCTTGAGTAAAATCGGTGGCATCGAGTATGCTCATCAACCGTTGTTAGCTCCAACCGATACGATGCTTAAGACGTATAAAAAAGAAAAGGGCGATTGGGCCGTTTATGAGGGTCGTTTTCTTGCCCTTATGGCTGAAAGAAAAATTGAGGAGAAGTTGAGCCCTAGCACTTTCGATGGTGCTTGTTTGCTTTGCTCAGAAGCACTTCCTCATCATTGTCACAGACGACTGGTCTGCGAATATCTTAACGATAAATGGAGTGGCAAGTTAAGTGTCCGTCATCTTTGACGCTTCTTTGCGATGCAGGACGTTCGGTAGTAGGCAATTATAATGCAAGCATAGTCCTGCCGAGCGAAACGTTACGCGAATTTCTTTCTACTTATGTACTCCCGCATATCGCTGCGTTCTTGTGGGTTGCTTGCTAACAACTTGATGCCAGAACCAGTGACGCGCTTTTTGGAGGTGCGACGACAGGGCCGGCCAAGCCAAAAATGAGCGTTTCAATCTCTTCAAGAGGGACAGCTAAGTCCCTAGCGATCTCATTCTTGGTCAAGCGTTTGCTCCAAAGGGCACCAAGTACCTTCGCAATTACTGTTGAGCTTTCGCGCTCAACTCCAGTTGGCTCGCCGTTCCTGTACCCCAATTTACCAAGCTCAATACAGGTTGAACGATAGTTCCACTCGGTGAGAAGGTTCAGTCTATGCATTCTGTAGGCGAGGGCCATTGCAGAAACTTTCCAGCGCATTTTCTTCGCAATGATCTGCCTTGTCGAGAAAATATGAGCCGCACCACTCTTTACGTCTGCTTCGGGCATAAGAAAAGCTGACGCGAACTGATCCGCTTGAGTTTCTGCATCTCTATCGCTTTTTGCACCCGCGTGGTGGTGAAGAACGAGATGAGCGAGTTCGTGGACGCTATCAAAGATTGATCTTTCTGCGGTCTTTTCCTGATTCAGGAAAATATACGGCCTATCGTTCCTCCAGAACGAGTAGGCATCCACATTGCGAGTGTTTTCCGATAAAGAAAGTGAGCGAACACCCTTAGATTCCAGTAATCTTAGAACGTTTCCGATGGGACGCTCGCCGAGGCCCCAATGCTGCCTGAGTAAACGAGCTGCACTGTCTGGGCGCGTTCTTTCCTTGCTCAAATCAATTAGGTCTGGCTTCGGCAAATTGAATCTTTCGTCGATCCAATCATATAGCGCCACGCCGAGGCTTCCAGCCGCGAGTGACGCATCTCGCTCCGCTGATCCCATCTTTTTTAAACTTCGAAAGCTAACAGTCTCGGTGTCCAAAACATCCGGAGCCGATAGATAGAAAAACTCTTGCGGATAGCCCAGCGCAAGCGCTAGGCGACCAGCTACGTACTCCTCGGGCTGGTGACCGTTCTCAATCTTTGAAATAGTCACAGACGTAACGCCCGCCAGTTCGGCGAGTTTTTTCCCCGATAGCTTGCGCCTGTGGCGCGCTATCCTAAGTCGATCGCAATTGAACATCAGCGTTGTTCTTTGAACGTCACTTCAACATCGAAGTCATCAACAGGACCAGTGTCTGATTCAATCTCGCGCTCCCAAGATTCTGCAGACCTGAAGATAAAAATGCGTTCGTTGAAGTGTCGGTATGTGCCGTCTAATATGACCGGATTGGAAAGTTCGACACTTCCGTCTTCGCCCACCATGGCGTAGTAGGTCGTCACACCATCGTCTGTGACAGCTGTTAGGGGGCCGGGTTCGACGCCAAAATGCTGGAAGAGATTGGGGCCGCACAAATTTTCAGATGCACTTCCTTTCGCGGACCGCGGGTGAGGCGGAAACATAAGGTCGCAGGCTTGGTCAACGTTATGGAAGCCAATTCGAAGACCTAGCGAACGATTGATCACCGCCTCAATGCCATGCGTCCGGTCAACGTGCCACTTGTCATCGACCAATTGATGACGTAATTCCTGCACGCCAAAAATGTACGCAAGCGTGCCTGGCGCGTTTAACGGCATCAGCGGACTCGCGTCATCAGCCCACATACGCGCTGCTTTGGCCACATCGATGAACTGATCCCGAGAGAGGCCCCAATCCTGAAGGCGTCGCTCGACGTCAATTTCGCGTTCTACGATTGAGGTTTTAAATGAAGGCACTGCTGGCTCCGTTTAAGAATCGCCCCCTCATAAGAGGGGAGAAATATTAAACGTGCAAGCTTAATCTGTTTTTCTATCCACTTTGTTTCTCGCGCCACATCGCCTCCACGCACCTATCGCCTGCTCCTCGGCCCCCTCGGCCGCAGTGCCGGATGATCCCAGTCCGGCGGCGTGTGGGCTTCTTCCAGCAGCGCCATCGCTTCGTCGGGGATGCGCTCGATGTTGACGCCGCCGCGGCGCATGTCCTTCAGCGCCTTGTGGATTGCCTCGTCGCGGTCGGCCCACTCCTGGCCGGTGCGCGTCGGCAGGCCGGGCAGGCGGCGCGGGCGGCGGTTGCCCATATACTCCAGCCGCGCCATCCTCAGCACCTGCATGGCCTGCAGCAGTCGGTCGAAATCGACCGGCTCGCTGTTCCAGAGTTCGCAGACGCAGCGCTCGGCAAGCGCGTGCAGCTTCGCCCCGAGCAGGCGTAGCTTGAGCTTGCGGCCGGCGCGGGCGGTCGGCACCGTATCGGTGGCGCGCGGCGCGAACAGGTGGCGCTGCCAGCCGCCGTCGCGCTTCCAGCGCATGATCGTGTCCCGGCCGACGCCGCACTTGGCCGAGATCTGCCTGTAGGTCATCGTGGTTTGCTCCAGCAGGCGGCGCACCTCGGCGACTTTGGCGTTGGTGTGCGGCCGGTTGCAGCCCCTGGGGCGGCCGCCGGGAACAGGCGGCGGGCCGTCATCGGCCGGATCCAGTGTCACATGGGGCGGCTCCGCCCAGGAGTCGATGACGCGAATGCGCGGGCCGAAGAGGGGAACGAGAGGGTCGGGCAAGCTCACTCCCTATTTGTCGGTTCAATGAAGCGTGGAATATATACCTATACGTGAAAAACGCAAGCGAGCTCGGGCGTCCTTGACCTCTCCCCGCTTTTTTGCGGGGAGAGGTCGCCGCGTCTTCGCGGCGGGTGAGGGGCGGTCGTCGGCGTTGCGGCAGGCGCGGGCTGTCGGGTCGGACAGTATCGAGGGGATGGTGCGATCCGACGGTGCGAGATCGCCACTTCGCTTGTGCCTCGCCCCTCACCCCGACCCTCTCCCCGCTCTTGCGGGGAGAGGGAGCGCAGCGCCGGCGCGCCTTCTCTGCGTGGCTCTAACCCACTCGTCCCCTTGCCGCCGCAATGCCCAGCGCCTTCATCCGCGAGGCCAGGGTGGTCGGCCTGAGATCGAGCAGATCCGCTGCGCCCTGCGGGCCGAATACCTTGCCATGGCACGCCGCGAGTGCGGCTAGGATGTTGTTGCGCTCGTGGTCGCGCATTTCGGCGGAGGTCAGCACGGCGGGCTTGGCGTCGGCCTTGCCGCGGCCGGCGCCGGCGGCGACGTGCGGGCCCGGCGCGTCGGGCAGGTCGATGCGCAGGCGGCCATTCTGCGCCAGAATCGCGGCGCGCTCGATGACGTTCTGCAGCTCGCGGACATTGCCCGGCCAGTCGTAGCGCGCGAGTTTTCGCGCGTCGCCTTCCGACAGGCGCAGGTCGGACTTCAGTTTCTCGCTCATCAGGAAGTGCTGCGCCAAAAGCGGAATGTCCTCGCGGCGCTCGCGCAGCGGCACCGACTCCACCGGAAACACGTTGAGCCGGAAGTACAGGTCCTCGCGAAATTTTCCGCGCGCCACTTCCTGCTTCAGATTTTTGTTGGTGGCGGCGATGACGCGGACGTCCACGGCGCGGGTGCGTTCCTCGCCGACGCGCTCGAAATTGCCCTCCTGCAGCACGCGCAGCAGTTTTCCCTGCAGCTCCAGCGGGATCTCGCCGACCTCGTCGAGAAACAGCGTGCCGCCGTCGGCCAGTTCGAAGCGGCCGATGCGGTCGCGCACCGCACCCGTGAAGGCGCCGCGGACATGGCCGAAGAACTCGCTCTCGAAGAGTTCGCGCGGGATCGCCGCGCAGTTGACGCGGATCAGCGGCCGGTCGCGGCGCGTCGAGGCTTCGTGGATGGCGCGGGCGATCAGCTCCTTGCCGGTGCCGGACTCGCCGGTGATCATCACCGCGGCGGTGGTCGGCGCCACCAGCTTGACCTGGCGCAGGGTCTGCTGGATCGCCTGCGACTTTCCAATAATGCCGCGTGGGTTGATCTCGATGCGGATTTCCTCCTGCAGGTAGGCGTTCTCCAACTCGAGCCGTTCGCGCAGCCGGTCGACTTCCGCAAGCGCGGCGTGCAGCTTCTCGTCGGCCTCGCGGCGCTGGCTGACGTCGCGAAACACGATCACCGCGCCGACCACCATGGCGCGGTCGCGGATCGGGGTGGAGGTGTACTCCACCCACACCGGCGTGCCGTCCTTGCGCCAGAACACCTCGTTGTCGACATTGTGCACGGCGCCGTCGCGAAAGGCGGCATAGATCGGGCAGTCGTGGTCGGGATAGTGGCTGCCGTCGGGATGGCTGTGGTGCATGATCGGATGGATGGCGCGGCCGACGAGCTCCTCGGCGGACCAGCCGAGCATGCGTTCGGCGGCGGGATTGACGAAGGTGGTCTTGCCCTCGGCATTGACGCCGTAGATGCCTTCGCCCGCCGCGCGCAGGATCAACTGGTTTTCTCTTTCTATGTCCTGGAAGACGCGCTCGACGCGCTGCCAGGCGGCAATGCCGCCGCGCATGTGGTCCTCGGCGGCGCCGTCCACATGGCGGCGGCGGCGCGCCTCGAGGTCGCTCATGGTCAGCAGCACCAGGGGGCGTTCGCCCTGCGGCACCAGCGAGCCGGCATATTCCAGATGCAGGGTCTCGCCGGTGGCGTGGCGCGGCGTCAGGGTCGCGGTCCAGTACGCGCCCTTGGCCAGCACGGCTTGCGTGAACACGATCAGCGCCGGCAGCTGACCCTGATGCAGCGCGCTGATTTTGGTCTGGCGCAGCAGCGCGCGGTCATAGCCGAGCAGGGCGCAGGCGGCGGGATTGGCGTCGACGATCGCGTCGGCGTGCGGGTCGAGCAGCAGGGTGGGCTCGACGGCATAATCGAAGGTGACGGCGCGCGGATCGGCGTCGCGGGCCGGGGCCGTCAACAGATGCGACGCAAAGTCCATTCCGCAAAACTCCGAGAAATCGTAATCCGATCACGAATTTTCGTGTATCACGAGTTCTCGTGATTGCCAATCGAGGCGATGAATCCCTGCGGCGATTGGACTTCTGCGGTCGCGGCCGGCTGGCACACTCCTTGCGTAATGAACGGCAACGTCCACGCAGGAGGTCTCATGTCCACGTTCGACAATCCGTTCGATCCCGCCCGCCGTCTCCGCGGTTGCCCCTGCGGCCAGCATGCCAGCCAGAGCGAGCACGATGCCGGCGCGCAGCCTTCGATGCAGTGCGCGGCGCCCGAGGACGAGGCGAAGCGCTACGAAGGCGTGGTGGCCTCCGCGGTGATGCGCGCGGTGTTTCCGAAGGAGGTGGCGCGGCGCGCCTTCCTGAAATCGGTCGGCGCCTCCGCCGCGCTCGGCGTGCTGTCGCAGTTCTTCCCGATCAAGATGGCCACCGAAGTGTTCGCGCAGGGCGCCGGCAAATTGGAGAAGACCGACCTCAAGGTCGGCTTCATCCCGATCACCTGCGCCACGCCGATCATCATGGCCGATCCGCTCGGCTTCTATAAGAAGCAGGGCCTCAACGTCGAAGTGGTGAAGACCGCCGGCTGGGCGGTGATCCGCGACAAGACCATCAACAAGGAATACGACGCCGCCCACATGCTGGCGCCGATGCCGATCGCGATCTCGCTGGGGCTGGGCTCGCAGCCGATCCCCTACACCGTGCCGGCGATCGAAAACATCAACGGCCAGGGCATTACGCTGGCCATGTAGCACAAGGACAAGCGCGACCCGAAGGACTGGAAGGGTTTCAAGCTCGCCGTGCCGTTCGACTATTCGATGCACAATTATCTCTTGCGCTATTATCTGGCCGAGCACGGCATCGACCCCGACACCGACATCCAGATCCGCTCGGTGCCGCCGCCGGAGATGGTCGCCAATCTGCGCGCCGACAACATCGACGGCTTCCTTGCGCCCGACAATATCTGCCAGCGCGCGATCTATGACGGCGTCGGCTTCATGCACCTGCTGTCGAAAGAGATCTGGGACGGCCATCCGTGCTGCAGCTTTGCCGCCTCGCGCGAGTTCATCACCACGTCGCCGAATTCGTTTGCCGCGCTGACCCGCGCCATTGTCGACGCCACCGCCTATGCGTCGAAGGCGGAGAACCGCAAGTCGATTGCGGAGGCCATCGCGCCCGCGGCCTATCTCAACGCGCCGCCCATCGTGCTGGAGCAGGTGCTGACCGGCACCTATGCGGACGGGCTCGGCGGCATCAAGACCGACGCTAAGCGCGTCGATTTCGATCCGTTCCCGTGGCAGTCCTTTGCGGTGTGGATGATGACCCAGATGCAGCGCTGGGGCCAGATCAAGGGCGATGTCGACTACAAGGGCGTCGCCGAACAGATCTATCTCGCCGCCGACACCGGCAAGGTGATGAAGGAAATGGGCCTGACGCCGCCGGCGACGGCGTACAAGTCGTTCCAGGTGATGGGCAAGACGTTCGATCCGGAGAAGCCGAAGGAATATCTGGCGAGCTTCAAGATTAAAAAGGCGACGTGAGCATGTCGCGCCGGCCTCTCCACGAGTCGTCCCCGCGAAGGCGGGGACCCATACCCTCCGTCGCCGTGTGGCGGCATGCAGGAGAGGCCTGCGCGCTATCCGTGAAGTCAGAGGCTATGGATCCCCGCTTTCGCGGGGATGACATGAGTGTGGGGCAGGCGACGTTGAGAAAAATTTCATGACCTTCTCCCTCCGCTTTCGCGCGGCCCTCGTGTCGCTGCTGATCCTCGCCGCGTTCCTCGGCGCGTGGCACCTCGCCACCCGCGGCACGTCGAGCGTCGGCGCCATGTCGCCGGAATATGCGAAGCTGATGGGCCTCACCGCCACCGCGGGCAAATCGGCCATGCCCGGGCCGCTCGATGTCGGCGCCAAATTGTGGGAGCATCTGAAGCGGCCGTTTTACGACAATGGCCCCAACGACAAGGGCCTCGGCATCCAGCTCGCTTATTCCATCGGCCGCGTCGGGCTGGGCTACTTTCTCGCGGTGATCATTGCGATTCCGCTGGGCTTCCTGATCGGCATGTCGCCGCTGATGAACAAAGCGCTCGATCCGTTCATCCAGATATTGAAGCCGATCTCGCCGCTCGCCTGGATGCCGCTGGCGCTCTACACCATCAAGGATTCCTCGCTGTCGGCGATCTTCGTGATTTTCATCTGCTCGGTGTGGCCGATGCTGCTCAACACCGCCTTCGGCGTCGCCGCCGTGCGCCGCGAATGGATCAACGTCGCGCGCACCCTCGAAGTCGGCACATTTCGACGCGCCTTCACCGTGATCCTGCCGGCCGCGGCACCCACCATCCTCACCGGCATGCGCATCTCCATCGGCATCGCCTGGCTGGTGATCGTCGCCGCCGAGATGCTGGTCGGCGGCACAGGCATCGGATACTTCGTCTGGAACGAATGGAATAATTTGAGCATCACCAATGTGATCATCGCGATCCTGTTGATCGGCGTCGTCGGCATGCTGCTGGATCAGATCCTGGCACGCTTCACCCGCATGGTCACCTTTCCGGAGTGATGCGATGTCATTTGTAATATTGATGAACGAGGCTGTCTTCTTCCCTCGCCCCGCTTGCGGGGAGAGGTCGGCTTGCACGCGCCAGCGTGCGAGCCGGGTGAGGGGGATTCTCGACGGCACGACGTCATTGCGTGTCCCCCTCACCCCAGCCCTCTCCCCGCCTAGCGAAGCTTTGCTTCGCACTGCGGGGCGAGGGGGCGCACGGCCGTCGCGAAAGTCTTCAACATGACCGCCAGCAAATTCATCTCCATCGAGGGCATCTCGAAGCGCTATCCCGCAGCATCGGGCGGCGAGGTCGCGGTGTTCGAGAATCTGTGGCTGTCGGTGCCGCGCGGCGAGTTCGGCTGTGTGATCGGCCATTCCGGCTGCGGCAAGACCACGGTGCTCAACATCCTTGCCGGGCTCGACGAGCCCAGCGACGGCACGGTGATCGTCGACGGCCAGCAGATAGCCGGCACCAGCCTCGATCGCGCGGTGATCTTCCAGAGCCACGCGCTGCTGCCGTGGCGCACGGTGATGGGCAATGTCGCCTATGCCGTCACCTCGAAATGGCGCGACTGGGACAAGGCGAAAGTCCGCGCCCATGCGCAGAGCTTCATCGACCTGGTCGGCCTCACCGGCGCCGAGCACAAAAGGCCTTCGGAGCTGTCCGGCGGCATGAAGCAGCGCGTCGGCATCGCGCGCGCGCTGTCGATCACGCCAAAGATCATGCTGATGGACGAGCCGTTCTCCGCGCTGGACGCGCTGACCCGCGGCACGCTGCAAGATGAAGTGCGCCGCGTCTGCCTCGACACCGGCCAGACCACGTTCATGATCACCCACGACGTCGACGAAGCCATGTATCTCGCCGACAAGATTTTTCTGATGACCAACGGCCCCGGCGCGGTGCTCGCCGAAGTGGTGGAGAACCCGCTGCCGAAGGACCGTTC
>Ga0247729_10000693_pt1 | contig 13305 bp, 13 predicted proteins | sample UWRJL133311R2_FD_180958 | JGI IMG/M metagenome (GOLD analysis project Ga0247729, IMG submission 180958) | Plant litter microbial communities from Arlington Agricultural Research Station in Wisconsin, United States - UWRJ-L133-311R-2 | ecosystem: Environmental > Terrestrial > Plant litter >... | reverse complement strand
CAGCGCGTCCTGGCGCTCGCGGTAGGCACTGCGGGCGTGGGCGACCTCGGCGACAGGCACCGGGTCGGTCAGCAGATGGAAAAGCACTGTCTGCAGCATCCGCGACGTCCACCCGGGTCCGAGAATGCGGCGCGCGACGACGCGATCGATGAGCGCGACCGGTCCGCCGAGGGCGGCGATGCGCAAATCGGGGCCGTGCGATTTCGAGAAGCTGCGGATGTGGATGACCTGGTCCGGCAGTACAGACCCGAGGCTGACGTCCGCTGCGGTTGCGATCTCGCCCGAGTGGTCGTCTTCGATCACGATGACTTCGCGGCGGGTGCGACTCGACTGGCGGCTCGCGGACTGGCGGATGACAGCGGCCAGCTCCTGCGCGCGGGTCGCGTTCATCGACACCCCGGTCGGGTTCTGCGCGCGGGGCTGAAGCACGATTGCCGCCGGGCCGAGGGCGAGCGCCGCCGCGAGCAGGTCGGGACGCATGCCGTGCTCGTCGAGGCCGACCGGAATCCGCTCGGCGCCGAAGCGGTCGAGCAGGTCGAACACCGGAGGGAATCCCGGGTCTTCGACGACGACCCGGTCGCCGAACTGCAGGATCTCGTCGAGCGTGCGCGAGAGGGCGTCGAGTGCACCGTCGACAACGGTGAGCCCGCCCGGTGCAAACGGCCAGGTCTCGCGGAGAAGTACCTCGAGTTCGGGGATGACGGGGACTTCGAGGTAACTCGCGGTGCCGGCACGACGGCTGACGCGCTCGCTCGCGCTCTCGAGGGCTGCGCCGAGGCCCGGTAGCAACTCGGGGTCGGGCGTCCCTGTCGACAGGTCGAGCCGGGCATCCGGAAGTCCCGCCATGCTGCGGTAGCGCGGCGGAAGCCAGGCGCGCGGGGTCGTGCGAACGAAACTACCGCTGCGTCCGCGACTCGTGATGAGCCCGGCAGCCGCCAGCGCCTGCCATCCGTGGCTCACGGTGGCGGGGCTCACGCCGAGTTCGGCGGCGAGCTCCCGCACCGTCGGCAGCCGGTCGCCCGGTGCGAGGTCACCGGACGAGATGAGTCGCGAGATCCCCATCGCGATTCCCTGCGGGGTTCTCTCTTCGATCGACGCGGTGACCGGCGCGAGACCTTTCGCAATCATCCAAACCCCCGTAGTTTTACGCCAACTGTCATAAACAGAAACAAAAGAGAAATGTTTACGGCGAAGAATAACAAAAAGTACCAAGCAGGGAGAGAAATGACCGTTGTACGTGCAGCAATCACCCAAACCACCTGGACCGGCGACAAAGAATCGATGATCGCCAAGCACGAACAGTTTGCGCGCGACGCCGCCGCAGACGGCGCCCAGGTGATCTGCTTCCAGGAACTCTTCTACGGCCCGTACTTCGGAATCACCGAAGACAAGAAGTACTACCGCTACGCCGAACCGGCCGATGGCCCGATCGTGCAGCGCTTCGCAGCTCTCGCCAAAGAGCTGGGCATCGTCATGATTCTCCCGATCTACGAAGAAGACATCACCGGCGTCTACTACAACACCGCGGTCGTGGTCGAGTCCGACGGAACGATCCTCGGCAAGTACCGCAAACACCACATCCCGCACCTCGACCGCTTCTGGGAGAAGTTCTACTTCCGTCCCGGCAACCTCGGCTACCCGGTCTTCGATACCTCCGTGGGCAAGATCGGCCTCTACATCTGTTACGACCGGCACTTCCCCGAGGGCTGGCGCGAACTCGGGCTGAACGGCGCACACATGGTCTTCAACCCGAACGCCACAAAGCCCGGCCTGTCGAACCGCCTGTGGGAGGTCGAAGGCCCGGCCGCGGCAGTGGCTAACGGATACTTCGTGCTGCAGCCGAACCGCGTCGGTCGCGAAGACAACGAGTACGGCGAACTCGCGGTCGACTTCTACGGCACCAGCCAGGTCATCGACCCGCGCGGCAACTTCGTCGGCGAGCGCGGATCGGGCGAGAACGAAGAGATCATCATCCGCGACCTCGAGCTGGACATGGTGCAGGAGATGCGCGACGACTGGCAGTTCTACCGCGACCGACGTCCGGAGTCGTACACCAGCATCCCGAAGCCGTAACCGAACGGAAGGTAAGAAGATGGCAAAGACGCTTATCAAGAACGGCACGGTCGTGAACTCGACCGGCACCGCCGCCGCCGATGTCCTGATCGACGGCGAGACGATCGCCGCCGTGCTGTCACCCGGTTCGACCCTTCTCGGGTTCGATATCGAGAGCAACGTCGACACCGTGATCGACGCCGCCGGCAAGTACGTGATTCCCGGTGGAATCGACGCGCACACCCACATGCAGATGCCGTTCGGCGGCACCGAGGCGTCCGACACCTTCGAGACCGGGACGCGCGCGGCCGCTCACGGCGGTACAACGAGCATCGTCGACTTCGTCGTGCAGTACGCCGGCGAGAACGTCATCGAGCAATACGGCAAGTGGCAAGAGAAGGCCGCCGGCAACTGCGCAATCGACTACGGCTTCCACCAGATCCTCTCCGACGTGCAGGACTCGTCACTGCACGCGATGGACGAACTCATCGAAGAGGGCGTCTCGAGCTTCAAGCTCTTCATGGCCTACAAGGGAGTCTTTCTGTCGGATGACGGTCAGATCGTCAAGGCGATGCAGAAGGCCGCGACCAATGGCTCGATGATCATGATGCACGCCGAGAACGGCAGCGTCATCGACCTTCTCGTGCAGCAGGCGATCGCCGCAGGCAACACGAGCCCGTACAACCATGGACTCACCCGGCCGTGGCAGGCCGAGGAAGAAGCGACGCACCGCGCGATCATGCTCGCCAACCTCACCGGTGCGCCACTCTATGTCGTGCACGTCAGCGCGAAGCAGGCCGTCGAGCAGATCGCGATCGCCCGAGACCGTGGACAGAACGTCTTCGGTGAGACGTGCCCGCAGTACCTCTACCTCTCGCTCGAAGACCAGCTCGGCGCCTCGAGCGAGGAGTGGGGCGATTTCGAGGGTGCGAAGTGGGTCTGTTCCACGCCGCTGCGCTCGAAGGGCGAGGGCCACCAGCACCACATGTGGCAGAGCCTGCGCACCAACGACATCCAGATGGTCTCGACCGACCACTGCCCGTTCTGCATGAAAGGCCAGAAGGATATGGGCCTGGGTGACTTCTCGAAGATCCCGAACGGCATCGGCTCGGTAGAACACCGCATGGACCTCATGTACCAGGGCGTCGTCAACGGCAACATCTCGCTGGAACGGTGGGTGGAAGTGACCTCCACCACGCCCGCGCGGATGTTCGGCATGTACGGCAAGAAGGGCGTCATCCAGCCCGGGGCCGACGGGGACGTCGTGGTCTACGACCCCAACGGCCACACCTCGATCGGGCTCGAGAAGACCCATCACATGAACATGGACTACTCGGCCTGGGAGGGCTACGAGATCGACGGTCACGTCGACACCGTGCTCTCGCGGGGCAAGGTCGTCGTCGACGACAACCAGTACCTCGGCACCAAGGGCGACGGCAAGTACTTCAAGCGCGGCCTCAGCCAGTACTTGATCTGAGTTTTCCGATCCCTGAGCTTGTCGAAGGGGCGACCAGTAGGCACCGGAGCGATGCATCGGCCCGGTGAACGAAGAGAAAGAGCACCATGGATTTCGGAGCAGTACTTCAGACCAACCCGCCGGCATCGCGCACGGTGGCACTGGCCAAGCTCGCCGAGCAGCACGGGTTCAGCCACGTCTGGACCTTCGACTCACACCTGCTCTGGCAGGAGCCCTACGTCATCTACAGCCAGATCCTCGCCGAGACCCGGCGCGTGATCGTCGGCCCGATGGTGACCAACCCGGCAACTCGCGACTGGACAGTCACGGCGTCCACCTACGCGACGCTCAACGAGATGTACGGCAACCGCACCATCTGCGGCATCGGCCGTGGCGACTCGGCGGTGCGCGTGACGAACGGCAAACCCACCACGCTGAAAGACCTGCGCGAATCGATCCACGTCATCCGCGAACTCGCCAACTCCCGACCGGTCGAGTACAACGGGGCCACCCTGCAGTTCCCGTGGAGCACGGGTTCGACCCTCGACGTCTGGGTCGCTGCCTATGGTCCACTCGCCCTCAAACTCACCGGAGAGGTCGGCGACGGGTTCATCCTGCAGATGGCCGACCTCGATGTCGCCGAGTGGATGATCACGACCGTGCGCCAGGCCGCCGAGAACGTCGGGCGTGACCCGATGGCGATCAAGTTCTGCGTGGCGGCTCCGATGTATATCGGCGACGACTGGCAGCACATGCGTGACCAGAACCGCTGGTTCGGTGGAATGGTCGGCAACCACGTCGCCGACATCGTCAGCAAGTATGGAACCGACAGCGAGGTGCCCCAGGCCCTCACCGATTACATCAAGGGCCGCGAGGGCTACGACTACAACGAGCATGGCCGCGCGGGCAACACCCACGCGGACTTCGTCCCGGATGAGATCGTCGACCGGTTCTGCCTGCTCGGCACCGCAGACCAGCACATCGAGAAGCTCAAGGCGCTGAAAGAACTCGGCGTCGACCAGTTCGCCGGTTACCTGCAGCACGACAACAAAGAAGAGACATTGCGCGTGTACGGCGAGACAGTGATTCCCGCGTTGAGCAACCACATCGTGGCGAAGGCGTAGGCGGCAGCGGATGGCAGTGAGTTCACGACGCGGGTTGGGCCGGGTGCGCCCGGCGTTGCTCGGCGTGCTCGCGATCGTGCTCGTCGGCGTCGTCTGGGAGCTCTACAAGCTCTTCGGCCCGGTCGAGGGCTGGATCCTCGGGGCAGACCCTGAGGTTCGCAACTCGGGGTTGAGGTTGCTTCCGCGCACCACGGATCTCGCAATGCCGCACGTCTGGGAGATGTTCGAGCGGCTTGCTTCGCCGATCACCGCGGCCGAGAACGCGCTTCCGCTCTGGCTCGCGGTGCTGCTCGCGGCCCTGTTCAGCCTCGCCGTCGCTGCTGCCGGCTGGGCCATCGCGCTCGTCGTCGGTTTCGCGCTCGCCCTGCTCATGCAGCGTTTCCGCCTCGCCGAATCCGCGGTGCTCCCGCTCGTCATCCTCAGCCAGACCGTGCCGCTCATCGCTCTCGCCCCGCTGGTCAAGGGCTGGGGCTCAAAGCTCGAGTTCGGCCAGTTCGAGTGGGAGAACTGGATGTCGGTCGCGGTCATCGCGTCGTACCTCGCGTTCTTCCCGATCGCGGTCGGTGCGCTTCGCGGGCTGCAGTCGCCCGACGTCATCCACACCGAGCTCATGCGCACCTACGCGACCGGTTGGTGGAAGACCCTTGTCAAGCTGCGGCTGCCGGCGAGCGTTCCCTATCTGCTCCCCGCGCTCCGGCTCGCGGCGGCTAACGCCGTCGTCGGAACCGTCGTCGCCGAGGTGTCGATCGGTCTTCCCGGCGGTATAGGCCGCATGATCCTCGAATTCGCGAACTTCGCGAGCAGTGACCCGGCCAAGCCGTGGGCACCCATTTTCGGCGCGGTGCTGCTCGGCCTCGTCGCCGCCGGCATCGTGGCGAGCTTCGGCCTCGTTTTCGGCCGTTACCGTCGCACGGAGGTACGCGCATGACCCAGCCAACCGCATCGATTCCCACCGCATCGATTCCCACTGCCGCCGTCGAGGTCGCCGGTGTCGACCGCATCTTCACCGGTAAGAAAGGCGCCACGGTCTCGGCCCTCTCCGACGTGAGTCTCTCCATCGCGCCCGGTGAGTTCGTCTCGCTGATCGGGCCGTCCGGATGCGGAAAGAGCACCTTGCTCCGCCTCATCGCCGACCTGGACGCGCCCACCTCTGGCACCGTCAGCGTGTTCGGCAAGACCGCGAAGCAGGCACGCCTCGACCAGGAGTACGGCATCGCTTTCCAGCAGGCAGGGCTGCTTCCGTGGCGTACGGTGACCGCGAACATCGAGCTGCCGCTCGAGCTCCACGGGTTCTCGAAAGCGAAGCGCGCGGCGCGGTCGAGAGAGCTCATCGAGCTCGTCGGCCTGAGCGACTTCGCAGGGCACTACCCCGACCAGCTCTCCGGCGGCATGCAGCAGCGGGTCGCGATCGCCCGCTCGATCGCCGAACAGCCCCGGCTGCTGCTCATGGACGAACCGTTCGGAGCTCTCGACGAGATGACCCGCGAACACATGCAGCTCGAGCTCGTGCGCATCGCGGGCGAGACCGGCGCAGCCGTCGTCTTCGTCACCCACTCGATTCCCGAGGCAGTGTTTCTCAGCGACCGGGTTGTCGTCATGTCGCCCAGGCCCGGCCGCATCCGGGACATCGTCGATGTGCGGCTCGGCTCGACGGCCGAGCGTGGCGAGGGCCTGCGTGAAGACCGCGGCTTCTTCGAGGCCGTCACCAAGGTTCGCGAGGCCCTGCACGGTGCCGAGGCGATCCCGGTCGGGGTGGAGACGCGATGAATTCAGCCCTCTCGACTTTCACCCACCGGGTTCTTCCGCCCGTCGTGCTGCTCGTCGGCCTGCTCGCACTCCTGCAGTTCGTCATCGTCGTCGCCGAGATCCCACCGTTCCTCATGCCGAGCCCGATCACGATCGGCGAGCAGTTCGTCGAGTTCTATCCGGTGATCTCGGGCGCCACGATCGTCACCGGAACGAACGCCCTCATCGGTCTCGTCATCGGCTCGGTGATCGGACTCCTCGCCGCCGTGATCGCGGCCTTCATCAAGGTATTCGACGAGCTGCTCGCCCCGCTCGTCGCCATGATCGCGGTTGTTCCGATCGTCGCCCTGGCGCCGGTGCTCTACACGATGTTCGGCGCCGGATCCGAGGTGTCGCGGGTGATCGTCGCGGCCATTGCGGTATTCGTTCCGGTGTTCATCAACTCGCTGCGGGGGCTCCGGCAGGTTCGCCCGGTCCAGCGCGACCTCATGCACGCGTACGCGGCAAGCGGATGGCAGACCGCCCGCGTTGTCACGATCCCCAGTGCGGTTCCGTTCGTCGTGACCGGGCTTCGGATCGCGTCGTCGCTCGCCGTCATCTCGGCGATCGTCGCCGAGTACTTCGGCGGGCCCAAGTCCGGCATCGGCTCGCTCATCACCTCGGCGGCGGCGGGCAGCAACTACGCCCGGGCCTGGGCTTTCGTGCTCGGCGCCATCGTGCTCGGGCTCATCTTCTTCACCGCCACTCTCATCATCGAGAAACTCGTCACCCGGCACAGGCCCCACTCGGCTGGCTGACGCATCCGCCCGATCGACTCATCGACCGGGCCCCGAAAACGACCACTCGCCGAAGGCGTCGGGACGGCCGAAGAGAGCACCACAACACCAATACCCCGCACTACTGAACCCCCTGAGAGGTACGACATGAAGCACAGCAAGAAGATGTCGCTCGCGTTCGCTGCTACGGCAGCGGTAACCGGGCTTGTCCTGTCCGGCTGCTCGAGCACCCCGGCCGACGACACCGACTCCGCGTCTGGCGAGCTGACCCCGGTCAAACTGCAGTTGCAGTGGCTCACCCAGGCGCAGTTCGCCGGCTACTACGCCGCACTCGACCAGGGCTTCTACGAAGACGAAGGACTCGACGTCGAGATCGTGCAGGGTGGTGGCGACATCGTCCCGCAGGACGCCCTCGCCGGCGGCGATGTCGACTACGCGATCTCCTGGGTGCCCAAGGTTCTCGGCTCGATCCAGAATGGCGCGAACATCACCGATGTCGCCCAGATCTTCGAGCGCTCGGCCACCCTCCAGGTCTCGTTCAAGGATGCCGGCATCGAGTCGGTCGCCGACCTCGCCGGCAAGACCATCGGCTCGTGGGGCTTCGGCAACGAGTGGGAGCTCTACGCCGGCCTCAACAAGGCTGGCATCACCGATGACGTGACAGTCGTCTCGCAGGCGTTCGACATGAGCGCACTGCTCTCGGGCGACATCGATGCCGCGCAGGCGATGACCTACAACGAGTACGCGCAGCTGCTCGAGACCGAGAACCCGGAAACGGGCGAGCTGTACACGGCCGACGACTTCAACGTGATCGACTGGAACGACGAAGGCACCTCGATGCTGCAGGACGCCATCTGGGCCGACACCGCCAAGCTCGCCGACGATGAAGACTACGCCGACCAGACGGTCGCCTTTATCAAGGCATCGATCAAGGGGTGGGCCTACGCCCGCGACAACGCCGAAGAAGCTGCCGGCATCGTGACCGCCGCCGGTTCCACCCTCGGTACCTCGCACCAGCTCTGGATGACCAACGAGGTCAACAAGCTCATCTGGCCGTCGACCACCGGTGGGGTGGGCACCATCGACGAGGCAGCCTGGCAGGCAACCGTCGACATGGCGCTCAAGACGAGCAACGAGACCGGCGCGACCATCATCACCGAAGAGCCGCCGGCTACCGCGTACAGCAACGAGTATGTCGAGAAGGCGCTTGCCGAACTGGCCGAAGAAGGCGTCGACGTCACGGGCGACTCCTTCGTGCCGCTCGAAGTGACGCTGAACCCGGCCGGCGCGTAGTCCGTCCGGACGAAATAGTCCGTCTGCAAGAAATAGCCCGTTCGCGAGAAATAGAGTGAGGGGTGGGCGACCACGGTCGTTCGCCCCTCACCGCCGGGCTCGACCCGTGATTGTGCCCGCAGGCGAGAGAACCCCGAGGAGAACCCCCATGAATGAGCTGAACCCCGCCGACGGCACTCTCGCCTACGATCTCGACCGGGCCCACGTCTTCCACTCCTGGAGCGCGCAAGGAGCTCTCACGCCGTTCGTGATCGCCGGTGGCGCGGGAAGCACGGTCTGGGACTTCGAGGGAAATCGCTATCTCGATTTCTCGAGCCAGCTGGTGAACACGAACATCGGGCACCAGCATCCGGCCGTCATCGATGCCATCAAGGCGCAGGCCGACATCCTCGCGACCGTCGCGCCGGCAACCGCAAACCTCACCCGCGGCGAGGCCGCGAAGCGGATCCTCGGGCTGGCCGGGCCGCAGTTCGGAAAGGTCTTCTTCACCAACGGCGGTGCGGATGCCAATGAGAACGCCATCCGTATGGCCCGGCTGACGACGGGGCGCGACAAGATCCTGTCGACGTACCGGTCGTATCACGGCAACACGGGCGCTGCCGTCGTCGCCACGGGGGACTGGCGCCGCATCCCGAACGAATTCGCCCGCGGCCACGTGCACTTCTTCGGCCCCTTCGCCTACCGCTCGGAGTTCTGGTCGTCGTCACCAGAGCAGGAGTCGGAGCGCGCGCTGCAGCATCTCGAGCGAGTCATCCAGTCCGAGGGTGCGTCGTCTATCGCGGCCATCCTGCTCGAGACCATCCCCGGCACCGCCGGTGTGCTCGTGCCGCCGCCCGGCTACCTGCGCGGCGTGCGCGACCTCGCCGACAGGTACGGCATCGTTCTCATCTTCGACGAGGTCATGTGTGGGTTCGGACGCACCGGGGAGTGGTTCGCCTGGCAGGGATTCGCGGATGACGACGGCGACGTCGTGCCCGACCTGATCACCTTCGCGAAGGGCGTGAACTCCGGCTATGTACCCACCGGTGGGGTAGTGATTTCCGAGTCGATCGCAAACGAATTCGAGACGCAGGTTTTTCCGGGCGGGCTCACCTATTCCGGTCATCCGCTCGCCATGGCATCGATCGTCGGCGCACTGGACGCAATGCAGAGCGAGGGAATCGTCGCCAACGCCAAGACCATCGGGGCGGACCACCTCGCGCCGGGGCTCGCCGAACTCGCTGCACGGCATCCGTTGATCGGTGAAGTGCGTGGTGTCGGCGTGTTCTGGGCCCTCGACCTGGTCACCGATCCCGAGTCGCGCGAGCCAGTCTCGGGTGGCACCATCGGCGCGCTGAAGAAAGAACTGATGAGCCGCGGCCTTTTGCCGTTCTCTGCCGACAACCGCATCCATGTGGTGCCGCCGTGCATCGTCACCGGCGACGAGGTCGCCACGGCTCTCGCGATCTACGATGAGGCTTTCACCGTCGTCGAGGCGCAACTGGGCGTGTAACCCGTATGTAGCCAGTCGTTCACGGGCGAATGCCGGGCGTGATGCCAGACTGGAAGCCACCGAGGGAGAAGTCAATGTCATCTGGATCGTCGAAAAAACCCGGATCTACGTCGAAGGTGAAGGGCAAGGGCAGCGCCAAAAAGGCTGCGAGCGACGCGAAGGAGCTTCGTAAACAGCTGGAGAAGAAGGCCGAGAAGCTCGCGGCGAAGGCTGCCGATGAAGCCAAGAAGGCTCAGAAGAAGGCCAAGAAGAAGGCGGCGGAACAGGCTGAGGAAGCCCGTAAGGCATTCAAGAAGGCCGAGAAGAAGGCTGCAAAGAAGGCCGGGAAGAAATCTTCGGGCACCGGCAGCAAGAAGTCGGCCGAGAAGAACGCGAAACGGGGACTGAGCGTCCGCCCAGGAGAAGTACTGCTGTCGCCAGCGACCGAGACCGCCCTGGTGACGCCGATCGACATCGGGCGCGAGGTCACCCCCACGTCGAAGAGCGACCTCCCCTCGACAGTGCCGGTGATCGTCGAGGCGGAACTGTCACCGGCCACTGCGCCGCACGTGCGTGCGGCGGCCGAAGCGGCGATGAAGCCTTCCGAGGCGTGGACGGTCGTCGCGCTTCGCGCGCGGGCACGCCAGCTCGGTCTGGTGGGGTACTCGTCGCTCAGCAAGTCGCAGCTGCTCGAGCGCCTGCGCGACTAGAACACGGCGACAAGTCGGGTGCCGGAATCGGCTACCGGCTGCGGTTGGCCTCGTCGACGTGGGTCTCGTCGATGATGAAGTCGTCGGTGGCGGGTTCGGGAACCTCGTATTGCTCGAGTGCAACTGCTGATGACGACGGCGGCTTCGGGCGACGATCGTGCACGAGCGCGTGGGTGTCGAGGTAGACCTCGGCCGGGCGTCCGGCATCCGACTGCTTGATCGACGAGATCCAGATCGATTCCGGATGCACGTCGACGCCGGCGCGGACGTCCTCTGCCGTACGCAGTTTCGCCACCCGGTGGATCAGTTCGCCCACGATGACGAGAAGTGCGACGTCCCCGATGCTCGAGATGATCTGGACCGCGGTCGCCCAGCCGCCTCCGCTGGTGCAGATCTGCAGGAAGTACGCGATGAAGTAGATGGCCAGGCTGGCAGCGAGCGTTCCGTAGGCGTGGCGCAGCACCCGGTTGGCCGAGGGGGTGAGTGCCTTCGTCGACTGCCGCAGCGCCCAGACCAGCACGGCGTTCAGACCGACGAAGAAGACGAGTCCGATTGCGCCCCACGCGACAACCGCGCCGCTATCGGCACGGTCGACTGCGAACGCGCCGATGTACGCGCAGAGCATGGTGGCAAATCCGAAGAACGACGTCAGCGTGATGGTCCAGCGCGCCCGGGCGCCGATCAGCCCGGTCACCGCGATGAAGGCCGCGGCAATCAGCGGAAGCGCGATGGCGCGGGCGAAGTACTGCAGGGTGAACGTGTCCATCGACGAATCGTTGGGCACGAATGAGCCGTCGACCAGGTCGTACCCGAGCCGGGTCTGTGCCATTGCGCCGGCGTACGCCATGAAGGCCATCGCGGTGGCACTGAGCCGGGAGATCGACGACGAGCGGTAGCGTGGGCCGATCTCGTTGCGTCCGAGCCAGGCGCGAAGGAAGCCGGAGAAGATGGCCAGCGCGGCTGCAGAGAGAAAGAACGAGATGAGCAGGTACTGGGCGTTCGAAAGTGTCTCATCCCAGAGACCGACGAATTCGGCGCTCACGACGAGCTTGCAGGCTCGTTGGTGAAGAACATTCCGCCGGCGCTATTGGCTGAGCGCATCAGCACATCGACCCATTCGCGATTCAGTTGCGGCACCCGGCTGCCATTGAACCGGTAGAACAACGGGATCGACGGGTGGAGCCAGACGCTGCTGCGTCCGTTTCCAGCCGAGGAGGAGTTGCTCCACGAGAACAGGAAGCTCTCGTGACGGCGCAATTTGGCGGTGATTACGACTTGCAGATGCATCAGGGCGCGATCGTCGAAATCGACCTCGACGCCCGGACTTCCGTACAGCAGGGTCCCCATGACCTTCTCCTCAACGCTGGTGAATAGCGGGCGGCCCCCAAGATTTGGCCCGGAATACCTTATCGTCCCATATGTGCGTGACTATTTGGCCATCAAGCCCAGCAGATTGTGAATTGCCTAGCTAGACTGGGTGGTTGTGTCTCACACCATTGATAATCCTTTCAACGTCCAGGTCTTCGATCTCATGCATCGACCGGGCGAGACTCGCGAACGCGAAATCGATGTAGTGGTACCCGAGGGATTCGGGAATGCCCTGATCGGCATCGAAACGGGCGCCACCGTACATCTCGATCTGCGCATGGAGTCGCTTCACGACGGCGTTCTCGTCTACGCGGATGTCGAGTCGGTGGCCGTCGGAGAGTGCGGAAGATGCCTGGACCGCATCGAACAACCCGTCCGAGTCGATATTCAGGAGCTTTTCGCGTATTCTGACGACGAGGCTTTTGACTACACGGTCGTCGAGGATCACATCGATCTCGAACCGTTGGTCAGGGATGCGGTTGTGCTTGCACTTCCGTTCCAACCGGTATGTCGTCCGGATTGCCCAGGACTCGACCCCGAAACCGGCGAGAGACTGGCCGATTTTCCAGACAGAGAACCCAAAGAAGTGCTTGACCCACGGTGGTCTGCGCTCGCGGGCCTCCAAACGACCGAACCAGATGTTGAGGGTGGCACGAGCAAGTAATTGCTCGTGTGACCGCAAGAGAGAAGAGAAGCTAATGGCTGTACCGAAGCGCAAAATGTCGCGGGCATCGACCCGCATGCGCCGCGCCCAGTGGAAGGCAACCGCCCCCACCCTGGTCAAGACCGTCGAGAACGGCAAGACCGTCTACAGCCTTCCGCACCGCGCGAAGGTTGTCGAAGACTCCGCAGGCACCCCCCTGTACATGGAGTACAAGGGCCGCAAGGTCGCGGACGTATAGTCCCCGCATTCGTAACAAATCGGCTCGTGCCCGGGCTCTGTTTCAGGTCGTGAGGATCTCATGACCGCACAGATGCCCACACGGGCCGATTTGTCATTGGTTCTTGGCGTAGAAATCGGCCCGGAACTGCTCCAGCTTGCCCTCACTCATCGCTCCTATGCGTACGAGCACGGTGGGATCGCTCACAACGAGCGCCTGGAGTTCCTCGGCGACTCGATTTTGGGCCAGGCCGTGACGGTCATGCTCTATACCGAGAACCCCACCCTCGACGAAGGTGAGCTCGCAAAACGACGGGCGAGCCTGGTCTCGAGTGTCGCTCTTGCAGAAGTGGCCAGGTCGATAGGCCTCGGCGACCACGTGCTTCTCGGCCGCGGCGAAGAACTCACCGGTGGTCGTGACAAGTCGTC
>Ga0247729_10000692_pt1 | contig 13321 bp, 9 predicted proteins | sample UWRJL133311R2_FD_180958 | JGI IMG/M metagenome (GOLD analysis project Ga0247729, IMG submission 180958) | Plant litter microbial communities from Arlington Agricultural Research Station in Wisconsin, United States - UWRJ-L133-311R-2 | ecosystem: Environmental > Terrestrial > Plant litter >... | reverse complement strand
TTCCGTGGTACTATTTTTATACCAGTCGTAAACGTAGTGTGTAGTACTCGTAGGTCTTTATTATCTTTGGTTTATCTGAACGCTATCGCGGCTGTACTACTGACCAGGTAATGTACCAGTAGTAGACTGTTTAGAAATGCCAAAAATATATGTTATTTAATGGCCGTCTCATCACCACAATTATCTACATTATATCAAGGTCATTACTCTAGACTAGCCATAATTCCTGACGTCTAACCACCGTTGACCAGAATATTATCGCTTGCACACGTAACGGGAGTGGTGGTCTTCCAAAGTACGACACCGCAAAATCCTGTTCTATATGCTCCTTTCATCCCAACACTGATATTTCATCTGATTAGCTTATCCATCAGGAAATTGTAATCGCTTCGAGACAGCCTTAAATTGGACATACCCCTTGGCTGTTTCCTCCAACAACCTCCTCTTTTTCTTTCGAGTTAGAGCCGTGTTCAACAATAACCGTCTTGTAGTCGCCTTTTTTGGATTTACATGGCTTGCTGTCGTCGGAGCATGCCTAACGACGACCCAAGGCATTACCGGGACCAACATTGGACCGACAAAATACTGTTTGACTGGCGACGTAAAGGGATATGTCAATGCTGCCACCATCGTTCCTCTCATCAACGACACCCTTGTGTTCCTCGCGATCACCTATCAGCTCATGCGACACTCATATATCACTCAGCCAAATTCAATGAAAACTCGGCTCAGAATATGTGCTTTCGGAGATCACCTGCCAGCGATATCAAGGGCGCTTTTGAAGGATGGCCAGCTGTATTACTTGTGAGTTAATTTCTCTTAAGCCATGATTAATTGTCAAGACTGAATTTTGGAAGAGCCACGGTGACAACTGGTCTTCTTATGGTCACGGTACAATATATTCAAGCGCTGCCTGTCGTCTACAAGACATTATTCACTATACCAAACCTCGTTTTGATGAACGTCATGGCTTGCAGGGTATTCCGGCATCTCAAGCTCGGCGATTTCGTGGACGCTAGTACCATAAATCACCCGGGGGTCCCCTTCAACTCTGTGAGAGTAGACCATAGTGGGGATCGGAAAACCAGTGATATCTCATCAGGTCGACGTCCTTCAACAAATGAGGACTCACCGAAGACGACCATGGTAATTTTAGTGGAACGAATAACGGAACAACACCAGGATGGATCTGAACGAAAAGATGATGAGAAGGAGCACGAGTAGCTATTTATGAAGGACTCGGAATACAATTACTGGGAAGTTTTATCTACATAATGTAAATTAAATAATCAAGCTTATCTCCATATTCATTACGCGAGGTTCCATAAGTACTCCAAACTTTCAGTGGTGCATGAGACCCAGATGTGATGTGTTGCCAGCTCATTTTCGAGTGAGCAAAAGTGCATCAACAAGACTCTTCTAATTCCAGTGATTTTTACATAGCTTGGAAGCCCTCCTTCGCGCGATCCAGGATCACCAAAAAAAAGTCTATTTACGACGGAGAAACGGCGCCCATGATGCGCCAGCTCGACGTTTTCGACTTTGGATGAAAAGGCGGGTCGCCGACACAGTAAATTGCAATAACTCGTATTAGACAGGAAATTGCTAGAAATTGTATTCCAAGTCTTTCAGAAATAGCTATCGGTGCTCCTTCTTATCATCTTTTCCTTCAAGTCCATCCTGGTGCTGTTCCATTATTCGTTCCACTTGAATTATCACAGTCATCTTCGGTGAATCCTCACTTGTTGAAGGATGTTGACCTGATGGGAAAGGTATCGCAAATATATCACTGGTTCTGCGACGATCCTCGCGACGGTCCGCTCTCAAAGAGCTAAGTTGGATCTCGTCACTGGCATTCACGAAATCACCGAGCTTGGTATGCCGGAATACTCTGCAAGCCATGACGTTTATCAAAACGAGGTTTGGTACAGTGAATAATGTCCTGTAGACGACGGGCAGCGCTTGAATATAGTATACGATGACCGTGAGGAGACCAGTTGTCACCGTGGCTCTTCCAAATTTTCAGTCTTGAATCATGACTGAAAAGAAATTGACTCACAAGTAATATAGCTGACCGTCCTTCAAAAGCGCCTTTGATAGTGCTGGCATGTGATCTCCGAAAGCACATATTCTGAGCCGAGTTTTCACTGAATTTGGCTGAGTGATATATGAGTTTCCCATGAGCTGATAGGTGATCGCGAGGAACACAAGGGTGTCATTGATGAGAGGAACGACTGCGGCAGCTTCGACATACTTCTTCATGTCGGCAGTCAAACAGTATTTTGTTGGTCCAATATTGGTCCCGGTAATGCCTTGGGTCGTCGTCAGGCATGCTCCGACGACAGCAAGCCATGTGAATCCAAAAAAGGCGACTACAAGACGATTATTGTTGAAAACGGCTCTAACTCGAAAGAAAAAGAGGAGATTAGTGGAGGAAACGGCCAAAGTGTATGTCCAAGTCAAGGCTTTCACGAAGCGATTACAATTTCCTGATGCATAAGCTAATAGGAAAATTTTCAGCGTTGGGATGAAAGGGGTATATGGAGCAAGAGATTGTGGTATCGTACTTTGGAACACTACCACTCCCGTTACGTGCGCCAGAGACATTATTCTGGTCGATGTGTTAGCCATTACTGGGAATCATGACCAGTATAGAAAACTTACCTTGATATAATATATGTGATTGTGGGTAATCGGACACGACGCTTGAAGACGATTTGGAAGTCCTCTCCTAGGGTATGAAGGATGTCCCATATAATAACCTACCGAACTAAGTCAGAAATACAGGAGCAACGTTAGAGCAAGAGTCTACTCACTCCAAGACACGCAACAAATACATAGTTCATGACCGTGACTTGGTAAGCCAGGTCAGGGGATAGGAAGGCCATTGGTGCGAGCGGGTTGAGAACAAGAGGGTCGCTTATGTTCCCTTGTAAACCCATTCTAGAACCAATTTCTATAGATAGGTAGATTATAGGTTGAGAAGAGGGCAGCTCAAGGCCTTAGTGCAATACGCACTGTAGGTGGTAGCTGGACAGTGGGTCAGACCTGGGGCATTGGTCTATATTCTGAACGAATGTGGTTAATGAGAAGGTCCATGTGAAGGCCGTGATCGAAAATATCTGCCGGTATTTGTTACAACTACCGTTCCCAGCGGGTCTTCGCCCTACAACATCGGCGGCGTCAACCAGTGACCAACATAGGGAGAATGAAGGGCATTCCTTCTGGTTACCTAACGTTCACATTGATGTCAACGTTGCCGCTGACAATCGTGGGGCGTAGAAGGCTCGGTCCGCAAGGATGCTGGCATTGCGGAAGAGCACAGGTGGCTCGGGGTATATAGGTGGCTCCAACTCGAAAGAAATCCATGGGATATCCCAACCCAACCTATGGGTTGCATATAGGCCGGAAAAGCTATTCCAGAGTGCTGAAGAGCTGAAGCCTGGTGGTGATTTGTGTCCGACTCATTGATGGGGATATCTTGCCAGTATCATCACGGGCGCTCGGTCACGGACCGGAGAATCGAGGCTTACCCAACGCTGCTCACAGGAGCGGCGAGATCGCTAATCCAGAAGCTGATTTACTGGCGGCGACTTCACGGAATCAATAGTTTAGTGATGAGAAGTTACTGAGAACTTTCAAGTGTGGCTAGAACAGATCGACCATATTTATTGGAATCCAATGACATACTTGTTTTAGGAGAAAGTGGTTTGATTCCGAGAGATTCAGGCCTGTGGGCCACGGCTGCCGAAGAGTCGTCGATATGTTGCCTGTAACCAACGAAATATACCAATGCCCTCCATGAGTGAGCTCTCTGGAAGTCGAGTCCGATCTGGGTCTTCAGCATCCCTTTGTCCTCCACTATTGGTATCTTGGACGAGGTCCTGGCCGTTGTGGAATCCCCTGTTGCATTTCTCTAAAATGCCGTCCATGATCTCCTGCGCGCAGTCTTCGTAGAGCCTCTCGACTTCTACTTCACGTATGTAGTAGCTCCTTCTAACAGCGTAAGGAGCAAGACCGTTATACTTTCTGACCAGCGCATTGAGATTGGCAACGGCGGTCTCGTGATAGGCCCTCTCTTTCGACACCCATTCTGAGTCTCGATGTGCTTTGATGTTACCCAAAGTCAGCTTAGCCAAGAGGTGGGGGTGAGGGTGGGCGAGGCTGAGCATCCGCAAAGTACGGCGTATCCAAGATTGCCGCAAAATTTGACGGAAGGTATACACATCCGATTCGAGATCTAAACTGGTGTCAGTGGCGGTACATGTACAAGTCAGGCGAGGACGAGGCTCACCTCCTTGAATGTCAACCCAAGGTGGTGCAGCGCCGTTCCGCTGCACGATCCGGTTCATGAGGAACTCTTCGCGAGCAATGAAAGGGTTGTGTTCTTCTGTTGATCGAACGAATGGTTGTCCTCGACCTTTAACGTTCTTGAACAATCCAGCTTGACGAGCCCGCTGGAATAGTGCATCAATGAGATAGTAAGTACATGGAGGCGTATCAGACACACCTCAATCCGATCTTCAACCAAGCTAGCCCACCCTTTCACGCTGACTGGATTTGGTCTGCTTGCAATTGGTCCCTGAGCATTAGCGCTCTTAACATCCAGACGATAGTCAAGGGTGGATTCCTTAGCGTCACTCAACCGGCCTGCGAGCTGAGCCTTCTTCCTCTGATCCTTTTCCAGTCGGCGACCACGATCGTCTAGGGTATAGGAAGTAGGGTTTGAAGATACCATAGGTGGCGGCATCTGAGCCAGTTTGACTGAAGCCTCGTTAGAGGGTGCTTTGAAAGTCGTGTGCCAGGGTTCATGACCTGCTCGAGAGGGTAAAAGAGATTCGGACGCCCATGAGCCAGTTGTAGGCCTCGAGAGCGATACAGTATGTCCAAATTCAGAGACATCTGGCTTTGTTCCACCCTCATGAGCAGAATAAATGCTTGGAGGGTTCCTCCTCAACCTTTCCTCCGCACTTTGAACGGAACCCGTCCGCAAAGGCTTATACTTGTCCATCAACATCCGTAGTACGGCATCTTGAATACTTTCGTCTCCTGTCCAGTTTTCGTACTTCGTCTCTAAGACGGTAACTTTTGCACGGCTGGGTGGATTATCTTCAGATTCTTCGCGCGCTGCATCTGCGAAGAGTTTTGCACTGGCACTGAGCTGGTGTGGTGCTCGACCAGATTTTGAGGGATTTTCGCGGGCTTTCGATGAGTATGCATAACGATGGGGCCGAGTGTTTCTGAGTAAGGTGTAGTTTGTAGGTAGACAAGGTCGTTGCATACAAGGAACTTGAGGTCGAAGAGACAAAAACGGCTGCACAAGTAGGAGCACGGTCCATTTGCCAAGAACACGTGAACAGCGGCCACCAACCAAATCATCATGATGACATCGCGCATAAATACAAAGCATAAGACCGGTGAAATTCAAAGTTCACATCTTGGGCTTAACATCGAGATTCATTTTAGAAAGAATAAACACTAATACAGTAACTGGCCAAATCATGAGACATAGAGCTTGTTATCGGGTACAGTTTGGTCGATGAGCTTTCCAGTTTGCTTTCTGGCACTTCGATGAACAGTATTTAACACTCTTGCACGCACCACACACAAGCAATGTGGGCTGGCCGGGGCCACCGCACATAGCGCATGCTTTCGTCGATGCTGCAATAGATTGGTCCATCATAGATTTCTCCGTGTCTTCCATGCAAGAGAAGGAGAAGAGAGGGCTGATTGCAGCCCTCGTAGCTTCTGCGTGCAATTCTCTCCACTTATCATCATTTCCAAAAGCCCCGAGGTCTTTGCCCTTTCCACAGCTACACAGCGGGCTGACCATGGGATCCATCCTGCCGACGGGAGGACCACCCAGCTGGTATTCACATTCAGAAGTGTGCTTCCACGTACGGCACCGTTCGACGAATGTTGGTAGAAGGCTCCTCCATGCTTGCATCTCATCGTCCTGGGTGACCGTTTCCATCAATCCGTTCAATGCGCTCTTCTGCATGGCTCTCTGGACTTTGGCACCGTTCTTGAGTGTCAGTGGAATGACGCATGCATCCGCAACAACAGTATGACAAGACAAGTCGAGCCGAATCTCATTGACAAAGACAAGGATGTAAAGCCCCAGGGTAGGGTTGGAGACACCGATGACCCTTGTGGAAGGTCTGTCAAATCCGGATGACTTCAAGAAGAATGTACCGATGCTTTCTTTTAGATTGATTATCATCCCATTGTCCTCCGCTTTGCGGCTGGAGCGCTGCATCTGTTGTTCACGCTCGGACATCATCATACCGAGATGGGAAGAAAGCCATTGAAGGTCGGAAGACGGCATTGGAATCTGGAGCGTTGGTAGTGCCTCGAGGTTGAGGTAGTGGATATTAAGTAAGCGGGGGGAAGAGTTGTTCATAGTAATTGGGAAGAGGTCCTGTGAAACGTCGCTAAAGCTTGAAAATCCAGGGCGGATGGGAGACTCGACCTGACGAATAGGTAAATTCTAAGTTGCTTGCTTATACACGAGCGCGCTAGAACTCACCTCAATATATGCGGACTTCCGAGCGATCTTTATCTTGCTTCGACTACCAAGGATTGGGAAAGGGTAACTAAACAACCGTTCGTAGGCCTGATATGAGACGAGAATTGCCGCATCTGCAACGGTCTTGTTCGTAACGATGGCACCGCTGGAGAGAGACTTGACGGCCTCGGGATCTTCGATATCGTGTCGAATCGACAAAGACGTCACTTTCGATCCAGAGGAATTGAAGATGACCGATGCTTTGTCCGCGGTCGACTTCGGAGGTGAGGAGCTTTCATGGACAGGAGATATATTCGGTATTTCGTTAGGACGTTTTCGAGAAAAGTAAACTTGACTTTCATTCCGGAGAGGTGTGGTGTAGATGGCCAGATCACGACCCAACTTTGGCATCAGAGTTGATACGTTGCCTGGTGTGGAACGGACATACAGACCAATCTTGTTGAGCTGAGCGTACTTTGTCAAAATCCAGGCGGGGACGTCGAAGGTGACCACTAGTGATGATTTGCCATCCCATCCGAGGGGGTCTTCTTTGATAGTGATGAGAGGCTCGCCATCTATATGGGATACGAGGACTTCTCCGAATGTCGGACGGATATTGGGATGAATGTTATGGCCCTTTGCACCTCTCGTTTCACATTGAAGAATTGGCGACCCAATCTCCTTGCGTCCCATCTTTTCGAGTGCTCTGAGGTGTTGACGCGGGACGACAAAGGTCACGCATACCACTGGCGGCACGTCCACCCATCCCCGGAAGTCATCAGGCACGCGAATTTGCTCAATGAAGTCCTCCCTGAGCGTATCCTGCGTGTATACGGCCTGAAGAAAGAGCTGGCAAACTAGTTCCTGGTAGAAGTTAGGTCCCATGACCAGGGTTCGGTCCATCTCGACGTGAGCGGTGAAGTGATACATGGCCAAGTTCCAGTCGACTTCAACTCTTTGCTTCACCAAAGCAAGCAAAGCGACGAAACTCGCACGAGTGTAGTGGATGAGATCTCGCCTTTCAAGAGCATCCATCCCTGGGGCTTGAAAATTCTCGTCTGCGAACATTTGAAGATAGAGGGAGAAAAAGAAGGTTCCCAGTTGCCTTTCGTCGCAGAGTAGTTTTGTAGTGAGGGGGCCCGAGTTGGGAAGCGGCGCCGTGACGATAGATGGGATCCTCCAGGCCACCGCATCCTGAAATTGGCCACGAAACAACTTCGCGGCCAGTATGCCGTGCTTGTCCGATTGAGTGGTGAGATGGTAAAGGTTTGATGTGGGGCTTACACCAAGGAACAAGGAGATAGTAGGCAGATCTGCAAAGACCTTGCCACTCAAGGATGAATTGTGTCCACGGGAGGAAGATTGTATCAGCGTGCAGGTGTGTAACATAGCCCAAGGCTTGCGTTCGAGGAGGGGCACCGCGAGGATCAGGATATTTAGGAGCCCGACATGGTCTGAGAGGTTGGAAGTGTCGATGACGTTGAAGGATAGTGGCGCAGGCGATGTCGATGAGTTGGAGTAGTCGGCATTGAAAACAACGCGTTTGGAGCCCCAGTTGAATGCGTAGACGCCAGTGTCGACGGTATCGCTAGTCTTGCAGACTTGCAGCGCTCGACAGAATGCGAGGCAGTCACCAATAAAGAAGCGTATGACAAGGGCAGAACCATTTGCGATTCGATTCTTGAACGAATGCACCCATGCGTCGAATTGCCGTTTTGCCGTTTCGACCAAATCTTCGGAGACGACTTTCTGGCTCAAGGGCACACCCTTCATACGCGTAAGGGCAGGCGCGAGGTGAAAAGCGTGGATGGGTGAAGTTCCGTAATGAACGTTGAAGACCCTCCCCGCTTGGGAGTAGACAAATGTAGGGTTGAGATTTGGCGAAGTCACGCTATTGTCTGCTTTTCCCGTCGTGGTGCCCTTCGACCAATACAAACTGAATGCTCTCTCCGTTTCCAGTATCCCTGGGCTCTTCCCCAGAGGACCACCAGCTCTCACCCCGTTGAGCGTAAGACCAGAACTTTGATTACGAATGGCTTTCATCTCGGATGCGAAAGACGCCTTGAGAGCATCTTTCTCTTGCGCAGGAAGGAGATCCAAGTCGAGATAAAGTTGCAGGTGTCGCCTTATCTCCTCTAAAGTGTGCTCTGTACAGAAACGCATGTACGCCCCGTACTGCGATGTCTTCCATGTCTCCGGGTCGATGCAGCATTGGAGCAGCTTTCTGCATTGAGACATCAGCACTTGGAGAGTCTCGCCGTCGAGATAGATGTGGTAGTATATGCGCCAGGCGTCCGTAATTGAAACACCGTCCGTGATCATCGAGTAGAGTAGAACATTCCGCGCTGTTGGAGCTCTTAGATTATGTGCCACAGACGGAAAAGGCGGCCTACCTAGCACAGCTGGCTCTGCATCGCAACAGGTGAAATCGAGTCTACGATCGTCTTCTCTTGGAGTCAGCAATACGCAATGTTTCTCAGTGAATAATAGACACTCACCATTGCCAACGTCTGCATGGACGGTATACAAGATATTCCTGATATCTCCACATCCAAGAAGCAAAAGTAACCCATCCTCTTCAGGGGAAAGGGCTTGCGTAAGAGAAACGGGGGTGGTGTTGCCAATGGGATAGAAGAAAGGCTGCTTCGACCAGAAGATAGGTTGCGCCATTGTATACTATGCCGAAGATGTTCAGCAAATAGTGACTGTGTGGGTCAGTGAGAAGAGCTTCAACATAAGCGCAACGGTTTATCAGCAAATCGATTGGCCAGGATTAGAGCGATGTGAGACTCCTATACCAAGACATGAGATTAGCGCCCAAGATCCAGTGGTCTGCTGACCGTGACTAGTCGGCCGCAGTAACTCAATCCAGCCCTTCCAATGGCTCCTTGGTTTGGGATTGAGTTGGATGATCTCCATCGCAAAGGAGGGGTTTTTACTTCATTCATCGTAGGTGCCGAGTCAGTTGTATTAAGTAGAGCTTGTGGCAGGTGAGGAGGAAAAGGTGGTGGAAAATATTTAGTTCGTCTCTGTGCACAGCCACGTAATTCATCATTGTTGTTGACTATCTACGAGGTCAAACAAGCGATAGATATGTGGGAGTATAATCGACAGAAATAAAAGACTGCAAACTGAGGGCGAAAGTATTTCATTTACGGCAGTGCGGTTTGTGAGCCTTCCAGTGACGTTTCTGGCAATCTGGTGTGCAATATTTCTCCTTCTTGCACGCCCCGCACGCCAAAAGTTTGGGTTGACCAGGACCAGCGCAATTCGAGCATCGATCAGTTAGAGGAGCTTGAGATGTTTCTTCAGTCGCTTTCTCTGTAAAAGTGAAGGCATAAAGTGGGCCAATGGCCACTCGAGTCGCTTCGTCGTGTGCTTCAGCCCATTCTGACATCCTCCCGAAGGCCCCAAGATCTTTTCCTTTTCCGCAACTGCAAAGGGGGCTCTTTAGTTGATCTTCGCTAGGTATTCCCTCCTTGCGGTACTCGCAAGTTTTCGTGTGCTTCCAAGTCCGGCAGCGCTCCGCGTACGTTGGCACGAGATGCCGCCAGGTTTGCAGCTCCTCATCCACAGTTCGTATCTCCGTCAAACCTTGCCCAATGAAACGATCCATGACCTTCATCAATTTGAAAACATTCTTTCCGGTGAAGGGAATGACACATGCATCTAAAACTGCTCCATGAGAGGCAAGATCGAGCCTAATGTCGTTGACGATGATTAACGTGTGTATGCCACCAATGGGATGAAGCAGAGCGAAGGGATTCAGTCTGGCGTGAGGGGTATCCAAGCCAGACCATTTGATGAACATGGTGACGAGGGTCTCTTTGAGATTGACCATCATAGGGCGCTTTGCTTGTGTCATGATCGTGTTTTGGATCTTCCTCTCTTGGTCGGAGAATGACAATCCGAGAAGGTTGTTTAACCATATGAGTTGATTAGCAGGCGTGGGAAATTGAAGAGCAGGGAGGACGTCGAGCTTCAGGTAGTGAATATTGAGTAGAGTAGGGTAAGAGTCACCACGAGTGATTGGATAGAGATTTAAGGATAGGTCAACGAAACTTGAAAAGTCCGGTCGAATGGGGCACTCAATCTGGACAGTATGACTATTAACCAAGGAAAAATTGAAACGAAAACAAGCAATACCTCGATATATGGGGGTGTCAACTTGCGCTCGATCTTCGGCTTCACTTTGGCGCTGCTGACAGGGAAAGGGTATCGGAAGAGATTTTCATATCCATGATATGTTACGAGAATGCCAGTGTCCGTGACAGGTTCTGCGATCCCTTTGGCACCGCGCGCGAGAGTCTTTGCGTTCTTCGCATCCTTAATTTCATCTCGAATGATCAAGGATCTCGCCTTTGTCCCCAACTCATCAAAAACGACGGTAACTCTGTCAGTTGCGACTGCAACTTCATTCCCAGAAACGGGCAGAGCACCTTCCGTAGGGGAGATATCTTGATCTTCGTTAGGTCTGCGGCGTACAATGAAGACATGGTCGACATCCGTAATGCGAGTTTCATAGATGACCAACTTGGAGAGTTTTTCTTTTAGCCCCTTCACAGTCGCTGGGGTGGCGCGGATGTGTAAACCTATTTCGTTGAACTGACCTCGCTGCGCAAAGATCCAAGATGGTGCATCAAAAGTTACAATTAGAGGTGAATCGCCCTGCCAGCCCTGTGGGTCTTCCTTGATGACGACGTGCGGTTCTTCGTCAGCGTTAGAGACTTCCACATCGCCGAATGTTGGACGGATTTGTGGGTGAAAGCTATGCATTAGCGGACCCTTGGTTTGGCATTGGAGAATTGGAATAGGAGGTTCCGATAAATCCATATCCTCTAGAACCTTGAGGTATTGACGCGGAACCTTCAAGACAACACAAACGACGAGTGGAACATCTTTCCAGCCAGGGAAATCGTCAGGACCGCGGTCCTCATCGACGAATCTGACTCGTTCTGGAGTGTAATTCCATCGCAGTGCATCCTTTGAGCACAAGCCACGAAGATAGAGTTGACATGCAAGTTCCTGATAGTAAGAGGGCCCAGAGATTGGGGCGTGGTCGAGCGATACGTGGCCCAAGAAGTAGCCGATAGCTTCATCCCAGTCGATATCCACACGTTCCTTTACGGATGCAACAAATGCTACAAAGCTCGCTCTCGTATAGTGGATGATGTTGAATCGGTAGGCAGTCTCATACTTCATGGGTTTGAGTCTTTCTTCCTCGAACATCTTCGAGTAGAATGTGAAGAGGAAGTTTCCCAGATGTTGTGCATTGCAGACAAGTGTGGGTGGTCGTTCATCAAGTTCGGGAAACCGGATAGGAGAACCAGATACAACCGCTGACGGGAATTTCCACGCGATAGTCTCATGCATATGATGGAACTTGCTCGAAGCAAGTATTTCATGCTTGTCCGAATGACTGGTGAAGTGATGTAGGTGGGACGTTGGCGCAACCCCTATAAATATAGACAAAGTTGGAATGTCGGCGAAGGTCTGGTAATCCAGAGACGAGATGATGGGCGAAGTTGCTGGATCTCGGCTGACAAGCGTGCTGGTATGTATCACGGCCCAAGGCGTTCGTTGGAGAAGCGGGACGGTAACGAGTAAAATGTTCACAAGACCGAGGTTGTCTTTCAAATTTGACGCATCAATAACATTGAATGATAATGGGGCTGGTGATGAAGGGCCTTCATAGTCCACAGCGCTGAAATTGATCCGGGACAATCCCCACTGGGAGGTGTAAATTCCGGTATTGACGGTACTTTCTTCCTTGCAGACCCGCAAGGCATGGCAGAACGCGATTGCATCACCAACGAAGAAGCGAATGACAACAGAGGATGAACCTTCAATCCGAGTCTTGAATGACGAACACCAAGAAGTGAATTGTGCAAGAGCCACCGTATAGAACGGTTCGGCACCGACTTTCTGGATTGGGGGACCATCTTTGGTCTCTGCCAACGCGGGGGCCAGATGGAAGACGGAAAGAGGGTCAGTCGTAGGGAAAATGTTGAACGTTCTTCCAGCGCGAGAGTAGACGAACGTCGGGTTGACGTGAGGTGAAGGTGGAAGTGGAGATGTCACACGATTGAGGACACCAGTGGTCCAGAGTGACATCAAAGATACCTGAGTGGCCTCTACAGCAGGGTTTTGTCCAAGAGGGCCGCATGCCCGTGTTGCCATTACAGAGGTGCCACGACTCTCGACCACAACGGATTTCATGCTGGAAATGAAAGTCTCCTTCAGGGCCTGGTTGTCTTTTTCGGGAAGCAGATCCATTTCGGTATAGAGCTGCCAGTGTCGCTTTATCTCCATGAGGGTGTGGTCTGTCGAGAAGCGTAAATAGACGCCGTACTGCGATGCGTTCCATGTATCGAGGTTTGTGCAGCATTGGCTTAGCTTCCGGCATTGGGAAAGGAGGATTTGGAGTGACTTTTCGTCGAGGAGGAAATGGTAGAATATACGCCACATAGTGACAACTGCTACCTCGTCGATGATCATCGTCAACAGTAAGATATTACGAGCTGCACGAGTACAGTTCAGTCCGGAGGTTGACCGTAGTATGTACACTGAACTCACCCAGGATCGCTGGTTCTATGTCGCAAGTGGTAAAGTCAAGTTTTCGGTCATCTTCTGTCACGTCAGCAAAATAAGTAGTTTAAGCCAAGCTCGAACGTACAGGTGCCCAAGTCAGTATGGATCGTGTAAAGTATGCTTCGAGGATCACCGCAACCAAGGAGAAGAATTCGCGCATCTTCCTCTGGAGCTAGTGAATGGGTCAAGGAGACCGGGGTAGTGCTTCCAATTGGATGAAAC
>Ga0247729_10000691_pt1 | contig 13339 bp, 13 predicted proteins | sample UWRJL133311R2_FD_180958 | JGI IMG/M metagenome (GOLD analysis project Ga0247729, IMG submission 180958) | Plant litter microbial communities from Arlington Agricultural Research Station in Wisconsin, United States - UWRJ-L133-311R-2 | ecosystem: Environmental > Terrestrial > Plant litter >... | reverse complement strand
GACGGATGCTCTTGCTGTTCGGCCGGTCGGCTTCGACGCCGGCGCTGCGGTCGGCCAGGATCAGACGGGCATCGGCCGGCAGCGCCTCGGTGAGCTTGCGCACCAGATGCTGGCCGACGAATCCGCTGGCCCCCGTGATCAGGACGCGCATCGGACCGTTCCCGCTCATGGTGTTAACCGATCTGCTGCCTGACCCGGTTGAGATCGGCTTCCACCATCTCGCGGATCATCGCTTCCAGCGAAATCTCCGCCTTCCAGCCGAACTTGGCCTGGGCCTTCGCGGGGTTGCCGAGCAGCAGGTCGACTTCCGCCGGCCGGAACAGCACGGGGTCGATCACCAGATGGTCGTCGATGTTGAGCCCGACATGCTCGAAGGCGATGCGGCACATGTCGCGCACAGTGGTGGTGCGGCCGGTGGCGATGACGTAGTCGTCGGCGACCTCCTGCTGCAGCATCAGCCACATGGCGCGGACGAAGTCCTTGGAGTGGCCCCAGTCGCGCTTGGCGTCGATATTGCCGAGCCGCAATTCCTTCTGCTGGCCGAGCTTGATGCGGGCGACGCCGTCGGTGACCTTGCGGGTCACGAACTCGATGCCGCGCACCGGCGATTCATGGTTGAACAGGATGCCGTTGCTGGCATGCAGGCCGAAGCTCTCGCGATAATTCACAGTCATGCCATGGGCGAACACTTTGGCCACGGCGTAGGGCGAGCGCGGATAGAACGGCGTCGATTCGCTCTGTACGGGCTCCTGGATCAGGCCGTACATCTCCGACGACGACGCCTGATAGAACCGCGCCTGCGGCGCATCGAGCCGTACGGCTTCCAGCACGTTGGCGGCGCCGAGCCCGGTGACCTGCGCAGTCAGCAGCGGCTGGCTCCATGACGAGCGCACGAAGGACTGTGCGCCGAGATTGTAGACTTCGTCCGGCTCGACGTCGCGCATGGCGCGGATCAGTGACGACAGGTCGAGCAGGTTGCCGTCGATGAACTTGACGTCGTTCTGGATCTTCAGCCAGCGCAGCTTGGCGTCGATCACATCGGCCGAACTGGAGCGCCGCACCAGACCGTGGACCTCATAGCCCTTCTCGAGCAGCAATGCTGCGAGATAGGCGCCGTCCTGGCCTGTGACACCGGTGATCAAAGCGCGCTTCATGAGTCAACTTTCAACAATCTTGAGCGGAAGTCCGCAGGGCCGAAATCAATTGGATGGATGGTCGTTGCGTTCAGGCGACGGTGGTGGAAGCCGTGAAGGGCGACACCACGTCCTTCAGAAACGGCAGCTTGGTATCCTTGGCGGAAAGATGCGGCGCGCCCGGCGGCAGCGACCACGGGAAGGCGATGGTCGGATCGTCCCAGCGGATGCCGCCGTCGCTTTCCGGGGCATAGAAGTCGGTCACCTTGTAGATCACTTCGGCATCCGGCTCGAGGGTGATGAAGGCATGGGCGAAGCCGACCGGGATGAACAACTGGTCGCCATTGTCGGCCGACAGCTCCGCTGCCACAAATTTGCCGAAAGTGGGCGAGCCCGCGCGCAGGTCGACGGCGACGTCGAGGATGCTCCCGCGCACGCAACGGACCAGCTTGTCCTGGGCATGGGGCGCGGTCTGGAAGTGGAAGCCGCGAATGGTGCCGGCATGCTTCGAATAGGAATGGTTGTCCTGGACGAATTTCCAGTCGATCTGCGAATTCGCCAGGGTGCGCTGGTTGTAGCTTTCAGTGAACCAGCCGCGATCGTCCGAGAACCGCCTGGGCGTCAGCAGGTAGACGCCGGCAATCTCTAGTTCGCGCAACTGCATGCTGAAACCCTGAACTCTGGCGCGATGCGGCGCCCTGCAAACAGAACCGGCTATTCTCCGGATGACAGGGTCTCTTATGCAAAAATCCCCATCCAGACAAGTGGATACGCCCAACCTCCCGGCAATTGTGCGGTAGCCAGCGCGCGGCCAAGATGCTACGCGGCCTGACGAAATCAGGTTTATGGCGATACGCCGGGGGACGATGATGGGTAGCTTTGACAGACTTGCCGGCGTCGATATCCTCGTGACGGGGCATACCGGCTTCACCGGCACTTGGGCCTGCCACTGGCTGCACAAGCTCGGCGCCCGGGTGCACGGGCTGGCGCTGGAGCCGCGAACCCAGCCGAACATCTTCGAGGCCACCGGCGCCATCGACGTGCTGGCCAGCCACACCATCGGCAATATCAACGATTTCGCCACCGTGCAGGCCTGCGTGCAGAAGCATAGGCCGAAGCTGATCCTGCATCTGGCGGCGCAGCCTTTGGTGCTGGCGTCCTACGTCGATCCGGTGGGCACCTACATGACCAATGTGCAGGGCACCGTACATTTGCTGGAGGCGGCGCGGCTCAGCAATCATGTCAGCGGCATTCTTTGCATCACCACCGACAAGGTCTACGAGAACCGCAGCTGGGTCCATCCCTACCGGGAAACCGACCGGCTAGGCGGCGCCGATCCCTACAGCGCGTCGAAGGCGGCCGCCGAACTGGTGATCGCGAGCTACCGCGCATCGCTGCCGTCGTGGAAGCGCCAGATGACCATCGACGTCGCCCGCGGCGGCAACATCATCGGTGGCGGCGACTGGTCCGACAACAGGCTGATTCCGGACTTCGTCCGGGCCACCGTGACCGATACGGCGCTGGAAATCCGCAATCCGTCGGCAACCCGACCCTGGCAGCACGTGCTGTGCCTGATCGACGGCTACCTGACCCTGCTGGAGCGGATGCTGGCCACCGAAGCCGGCGCCGGGCAGGCTTGGAATTTCGGCCCGGACATCGACGACTGCGTGCCGGTCAAGTCCGTTCTCGACCATCTCGCTGCGGCCTGGAAGCCGGCGCAGATCGTCTATGGCAAGGCCGTGCAGCACGAGGCGCAATTGCTGGTGCTGGATAGCACCAAGGCGCGGCAGACGCTGGGCTGGCGGCCGGGCTGGGGCCTCGAGCAGACGCTGCAGGCCACCGCCGAATGGTACCGGAACTTCTACCAGGATCCGTCGGCAGCGGCGAAGATCACCCTGGCCCAGATTGACCGTTACCGCAGTGCTTGAGGCGTAGTTTGCAGCATTTTTTGCCATGAAATCCGCCAGTTGAACCAGGCGCAGCCGATTGACTCCGAAGGTCCGCTGCGGCAAAGCCTCCCCATTGCAGCACGGGGTCGGAAAGCGATGAGTTCAGTCAAAACGGCGGTTATTCTGGCCGGCGGCATGGGGACGCGGATTGCCGAGGAAACATCTGTGCGACCGAAGCCTCTGATCGAGATCGGTGGCCTGCCGATCCTCTGGCATATCATGAAGATTTTCCATACCCACGGGATCAAGGATTTCGTGGTGTGCCTGGGTTACAAGGGCTACCTGATCAAGGAATACTTCTCGAACTACTTCCTGCACCAGTCCGACGTCACCTTCAATTTCGCCGACAACTCCATCGTCTACCAGAAAAAGCGTGCCGAAGACTGGACCATCACCCTGGTCGACACCGGCCCGGAAACCATGACCGGCGGCCGTATCAAGCGGGTCCGTGACTACATCGGCGATGAGCCGTTCTGCATGACCTATGGCGACGGCGTCGCCGACATCGATATCGGCGCGCTGCTCAAGTTCCACGAGAGCCATGGCAAGCTCGCCACCGTCAGCGCCGTCAGCCCGCCCGGACGCTTCGGCGCGTTGCATATGGGCGACGGCGACGGCGTCCTCAGCTTCCAGGAAAAGCCCGATGGCGAAGTTGGCTGGATCAATGGCGGCTTCTTCGTGCTGTCGCCCAAGGTGCTGCCCTATATCGACGGCGATGCCACCACCTGGGAGCGCGAACCGATCGAGGGCCTCGCCCGCGATGGCGAACTGATCGCCTACAAGCACCACGGCTTCTGGCATCCGATGGATACGTTGCGCGACAAGCAGTATCTTGAGCAGCTGTGGACCTCGTCCAAGGCGCCCTGGAAGGTCTGGTAACACCGGACGTTCCTGCTTGGCCGAATCTTTCTGGGGAATAAATTATGACGACCGCGGCGAACCAGCTTTGTAGACATTGCGCCACCCCGCTGAAGATCAGCGTTGCTGACCTCGGCTGCACGCCGATTTCCAACGACTATCTCAGCGCCGCCCATGTCGACGGGCCGGAGCCGTTCTATCCGCTGCGCACCTTCGTGTGCAGCAAGTGCCGGCTGGTGCAGTTGCAGAACTTCTTCCGCTCGGACGACCTGTTCCGCGAGGACTACGCCTACTTCTCGTCCTATTCGACGTCGTGGCTGACCCATGCCGAGAACTACACCGCGGCGATGACCAAACGATTTGCGATCGACAAGTCGCATCTCGTGGTCGAGATCGCCAGCAATGACGGCTATCTGCTGCAGTACTTCCACAAGGCCGGCATTCCCGTGCTCGGTATCGAGCCCAGCGCCTCCGTCGCCAAGGTGGCGGTCGCCGAGCGCAACATTCCGACCATCGTGAAGTTCTTCGGCGCCGAAACCGCCAACGAACTGGTCGCCGAAGGCAAGCGCGCGCAGTTGATGGCGGCGAACAACGTGCTGGCGCACGTGCCGGATATCAACGACTTCGTGCGCGGCTTCACCATCCTGCTGGCCGACGACGGCGTCGCCACCTTCGAATTCCCGCATGTCGCCAGCATGCTGCAGAAGAACCAGTTCGACACCATCTATCACGAGCACTTCTCGTATCTGTCGCTGCTGGCCTGCGAGCGCATTTTCGACACCCAGGGCCTGCGCGTGTTCGATGTCGAGCAACTCACCACCCATGGCGGATCGCTGCGGCTGTTCGCCTGCCGCAAGGAAGCCACGCGGGAAGAGGGGCCGGGTTTGGCCCGCATCCGCAAGCTCGAGGCCGACCTCGGTCTCGACACCGATGCGCCCTATCAGGCCTTTGCCGAGAAGGTCCGCGAGACCAAGCGCGCGCTGCTGTCGCTGCTGATCGACCTCAAGCGTCAGGGCAAGACCATCGCCGCCTATGGCGCGCCGGCCAAAGGCAACACTTTGCTGAACTATTGCGGCGTCGGCGCCGACATGATCGACTTCACCGTCGACATGTCGCCGCACAAGCAGGGCATGTTCCTGCCGGGCACGCGGCTGCCGATCCTGGCGCCGAAGGCCATCGAGGACGCCAAGCCGGATTACCTGCTGATCCTGCCTTGGAATCTCGAGGACGAGATCGTGGCGCAGATGGCGGTGATCCGCGAGTGGGGCGGCAAGTTCATCGTGCCGATTCCCGCGCCGCGTATCGTGTGAGCACAGCCATGAAGGTCGTCGCCACGCCGCTGGAAGGATGCTTTGTGATCGAGCCCGCCGCCATGCGGGACGAGCGCGGCTTCTTCATGCGCACCTTTTGCGCCACGACCTTTCGCACCCATGGCCTGAACCCGGCGATCGACCAGACCAGCTTCTCCTTCAACCACAAGCGGCACACCCTGCGCGGCATGCACTTCCAGGCACCGCCGCTGATGGAAGACAAGTTGGTGCGGGTGGTGAAGGGCGCGATCTTCGACGTCGCCGTCGATATCCGTCCGGGCTCAAAGACCTTCGGCCAGTGGTTCGGCCAGGAACTGACCGAGGATAATTTCCTCGCGCTGTACATTCCGCAGGGCTTTGCCCACGGCTTCCTGACGCTCACTGACGACGCCATGGTGGCCTATCAGATTGCGCAGCCGTATCAGGCCGATCTAGCCGGCGGACTGAACTGGAGCGATCCGCAGGTGGCGATCCGCTGGCCGCGTCAGCCCGAGGTGATCAGCCAGCGCGACCGCGATCTGCCGGCGCTGAAGGACCTGGCGCTGGCCCCGGCCACCGCGTGAGGAGCCGTTGATGCGGGTGCTGCTGACCGGAGCGCGCGGGTTCATCGGACGCCACGTGCTGGCGCTGCTGCAGGGCAATCCTGCCGTCACCGAGATTCACGCCGTACGTTCGCCATCCGGCGCCGACGGCGCGCCCGGCGCCCGCACCACCTGGCATGCGGTCGACCTCACCGCGGACGGCGCGGCGCGCGCGCTGATCGAGGCGGCGCGCCCGACCCACGTGATCCACACTGCCTGGGTCACCGCTCACAACGACTATTGGGAAAGCGCTTCCAACCTGCGCTGGCTGGCGGCAAGCTGCGAGCTGCTGCACGCCTTCCAAGCCGCGGGCGGCGAGCGCTTCGTGCAGATCGGCACCGCCGCCGAATACGACTGGTCGTGCGGCTACATGGTCGAGGGCGTCACGCCGGAGAGACCGTCGACGTTGTACGGTGTCACCAAGAAGGCCTTTCACGACACGCTGCAGACCGCGGCGACCAAGTTCAAGTTTTCCGCCGCGACGGGCCGCGTGTTCTTCGGCTACGGGCCGTATGAGAACGCCGCACGGATCATACCCTATGCCTGCCAGCAGCTGATTCGCGGCGAGCGCGCGGATTTCTCCAGCGGCCAGGCGTGGCGGGATTTTCTCTACATCGAGGATCTGGCGGCCTCGGTGATCGCGCTCACCTTCTCGTCGCTGCAGGGCGCGGTCAACCTGACCTCCGGCGATCCCGTGCAACTGGCGCGCATCGTCACACTGCTCGGCGAGATCGCCGGCCGCCCCGACTTGATCAAGCTGGGCGCGCGCCCGGACCGCGCCAGCGATCCGCCGATGGTGGTCGGCGATGCCACGCGGCTCAAATCCACTGGCTGGACTGCGACGCACGATCTCGAAGGCGCGCTGGCCGAGACCTACGCGTGGTGGGCGAAAGCCCGGTAACCGGAAGGCCACGCCATGGAGCCGCTGTTTTCGCCGGGCAAAGAGAAGCTGATCGTCGACCTGATCCAGGCGAAGAACCGCGTCGTCGATCGCGTCGAACGTTTCACCCGCCCGAGGCGCGGCGCGGTGCGGATGGTCGAGGGCAGGCTTCGCCACCCCGGCGACAAATATTGCGTCTTCGTGTTCTACCAGGCCGAGCGCGTGCCGCAGGATTTCTTCCACCTGTTTGCGGCGCTGAAGAGTTCGGGCATCAACCTCATCATGGTGGCGAATGCGCTGCCGCCGGGTGGCGAGGCGCCGCTCGCCGGGCACTGCCACACGCTGATGGTGCGCAACAATTTTGGCTACGATTTCGGCGGCTTCCAGGCCGGCGTCCAGTTCGCGCAGACGCTCTCACCATCGCGGCTGCTGATGCTGAACGACAGCGTGCATTTTCTTGAAAAAGGGCTGGTCGACTACATCGCGCAGCTAAGCGCAGATCGACCGTTCATCGGCGCGACGGAGTCGACGCAGATCTCGCCCCATGTGCAGTCCTACGCCATGTCGTTCGGCCGCGATGTGCTGCATTCCGAGGCCTTCCGGTCGTTCTGGGCCAACTATCGGCCGATGAACGAGAAGCGCTACACGGTGTTCAACGGCGAACTGGGCCTGTCGGCGCATCTGCGCAGCCATGGCATTGTCCCGCACGCGATCTTTTCCGCTGCGCGGTTGAAGGGTGTGCTGGAAAATCGGCCGGTTGCCGAACTGGTTGCGGCGTTCGATCTGCTGTCCGACGAGGTGAAGGCCAGCCATCGGCAGTTGCTAGCGAAAACGCAGCTTACGGGGGACGGTGGCAGCCTGATCGGCGCGATTTTGGACCTGCTCGCCGTGTCCAATCAGGTGGCTGTTGGCGGCTTCCTGTTCGCCAGATATCTCGGCATGCCCTTCATGAAGAAGGATCTGGTGTTCCACCTCTACTTCCGGATTTCCGAACTCGCGCAGAAAATGCGCGACGCGGGCATCGAGGCAAATAGCGAGGAAATGGTCGCGTGGTATCGCGCGCGCGGCAATGCCGAGGGTGCGTCGAAGTGGCAGCAGTTTCGCTACCGCCACATGTTCGCGTGAAGAGAGAAGCCGCCGGCTATTCCTGATTCCAAACCGTCTGCATCAGCCACGCCCGCCCGGTGACGCCGGACGACTTGTCCGACATCAGGAATGCCACGAGTTCGGCGACCTCGTCGGGCGTGTTGAAGCGCTTCAGTTCGAGGGGGCTGGCGATCTCCGCCTTGAATTCTGCGACCACGCGGCCGTGCTCGCCGGCCATGCGCTCGACATCCGTGATGGTCATCTCGGTGTCCACCCAGCCCGGGCAGATCGCGTTCGCCGTGATACCTTCGCCGCCAAGCTCTTTCGCCCAGCATTTGGTCAGCCCGATCAGGCCGAATTTCGAGGCGCAATAGGCGCCGTAGCCGGCGCGGCCCTCGAACGACAGTTGCGAGCCGATGGTGACGATCCGGCCAGGGCGCGCCAGATGCGGCAACAGCCCGCGCGTCAGGCGGTAGGGCGCTTCGAGATTGACGCCAAGCACATGCTGCCAGGGATCGTTGTCATTGTCGGTGATGACCGCGGTCTCGCACACGCCGGCATTGTGCACGATGCCCCATAACTGCGACTGCCAGCCGCCAACAAAGGCCGCGACCGCGGCCGGATCGGCCAGATCGAACGCCAGCACTTCCACGCCGCTGTCGCGCACGAACGGCTCGTCACGAAGTTTGGCTGCTGATTTCTCGGTGGCGGTCAGCAGCACCAGGCCAAAGCCGTCCCGGGCCAGCACCCGCGCGATGGAAAGCCCGATGCCGCGGCCGGCGCCGGTAATGAGAATGCGGCGATTCACGGTCACTCCAGCCTTTGTCGTGGATGCTGTTTCAGGCAAAGCAAATCAAGGTCTTATCTACGCGGCTTGATTCGGGTTGGCAACGCAAGCGGCCTCGCTCATTATGCCCGCGGGTCGACATCCTTTCTATCCGCTCCGCTCCGCGCGGGTGTGATCTGCTTAAACTGAGATCCAGAGAAACATGTCCAGTTGCTGCGCCGTTATCGTGACCTACCATCCTGACGAAGCTGTGCTAAAGCGGCTAGTGCATATCGTAAGATCATCCGTCGAGCAGGTCCTGATCGTCGACAACGGCGGCGATCTGCCGCCCGACCTGGACACCGAAATTATCGCCAACCGCAATAATGCAGGCCTGAGCAGCGCCTTGAATCAGGGCATCGCATGGGCTGACAGGCACGGCTTTTCCGAAGTCCTGCTGTTCGATCAGGACAGCAACCCCGCTCCGGATATGGTGTCCGAATTGCGAAAGGCGCTGGCATTGTTGCAGGCGTCGGGCGAGAAGACCGCCGGCCTTGGCCCGGTCTACACGGACGCCCGCAACGGCGTTGTGTTTCCATTTGTCAGTTGGCATCTGCCGAGCAACATCGAGCTTCTGGGCGATCCCGGACAAATCGTGGCGGCGGACTTTCTCATCACCTCCGGGACGCTGATTCCGATGAGCGCGTTACGCGACATCGGCCCGATGGACGATGGCTTGTTCATTGACAATATCGATACTGACTGGTGTGCGCGGGCGGTCAGGAAAGGCTACAGGGTGCACGGCGTGATCAACGCCACGATGCTCCATTCCATCGGCAACTCCGTCTTCACCCTCCGCCTTCCGTTCGGCTATTGCAAACGGCTGAACGTTCATAGTTCCGTACGCCTGTATTATATCATGCGCAACCGGCTGTTGATGTATAGGCGCAAGCACATTTCGTGGGCCTGGATCGTGCATGATGTCTACAGTGCATTAGTTCATCTCACGTTTCTTGTATTTCTCATTCCGGGTCGAGCGGCGAATCTGAGAGCTGCACTGCACGGTTTGGCCGACGGCATCATGGGCAGATCCGGACCAATCCGGCAACGGATTCGATCCGAGCACAGGACCGGGCGATGACATCTTTGGCCACGACCACCCTTCGCCTGTTCGCGCCGCTCGACGTCCAGAGCGGCCTCGGCACTGGGGCGCGCGCGATCTGCCGAGCGCTGCAGCAGGCGCCGGTCGATCTCGTTCTGTCGAACTACAATCTCGGCCACGAGGCGCATCCGCGCGTCGCCTTCAGCGCGCCAGAGCCGATGCTGCCGATCGACCAGCCGCAGCCGGTGGACATCGCCATCGCGTTCCACAACGCGGATTGCTTCGATCGTTTTGCGCGCAACACCGGCACCGCCTATCTCGGCGCGTCGCGCAAGCGCGTTGCGCACTGGGTGTGGGAGCTATCGGAGTTGCATCCCGCCTGGCGAGGCTACGGGGCGCTATTTGACGAGATCTGGGCGCCGACCGCTTTCGTCCGCGACGCCGTCGCGCGCAGCTACCATTGTCCCGTGCACGTGGTGCCGTATCCGGTGAGCGTGAACGCGCCCACGCCGACGCGGTTTCGTGAACGCTTCGGCATCGCGCCGGACGAGTTCGTGATGTGCACCATGTTCGATGCCTCCAGTTTCGTCGAACGCAAGAATCCGCTGCCGTTGTTCAAGGCGTTGCAGACGCTGCGCCGGCGCGGCGTGCCGGCGCGGCTGATCGTAAAGGTCACGCATCCGCATCTGCTGGCCGACTACCTCACGTTGAAGGGATTTGATGCCGGCGATATCGAGGGCCTTAGCCTGTTCAGCGAGAGCCTCGATCATGGCAGCGTGCTCGGCCTGATCGACGAGTCCGATTGTCTTGTCAGCACCCATCGCTCCGAGGGGTTCGGCCTCACGGTGGCGGAGGCGCTGATGCTCGGCAAGCCGGTGGTGGCGACCGACTATGCCGGCACACGCGATTTCCTCACAGAGCAGACCGGCTTTCCGGTGCCGCACGGCATGGTCGCCATCGAAAGCGATCTCGGCCCCTATCGCGCGGGTTGCCTGTGGGCGGATATAGACCAGGGCGCGCTGGTCGAGCGTCTGCTGGAAGTCGCCGGCGATCCCGTCGCCGCCCGCGCCCGCGGCGCGCGTGGCCGGCAATTCGTGATCGACAATTTTTCCCCGGCGGCCGTCGCCGCATCGCTGGTCAGTCGCGGGCTGCTATAGAGCTCGTATCTTGTCCCGGACGCAGCGCAGTGCGCCTTCGCAGGAGGCGGAGTGCGCTGCAGAGCCGGGACTGTTCCGAGCGATAGCGTTTGCTACGGCCCCGGCTCTGCGGAGCAGCACTTCGTGCCGCACCGCGTCCGGGACAAGTATCAAAGCTTCGCCGCGACCTAAGCTTGGTCGGCGCCGAGCAGATGCGGCGTCCAGAATTCGCGTGCGTCCTCGAAGCGATACCAGGCGTGGCAGCCGAACGGCATGTGGCCGCCATTGGCCTTGAGCAGGAAGTTGGGATCGTATTCGAACGAAAACCGGTTGGCGACTTCCACCGGCGCCACCTTGAACGACGGATCGATCAGCGACGCGAACACGCCCCAGTAGACGTCCTCGTTGAGCATGCCGTGGTCCTTGTAGTTCGACGGCGTCAGGTGCTTGCGGAAGCGCCACAGCCGGCTGGCGGCGTCGAGATTGCCTTCCAGCAGGCGTTGCGCGGCATGCTGCAGTGTCGACTTCCGCGTTTTGAGATGATGGATGAAGGCCGAGGTGCGGCGCAGGCTGAGCCCGCCATTGCCGGCGCCCACCGGCGCGAACGGCCACGGGTTGCCGGTATATTGCCTGATCAGGTCGGGATACCACGACGCACCGATATAGTCGTAACCAGTCTCGCACCATTGCGTCAGCTCATCGCGGAACACCAGCGCGTCGAGGTGATAGATCAGGATGTAGCTGTGCCCGCTGAAGCGCTCATAGAATTCCGGCTGCAACTGAAACTGATTGTAGCGCAGCAACGTCCCGAAACTTTCGTCGGGAAAAATCTCGTCGTCGAGCCCCGCCACCGACCAGTCGAGCCGCTGCGGCTTGGCGAGCACCAGCCGGTAGTTGCCGAGGTGGCGTTTTAGGTGGCGCAGCGAGATCTCGGACAGCGCGTCGGTCTTCGCCTCGTGAACAGGAACCACCACGACGGGATTGACGGAGCCGATCATTGTAGATTCCAGGTCGTTGGGACGTCACGCAACAGCAGGCCGATGCAATACGCTTGCTAGTAGGTGCGACGGTTGCCGTTTTCGCGGTTGGCTTCGATGGCGCGGAACAGGATGTCGCGCGTGATCCAGTAGCCGTGGTGCTCGGCGCTGCCCTGGCCGGGCACGCCGACCGTGCGCAGCAGGCCGGTATAGGCGCGTTCGCTGAGGAAGTGCTTGTCGTAGCGCACCTTGGCCCAGATGTCGCCGAGCGACTGCTCGTACGGCACCGTGGTCGGCAGGCCGACCGCCGACAGGATGCGGTAATGGGTATCGACGGTCTCTTCGTCGGTCACGCCCATCAGCCGGCCGATCTCGGCCGAGACGCACATGCCGATCGCGATCGCCTCGCCATGAAAAATGTCGCCGCCGGACAGGAATTCGACGGCATGGCCGATCGCGTGGCCGTACTGCTTGACGGTCTCCTCGCGGTCGGAATGCAGGTTGTCCGGCATCATGTCGATCTTCATCTTGACCGAACGGTTGACGGTTTCCGCGAGGAATTCCGGCTCGCCGAGGCGATTGTGATGCGACATCACGAAATCGAGGAATTCGCTGTCCTGGCAAAGCCCGTGCTTGATGGCTTCCGCGAGGCCGCAGCGGATCAGCCGCGGATTGAGGGTGCGCAGCACCACCGGATCGATCACCACATGCGACGCCGGATAGAAACTGCCGATCAGGTTCTTGCCGTGGCTAAAATTCAGCGCCTGCTTGAAGTCCAGCGAGGCGTCGACCTGCGCCAGCAGGCTGGTTGGCAGATGCACCAGGCCGATGCCGCGGTACAGCGTGGAGGCGAGGAAGCCGGCAAGGTTGCTGACCAGGCCGCCGCCGAGGCTGAACACCACCGAATGCTTGTCGATGCCGTAGTCGAGCGCATCCTGCACCAGCCGGGCATAGACCTCGAAGCTCTTCGACGACTCTTCGGCGGGCACCACGATCGAGTGCACCAGATGTCCGGCGCGCTCGATGCTGGCCAGCACCGGGCGAAGATAAAGCTTTTCGACGTTCTTATCAGTGATCAGGAGGTGCTTGGAATCCTTGCGGATGTTGTCGAGGATGCCGAGGCTGTCGAGATTCCACAGGCCGTTCGGCGCGACCGTTACCTGCGTCTTCATGTTGTTGTCCGCACGGAAGCTCGAAGCGAGCGAAACGGCGGCTGTAGGGTGTTCCATTTTCATCGAACTCGGACGCAACTGATGTGAAAGAGCAGGGTCGTGGGCACGCGGTTCGGCATGGGGCGCTCCTATCGTCGCAAGGCGGGCGCGCCTGCGAGGACGCGGCCCAGCGGTTCAAGGCTTTCGGGCAACAGGTTGCGGCGGTGGATGCGCCCGGTGCGCGGGCGCGCCGACTTGCCGGCGAGCGCGTCCATCACCGCGCCGGAAATGGCGGTTTCGGAATGCGGGTCGATGGCGGTCACTTCGTCGCCGAAATGTTCTGTCGTCCAGGAACCCTCGGAGATCACCAGCGGCCGCCCGGCAATATAGGCTTCCATCGCCGACATGCC
>Ga0247729_10000690_pt1 | contig 13339 bp, 8 predicted proteins | sample UWRJL133311R2_FD_180958 | JGI IMG/M metagenome (GOLD analysis project Ga0247729, IMG submission 180958) | Plant litter microbial communities from Arlington Agricultural Research Station in Wisconsin, United States - UWRJ-L133-311R-2 | ecosystem: Environmental > Terrestrial > Plant litter >... | reverse complement strand
GAGCGAGTGGCAGAACTTGAAATGCTCCTCTCAACGCAGATCTCGGCCGCAGAAGATGGTTCCGACCTGGCCTCAGACGACTTGTCCCTCGATCCGCTTCGCCTCAGCTCCGTTGCCGCGGCTTCGCTAATGGTGGCAATAGACCATCTGCGGGCAGTTCGACTGGTGCTGGACTCTGGGATTCCTGTTACAGCGGGATTCACGTTATTACGAAGCGCAGTCGAAGCCGCAGCGACGGTCGTTTGGCTGCTGGCGCCACCAGACCCTCTTCAGCGTGCTACGCGAGTTCTTCGCAACCAGTTGACCGACACCAAAGATTCGAACGCGACAGTCGCCGTACTTTCGGGACGCAAAGGGGCCGGCAGTGGAACGGAGGAAATGCTGCGCCGAAAGGCCTCGCTGCTTGGTGTGAACGTTCCCCTCACCCGAGTCACATCGTCAGAGATGTTCCTCGACATTCAACGTGTGCTTGTCGATCGCGAGGGAGCAGGTGCGACGGACACGCCGGTTGTGGCAACGTGGCGGTTACTGAGCGCCGCCGCCCACGGCCGCGGTCACTTCTTCGATTTTCTACTATCTTCCGAACCAAATACTGAGGCGGTTGAATCCGGAGTGAAGTCAACCAAGGTCTGGGCAGAGCCTGGGCAGTTTGCAATGATTCTGGGTCTGACAATCACCATGACCGAAATTGCCCAAGAAATCTATGCCGAGCGCGCCGACGCTTCGATGTCGTGACCCATCCATAGGCCAGCGCGAGCTACGGCGCGACGCCTACCCACAGACCATCACGCGCTCGAGTCATCGCTACATACAGCGCGCGACGGTCAAGGTCGCGCCGCTCGCGCGCGGCATCGCCGGTTACAACTGTCGATGGATCGAGCAGCTGCGGCGATGTTCGCGCGACGAGTACCTGCTTGAACTCAAGTCCTTTGGCGCGGTGGACAGTGCCGACCTTCACCGCGTCAGTCGGACGGCCGTTGTATTTGTCGAGATTGATCGACGGGATGCCTGCGGCGGTGAGTGCCTTGACGACGTCCGTCACCTGCCAATTCGTCATCGCGAGAACCCCAATGTCTCCCAGCCCAACATGCTCTTTCGAGACGGAGCGGATGTGGCTGACGAGAGAATCATCGTGTGCGGTTTTGGATGAGAACCTCGCGATCGTCGGCTGGCCGCCTCGGCGAATGACTGCGGTCGTTGCGTCTGGAGTGCCAGCGCCTCCTTCGATGTCAATGAACTCGTCGCCGGTGACGAGTGATGCTGCGAAGTCCACGATTTCTGCGGTGTTGCGGTAGTTCGTGGACATGACGACGCCGCGTCCGGAGATCGAGATGTTCGCTTCACTGAGCGTGAAACCGCCGGGGTAGATCGTCTGCTGACCATCGCCGATCAGGTTGAGGCCATCTGCCTTGTCGCCGACGAGCGTGTGGAGCATTCGCACCATCATGCAAGTGAGATCCTGGGCTTCGTCGACGACCACGGAGCTGTAGTCAGTGATCGGGTTCGCGCGCAGAGACGCCTCGGCAAGACGAATGATGTCGGGGAAGTCGCAAATTCCCTCGGCGCTCATGGCTCGTGAGTAGGCAATGAAGAAGTCCCAGACCACCTTGCGCTGGTCGACGGACAAGCGACGGCGACGGCCGGATCGGGACAGCGTTGCGTACTCCTCGAATCGGCGAAGGCCGCGGCCCTTGATGACAGCGTGGATCTCGTCGTCCCAATAGCGATCGTCCGAATCGATCTCGAGCAAGCCCGAGGTGCGAAGGTGCTGCGAGAAAAGTGCGCTGGCGCGCGCGACGTCCAGCTTGTGGGAGACACCTCGATTCTTGAGCACGTTTAGTGCGAATCCGTAAATTCCAGTGAACTGGACCCTGCCGACGACATCCGGAGCGAGGCGCTCGAGGAGCGATTCGAGAACGAGTGGAAGGGTTCTTACGAAAGTAGTTACGAGAACCGGACCCTGGCCTGATCGGGCGAGATGGGCGGCCCGGTGAAGACCGACAACAGTCTTGCCTGTGCCGGCAGCTCCGCGTATGCGGGACGGCCCAGAAAACGAACGGTTGACTAGCTTCGCCTGCGTCTTGTGGAGAAACGCCATCCACTCCTCGATCGGCTGGGTGAGCACTCCTTCGAGGAGAGCTGACTCAATTTCGCTCGCAGTCAGCATCGGGGCTTCATCCACTTCTGCAAGTGTGATCGACTCTGCGCGTGCTGGCAGCGGCGGCTCGGCAATCGTGAAGTCGAGCGTGGGGGACTCGGGGATGCCGTAGACCGGAAACAGGGACTCGAGTGTGTCAGTAATCTGTTCGACCTGTGTCGGTGTAAGTCGACTTCCCTTGCGCGAGATGCTCGTAATGACTTCTGACTCGGAGAGCAGGGTGACCCCGAAAAGGTCGATCGCCTTCATCGAGCGTTGGTTGGTGAAAACCGCAAAGGCATGCACCTCGCCTGGTGCGAGTCCAAGGTCGGCGAGAGTCGTGCGCGTGGAGTCCGCGAGATCGGCAATACGCGCGAAGTCATCGGTCACGTCGTCCTGGTCCCGGAAAACCTGGCCATTCTCGATGTGCACATCTCGCCATTGCTTGGCGTCGACGATAAAGACGCCGCCGGGGCCGACCATGATGAAGTCAACCTGGGCTTTGCGGCTGCCAGGCCAGCGGCGGTCGGCGAGCAACAAATATCCGCGAGAATCGAGAACCGAGAGAGTGCTCGCCAATCGGACTTCGCTGCTCGCGGCTGCACTGTACCGTCGATGCATCTCGCGGGCGTCGTCTGCTAGGCGCTGATATTCGAGCGACTGCAGTCGCTGGTTTTCCGCTTCGAAGGTCGCAGATTCTCCGGCAGCCATGCCCGTCTTCCGTTTCGAGTCCCAGCTGAGACTTACTCTAAGTATGCCGAGGTGGCGACTGCTCGTATGCATCCCATTTGGGGGCAATCTGAAGATTCTGGCGAGTCGCTCGTCCTCGAACAGGGAAGTCAATGATGCTTCACTTATCGCTTATGCGACGGACTGTGGAACTGAACGCTTTATGCCGAACTCGCTAGCTGACCGCCTAGTCATCGGGGTGGCACCTAGCGCGCTTTTCGATCTGGAGGCAGCGGACCATATTTTCGCTGGGTCCCGGTGAGTCTTGACGCGAAGACCGCTGAGCCAAGTCGTGAGCCCGTCTGAGCTGCCAAGACTGGAGCCAGAGGTGCGGGCTTATGATGGCCGACAAAGGAATCTGAACTAAGGACCCATGAAGACACCGACCGTCTACGACGTAGCCGAGCGCGCACAGGTGTCGATCGCATCAGTCTCTCGCGTGCTTCGAGCGCCCGACTCCGTGCGTAAAGAGACACGCGAGCGTGTCATGGAAGCTGTTCGGTTCCTGGGGTACGTTCCCAGCGGCAACGCTCGAGGGTTGGCCGCCCGCCGCACCAATGTCATCGGGCTGTTCTTCCCCGGGCATGACGATGTTGACGGGCCGGCCGTGGCTTATCCGGCGGCTAGCAATGAAGTACCCGTTGTCGTGGACGACGGTAGCGCCGAAGTCGAGGTCGAGAACCTCTACTTTGACGAGGTTTTGCGCGGAGCTGAGATCGAGGCTTGGCGGCGCGGGTTTGCTTTGATGGTCGCCGCGGGGCGCGGTGCTTCGAGGGAAGCGCTGGTCAATGACATCGCTGGACGGGTTGACGGGTTAGCGGTGTTGGCGCGGACCGTCAGTGATGAGTTGCTTGCCCATGTCGCTCGCCGGATACCTGTTGTTGTGCTCGCTGGTAGCGAGCGGGTTGATGAGTTTGATCATGTGTCGGCGAGCAACCGGGCGGGGATGCGGGCTTTGGCGGGGCATGTGTTTGCGAAGCACGAACCAGTTGCCACCTTCTATGTAAGCGGGCCAGCGGATTCGCCCGACAGCGCTGAGCGGCTGCAGGGGTTTGAGGATGCGGTGTCGGGGGCCGGGGTTGAGGGCGTCGAGATTGTTGAAGGTGACTTCTCTCGAGTGCGCGGGAGGGCTGCTGCGGAGGAGATCGTTGCTTGTGGGGGTTTCGACAAGCTCAACCAGCGGCGGGGGCGTGAGGGCAGTGGCGGTGTTGAGGCGCGAGCGGGTTTCGATACGCGCGGCCTCGCAAGCTCGGTCGAGCTACTCAACCAGCGGGATGGGGGGAGCGAAGGTGAGGCGGGTCTCGACAAGCTCGACCAGCGGGGGAAAGGCGAGGATGGCGAGCGAGGCCGGAAGATCGCGATCGTCTGCGCTAACGACCAGATGGCGCTTGGCGTATTAGACGTCCTCGACGAGCTGGGCGTGAGAGTTCCGGAAGACGTCGTCGTCACGGGATTTGATGGGATTGCCGCTGGGCGCCACTCGCGGCCACGGCTGACCACTGTTCATCAGCCGATGGTCGAGCTCGGTCGAGCCGCCATCCACGCGATCACGGCCAGGCTAGATGACCCCGAGTTGGGCCCGCAATCGCTGACGCTTCCCGTATCCGTTGTGCTTCGGGAGAGCTGCCCGTAAAGCTGAACGCGGGCTGGGTTGCTTGCGGCGAGCAAATGTAAGCGCATACAGTTAAGTCACCAGATCGATGATGACTGAGAAACGGTAGTAATGATGCAACCCCACGGAATGCGAAAGCGCGCCTTCAGAGCAACGCTCGGTGCCCTCGTCGCGACCGCCACGCTGGCGGCCTGCAGCATCCAGATCCAGGCGGCACCCGATCCGTCGATTCCTGACGACACCATGCTCGTCGCCGCCGACAACGGATCGCCGCTGTTTGAGCGCAACTTCAATCCGTACATGGCCAACAAGCGCATCGCCGCCTGGTACATGTACGAGCCGCTCGTCATCCTCGACAATGTCACCGGCGAAGAGACCCCGTGGCTGGCCACGAAATACGAGCTCCCCGACCCGTCGACCGTGGTGTTCACCATCCGCGACGGCGTCACCTGGAGCGACGGCGAGCCGTTCACCACCGACGATGTCGCCTTCAGCTTCGAGCTGCTCAAGAAGGTTCCGGCCTTCGACATCCAGGGCGTCTGGGGCTACATCGACACGATCGAAACGGATGCCACGACAGTCACCCTGCACCTGAACGCGGCAGACGTGCCGGCGGCCCAGTTGATTGCAGCCACCACGCTGATCGTTCCCGAACACATCTGGAAAGACGTGAAAGACCCGGAGTCGTTCCGCAACCCCGACCCCGTCGGAACCGGCCCGTACATGCTCGGAAACTTCGCTCCCCAGCAGTACACGGTCGACAAGAACCCGAACTACTGGCAGGCCGACAAGGTCGCCGCCGAGCACATCATCCTTCCCGCGACGAACACCCAGCTCGACGTCGCGACCAAGGGCTACGACTGGGCGTACTCGTTCATCAGCGATGTCGAGGGCACCTGGGTCGCCGCCGGCAACAAGAACACCTACTGGTTCCCGCCGGGGGGAACGATCGCGCTCTTCCCGAACCTGACCAAGGCGCCGTTCAACGACCTGGACGTGCGCAAGGGACTCTCCGCCGCGCTCGACCGTGCCGCGGTCGGCGACTCTGCAGCAGAGGGGTACATGGACCCCGCGGGGCAGACCAACATCCTGCTTCCGTTCCAGGCTGACTCGCTGAACCCCGACATCCCGAACGAAGGGCTGCTCGAGAAAGACGACGCCAAGGCTCTCGAGTACTTCGAGAAGGCCGGCTACACGCAGAATGACGGCAAGCTCGTCGACAAGGACGGCACGCAGCTGAGCTTCACGATCACCACCGCCAACGGCTACAACGACTGGCTCAAGGGTGTGCAGGAAGTGCAGAAGCAGTGGGGCGCGATCGGCATCGACGTGAAGGTCGATACCCCGCAGCCCGCCGCCTACCAGTTGGCGCTGCGCAACGGCGAGTACGACCTCGCCATGGGCGGCACCGGAGGGACCGGCTCGATCTTCCGCGACTTCAACGCGCTGCTCTCGAGTGACTACCTCAAGCCCGTGGGTGAAGAAGCCGGCAACAACTTCGAGCGCTTCGAGAGCGCCGAGGCCGATCGCATCCTCGATGAGTACAAGCTCGCCGTCGACCCAGAAGAACAGAAGGAGCTCGGCTTCAAGCTGCAGGACATCGTCTACGACGAACTGCCGGTGCTCAGCCTCTACTACGGCGGAAGCTGGGGCCTGGTCAGCGACGCCAAGTTCACCGGCTGGCCGAGTGAGGCCGACCCGTATGCCAGCCCGAAGACGTATGAATCCACTCCTCTGCTCGTGCTTACTCATCTGAAGAAGGCCAGCTTGGAGGGAGATCAGTGATGACTAGTCTCACTACAGCGCCCCGCGGCGCAGAAGGCAAGGTGGCGGATACTCCGGTTCCGTCCGGCGGCGCAGGTCGCGCCATCCGCTACATCGCCCGCAAACTCGGCCTGTTCGTGCTCACTCTCTGGGCCGCGGTCACGCTGAACTTCATCCTTCCGCGCCTCATGCCTGGTTCCCCAGCGGATGCCGCACTCGCCAAACTCGCCCAGAACGGTCCGGTCAGCGAGGCGACCAAGGCGGCAATCGAAGCCCAACTCGGGGTTCCCACCGGCAACTTCTTCGAGCAGTACGTCTCGTACCTGCACCAGGTGATCACGCTGGACTTCGGCGTCTCGTACACCTTCTATCCGCAGAGCGTTTCGGAGCTCGTCTCGACCGCGCTGCCCTACACGCTCGTGCTGGTCGGGGTCGTGACTATCGTCGCGTTCGTGCTCGGAACCCTGCTCGGCGTACTCGCCGCGTGGAAGCGCGGCACCTGGCTCGACACCCTGCCCACCCTCGGCGGATCGTTCGCGAGTGCCTTCCCGTATTTCTGGACGGCCCTGCTGCTGCTCTTCTTCGCTGGCTATGTCGGGCGACTGTTCCCGACATCCGGAGCCTACGGTCCGACCAACACCCCGGCCTTCACACTCGAGTTCCTGGGCGACGCCCTGTACCACTCGTTCCTGCCGGCGCTCACGATTCTCATCACCTCACTCGGTGGCTGGATCCTCGGTATGCGCAACACCATGATCTCCACCCTCGGCGACGACTACGTCACCTTCGCCGAGGCGAACGGACTTGCCCCGCGCACGGTCGCGCTGAAGTACGCGGCTCGCAACGCGATCCTGCCGAACCTGACCTCGTTCGGTCTCGCACTCGGCGGCGTGGTCGGTGGCTCGATCCTGGTCGAGCGCGTCTTCGGCTATCCGGGTGTCGGCTATCTGCTCTTCAACGCCGTCACCAACCAGGACTACCCGCTCATGCAGGCCCTGTTCCTGATGATCACGGTCAGCGTGCTCGTCGCCAACTTCCTCGTCGACATCTTGTACGGCGTGCTCGACCCGCGAACTCGTAGATAGGGGAACCCGACGATGAGTACCCACACCGCTACAAACATGAAAGCGCCCCAGGCACCCATCGGTGCCGCGCCGACCCCGTTCAAGGTCGTCGCCCGCGTCGCCGCGACCATCTGGTCGAACGGCAAGGCCCGAATCGGCATCATCATCCTCGGGGCGTTCATCCTGATCGCGATCTTCGCCCCGCTCATCGCGCCCTACGGTGCAGCCGAGAACGGATTCCCGAGATCGACGGATGCCTCACCCGAACACTGGCTCGGAACCACTGCCGCAGGGGAGGACGTTCTCAGCCAACTGCTCTGGGGCAGCCAGATCAGCATCTTCGTCGGCCTTGTCGCCGGACTGCTCTCCACCGTGATCGCGGTGCTCGTCGGCCTCAGCTGGGGTTACGTGCGTGGGTTCGGCGCTGACGTCATCAACTTCATCGTCAACCTGTTCCTGGTGATCCCGGGGCTGCCACTCATGATCGTGATCGCTGCCTACCTCTCCGGAGGGGGCATCGGAATGATCATCGTGGTCGTCGTCATCACCGGCTGGGCCTGGGGAGCACGAGTGCTGCGCAGCCAGACGCAGTCGCTGCGATCGCGTGACTTCGTTACGGCCGCGGTGTTCAGCGGTGAGCGTCCGTTCCGCATCGTGTTCCGCGAGATCCTGCCGAACATGACGTCGCTCATCGTCGGCAACTTCTTCGGAGCCGCGACCGCCGCGATCCTGGCCGAAGCCGGCCTCGAGTACCTCGGCCTCGGCGACACCACGATCGTCAGCTGGGGAACCATGCTCTTCTGGGCGCAGAACTCCAACGCCCTGCTGACCGGCCAATGGGCGCTGCTCTTCGCGCCCGGCCTCTGCATCGCCCTGCTCGCCACGAGCCTCACCCTGATCAACTTCGGCGTCGACGGCATCAGCAACCCGCGACTTCGCGAAGGAGCGAAGAAATGACCACACTTCTCGAAGTCCTCGACCTCTCTGTCGACTACGGCTACGGGGCGGATGCCACCCACGCCGTTCGCAACGTCAGTTTCAGTCTCGAGCACGGCGAATTCGTCGGCCTGGTCGGCGAGTCCGGGTCGGGAAAGTCGACCCTCGGCTTCGCGCTGACCGGGCTCTCGAAGCCGCCGGCCCACATCGTGGGCGGTCGCATCCAGTTCGGCAGCAGCGACATCGCTTCGCTCGGCGATGCAGACCTGCGCGAACAGCGCCACGGGGGCATCGCTATGGTGCTGCAGAGTGGGATGAACGCGCTCAACCCGGTGCGCAGCATCCGGAACCACTTTTTCGACATCTTCAAGGCCCACGGCCACGTATCCCGTGAGCGCTGGAGCTCCCGCGCCGAAGAGCTCGTTAGCAAGGTCGAGCTGCCGACGCAGGTGCTCGACCGGTTCCCTGGGGAGCTGTCGGGCGGAATGCGCCAGCGCGTCTCGATCGCCCTCGCCCTGTCGCTCGAGCCGAAGCTCATGGTCTTCGACGAGCCGACGACGGCGCTCGATGTTCTCGTGCAGCACGCGGTGATGAACACCATCATCGAGCTGCAGCAGAAAGAGCAGTTCACGGCCATCCTGATCAGCCACGACCTGGGCATCGTGCTCGAGTCGGCGCAGCGGGTCATGGTGATGCACGAGGGCGAGATCGTCGAAGACGGGTCGGCCCACGACATCCTGAACTCTCCGAAAGACGATTACACGCGGATGCTGCTGTCGCACTATGCAGACCCGCGGGCGGACGTCGTCGAGTTGCCTGGTTTTGAAGACCGCTCGGTGCGCACGGCTGCCGGTAAACCGCGAGCTGCGGGCGCGACGCACCCGCCGACGGTGTCGTCGCGTTCGCGCCGCACCGACCAGAAGGCGATGGTCGTCACCAATGTCTCGAAGGTCTACCCGCCGCCGCGTCGCGGTGAGAGCCCGGTGACGGCTGTCGACGATGTGTCGTTCACCCTGGAGCCGGGCGAAGCGCTCGCGCTGGTCGGGGCATCCGGAAGCGGGAAATCGACGATTGCCAAGCTGATTACGGCTGTCGAGAAGCCGACGAGTGGAAGCATCCGCTTCGGCGATATGGACGTCGCTGGCCTGCGCCGATCGCGGTTCCGCCAGCTGCATAGCGATGTTCAGATGGTCTTCCAAGACCCGTATGCCGCGCTCAACCCGCTGCACACCGTCGAATACACGCTGACACGACCGGTGGTGAACTTCACCGGGCTGCACGGGCAGGATGCCCGTCGCCGGGTGCTCGACCTGCTCGACACCGTGGGGCTGTCGCCGGTCGAGGAGTTCGCCGCCAAGCTTCCGCACCAGTTGTCGGGCGGGCAGCGGCAGCGCGTAGTGATCGCCCGGGCGCTGGCCAGTAATCCGCAGATGATCATCGCCGACGAGCCGGTGTCGATGCTCGACGTCTCGCTGCGAGCCGGGGTGCTGGCGCTTCTCGAGGACCTGCGCGAACAGTGGGGCGTCTCGCTGCTGTACATCACGCACGACCTGCTGTCGGCGCGCGTGGTGACCGACAACATCATGGTGCTCAACCAGGGCCGGGTTGTCGAGAGCGGCAACACGGCGGATGTCTTGCGCAACCCGCAGGACGAGTACACGGTGCGCCTGCTCGACGCGATCCCCAACCCCGGCCGGGATGTCGCGTGAGCGACTCGCGGCCCGTGAAGCCGCCGCTGGTCGAGCTTGTCGAGACCCATCAGGGTTTCGACGAGCTCGACCAGCGGGACGGTCTCGACGAGCTCAACCAGCGGGACGGTTTCGACAACCTCACGCAGCGGAGCTTCGAGCGCTTCAGTGTGCCGTCGAACGCGGGGCCGCTGACCGCCTACTGGATTCGCGCCGTGGGGGAGAAGAAGGGCACCGCCGTCTTCATCCCCGGGTTCACCGGGTCGAAAGAAGACTTCCGTCTGTTGCTGCCGGCAGTCGCTGCCCTCGGCTGGGATGCCGTCGCCTACAGCCAGCGCGGGCAGTACGATTCCGCGGCCCCGGCAGGTGTCGACAACTACACGCTCGACGAACTCGCGGCAGATGCAGCCAACCTCGCCCTCGGCATCTTCGAACACTGCGAAGGTGAGCTGGTTCACCTGGTGGGCCACAGCCTCGGCGGACTCGTCGCGCGGCAGGCAGTGCTGCTGCGACCCGACCTGTTCGCATCCGTCACCCTGCTCTGCTCAGGGCCTGGTGGCACCCCCGGGCTGCGCTCCGAAGAAGCCGCGTTCGTCGCCGAGCACGGACTCGTCGCCTTCTTCGACCGCGAACTCGCCTCGCGAGACCCCAAGCCCGACGACGAATTCGTGCGCGAGCGGTTCGCCGCGGCATCCGCCGACGCCTACCTCGGCGGGGTCGAGATCTTGCAGAACACCACCGATTCGACGACGGCGCTCGCCGCATCCGGAATCCCAGTGATGGTCGCCCACGGAGCAACGGATGACGCCTGGCCGATCGGCGACCAGCGCGTTATGGCCGAGCGGCTCGGCGCCGAGTACGTCGTCATCCCCGACGCCGGACACCTCCCCAACATCGACAACCCCGATTTCACCGCCCGAACACTGTCCGATTTCTGGACATCGAACTCCTAAGGAGACCCCATGCTCACCTTCCCCAAGGGCTTTCTCTGGGGCGCGGCAACCGCCGCGCACCAGATCGAGGGCAACAACGTCAACAGCAACTGGTGGGTTCACGAGAACGAGCCGGGCACGACGATCGTCGAGCCGAGTGGTGACGCCGCCGACAGCTACCACCGCTACCGCGAAGACATCAAGCTGCTCGCCGACCTCGGCCTGAACTCCTACCGCTTCAGCATCGAGTGGTCGCGCATCGAGCCGGAACGCGGGCTCTACTCGCGCGCCTCGGTCGACCACTACCGCCGCATGGTCGATACCTGCCACGAGTTCGGCATCGAACCGATCGTGACGCTGATGCACTTCACCGTTCCGCGCTGGTTCGAGCGCGACGGATTCTGGCGCGCACCGGATGCTGCAGACCTCTTCGCCCGCTACACCGAGCTCGCGCTCCCGGTAGTCGAGTCGGGCGTGAACTACGTCTGCACGATCAACGAGCCCAACATCGCCGCGATGCTGGCCGGGGGAGAAGACGCCTCGAATCTCGTAGCCTACGGGCTTCCAAAGCCCGACCTCGCCGTTGCGGATGCACTTCTCGCGTCGCACCAGCGGTCACGGGAAGTGCTGTCCCAGGTGCCGGGCCTCAAAACCGGGTGGACTGTTGCGACCCAGGCGTTCGAAGCGGCGACACTCGCGGATGGCTCGGTCGAGCCAGGTGCGGCAGACAAGCTGAAAGAGATCGCCGACCCCGCCGAGAACTGGTACCTGTCTTCGATCGCCGGTGACGACTTCGTCGGGGTGCAGGCCTACACGCGCAACATCGTCGGACCGGAGGGCATCCGTCCGCCGCGGCCCGAGGTCGAGAAGACGCTGACCGAGTGGGAGTACTTCCCGCCGGCAGCGGGCATCGGCGTGCGAGCCGCGTGGGAGCTGAGCAACCACGTGCCCGTCATGGTTACCGAGAACGGCATTGCGACCCAGGACGACCCGCGTCGCATCGACTACACGCGGGGTGCGCTCGAGGGCCTGCACGCCTGCATCGAAGACGGCATCGAGTTGCTCGGATACCAGCACTGGTCGGCGCTCGACAACTACGAGTGGGCATCGGGGTACGCGCCGACGTTCGGCCTCATCGGCTGGGACCGCGAGACGTTTGCGCGCACCCCCAAGCCGAGCGCGACCTGGTACGGCGAGGTGGCGAAGGCGAACGGCGTCTCGCTGGTCGAGTAGCGAGGCCGAGCTTGCGAGGCCGAGCGTATCGAGACCTGTGCAGCGCCCGGGGCGGTTTCGGGTCGTGAACGGGTTTCGATACGCGCGGCTCGCTGGCGCTCGCCGGGCTACTCAACCAGCGGGGGAAAGTCCGACCGCCCCGTCGCTGGTCGAGTAGCACGACCGAGCTTGCGAGGCCGAGCGTATCGAGACCCGTGCAGCGCCCGGGGCGGTTTCGGGTCGTGAACGGGTTTCGATACGCGCGGCTCGCTGGCGCTCGCCGAGCTACTCAACCAGCGGCGGAACAATGACCGATCGCCGGGCTGCTCAGCTAGCGGAGAAGCTCCGCAACCGCGCCCGGCCGTTGTTCTTTGTGCTGTACTCCACGTCGAGCGACCGGGAGATCACGAATGCGCTGAAGTTCTTGAAGCCCAGCTTGCGCTCGTCGAACGTACGATCTGCCGTCAGCATCACGTTCTTGAGTGTCGCGCACGGCATCCATTCGGCGTGCTGGCCCGGCCTCGCGGGTGGGAGCGAACTCAACATCAGCAGCGTCGCTGCCTGCTGCAGCTCTGGGGTTCCCGACGAGTGGGCGGGTTCCTTCGCGACAAAGGTCGCAGCCGGAGCCGCCTGCGCCTCGGTGACCTTGCGGGCAGCACGTGACTGCGGCTGTCGCGCGTCGTCCGGTGCGGATGTCATGGCTCCACCTTTCGTCACCCCATTCTGCGCTGCATCAATGACGCGCGGCGCGGCCGTCGAGTGCTTACCGGCAGTGCTTGCCTTCTTCGCCACCCCAGCAAGCTCCTCATAGGGAATGAACCGGTCACACGCATCCCGCAGCGACTCACTCACCGAGCCCGCGACTCCGATTCCGGTCACGGTCTTGCCCAGCTCGCGGCAGCGGCGGATGAGCGGAATGTAGTCGGAGTCACCAGCCACGATCACGATGTGGGTCAGTTCCGCGCTGCCCAGCACGTCTTCGATCACGTCGATGGTGAGACGGATGTCGGCGCCGTTCTTGGTGCCCGCTCCGCTAGGCGAGAGGTGCACGGGTGTCACGGACATCTTGTTGAGCTGCTTCGTATAACTGTCGTTCACCGGCACCGCCCAGTCGGCATAGGCGCGCGCGATTGCAATCGTGCCCAGCGACGCGGCGTGGTCGAGGATCGCCGCCAGATTCACGCTAGCGCTCGACGCCTTGGCGACCTTCTCGGGGGAAGACCGTGCCCAGCTCATATTCATGTGCCGGATCTTGTCCTCGCGAA
>Ga0247729_10000686_pt1 | contig 13402 bp, 12 predicted proteins | sample UWRJL133311R2_FD_180958 | JGI IMG/M metagenome (GOLD analysis project Ga0247729, IMG submission 180958) | Plant litter microbial communities from Arlington Agricultural Research Station in Wisconsin, United States - UWRJ-L133-311R-2 | ecosystem: Environmental > Terrestrial > Plant litter >... | reverse complement strand
GGGCATCGGCGTCGGCGATCCCGGCAATCGCCGACTTCGTCACGGTCGCTTGCGGCTTCTGCAGCAGTGCCGCATGCAATCCGCGCTCGGCGTCGCACGCCTCCGGCGGCGGCACCAGCTCGGGTCTTGCCAGATAGGCTTTTAGGAATTCGTCGGTGACCAGCAGCCGGCCCTCGGCATTGCGATCGAGCAGATGGTGGCCGCTGGAGAGCCAGAAGTCGCGGCGCACGCTCATGTCGGCTCTCCGCGCTGCAGCGTCGCGAGGTCGAGATGTTCTTCCGGCACGTCGTCCTCGCCGGTGACCTCGACGAACTGGAACGGGCGATGGCTGTCGGCGCCGTCGCGCGCGCGAAGGGTGCGAAACGCCTCGCGGATGCCGCTGTCGTCGCGGCTGCGTGACACGGCGATCAGCAGGCCATCCGGGTGGTCACACAGCGACTCGACGAAGGCGACCTCCTCCTCCGCCGCCGGCATGGCAGTGGCCAGGTCCGGCGCGCCGCAGTGGGCCACCAGTTGCGCGGCCAGCGCTTCAATCAGGTCGCGGCGATCCTGCTCGGTCGCCTCGACCACCTGCGCCAGCGACGATCGGCCGAACGAGGCCACGCCGAGAAAGCCGGCGCGAAAGGCGGTGCGGGCCCTGCCCTGCAGCTTGGCAAGGTCCCGGTGCGCAAACATGAAAGCGCCCGAAACCGCCCACTCTCCGGGTTCCGCCGCCTGCTCGAACACGAACGTATCGGACGTGTCGAGCTGGATGGTGCGCAGAAGCTTCACATGAGACCCTGTCATTACGCGGGCGACCTGAGATGCCGCGCCCCACCTTGTAAACGTCACTGGGCGCAGATCGCCAGCTCTGCCGATGGATACCCTCGCATGCGGGGATCGCGCTCCCTACATGCCGTTCGATCAGTATATAGTGCGCTGACCTTTCCGACCAATCGGGGTCGGCCTTTGCAACCTGGCTTGCGGAAGAACTCGGCCTGATGACGCGCCCCCCCGAACAAGTCCTGATCTGCTCCTGCGAAGGGACACTGCCGCTCGATGTCGGCGCGGTCGGCCGCGGTTGCAAAAGCAGCGAGATTCTCACCGCCCGGCACCTGTGCGGGCCCGAAATGGACCGGTTTCGAGCCATTGCCGCAGATGACACGCCGCTCACGGTCGGATGCACGCAGGAAGCGGTCTTGCTGGCGAGCGTCGGCTCCGAAGCGGGCCGCACCCAGGCTATTAAATTCGCCAATATCCGCGAGACCGCGGGCTGGTCCAGCGATGCAGCGGCGGCCGGCCCCAAGATGGCGGCGCTGCTGGCGGCCGCGGCGGAGCCGCTGCCGGATGTCCCGACCGTCAAGCTCGAAAGCGCCGGGGTCATTCTGATCTACGGCCGCGACCAGGCCGCGGTCGAAGCCGGCAAGTTGCTCAAGGATCATCTCGACGTCACCGTGCTGCTCGCGCCCGGCGCACAGGTCGTGCCGAGCCCGACCACCGGCTTCCCGATCGCGCAGGGCAAGATCCGCGCGGCCAAAGGTTATCTCGGCACCTTCGAGATTTGCGTGGACCATTTTTCGCAATCGCTGCCGTCGTCGCGCGATGTGCTGATGTTCGGCCCAGGACGCAACGGCGCGCGGTCGAATTGCAACGTGGTGCTCGACCTGTCTGGAGGTCCCGCATTGTTTTCCGCCGCCGATCTGCGCGACGGCTATCTGCGCGCCGATCCTGGAAATCCCTCCGCGGTTCTCGAAGCGGTGCTGAAGGCGCGCGACCTGGTCGGCACCTTCGAGAAACCGCGCTACGTCGCCTTCGATGCCTCGCTATGCGCGCATTCGCGTTCGCAGATCACCGGCTGCACGCGCTGCCTCGACCTGTGTCCGGCCGGCGCCATCACGCCGAACGGCGATCATGTGGCGATCGATCCCAATATCTGCGCCGGCTGCGGCCAGTGCGCAGCGGCCTGCCCCACCGGCGCGGCCTCCTATGCGATCCCGCCGGAAGACACCGCGGTGCGCCGGCTGCGCACCTTGCTGCTTACTTATCGCGAGGCCGGCGGCCACAACGCGATCCTGCTGTTTCATGACGAGCCGCACGGCGCGCCGCTGATCGATGCGCTGGCGCGGTTCGGCGACGGCTTGCCCGCCCATGTGATCCCGGTCGCCGTCAACGAGGTCACCCAGGTCGGTCTGGAAAGCATCGCCGCGGCGATGGCCTATGGCGCGTCGGCGGTGCGCTTCCTGCTGCGCGAACGGCCGCGCCACGACGTCGCCGGCCTGACCCGGACCATGGCGCTGGCGGACCCGATCATGACCGGGCTCGGCTTCGGCGAAGGTCGCGTCGCCGCCATCGAGACCGATGACCCCGATGCCCTGCTCGCCGCGTTGCGGGCGATTCCCGCCATGGCGATCGCACCGCGCCCGGCGAGTTTTCGTACCGTGGGCGCCAAGCGCGACGTGCTGCGTTTTGCCATGACCGAACTGCACCGCGCGGCGCCCGTGCCGGCCGATGTTATCGCGCTGCCCGCCGGCGCGCCGTTCGGCGCCGTCGAGGTCGATGTCGGCGGCTGCACGCTGTGCCTGTCCTGCGTCTCCGCTTGCCCGACCGGCGCACTGCGCGACGATCCGGAACGGCCGATGCTGAAATTCGTCGAGGACGCGTGCGTGCAATGCGGGCTGTGCCAGTCGACCTGCCCCGAGAACGTGATCACGCTGAAGCCGCAGATCGATTTTCGCGCCAGCAATGCGCCGGCGAAAGTCCTCAAGCAGGAGGAGCCGTTCTGCTGCATCGCTTGCAACAAGCCGTTCGGCGTCAAGAGCACCATCGACCGCGTCATCGCCAAGCTGGAAGGCAAGCACTGGATGTACAGCGGCTCGTCACGGCGGATCGACGTGATCAAGATGTGCGAAGACTGCCGGGTCGGCTTCGTCGCGGCGGAGGGCTTCGATCCCTACGCCAAGAACCCGGCGATCCGCACCACCGACGACCATCTTCGCGAGCGCGATGCTCTCGCGAAGGCCGCCAAGGATGTGAACTGACTATTTTCGGTTTGAATAGCCGTTCGTGTCCGTGCGTTGGCCTCGTCCCGAGGAGCGATCGTCTTCGACCGCGTCTCGAAGGATGACCCTAGGCTCCCATGGTTCGAGACGCGCGCCAAGTGGCGCGCTCCTCACCATGAGGACGGAGATAAGCGCAACCCGAAAGGTCCGAGGCTATTCCGCCGGCGTCGCCGCGCCGCGGATTGGATGCGGCTCCTTCGCAAGCTTCTCCGCCAGCCACTGGTCGTGATGCTCTTTCGCCCAGTTCAGATCGACCTCGCCGGATCCCATCGCCTCGAATGCGCCCTCCATGCCCAGCGTGCCGATGTAGATGTGGGCCAGGATCAGCGCGACGAACAGCACGGCGGCCACGGCGTGCACGACCTGCGCGATCTGCATGCCGAAGATGTTGGTGCCCGAGAACGGAAACAGCAGCAGGTAACCCGACGCCGACACCGCGACGCCGAGGCCGAGCGACAGCCAGAACACAGCCTTCTCGCCAAGATTGAAGCGGCCCGCCGGCGCGTGCTTCGACTTGATGAAACCGCCGCCCTTTTTGACCCATTCGAGATCGACCCTGGCCGGGAAATTGTCCTTCACGAAGATCACGGCGATCAGGAAAAGGCCGACCACGAAGGCGAAGCTGACGAAATTGTGGATGTACTTGGCGATCTGCGACATGTCGGAAAACGCCTGCGGCCCGATCACCGGCAGCAACAGATACTTGCCAAAGGTGATGTTGAGTCCGGTGAGGCCGAGCACCACGAACGACACTGCAGTAAGCCAGTGCGAGAAACGCTCGATCGCCTTGAAGCGCACGACGGTCAGCCCCGAACGGCCGCCCTCGATCCTGAGCCGCCCCATCACCAGATAGGCCAGCGCCAGCAGCACCAGCGTGCCGATGATGACAATGGCCGCACCCCAATGCAGCAGGACTTCGTGGAAGTAATCCCAGGTCCGGCCCATCGGCTGGATCAGCACGGCAGCCTTGGCGTCGGGAATGTCGATGCGCCCCTCGGCGCGCGGCAGCAGCTTGAGCAATTCCCGTTCGCTGACGTGGCTGGCGTCCGGGTTGGGCGCGCCATCCGGATTGAATTTTTGCGCGAAAGCCGATCCCGGCATGGTGACGAGCATCACCGCCAGCGCGAACAGCACGCCGCGCAGCAACGTCGCGAGCGACATGGTCATCTTCATCACCCTGAATTCGCCGCCATGGATCATCGGATCGCTCTCAAACGTCGATGCCTTCGTGATAGGCCGTCATCCAGCCCCACGCGCCCGACCCGTAGCCGCGCTTCAGCACGCGTTCCTTGTAGATCTGCGCGATAATGTCGCCGTCGCCGGCCAGCAGCGACTTAGTCGAGCACATCTCCGCGCACAGCGGCAGCTTGCCCTCGCCAAAACGGTTCGAGCCGTATTTCTCGTATTCCTCGGCGCTGCCCGACACTTCGGTGCCGCCGCCGCCGGCGCAATAGGTGCACTTGTCCATCTTGCCGCGTGAGCCGAAATTGCCGACCTTGGGATATTGCGGCGCGCCGAACGGACAGGCGTAGAAGCAATATCCGCAACCGATGCACACGTCCTTGGAGTGCAGCACGATGCCGTCCTCGGTGGGATAGATGCATTCGACCGGGCACACCGAGGCGCACGGCGCGTCGGTGCAGTGCATGCAGGCCATCGAGACCGATCGTTCGCCGGGCTTGCCGTCATTGATGGTGACGACGCGGCGGCGGTTGATACCCCACGGCACCTCGTTCTCGTTCTTGCAGGCGGTGGCGCAGGCGTTGCAGTCGATGCAGCGGTCCGCGTCGCAAAGAAATTTCATGCGCGCCATGGCGGTTCCTACGCTGACCTGATCTGACAGAGGGTGGCTTTCGGCTCCTGCATGCCGGTCGCAGGATCGAAGCCGTAGGTGGTGAGGGTGTTGACGCTCTCGCCGAGCACGAACGGGTCGGTGCCCTTCGGGTAGCGGTCGCGCAGGTCGGCGCCTTCGTACCAGCCGGCGAAGTGATACGGCATCCACGCCACGCCCTTGCCGACGCGCTCGGTAACGATCGCCTTCATCCGCGTCTTCGACTTGTTTTCCGCGCCCATCACCCAGCACCAGCCGCCGTCGACCACGCCGCGCGCCGCGGCATCCGACGGGTTGATCTCGACGAACATCTCCTGCTTGAGCTCGGCGAGCCACTTGTTGGAGCGCGTTTCCTCGCCGCCGCCTTCGTATTCGACCAGCCGGCCGGAGCTCAGGATCAGTGGAAATTGCTTGAACACGCCGTTGTCGACCGCGGTCTTCTGCACGGTAAAGCCGATATTAGGCATCCGGAACTGGCGCGCATTCGGCAGCGTCGGATAGTCCGCCACCAGATCGGGCCGCGGCGTGTAGATCGGCTCGCGATGCACCGGAACGGGATCCGGCAGATTCCACGCGATCATGCGCGCCTTGCCGTTGCCGTAAGGCGAGCAGCCGTGTTCGATGGCGACGCGCTGGATGCCGCCCGACAGATCGAGCGCCCACGACACCACGTCCGGATTGGCGGTGTTGATGCCCTGGATGACCGCCAGTTCGGCCGGCGTCAGGTCCTTGTCCCAGCCGAGCTTCTTCAACACGCCGAGGGTAAATTCCGGATAGCCATCCTTGATTTCGGAGCCGACCGAGTAGGAGCCTTCGGCGAGCAGGTTGTCGTGCTCTTCCTTCTCGACCTCGACGCCGTTCTCCATCACTTTGCGCTTGATGACGCGTTCGACGCCGAAACGGGCGCGGAACGTGCCGCCGCCTTCCTTCACCGAAAGGTTGGTGTTGTAGAGGATCGGCGTGCCCGGATGCTTGAATTCCGGCGTGCCCCAGCACGGCCACGGCAGGCCGTAATATTCGCCGCCGACCTCGGGATCGTCCTTCGGTGCCATCATGGTCACCAGATCGAACTTGTGCTGGTTCTTCATGTGCGCCTTGAGGCGCTCGGGAGATTGTCCGCAATAGCCAGTCGACCAGCCGCCGCGGTTGATCTCGCGTAAAATGTCTTCGGCCAGAACGGCGCCGTTCTCGACCTTGATGTTCTTGAACATCTTATCGGCGAAGCCGAGCTTCTTGGCGAACATGTACATGGTGTCGTAGTCGTTCTTGGACTCGAACACCGGATTGACGATCTGCTCGCCCCACTGGATCGACCGGTTCGACGCGGTGCGCGAGCCATCCATCTCAAAGCTGGTGCAGGCCGGCAGCAAATAGGTGCCGTTCTTGCGCTCGGACAGCACCGACCACGCGGTCGGATAGGGATCGCACACCACCAGCATCTCCAGCTTCTCGATGCCGCGCACGGCTTCGGGAAGACGGGTGATGGTGTTGACGCCGTGGCCCATGACGAACATCGCCTGCAGCGTGTCGGGCTGGCTGACCTGGTCCTTCGGCAGCAGCGTAGCGTCGAACCAGCGCGTGCTCGGAATGCCCGGGGCTTCCATCAGCGTCTTGTTGGCGAAACGCGACTTGATCCAGTCGTAATCGATTTCCCAGACCCGTCCCCAGTGCCGCCAGGCATCTTCCGAAAGGCCGTAATACAGCGGCAGCGTCGTGACATCGAGGCCGAGGTCGGTCGCGCCCTGCACATTGGTGTGGCCGCGGAAGATATTGGCGCCCGCGCCGGCATAGCCCATGTTGCCGGTGGCGAGCAGCAGGATGCAGCTGGCACGGACGTTGGCGGTGCCGGTGGTGAACTGGGTCTGCCCCATCGCCCAGATCAGCGTCGCCGGCTTCTCCTTCGAGAACAATTCGGCGATGTGCCGGACCTGCCCTTCCGGCAGACCGGTGACGCGTTCACACTCTGCGGGATGCCACTTTGCAACCTGAGCGCGGATTTCGTCGAGGCCGTAAACGCGCTGGTTGAGGAATTCCTTGTCCTCCCAGCCGTTCTGGAAGATGTGCCACAGGATGCTGTAGATGGTGGCGATGTGGGTGCCGGGCCTGACGCGGACATATTCAGTGGCATGGGCCGCGGTGCGCGTCATGCGCGGATCGACCACGATCATGTTGGCGCGGTTGAGCTCCTTGCCCTCGAGGATGTGCTGCAACGAGACTGGGTGCGCCTCTGCGGGATTGCCGCCCATCACCAGGATCGTCTTGGCGTTGCGGATGTCGTTGTAGCTGTTGGTCATGGCGCCGTAGCCCCAGGTGTTGGCGACACCCGTGACCGTGGTGGAGTGGCAGATCCGCGCCTGGTGGTCGGAATTGTTGGTGCCCCAGAGCGCCGCCAACTTGCGGTTGAGGTAGGCGGCCTCGTTGGTGAACTTCGCCGATCCCAGCCAGTAGACCGAGTCCGGCCCTGATTTCTCCCGGATCTGCAGCAGCTTGTCGCCGATCTCATCGACGGCCTGCTCCCAGGTCAGGCGGACCCATTTGCCGTCCACCAGCTTCACCGGATAGCGCAGCCGGCGCTGGCTGAGCACGTCGTCGCGCACCGCGGCGCCCTTGCAGCAATGCGAGCCGCGGTTGATCGGGCTGTCGTAATCAGGCTCCTGGCCGACCCAGACGTCGTTGGCGACCTCGGCGATCACCGAGCAGCCGACGGAGCAATGCGTGCAGATGTTCTTGCGCGTCGTCACCTTCGCGCCCACCGGGGGCGGCGCGCCCGCGTCCGCCTTGCGCACCGCGCCAAGCGGCAGGTTGCCGAGCACGGCAAGCCCGCCCGCGGCAAGGCCCGAACGTTTCAGGAAGGTCCGGCGGTCGGTGCCGGAGGCAACGGGCGCCGGATCCGGCGCAAAGGCGCCGCGGGGCTGGTGACGATTCGAGATCTTGATCAGCATCGGCCGCTCACCTCTTACCGGGATAGGCGTTGACGCGATAAAACTCTTTGACCTCGGCGGAGCCCGCCTGGTAGCGCGCCTTGCGCTTGTCCATGCCAAGGCCGGATTTTGCCGCAGCGGGCTGGACCGCCACCGCGCCGGTGGCGGTCACGGCAACGCCGGCAATGGCCCCGCGCAGCAGGTCGCGCCGCAGCAACGGTTTTGAAAGAGGCGCCTTCATGGGGTTCATCCAATTTAGAGCCGTTCTTATTGAACTCTATTCGTCTTTCCGGCCGATGGAAATGGCATCTTGGTATAAGATGGCGCGCAAGCCGTGCACGGTGGGCACAACGCCGTGAACGCTTGTCAGCCGACGCCGGTCAAGCGCCGCATCGATCCCCCTTTTCCATCGTCATTCGACGGGCCCTGGGCTAACCTGCGGACGCCTTCTCTCGAAGCCGCCGGCCGATCTCCTCAACCCTGCGAGGCGAACGATAAATGCCGAGCCTGGCGCTGGCGTGGACCAACTGACACTGCCCCAGGGCGATGGAGCGAGCATTGAAGGTTATCGGCTTGGCGGGGTGGAGCGGTGCCGGCAAAACGACGCTGCTTACGCGCCTGATTCCCTACCTCATCGCGGAAGATTTGCGGGTTTCCGTCATCAAGCATGCCCATCACGAATTCGACGTGGATGTGCCAGGCAAGGACTCCTGGCTGCACCGTCAAGCAGGCGCCGGGGAAGTTCTTGTTTCTTCCGGCCGACGCTGGGCGCTGATGCACGAACTCGGCGATACCGCCGAGCCGAAGCTGCCGGAGCTTCTGGCGAAACTATCGCGGACCGACCTTGTCATCGTCGAAGGTTTCAAGTCTGAACGGTTTCGAAAGATCGAGGTATATCGCGCCAGCAATGGCAAGCCCACGCTATTCCCTGACGATCCCGATATTGTCGGCGTTGCCACCGATACGAAGGTCGAAACGTCCCTGCCCGTTGCTCACCTCAGCGACGTCGCTGCCATCGCGGCGATGATCAAGGCGTTGGCCGTCGAAATCAGGCCCTGACCTTTATCCTCGGCATGCGGTTCGTTTTGCAAGCCAGGCACGGTTGCCGTTCGAGCCGAGCGCGACCTCGCATCGGCCGGCGTCGAGTTACTCGAGATGGTGGCCGCGTTCGACCTCAAAGCCCATCAGGCTCGCCGTTCTTCGGCGTCGAGCGGGGGATGAAGGGAGCGTATGAATTGTCGGTGCTGCTCGGCATGACCGGGACGTTGGCAGGCGCGGCAGATGGGGCACGCGCATCATCGGGACGCTGCAGAACAAGGGTCTCGGTCTGGTCGTCCCTTCGGATCGTTGCCTCGCGATTCTGCACAGAACTCAGAATCCAGCCGCGACGGTTTTCCCCCACCCGCAGTCGAATGACCTCCCGGGTGGTCTGGTCCAGCAGGATGGCAATGGCGTCCGCGTCGCCGACCACGGCTCCCATCAACTGCATCGAGGCTGGTTCCGGCATCGCCGCCTTCGGGGTCGGCATCGTCACCTGCTCCACGACCGGCGCGATCACGGCGCGCGGCGGCGGACGCCGGGACGCCGAGAAGATCGGTCGCTCCCGGGTGGCGGTCAGCGCGGAGAGCGGCACCGACCACAGCGGGTTGCCGCGCGGCTGCGCAACGGTCGCCGACGGCCGGGCCGGCTGCAATGGCGTCACAGGGCTCATCTCCAGCGGCTCCGGACCGGGATCGCGATCCAGCACACCGTCCGCCGCCATGGGTACCGCGGCCATCGCGACCGGAACGCAGATCACGACAACGAATCCGGCCAGCAGCAGATGAGATACGTTGAATCGCTTGCCCATGTTTGCCCTGTTACACATCTGTTGCACGGGTCGACCGTCAGCCTAGCCGAGGCCGCGACGAAGTCGAGGCCTATCGGCCGGTTTACTTGCTGCCCTGCCACTGGCCGGTAATGCCGAGCACGACCCTGATCCGCCCGGTGCCACCTTCATTGATCGCGGTGGTCTGCGGGATCTGAACGTCGAGCTGATCCACGAACAGGAACGGCATGCCGACCTCGAGATCGTAGAGAAGCTTTTGCAGCGCCGGCTGCTCCATCTCGCAGCTGACCACAAGATCAACGAAACCGGCCTTGGCTTGGCTGCCGAGCAAATCGACCTGCGACGACTGGATGGTGCCGCCGACAGCGGCGATGGCAGTCCCGACCCGCTGCAGCAGCGCCGCGCCGGCCACCGTAACCGTCGAACCTTCGAGGAATGGCGTGCCCGGACGTTCGATTGCGGACGGCGATCGACCGTCACGCGTCTGGCGCCCGCGCAGTTGTTCCAGAAGATCGGACGTTTGCGCCAAAGCGCGACGGTGATCGGCGATGTTCGAAATGGCGAGGCCGGTCATCACGAGTAGGCTCCCCACCGCTACAAGGTAAAGAACGACGGCGACGAGCGGAGACTGCGTGAGCGCACGCGACACCGCATTGCCGGGACCAATGCTGCCTGGGCCATCGCTGCCTGAACCAATGCTACCTGAGCTCATGGCGCGACCGTTCCCTTCGGTTCGACGCGCATTTCGACATGGAAGCGTTCGCCGGGATCCGAAGGCGAACGGGTCGTCGGCGCATAGAATGTGGCGCGGCTGAAATGTTTTGACTGCTCGATCAGCGGGATCAGCGACGGAGCGTCGCGCGTGATGCCGGATATCTGCAGCTTGCTGCCGGTCATATGCAGTTCTGTGACATAGGTGTGGTCGGGCAACACCCGGCTCAGCGCCTCCAGCGCGATCACGCTCGACGGCGTTTCATGCTTGCGGCGCTCCAGCCCTGCTACCGCGGCACGATCGCCGCCATCTGCGCCGAGACGGATGGCGGCACGCCGCGCCGATATCTGCCGCGCCAGCTCGGCTTCGTCCGCATCGAGACTGTCGGTGATGTAGGCCGCGGCAGCGGCCGAGATCAGCGCCATAGCTGCGCAGGCGCCGAGCATCAGCCGCAGCGCGCGGCCGACTCGCATAACGTCGAGATGGCCGCGGGCCGCCTGCTCGAACACCTTGATGTGGCCCCGGTCGGGCTCGCCCGCAGCGCTGATCACGATCGAGGCCGGATGAAAGCCGGATACGGCCTGCACATAGGCCACCGCCATTTTTCGCGTCGTCGCGGCAATCGTGGTGGTAATGCGCCCGGTGCCGCTCGCGGCGGGCCGACTGCATCCGAACACCGCCTCCGATGCGCTCCATGGCGTCAGGCGGTCGATCTGGGCACGGACGATGCCTTCGAGAAAATCGGCGGCGCGGGCCGGCAGTTCCAGAGGACGAAACAGAAAGCGCTCCGATTTCAAAACGATCTCTATGCGGCAGCCCTTTAGAAGCGGTGTCAGATGGGGCGCCGACTGCGCGCCTTCTACCAGGGTGACGCGCGCGGGGCCGTCGTGTTTGCCACGTGCCTCGATAACAAATTGGCCGTCGTCATCTTCGACCAGCCGAACCAGGCGCGGCGACACGACCCGGTCAAGCGCCCCAATAACGGCAGCCGCTACACTCCCTGTCCATGCCCGGAGCGTGGCTCCGATCACCGAGAACATGTTCATCGCGAAGCGGCCCTTTGCGGAAGGGTGGAGCCATCGGCGGCGTTGCGCCACGACAAGACACGATAGGGCTCGTCGCCGGTTTCGAGAAGCAGGATGACGATTTCGGCCGCCGCGCGCCTCCCGTTTAGTAGCTCGACCTCGACGTCGACGCGGTAGGCCTGCGAGCCGGCGACCGTCGCGCCCTCGCCTGCCATCCCGATCAAAGCGACCGGCTCGAGGGCTGGGTCGTTGCGTTGCGACAACAATGATTGCAGGCGCTCCGGCGTCATGTTCGGCAGCCCTGCCAATACTTGCGGTGCAGCATCGCGCACATTGACCTGGGCCAGGTTGCTGAACACCGTGACAAAAGGCAGGACGCGCTCGACGATATCGGGAGGTATCCCGCGGACCAGCCACAATTCGCCGACCGATGGATACGGCGCGTGCCGCGGCAGATAGGAAGCACCGGAAACGCGATACAACGAATTCTCGGAATCGTCTTCACCGGACCCGGCGGGCATCCGCCAGCCGACAATGCGGTCGGCATAGCTGGCGGCGTTGGACGGCGTTGCCCCTAGTCCGACCATCAGCCCGGCGAGCAGGCCTTTCGACGCCGTGTTCAAATCGATCCGCGCCGCCTCGGAGCGAAACGTCACAAACAACCGGCCGCTACCAAGCCGGGCGTTGAACGTACCGCTGGTCGGCCGCATCGCTTCAGTGCGAGCGGTCAGTTGGAACGCTGCGAGTTCTACGCCTGCTTCGATCAGCGCTTCGGTCTGCACCCGGTCCGCGTTTCCGGCCACCACCACCGCCGTATTGGTGACGAAGGTCAGATAGATCAGCACGAGCGCCGACAGCGCTGCAAGTATCCACAGCACCGCGATGACAATGAAACCGCGCTCGCCCGTGTGCGCTGTCGGACCCTTTTGCCTTCGCTGCCCTGCTCTCATTACCGCACCGCCTGCCGGCTGACGTCAGGCGTTTTCCGGGTCAGACATTCGGCAACGGCTTTCGTTTGCGCGCATTCGGCCGGCGCGTTGATATGAACGGTCGCCGCGCTCGACACCGCAAGCACCTGGCCGTTCGCGCTGTCGCGGACCGATACGCGAATCCTGCTTGGCAATTGCATCTGGTCGCGCCAGTTCGGCATCCAGACCTGATCCGGACCGGCATAGGCAAACGTCACGCGAAACGGCGCACGCAACAGCACGACCTGATCGGCGAAGCGGATTTGCACGTCCGACGGCATCGGCGTGAACGGCGCGCGTTCCCGCACCAGAGCGAGGCCCTGGTCGTCGGCCTTTTCGATCAGCCGGATGATTTCGAGGCCCGGCCGCGTGTTGGGCCCTACCGCTGTGCGGACAAAGGTCACCGACAATTCGGAGCCGTCGAACAACGGCTGCTTCACAGCGCCATTGATCGAAATCATTTCGGCGACCGACAGGTCTGCCAGCGCGCGCTCCAGTCCGATCGCCAGCCGCTCGGCGCGCTGGACGCGCGCCATGCCGCGGTTCCAGTTCGGCAGCCACTGCGCGGTGATGGTCGCCAAGGCGCCGAGGATAACCGCCATCAGCAGCGTCGCCAGCAACACTTCGATCAGCGTGAATCCGGCTTCACCATGAGCCCGTCGCCGCGCGGGATTGGCCTGTCGGCCGCTCATTCGGTCGCGGCTTTGGGCACGAGGCGCACCGTGCTGACCACGATGGCCGAACCGCCCGGCGCCTGCATCTGCATGTTGACCGTCAGCGGCACAAAACGACTTTGCGGAACGTCGACACTCGCCGTGCTCCAGGGCGTCACGTCGAGACGCCAGCGATGACCCGCAAGTTCACCGGCCTGGCGGCCAGGCTTCAGCGCGTTGCGCGCCGGAAGAGCGGCCAGCATCGTCCCGGCGGCCCCGGTCAAGGCCAGCCGTTGATCGATAGATCGCGTACCCTTTACGGTGGTGCCGATCACCGCGCCGATCGACGACATGACGGCCGCGATGATGGCCAGGGCCACCAGCGCCTCGATCAGCGTAAAGCCTCGTTCGCCGTCAAAGCTTTTG
>Ga0247729_10000685_pt1 | contig 13412 bp, 16 predicted proteins | sample UWRJL133311R2_FD_180958 | JGI IMG/M metagenome (GOLD analysis project Ga0247729, IMG submission 180958) | Plant litter microbial communities from Arlington Agricultural Research Station in Wisconsin, United States - UWRJ-L133-311R-2 | ecosystem: Environmental > Terrestrial > Plant litter >... | reverse complement strand
GAACATCCTATGATATTGAAAAAAATACATACTGAACGTTCTTGTGAGTTTTCAGGCCGGAGAATTGGGAGAATCTCTTGAAGCACTGGTCGCATTCGAAAGGTCTGGACGCTTGTTAGTGAGCAGCTGAGAGGGGGGTCACTGAAAGAAATTACTTGTAGTCGGTATGAATATGATGGTGGCGAGTGAGGTCACCCTTTCGAGCAAAAGGTCTGAAGCAAACGTCGCATACGAGCTGAGTTAATGGTTAGCGATATTGCCGGTAGGCGAAATGAGTGAGACGTACAGGAAGAACGGCCTTGCCCATGATAGATATAGAGTCGGTTTAAATAGGAGGACAGACGCTGTCCGGCAACGCTGGGCAATAAAATAGGTCAGGGAGTGAGGGCAAGTAGGGTGCAAGACGAAGGAAACTCTGTTCATGGCTCCCATTTAATACTTTCCCGAAACCTGGAATCCAATCGTCCATCCGGCTCCGAACAAAGCATGTTTGCTGCTCAAAGATGTTTCGTCGATCGACTTATTGTCTCGGAATTTCCGACATAGGGCAGAATGGATATCGCGTTGCAAAGAATGTATATTCTCGGAAGCGCAGATAAAACATAGGAGAACCGTATGAGCGTAATTTATTACGCGTCTGGAAAGATAAAGACGATTAGATTATCAGAGACAATAAAGGTCTCACCTGAGTTCCTTACAAAGGAATATTGGTCGGAGGCGCCTTTGTCGATCTTGTTTGACAGCACGTGTCGGCAGGTCCAGATTTGGAAACGACCGATCGTCAACAACAAAAATATGGACAGGGACAAGAACGCAATTTCGATTTTGAGGGACTTTGTTGATTGTTAAGGTACGACGATGCGCCCATAATCTAAAACATCGGACATCGAAATGGACTCAGTTACCTAAACCAGCACCGTCTATCCTCTTGGAAATCCTCTCATCCATCCAAGGTGCAATTGCCCAGAGATCGTTCCAAGAGAGTGATGCATAATGTCGACCGTGCACACTACCATCGCTATCTTGTGTTGGACTTAGAAGTTGTGCGATAATCCTGGGGTGAAAATAAATGAAAGGCAATTAGATAATGAATCGAAGCGAAGCTCGACGAGACTAACATCAGGCCGCCTACCCAATGCAAACCTTCTTCGATAATTTCGTCTTGACCTAACCACCTGATATCTCCTCCTCCCGGAGTAAAGAAAGGATAGTCTTCGTGCGTAGGGGCAGGCTGCGGGTGGGTCAACCGTCTGTAAGTTGTTGACGGATTACTGTATTCGTGTATCACTGCGAATAAATAAGAAAATGGAAAGAGAGGGCAAAAAGTCACTGACAATGTGAAGGGACCTTCATCGCCGACATTGGATAGACGCCATGATCGCTAATGAGGCTGAAAGGCTGTTGCGTACTGTTGGAAAAGAGATGCCGCTCCCTGCCCTTCGTCACTCCTGGAGGGTTGAGGAATAAATGTGCGTTAGGATTGACAGGAAAATTGGTGCGGGGTTTTGCCAAAGTCCCAAGAGCGAGTACGCGAACGTCTGCCAGTTCCAAGACGAGCTATTCGAATCTGTTTCACTTTGCCAAGTATAGGTGGCTCGGTTGACGTACTCTAACTCGGGTTTCGAGGTGCGATAGATTACTTTGCAACCTGATAATGAGGTGTCAATGGCTACATGAAGTCAAACCAGGCGATTATATGCACTTCATTTCGTTGAAGACGGCGAGTGGATTGTAATTTCGAGAAGAACACTCGAGTTCATTCGCGGATCCGTTTCGGTTCAACACAATGTACCTAGAAAATTAGATAGCGACACAAAACATGCGGCAAATTGCTGACTTGGTCCATGTTTCGTCAGTTGTACAGTGTGTTGCGCCTCGGTGCCAAACCCTATGAAGTAACCTAGAACAAAGCTTGAGCTTGAGACTTCACAACTCAAGTGTTAGGTGGCGGGACCGACTTTAGAAAGGCCTCTTTCCAGGAACTGTCCTTTCGCCATTTCACCCAGCTCGGCAAAAAGCGTCGTTTGAAGCATTCTTCCCATTCCACTGCCTTCAGGTTGGGCAATGTTGCTTCAAAAAGAATGAAAGACGGTCGAGCTGCGGTAAGAATATCAATCCAGTTTTGTCGTGGGACGGTCATGCGGATACTCAGGTGCTTGAGCGCTTTCTCATATGTATGTGTCCGCAGACTGAGCATGATAGGCCGCCTCCATGGATTGAGAGATGCGTCTGAGGCCACCAAGTAGAATCTCTTGCATACATATGACGTCTGTACGAGAGATTCCAAGTCCAGTTCTCCGAGAATTTCAGCAATGAGGTCGACTGGGAGGTCTTCAAACACCATTATGGAGATCGCGTACCGCAAAGATGAAGACAATCGCGTGTTTGAGCCGGTACCGCGATGGAGGAGACAAGAGAGAGAGTCCGGGAGCCAGTGGGTAATATGAGACCGCAAACGTGGGACAATAACGTCAATCGCGCGACGCGGTTCCGACAAAGCATGCGTCTCTCTCCTACATTTCACATCTCCATTGCATCGACGATGTCCATGCCAGACGAAACCTAGCGCACGTTGTGAAGTTTCTTGCTCAACGCAATGTATCGGCTCCGGTTCCACGGCTGCGAAAGAGTTGATGAAGGGTCTCGATCTTCTCTACCAACGTCCATGGGCACATCCGAATGCATTTTGAACCTAGTGGGGAGATAAACTATGAAGAGACAATGAATGCGGCGAAAAAATCGAGATGCAGACAAACCTCAAAGGATTAATATAAGATAACAATGGCACCTTGAAGGAAACCCTTCAAAAGCATCGCGGAAGCTAGTACAATTTTACCCTTCTTGAGACATGTTTTGACTGAATACTAGCTATAAATGCAGCATATATGAGGCTAATATGGGTCGCATCCTTGACTTGTGTACTCCTAACTCTAGTCGACGTTTGAGTTCCTGAACACTTTTGCTGGTCCTCATTGTACGCCAGAAGGCGGTATCAAGCACTATCATGACCTTTGTTTAATTTCGTGAGTTACCTTGAAAATTGGACACATATTGATGCACCAGTAGTCCCTGCCATCTGGGTGACACCCCTTCTTTCCTCGGGGATTGAGGAAGGCAGTACATGGATTCGTCACAGTGATCATCTCTTCTGTGGGACCTCTGAAGTTTATTCCAAAACCCTTTGGCGCGAAGACGTGTAACGGCGGTGAGGAATGGCTTCTCTCGGGCAGGAATCTGCTTCTGATTGCCATATTCCTATTTGCGGCCTTTCCGACGTCCTCTAGATAGAGCGGCTATGTACAATTTAAGGTTGCTCCGGAGGATCGAAGCGTCTAATGCCCTTTGAACCGGCGCGATCCTGGCAACTCCTTCTCTTCTACGGCGAATATACCGTTTCATCCATTTTGACCGATTCAATAGGCCTTCTCGAACCATTTCTCTTAAAAGCCCCCCGGCGTGGTCTGAAAATCCTTTCCCGTTGTCTAGTCTCTAAGCTGGAGAGTACATTCTCCTGTGGATACTTACGTCTCCTGGGCCGCAACCTCACCCTGCTGCGATACCCATGTCATATCCTAGCTCGCCCAATCCTGGATATAACTCTGCTGACTCCTCACTCACGATTCCCAGAGCATCGAGTTTTGGGGTTCTGCGACGAGACAGCTGGGTAAGTGGTCTAATTATGACTTGTAGATGTCGTCTGAATGATTTTCCGACAGCAAACACTCTCCGACGGTCCCTATTCGCCCGCAGCTGGTTCGCGGCTCAGTGCCTCTCTGTCCGAAAAGGTTCCAGAAACACCTTCATGCTTTATATGACCCATTGAACATTTTATACGACAGTATTCATTCTCTTTCGATCCACGCTCATGGGGTTCGGACCTATCGCCAGACTTGGTGGAAGCAGATGACGATCTTCATAACCCTAATGTCCGCCTCGATGGACCGGAAGACAGAAAGAGAGTGCTACTAACAGGAAGAGGCTTCATCAATGTAGGATGTATCGTGGTGCTGTGCATGGCACTGGTGGTGTTATTGTGAGCAAACTACTTGATTATCGAAGTGCCCTGTTGACGGTCCATTAGTATTGCCTACCCAATAATTACGTACAACAAGGATTTTACAACTGGTATTTCGAAACTCACACTCTGCATTTCTCCACCGCTAATCAAGTGTAGGTTTCAATCTGGGTACGATAAACTCATCGGGACAGGTAATGGCTAGTTCTCCAGATGGTGGTTCGTGACGGTTGAATTCATTTTCAAGGTTCCCTCAATGGGTAATTTTGGTCTCGTCGACCTCGATACACCAAAAGATGCGTACATAAAGACTTCCATCAGAGACGGCTCCCAGATGCTCCTGGTCTTTTCCGACGAATTCAATGAAGAAGGAAGGAGCTTCTATCCAGGTGATGATCCTTATTGGGAAGCAGAGGATTTACATTACTGGGTAAGCATTCCCTCAAGGCAATTGGATAGTGCTAATTTCCGTTTTCCAGGCTACAAACAACCTGGAATGGTATGATCCAGAGGCGGTGACAACCGCTGGAGGTGCACTTGTAATAACCTTTTCTGAGAAACTCACACATGAGCTCAACTTTCAAGGCGGTACGTGCACCTAATGGCTTACTTGAACTCAATGCTGACCTAGGTTATTTGGTAGGATTGATATCATCGTGGTTTGGATCTGTCTACAGCTGTCGCATTATACGAAACTAACGACAAGATAGGAATAAATTTTGCTTTACAGGAGGCTACATCGAGACCGCAGTACAGCTACCAGGTACTAACAACGTTGTTGGTATGTGGCCCGCGGTGTGGACAATGGGCAACCTCGGTAGAGCAGGCTATGGAGCTAGTCTCGAAGGCACGGTACGTTTTCAACCACTAGTCGATCAAACACATGTCTCATGCACAACTCTCAGTGGCCTTACACTTACGACACCTGTGACGTCGGCACTGCACCCAATCAAACAATCAACGGTGTACCTTCTTCCGCCTTGACTGACGGTGACCATGCATATGGGGGCGCTCTCTCTTACCTCCCCGGCCAACGACTTTCCCGTTGCACTTGCGATGGAGAAGCCCACCCTGGTCCTAAGCATACAGACGGGACGTACGTAGGACGTTCTGCGCCTGAGATTGATGTTTTTGAAGCTCAAATGGGAGGCACACCGCTAAGGGGACAAGTGTCGCAGTCTGCGCAATGGGCTGTAAGTCAACAACTAACGTGGTCGGTTAATTCTTGGTTTAACTTTTTGGTAGCCCTTCAATCGTCTGTACAACTGGAACAACTCTACAGACAACGAGGTAATCTCAGATCCCTCGATATCCCAGCAGAATGGGTTTAAAGGCAATGTGGAACAAATGGCGACGTCTGTGGTAACCGAGACGAATCAGCGATGCTACCAACTTGTGGAAGATTGCTATTCTGTGTATGGATTTGAGGTATGTTTCTCAGCGAAATTTCATTCAATAAACTTACGCACTCTTAGTATAAACCAGGTGTGATGGACGTTTCGGAATGGACCCTAGCTGAACTAACACCCTTTTTATATTAAGGTTACGATGACGCAGTAAGTTACTCCTCTACGTCCATGTTAAGGATGAGAGGACTGACCGCTTCGATGTAGTATATCACTTGGGTCTCGGATGGCAAGCCTTCGTGGACAATAAATGCCGCGGGAGTAGGACCAGACCCGACTGTTGAGATCTCAGCACGGCCGGTCCCTCAAGAGCCTATGGTCAGTGAAGTTGTCATCGTCGATTCCGTATATTGAGTGCCTCTTAGTACATCCTCATCAATTTAGGGATGTCGAAGAACTTCGGCAACATCGATTTTGGGCACCTCACATTCCCTACTCAGATGAGAGTAGATTACATTCGCGTATATCAAGACATGCAACGTATCAACATTGGCTGCAATCCCCCAGATTTTCCAACTGAGGACTACATCAACAAGTAAGTCTCTGAATAATTCCGCGATTCAGGAGCTCATGGCCTCTGGTTGTAGGTATATCGCGGCGTACACCAACCCCAACCTGACTACATGGAGAGGGGACTTCGGCCAACCCTTCCCAAAAAACCGTCTCCTAGATGGATGTTGAGCACCAGTATTCATCAGTCTATCGAAACGAGTTTATATTGAATACCGCATCACCTTGGCTTATTTCTAGATGTTAAAGACCATGCCGCATGGACATTCTATACTTATTCATTGCCTTGTAGCATATATATACCCAACTCATTCACTTCAATATCTATTTACTTTCTCGAACCGCCTTCACGATCTCCTTATTATTACATTATTCCCCCGTACACTTTTGCCTTATTTCGACGACGCTGGACTTCGTCCTACTTCTAGAATATGCTGGGCCTAAGAGGTCATCGACTGAATGTGCATCACATTGACCCCAATAGAGCTACGACCGAAAGCGAAAATACAGAAGGTAGAACGAGGCCTATAATAAATATACAAGACAGCAGTAATCACGATCACAGAAGCGCAGTGGCTTTAATCCAGCCCTTCTTCACACCATATGCGACAATCTCACCGGCCCTTGCAGGACCTGAAGAGGACACCAGGGGTTTCACGAGAGCTTGAGTTTTGCGCTTGCCTTTGCCCTTTGGCGTCGCCTTCAAAGTAGGCGCCGGAGTAAGCTCTGCAATAGATTTTCCCAACCAGCTCTCGATATCGACTAGACAGTCGTAGCAATCCTTCTCGCTGAAAGCTGTTTCGGCAGGAGGAGCGGCTGCTTCTGTACCCTTAGTCTTGCGATGGGAAGTAGGGGGTTTCAACCCCTTCGACAGAATAAGCTTGCGCAAAATATAATGTAACCACTGCAGAAGGCGATTGGTTATGTACGCATGGCTTATTGGTGAAACAACTCACAAGGATGTTGGTGATAGGATGGAACCCGTCCCACTCTCCTCTTGTTAAATGTTTCATCAGGCGATAGATGTCGAATTGATAGTCGCCTGTAGATGGTTTCATGTAAGCACCGGGCATATTCAAGTTTGAAGCGTAACAGTCACACCTTCCCCCATAAAAACTTCTTCATCGAAAGGAGTCCAGTGCACGCGTTCTCCATTATTTCCATCGCCAGCGTCCATCCTGGACAGTCCAAGGTCAATTAATGTAGCTTGGACGCCATGTGAGAAGTCGTCCATGTAAACACGACTACTTTTGGGTTTGGCTTTCTGGTTCGTGTTCAAGGTCTTGAGAGCGGCTGGGGCCGGCAAATTCTTCACTAGGATTTGTCCCCAGTGCAAATCGCGATGCTACGAGGATAGGATTGGCAATGAGACGAGGAATAAATTAGGAAGAAAAGAAGAAAGTTTACCTCGAAAGACACGAGGTGTTCAGCATGAGCTAGAGCTTTAGCTACCTGCCAGAACAGACTGCAAGCTTGCCTCCATCCCGATCTGCTCGCATTGTGGAAGGTATATGCTTCAAGATCAGGCCCTCCGTTAGGTAAAACAATGATAGCGTATATTTGGGATACTTTGAAGCTATCTGAATAAATGCGCGGTCAGTCTTTAATGGTCAAGAAATCCGGTGATCTCTTACCTGGACGAACACTTTCAGAGCCCTTTCGTTCGTTAAATTCGTCCCAAAGTCGGAGCAGAACCTCCGGATATCTGCCTCTCACGACGTAGGTCTTCAAGAGCTTGACGAAGCCACCATAAACTTCGCCCATCGCACGAGTGACGATGATCTCCTTACGCACGTCCTTCGCATCCGAAGGTGCTGGCCCGTCGTCGTCTTCTACGTATCCGGTCCTGGATTCATCGCGCAGCGGAATGACTTTCAGAACCACGTTTCCAATCCCGAAGACTTCAGAGTAGCTGGCCTCCCCAATCTTCCTGAAGCGCATATCGCCAACCTCACTTTCACGTGCAAAGATAGCATCATATGGAAAGGACTCGATGAAGGTGGAAAAGTTGTGAGGCCCACAAGTATCCTGGTGGCACTCTTCAAGCAGCGGTCGGAGGTACTCAGGAGCCTCAAATTCGCTTGGTTGGGTTTGTGAGTCGTCCCCCAGACTGAGATCAGAGAAATCGAGAGAAAAGTCGAGGTCCGTGGGGGTAGTTGGAGATGGTGGTGAGGGTGGCTCAAATAGGCGTTTGCGACCGCCTCGAATGGGTGTAAGCTGTCGGGGTTTCGGGGCTGGAGAGTCTGCGAGCTGTAATCTTATAGGTGCAGGTACCGGCGAAGGCTCACGGGGAAGTGGTCGAGGTTTCTCTTGAATCTTCTTGGGGGCTATGGGTTCTGTTGATATGCTTTCCGTGCGAGCTATCTTGTAAGGCGCAGGAGGCACTAGAACCTCTACGATTGACCTCGTTCGCGAAACGTTGGAGGTTTGTGCCAGTGGCTGAGATTTTACTGCCTTCGTGGTTCTCGTAGGAGGATCTTCTTCTAATTCCGAGTCGTCAGAAACAACTATGACCTTCTTTCGCGGTGCCTGTCGTTTTGGTCTCCGTGGTTGGCTCAGAATCTCTTCTTCGCTGTCAGAGTCGACGACAAGGGGCTTTGGTACTTTCGCGGGAGCTTTTGCACGTTTGGACAATATATTTGGGCTTCTTGACACTCGACGCTCCTTGCGGAGAGTCTGCCCCTCTTCGTCGAGGACAATGATGTCTACATCGACAAACGGGGAGAAGGGTTGCTTGAGTTTGTGAGGTGTCTTGGTAGCAGGAAGTCGGAGTTTGTGATTAATAGCAGGTGATCCAGGAATATTGAGAGGTACGGAGGATAATGGAGCTCGAGGAGGTGACGCAGAGAGTACAATGGGATCACCAGGCAGCCCCGTCGCAATTGGTTTCGATTTAGTCTTTGGAGCTGCCTTGGTAGCCGATGGCGACAAAGGAGTTTCAATTTTTTTCAGCTGAGCTATACGTGTCGTTTGTTTCTTCTTTATTGGTGAAAGAACTGGCGAGAGGCGCTTCTTCTTCTGTAACCCGACGACTTTAGGTGCTGGTACCTTGGGTTTTAGCACGGTGTTTTCGCGATTCTTCATCTTCGAGGCTAGAGAGGTCCATTTTGGAGCTGGAGGTAGATCGTCGAAGATGCTAATGATCTCCACGCTTGCTGTGCTAGGGTTCGACACGGCAGAGGTGGCATCGATGACCCTCTTCCCTCGTTTACCATAGGCGTTGATTTGCTTTGTCCGCGTTCCCAGCATCATTATAATCAGTGTAGCTGCAGATATGAGGCCCACAGCGACGAGTAGGCTGGTGGATATTACTGTCGAAATGGTGGTGGTCGAGGAGGAAGTTGATTTCCAAAACAAGAATCGTCCCTTCGAACTAGACGCGTCGGATCACGTGAGCGCTCAGCCAATATCGGTTCGCGTCGCGCCGCGCCTGCGGCTTTCTGCGCACTACCCCATCATGGCACTACCGCAGTCCCTACGAGTATCAGTGACGCCCCCCGAGCTGGAGCTTATAGCCTCTCAACAGCTTATTGAAATTATTCCTCTGATATCGATGGAAAGGACTGCTTTCATCTCGGTACATGCCTTTACTGTGCGCCTCGCATGATTGCTTGATCCACCCCTCCATAGGGCGCTTACGGTCCTCTACGTCCTCCGAACAAGACAAAGGTACCGCTATGGATGGCAGTCAATCTTAAACTCAAGAAGAAGTGCCATATCGTTGCACCGGATTGGCTCAATATAGGTGAGGATTCCCTTGCATATCTGTTGAGCGATTCTTATGCAGGCACAGAGTTTCTGCAAGAGCGCCTAAACCTCGAAGTCTCACAACCCGCTTTCAGTAGTCTTCCCTTCCGCTTTGCTGAGATGGCCAAGGTCATCCTAGATGTGTGAGTTGTAATGCATGGTCATCGCGACGAAATGCTTATGTAGACTCCAGAGCGTCTGATGACCTCGACAACCCAGATAAGATACGCTCGTTACTTAAGGATTTACGTGAAGCCCGGCAGGCGAAAAGTAGAGAGGGCTTGAAGACCCTCGACCACAGCGAACTCAGTGTATGCAATCGTAACTATTTCCAGCAAATTTTACTGATACTAACACAGTTGCCTAACCTCTGTTCCATGGAAATCAACGAGATTCGACCCTATTTCGTCCAGTCCATGAGTATTTTGACACAAATTGTCCGAAACCCTGTACCAGATCCTCTGCGGTAACGCTGTGGCATCACATTGATTGTGTAAATACGAGATTTTGAACATGTTGGTCCAATTACATTGCCTCAATAACGTCATTCATAGAAAAATACGAGATGATATGAGTAGATTCTCAGTGGATAAGATCATCCTTCCTATTCAGATAATCAAATGGCGTTCAATCCTCTCCCAAGGGTCGAAAGGTGATCACCTCGCCCACCACTTAACCTTCTTAACTCTTTTGCAACTGGCCAAGTTGTTGCATCAACACCTGGAGCTGTTTCTTGATCTCATCAATCTCCTTCAAGATTGTAGCCTCACTCGACTGAGCAGAAATAGTCAGCAAGGTGGAATCTACCGCGAAGAACATTCAACTAACCTGGGAAGTATTGGGGAAGACCTTGATTAGCTCTTCAAACGGCACTTTACTGATCTTCAACCCTCCAACACCCGCATCATCAACGTCTGGATTCCTGTTCTCGGGCGAATCTTCCTCGCCCTCGTCATTTCCTCGGAACCAGCTATCCATCCAGGTGTGTTTGCGTCTATCAAAGACAGACTCAAACAACGCAATGAAAGTCAGAGGGATGAAAAAGATAAATCCCATGACATATCGGTTGACTAAAGCATAATGCTTCTCGCTCAAGTGGAAGCAAGGGAAGACTCTACACTCGTGGGATTAGAGGTACAGAGAGAGAGCGGGGGACAAAACGCACTCAAGAGGAGCAATAAGGACGGCTTCAAGAATGTTGAATGGAGCCGGATAGACATAAGAGTCTGGAGCTCGAATCATTCCAACGGTTTTGCCTGCAAAGAATGCAAGATATTGTGCCTCCGCATCGTCGATCACCTATTATGCAACAACATCAGATATGAAATCCGGCGTAGTAAATAAATCCCTTACATCAGAGTAGGCCGACGAGAACAGAGAAATAAGGACGTTGAGGAGCACAATAGCAGTTACGGCATTCCATCTGGGGCGATGTCGTAAGCCAACGCGGTATGCATAACAAGAAATCAAATTCTTACAGGTAGTAAAGTAGAAGACCGGTCGGACTGAGTGTTACATTGGTCAAGACTAGAAAATAATGTAGTTTCATAAGAGTATCACCTCTGAGCAAACTTTTCATAGTCAGGGGCCCTAAAATGAGCGTCAGCGGGGAATTACGAGTACAACATACGACTTACTGTAGCAAGCCTTGGATCATGACATTGACAACCTGCAATGGACGAGGTATTAGCCCTGCTCACGGGTTTTAGACAAAATCATTACACTCATCGGAGAGTCTGTGGACCCATCTGCGGCATCGAGGGCATAGAGACCTTGAGCAAATCCAACGGCAAGCACAGACAGAAGCTACAGGATTACATCAATTAAAAGTGGATTGAGTTTGGGTGACGACTGCGCACAGCAAAGAAAATGCCGGACTCCTTCAACATGCGAGCTATACAGATTTGCATAGTACCAATGTATCTTCAATGGCCACAATCAGCACATATGAGGAAAACAGATGAATATCCACTTACTTAAATCCGTCGAATATTGTCACCAGTTCTGAAGTAAATTAATACATGTTTGTCAGATGTTTATAAAATATTTCTCACTCATCCTGATACTGGTGATCAGTAAATACAAAACATGTATTAGAGGGAAACTTACCAGATAAACGGTGACACACAGCTCAGAACTTGGAAGCTGTGAAGACGCATAGAGGCTTCCTTGTCGCCTGTTGCTGAAAGACCAATGACACGCAAAATGAATGCAGTCAGCAGCAAAGAATCCGTAATAAATCCGACAGCATTCCAGAATGTGAAGGCGCGCCAGGTTACAAAACGGAGAAGCGTGTAGAACTATTGGCAAGGATCAGTTCTTTGCATCTTGATAGCTTGGGCACACTTACCCTATGAAGATCTATGGCAGCTGATTCAGTTATGTGTGCTTCAGGAGAGCAACAGGTTGTTTACCTTCAATGATAAAAGAGAGCGCCATAACATATAGGACGATCTCCCATTCATCCAACGACTTGTGGGCTTCGTCCAGTCGCTCCAAAGGCTGGCGAACTAGACTGCCCTCAGTAAACAGTCAAACTCCTGCTCGTCATCCATCACTTACCAGCCTGCGAGTAGACAAATAAGAAAATGAGCCAAACCGCTACACGGAATATGTTTTGATATCTTTAGTGTTGTATTTTAGTGGGTGTCAGGCCTCAAAGAGAAAATCAACTAACCTCGGCACCGAGAGACGCGCAGGGTCAAAGTGTCCCCAAAATGTATGCTCGCGGGTGTCGGAGTAAGGAACGTCTGGTAGTTGGAAATCAGATCTAGTAACTTTTAGGGCAGAAAGAGATTACGAACAGTCTATATCATGATGGTCGTTGTTCTTTTGGATTAAATCTCCAGTCCAGAGAGCATTGACAACTGGTGATTGCGTTAAGCGATACGGATGAAATGGAGGTTTAATGAACGAACCTTCTTGTGCCTCGCTAGAAGACAAGAAGATGGTGCTGAAGAAAACAAGAATTCAGACTTTTCCATCCTCAAGCAAACAAACAAAAAAGAACTGTCGCGCACCAGTGCTGGTCAATTGCCATCTCAAGTGCACTGGACATTTCACTCTCGTCTCCGTCAATTTGACGATGCTTAAACCTCTTAGCCATGATATCTTTAACCTTGTCGTGTTCGGAAAGATGTAAGATCCTTCTTGCGAGTACTTCGCAGGCGATTGCTGTTTATGACGCTTGTTCAGTCGTCTGTGAGAAGTACTAAGAGGAGGACTCTGACCTCGACCAAGATTTTCTCCGTAATCTGCTGGATTGTGGTTGGCATCCCACATAAACTCTGCTCTGGCACGAAGCAGGCAGTACGGGAGCTAAGACGCACACGGTATGATAAGAATCTCAAACACACAGGCAGACGTCGGGCGGGACTTACAGCCTCTTGAAAGTCACCAGCAGCAGCCCTGTAGGCACTAATCACTTGAGGTGTAATCACTCTGCTTGTTGGTTCACTGATGCTGCTTGGATCAACCTCGACAGGAAGTAGCACCAAAGTCAAGCCCCGCAGACGCCTCACGAGTTCTAGAACGAGGGTAAGTTGTATACTCTAGTGCCGGAACCTGGACTCACTGGTAAGTGTATCTGGCGAGGGGTGGATCGACTGGACAGAGATGATTGAAATGTTGTCCTCCGTGTCCAGAGTCCGGACTGCATCTGCAAAGCCTGGCATGGTGGGCGTTGGTTGAAAACCTGGGCTTAGCCTCCCTGACTAGACGTCATTGATCGAGAG
>Ga0247729_10000684_pt1 | contig 13418 bp, 12 predicted proteins | sample UWRJL133311R2_FD_180958 | JGI IMG/M metagenome (GOLD analysis project Ga0247729, IMG submission 180958) | Plant litter microbial communities from Arlington Agricultural Research Station in Wisconsin, United States - UWRJ-L133-311R-2 | ecosystem: Environmental > Terrestrial > Plant litter >... | reverse complement strand
GCAGCGTTGAGGGCTCTGACCACGGTGCGCCAGGTGATGCCCGCTCGACTGCGCCACCGGCTGGACAGCGTTGAATTCGCCACGATCCCCCGCCCGGGTGATGGCGGGCCGGCGCCGGTCTCACCGGACCTGCTTGTGGCACTCTCGACGGCCATCCGTGCCCGCGAAGTGCTCAGGTTCGACTATGCGACCGGGCAGGCGAATGCCGCTGCTCCCCGTGATCCGATTCCCCCGCGCCGCGTAGAACCGCACCACCTCATCACCTCCCATGGCCGCTGGTACTTGGTCGGCTGGGACCTCGAGCGCGACGACTGGCGCATCTTCCGTGCCGACCGCATCACTCCGCGCACGTCGAACGGACCGCGGTTCACACCGAGACAGATTCCCGGCGGGGATGCCCGCGAGTTCGTGTCGGCCCGGTTCAAGGGATCCGAGCTGGCCAACGCGTGGCCCTGTACCGGCACCGTCGTGCTGCACCTTCCGGCGCGCACCGTCCTACCGTTCGCCGGCGATGGCACGGTGGAGGAACTCACGCCCGACACGTGTCGCTACACGATGGGTTCATGGTCGTGGGTGGCACTCGCCGCGTCCCTCGGCCGGTTCGACACCGACATCGACGTCGTCGGGCCGCCGGAGCTGGCCGAGGCATTCGCCCAGCTCGCCGCCCGAAATGCGGCAACTGCCACGCGTTAGTTTCGACTCACGCGGCAGCCAGGGATGCCCGGCGCGACTGGTCGGCGAGTGTGATCGCGAGCAGCACCACGATCATGCCGGCGATGACCTCGAGTGATGCGGCAACGCCCAATTCGTCGGCGACGAGGGTGACGGCGAGGACTGCAGCAGCAACAGAGACGATGGCGACCGGATGCACGACCACGCGGTCCACGATCGGCGCGTGCAGCAACCACAGCAGCACGAGGAAGATCGCCACAGGAAGTGCCACGGCGAGCGCCACAACGTGCGCTTCGACGGCGTGGTGATCCTCCGAAGCGCCGACAGTCGACTGCACGGCTACCTCGAGCCCGGAACCGACGGCGGCGAGCGCCGCGAAAATGCCGAAGTGTCCGTAACCCCAGAGGAAGGACCGGTTGCGGTTGCGTTCGAGGCCCTCGCCGGCGGGTTCAGAGAAATACAGCCACCACAGGGTGAACAGCAGAACAAGACCCGAGATCGCAATGACCACGAGATCGACGCTGATACCGGTCGCGAGCGACGACTGCACGCCGACCGTGGAGGCCAGCACACTCTCGCCGAGCAGGATGATGACGAACAAGCCGTATCGCTCGGCGATGTGGTGCGGGTGCCAGGCTGTTGTTCCAGTGCGCTCCGCCCACGGAGGCACCGCGAGATCGAGCACCGCGATGACGACGAAGCTCCAGGTCGCCCAGTCCTCCGGCAGGCCGAGCCTCGCCAGCCAGAGTGCCTGCACGACAGAGATGCCGATGGCGTACCTGATGGCGGTTGTTCGCCCTGCCGGGTGTTGCACGGCGGCCCGGATCCACAGGCTCACCAGCCCGATACGCATGATCAGGTAGCCGAGCGTGACCGCACCGAATCCGTCGCCCTCGAACGCGGACGGCACACCGGCGGCGAGCACGAGCACCCCGCCCATCTGCAGCAGCGTGAGCAGACGGTAGGGAACATCGTCGGTGTCGTAGGCCGACGCGAACCAGGTGAAGTTCATCCAGGCCCACCAGATGGCGAAGAACACCATGATGTACGGCACGATCTTCTCGACACCGTGGCCCTGCTCGATCGCGTGGGCGAGCTGCACCGCGATCTGCGCAATGGCGACTACGAACGTGAGGTCGAAGAGCAGTTCGAGCGGACTCGAGGCGCGGTGGCTCTCGGTCGTATCGCGCGCGATCATTCTGGTGCGAAGGCCGGGCATGGGCCTAACTGTACCGATCGGGTGCAGTTACCTGGCGCGGCCCTTGCGCACGCGGCGCACGACGAGAAGCACGATCACAACCCCGAATGCGGCGTATACGGCGTAGTTGAGCCAGTGCGAGTACTCGTCGATCAGGCGATACTGCGTACCGAGTAGCGCGCCGAGGGTCACCAGGATGGTGTTCCACACCGCGCTGCCGGCGATGGTGAAGACACTGAACGTGCCGAGGTGCATCCGGCTCGCACCCGCTGGTAGGGAAATGAGGCTACGGATGCCGGGCAGCAGTCGCCCGAAGAAGATCGCCGGTCGGCCGTGGCGGTCGAACCAGCCGGCGGCCTTCTCGAAATCCTCCCTGTCGACGAGGGGTAGCTTCGAGAGCCAGCGGATGGACCGCTCGAGCCCCAGCTTCGCGCCGAGAAGGTAGAGCAGCAACGCGCCGAGGTACGCCCCGGCCGTGGCCGCGACGATCACAAGGGCGATGTTCATCGTTCCCTGCTGCGCCGCAAACCCGGCGAGCGGCAGGACTACCTCGCTCGGGATCGGCGGAAACACGGTTTCGGCCAGGGTGAAGACCAGAACTCCGACAATACCGAGCTGGTCGATGAGGCGGGCGGCAATGCCGACGAGACCAGAGAGGTCGTCGAGCGGCGACGGGGAAACAGCGAGGATCATCCCTCTCGACGATGCCACACCATGCCGACCACTCTCTGGGATTCCCCGGGGGTTCTCGGGTTAACCGGCCGCGAGCTCAGCCGCAATCGCGCGCACGCCGAGTTCCAACTCGCTGAAACTCGTCGATAGCGGCGAGAGCCCGAGGCGGATGCCACTCGGACGACGGAAGTCGGGAATCACGCCCTGCTCCCACAATCGCGGCATGATCGCGGAGAACCCGTCGTGGTCGATGGTGATGTGGCTTCCGCGCCGGGCCGGATCCCGGGGAGACGCGAGCGCGGCATCGGGGATCAGTTCGTCGACGAGCTCGACGGCGAAAGCCGTGAGTGCTTCTGACTTGGCGCGCACGGCAGCGAGTCCGTGGTGCTCGATGAGCGCGATCATGTCGCGCATCGCCAGCATCCCGATAATCGGTGGCGTGCCGCTCGTGAAACCACGGATGCCGGCGGCCGGCTCGTAGCCCTGCCCCATCTCGAACGGGGTTGCACTACCGAGCCAGCCCTGGATGGGCTGCCGCAGCGCTGCCTGGTGACGCGCGGCCACGTACGCGAATGCCGGCGACCCCGGACCACCGTTGAGGTACTTATAGGTACAGCCGACGGCTAGATCGACTCCCCAGGCATCGAGTTCGGTGGTGACGACGCCGGCGGAGTGGCAGAGGTCCCAGAGGACGAGAGCGCCCGCGTCGTGCGCAAGCGCCGTGATCGCGGCGACATCGGCCAGGAAGCCGGACCGGTACGAGACGTGGCTCAGAACGAGCACAGCGGTGTCGGGGCCGACCGCTTCGGCGACGTCGGCGGGCGTGACGCCGGTGGCTGCATCCGTGTCGATCCATTTCACCGTGAGTCCTCGCTCGGCGGCAATACCCTCGAGCACGTAGCGGTCGGTCGGAAAGTTGTCGCGGTCGATGAGCAACTCGGTGCGCCCCGGGCGGGCGTCGACAGCGGCGCGCACGAGTTTGTAGAGCAGCACCGTCGTCGAGTCGCCGATGGTGGCCTGGCCCGGCTCGGCGCCGAGCACGACGCGTCCGAGGTCGTCGCCGATGCTCTCGGCGAGGTCGAGCCAGCCCTCGTCCCAGCCCCGGATAAGTCGGGAGCCCCAGGCGTCGGTCATGAACTCCGAGACGCGGGTGACGGATGCCGCAAGCGGCCGGCCGAGCGAGTTGCCGTCGAGGTAGGCGCTGACTCCCGCTGACTGTACGAACAGGTCGCGGGCGGGGGCGAGGGGATCGGCGGCGTCGAGCTCGGCTGCGGTGGTCACCATCCGACGCTACAGGCTGTGCCGGGGTCTGCCCCCATGTCTGGGGCGAGTGCGAGAATCTGATCATGACCGAGCCACACGGCAGGACTTTGCGCTCTGCGACCACCGAGCTCCTCGAGATCGCGTACGAAGAATCCGGGCCGCCCGGCGGAAACCCGGTGGTGCTGCTTCACGGCTTTCCCTACGATGCGCGCTCGTACGACGAGGTTGCACCGTTGCTCGCAGCGCGGGGTGCGCGCGTCGTCGTGCCCTACCTGCGGGGGTACGGCGCGACCCTGTTTCGCGACGACAGCACTCCGCGGTCCGGCCAGCAGGCGGCTGTCGGCCGCGACGTGATCGACCTGCTCGACGCCCTCGGCATCGAGCGCGCCGTGGTCGGCGGCTTCGACTGGGGCGGGCGGTCGGCGTGCATCGCGGCGGCGCTGTGGCCGGAGCGGATATCGGGGCTGGTCACCGTCGACGGATACTCCATCCAGGACATCGCGCGCTCGGCCGAGCCCGAGCCGGTGGTCGTCGAGCGGGCCTACTGGTACCAGTACTACTTCCACTCCGAGCGCGGGCGGCACGGTCTCGAAGCCAACCGCGACGAGATCAGCGAGTTGCTCTGGCACGACTGGTCACCGACGTGGGAGTTCAGCCACGACGACTTCCGCCGCACCGCTGCCAGCTTCACCAATCCTGATTTCGTAGCCATCGTGCTGCACTCGTACCGGCACCGGTATGGGCTGGCCGAGGGCGATCCGCGCTACGACGAGCTCGAACGCGCGCTCGCGCTGCAGCCGAATATCACCGTGCCGACGGTCATCTGTGCGCCGGGCAGCGACGGTCTTCCCGATGTCGAACTCCGCGATGACAGTAAGTTCACGGGTCCGCTGCAGACCCGTCGAGTCGAGGTCGCCGGCCATAACCTGCCGCAGCAGTGCCCCTCCGAGTTCGCGGATGCCGTGCTCGCCGTGCTGCCGGACGCCTGAGGCCGCCGGGCGGAAACGTGCACTAAGTGGCGTTTTCCCAGTTCCGCGAGGGCACGCGCCGATAAATTCATACACATGGACTTCGCTCTCGAACTGACGCCCGACCTCCTTGTCGCTTTTCTCACCCTCTTCGTTCTCGAGATCGTTCTCGGTGTCGACAACGTCATCTTCATCTCGATCCTGGCCAGCAAGCTGCCGGTCGAGCAGCAGGCCAAGGCCCGCAACCTCGGGCTGACGCTTGCGATGCTCATCCGCATCGGCCTGCTCTTCTTCGCCTCGTGGATCATCAGCCTGACCAATGACCTCTTCGAGCTGTTCGGCATGGGCTTCTCCGGGCGAGATCTCATCCTCATTGCCGGCGGACTCTTCCTCGTCTACAAGGCCGTGCACGAGATCCACGAAAAGCTCGAGGGCAAGGAAGCCGGCAGCGAGGGCGGTGGCAAGGCTGTCACTTTCGGCGGGATCATCATCCAGATCCTGCTTCTCGACATCGTGTTCTCGTTCGACTCCGTCATCACCGCCGTCGGCATGGTCGACAACCTGCTCGTGATCATCGTGGCCGTCGTCCTGTCCTTCGGCGTCATGCTGTTCTCGTCGAAGTTCCTCTTCGCCTTCGTCAACAAGCACCCCACGGTGAAGATGCTCGCCCTGGCGTTCCTCGTGCTGATCGGCTTCACACTCATCGCCGATGGCTTCGAGGTGCACATCGACAAGGCGCTGATCTACGTGCCGATCGGGTTCGCGATCATCGTCGAAGCCCTCAACCTGACCTACAAGCGTCGCCAGGAGAAGCGTTCTGGCACGGCTACCGAAGCGGTCAAATTGCGCAATGCCTACTCGAAGGCTGACGACTCTGCGGCGATCGCCGCCGCGACGACCAAGGGTGCGGCATCCGGCTCCGTCGGTCTCTCGCGCAAGCCGGTGAGCGGCGCTGGCTCAGACTCCGACCGCGCCTAACCCGTTTCACGGACTTCTGGCGGCGTGCGCGGTTAAGCCGCGCAACGCCCGCTGGGCCTGTGTAGAGCGGGTCTGTGTACACCTGCTGGGCGGATGCGTCAGGCCAGGCTCGCGACGACCTCGGGCGTGATGACGAAGGTCAGGGGGCGGTTGGGATTGATGACGACCCCGGTGCCCTCGGTGAGCGCGGCGGCCATCGATGCACCGTCGATGTGCAGCGCGTATTCGGCGTGCTCGGAGAAGTCGCCGATGAACTCGGGACCGGTGAACGCAGCGAGGTGAGGCACCCCGTGGTGGTCGAGCACGAGCGGGTCGACCTCGCCCATGTCCGACTCCGGCGCCGTGCGGGTCGGCACGAAGACCTTGCCGGCCGAGAAAGCGTCGAGCACGGCGGTCACTCCCCCGTGTCCGGACTCGAGCGCGATGAGCGCGTTCTCGAGGTCACTGGGCTCGCGATTCGTCACGGTCTTCTCGAACTCTGTCGCGAGTACGGCATCCAGGGCGGCGACGATTGCTGGCACTGCGTCCGGCTCGACCTGGAAGCCAAGCATCCAACCTGGGTTGATGACGAGTCCCGTGTTCGGCTGCAGACCGCCGAGAACCTGGCGACCGGTGAGTGCGGTCGCGTAGGGGGCGATGTCGTCGAAGTTGTCGGTGCGGTCCTGGTCGGTGAAGACGCCCATGACGTAGCCCTCGCCGCCCTCGAACGGGAAGGTCAGCGGCTGGAAGTTCTGCGGGTCTTCGCGGAAGTCGGTGACCGACGGCACGACGATCGTCGTCTCGGCGAAGAGACCGATCAGGGCCTCGAAGGTGATCTCACCGGCACGTGCGGCGACGATGGCGGTTTCGAGTCCTTCGAGCGGCTCGCGGGTTTCGTTCGGAAGTCGATCGTTCATCCGACAAGCCTAAACGCCTGCCGTTCACCGCGGGTTTGTGCATTTTTGTGGGTTGAAGTCGCTATAACCCACAAAAATGCACAAACCCGTGACTGATGCCGGGCGTTTTTAGGCGCGGAGCTCGTCCAAGACGGCGGTGAGCTGCGCGACGGCGAAGTCCAGGTCGTCGACCGTGGCGACGATCGGCGGGGCGAAACGGATGGTCGACCCGTGAGTGTCCTTGACCAGCACGCCACGCTCCATGAGCTTCTCGCAGACGAGGCGACCGGTACCGATGGCCGGGTCGATGTCGACACCGACCCACAGCCCCGCACCTCGCACCGCGACAACACCGTGACCGATGAGCGAGCGGATGCCGCCCTGCAGTCGGTCGCCCAGCATCCGGGCGCGCTCCTGGGGGCCTCCAGTCGCAAGCAGATCCACGACAGCGTGACCGACGGCAGCGGCGAGCGGGTTGCCGCCGAACGTCGAGCCGTGTTCGCCGGCGCGCAGTACGCCGAGCACGTCGGCGTTGCCTACGACAGCACTCACCGGAACGATGCCGCCACCGAGGGCCTTGCCGAGCAGGTAGAGATCGGGGACCACACCTACGTTGTCGCACTGGAACGTGGCTCCGGTGCGACCGAGGCCGGACTGGATTTCGTCGGCGATGAACAGGATGTTGTGAGCGGTCGTGATTTCGCGCACGCGCGGCAGGTACTCCGCTGGCGGAACAACGATTCCCGACTCGCCCTGGATCGGCTCGACGAGCACGGCGACGGTGTTCTCGTCGATGGCGGCCTCGAGAGCCTCAGCGTCGCCGTAGGGAACGCTGACGAATCCCGGCGTGAACGGACCGAAGTCGGCGCGTGCCTGCTCGTCGTTCGAGAAGCTGATGATGGTCGTGGTGCGGCCGTGGAAGTTGCCGTCCATGACGATGATCTTCGCCTCGTTGGGCTTTACACCCTTGACGCGGTACCCCCAGGCGCGGGCGACCTTGATGCCCGACTCGACGGCTTCGGCACCGGTGTTCATCGGAAGCACCATGTCTTTGCCGGCGAGCTTCGCGAGAGCCTCGGCGAACGGGCCGAGCTGGTCGTTGTGGAACGCGCGGCTGGTCAGCGTGATGCGGTCGAGCTGCTTTTTCGCCGCGGCGATGAGCAGCGGATGTCCGTGCCCGAAGTTCACCGCGGAGTATGCGGCCAGGCAGTCGAGGTACTTCCGACCTTCGACATCCGTCACCCACGCACCATTACCGGTGGCGACGACGACCTCGAGCGGGTGGTAGTTGTGCGCGGTGTGGGCTTCTTCGACCTCGATGGCGGCTGCACTTGCCGCGTTCAGGCCGGCGTGCTCGCCGGTGATGACGCCGGTCATCGGCGCAGCTCCAGCGTGCAGCACTTGACGCCACCACCGCCGAGCAGCAGCTCGGAGAGGTCGACGCCAATGGGGTTGTAACCGCGCTCGCGCAGCTGGCGCTCGAAGTCCTTCGCTCGCGACGCGATCACGATGTTGTAGCCGTCGCTGTAGCTGTTGAGACCGAGAACCGCAGCGTCTTCTTCGGTCGCGAGGATCGCATCCGGGAACAGCGCGCGCAGCTTCTCGAGCGAGGGCTCGTCGAAGGCGCTCTCGAGGTAAGCGATGTTGGTGTCATCGAGAACCGCGATGGCGGTGTCGAGGTGGTAGAAGCTCGGGTTGATCAGGTTGAGGGTGACGACCTCGCGGCCGTAGATGCCGGCGATCTCTTCGTGGCTGTTCGAGGCGCTGCGGAATCCGGTGCCGGCGAGGATGCGGCCGCCGACGAGCAGGAAGTCGCCTTCGCCCTCGTTGATGTTCTGGGGGTCGCGCACGTCGAAGCCGTTGTCGCCGAACCACTCCATGTAAGCGGGGCCTTCGGGCTGGCGCTCGGCGTGGGTGAAGCTCGCTCCGTAGGCGATGTTGTCGATGACAAATCCGCCGTTGGCCGCGTAGACCATGTCGGGAAGTCCGTCGATCGGATCGATCAGCTGAACGTCGAAGCCGAGGTCGAGGTAGGTCTGGTACAAGGTCTCCCACTGGCGTACCGCGAGGCTGGTGTCGGTCGGCAGGGCGGGGTCCATCCACGGGTTGATCCGGTAGACGACGGTGAAGAAGTCGGGACGGCACATGAGAACGCTGCGCGCGATTGCGGTGCGCGCGGGCACAGCGGAGGAAGTGTCGGTGAGAGTCATAGACCCAGTTTCACACGCACCATATGGCAAGGAATCGCCTAAGCACGCAGTTATTCTCTACACATTGGTGCGAATGCACAATAAATCGTCGTAGGGTATGAGAATGGACGCTCTCGACTACGGAATCATCGACCGCCTGCGCATAAACGCCCGAGCCGGCTACGGGGATATCGGCGAGGTTATCGGTCTTTCGGCCTCCGCGGTGAAGCGTCGTGTCGACCGCCTGGTTGCCGACGGCGTCATCCGCGGGTTCACGATCCAGGTCGACCCTGCCGTCGACGGAATGGCCACCGAGGCCTATGTCGAGCTGTTCTGCCGCGGCACCGTCGCGCCCGACGAGCTGCGTCGCATCCTCTCTGCCGTGCCCGAAGTGGTGGATGCCGGAACAGTCACCGGATCAGCAGACGCGATCGTGCACATGCGCTCGCGCGACATCCCCTCCCTCGAGCTGGCCCTCGAACGCGTGCGCGTCGCCCCCAACGTCGACCACACCCGCAGCGCCATCGTGCTGTCGCGCCTCATCCACCGCGCGCACGACTAGCCAGGTGGTCAGTGGTGCGATGGCGCGGGAAACCGAACGCTGACCACCAGCCCGCCCGTTTCACGGGCGTCGATCCGCAGGGCGGCCCGGTGCACCTCGGCGACCCGGGCGACGATTGCGAGACCCAGGCCACTCCCCTCAGGCGCTAAGCCGTCTGCCTGCGTCACCCGGCCAGCACCGCGAACAAAGGGTTCGGTCAGCGTGGCGACCAGCTCGCGGGGCACGACCGGCCCCGAGTTCGACACGGTGACTGTCACGCAGCCGTCTGGCGCCGAAAGCGTGCTGACGGTCACATTGCCGCCGGCGGCATTGTGGCGGATGCCGTTGAGAATCAGGTTCGTCACCAGCTGTCGCACGAGTGCCGGGCTGCCATCGATGTCCCCCTCGTTGAGCCCGGTGACAATCGAGATACCCGCGCTATCGGCAAGTGGTCGCAGCCGGTCGATTACTTCGAACGCGAGCTCCGGTATGTCGACGGGCGCGAACCCGGGCACCTGGCCCTGGTCGAGCCGGGACAACGTGAGCAGCGCCTCGACGGTCTCGGTGCCACGGCGGTTGGTGGCGTCCAGCCTTTCCAATAATTGGCGGATGTCCTGGCCCCCGGGGTCAGACAACGCGACATCGAGCATCGAGCGCTCGATCGCGTACGGGGTACGCAGCTCGTGCGACGCGTTGGCGGCGAACCGCCGCTGCTCTTCGAAGGTCAGCTCGAGCCGGTCGAGCATGTCGTCGAACGTCTCCGCCAGTTGCCGGAACTCGTCTTTCGGGCCGGCAAGTCGCACGCGGGGGCTGAGTGAGCCAGCGGCCACCTCGAGAGCGACCGCGTTGATTTTCTGCAGCGGCCGCAGCATCCGGCCGGCGAGGAACCAGCCACCGACGAGGCCGACTACGGCGAGCACCCCGAGCACCTGCCAGACACGTGGCCACAGGGCGGCGAGCAGGTCGGACCGGTCGGGCAGGAATGGCCCGTCGACCTGCAGGTTTCCCTCGGGGATGAACCTGAGCAGGTAGAACAACAGCGCGATCATGGCGGCGCCGGCGATCAGCAGGAACCCCGCGTAGCTGATCGTCAGCCGGATCCGGGCGCTCACTCCTGGCCCCCTCCCACGTCATCCGTCGACTCCGCCACCCGATAGCCGACGCCCGCAACCGTCTGGATGACTCCGGGGTCCCCGAGTCGTTTTCGCAACGACGAGATGGTGATGCGCACGGCATTGGTGAAGGGGTCGGCGTTCTCGTCCCAGGCGCGTTCGAGCAGGGTCTCGGCGCTGATGACTCCGCCGCGGGCCGCCAGCAGCACCTCGAGCACCGAGAACTGTTTGCGGGTCAGCGCGACGAACCGGCCCTCGCGGTAGACCTCACGGCGGAACGGGTCGAGTCGCACACCAGCGAACTCGAGAACGGGAGGCGCACCGGCCGACGGTCGCCGGGCGAGGGCACGAAGTCGCATGACCAGCTCCCTCATCTCGAAGGGCTTGGTGAGGTAGTCGTCGGCGCCGAGCTCGAATCCGCTCGCCTTCTCTTCGATGCGGTCGGATGCGGTGAGCATGAGGATACGCAGCGGCAGCCCGCCGGCGACGATGCGGCGCGCGACTTCGTCACCGTGCACGCCGGGGATATCGCGGTCGAGCACCACGGCGTCGTATTCGTTGACCGACAGCCGCTCGAGAGCGACCGCGCCGTCTCCGACGACGTCGGCCGCTATCGCTTCGAGCCGCAGGCCGGCCTGGATCGCCTCGGCAAGGTAGAGCTCGTCCTCGACGATCAGCACGCGCATAGGCCCAGCGTAGACGCGGCCCCATATCGAAAAGGTATGCAATTCGCCATACGCCCTCGCAACAGCCCGCTCGGTTGTCTTGACTCATGGCAACCACATCACAGCCGCGAACCCCAAGCGCGCTCGTATTCTCTCTTCTGGCAGTAATCGCACTCGGCGGCATCGTCGTGATCGGCGTCGTCACCGCCGGGTCGGCGGCAAACAGCAGGCCGCTTGTCGGAATGCCGCTCAGCATGCCGGGTTCGGTGTTCGAGAAGACTGCCGAGCACGGGTACATCGCCACCGGCGAGATGATTGAGCTCACGGACGATGACTTGCCCTCGTTGGCGAAGCTCGACCCCGCTCTTCTCGACGCGGTGCGAGAAGCGGCTGAGTCGGCTGAGAGCGAGGGCGTCCACCTGAGTGTGACCAGCGGATGGCGCAGTGCCGCGTACCAGCAATGGTTGCTCGACCAGGCTGTCGACAAGTACGGGAGCCTGGAGGAGGCGGCGAAGTGGGTTTCAACGCCAGATACGTCCCGGCACGTCAGCGGTCACGCGATCGATATCGGACCATTCGACGCCACACTCTGGATGCAGAGCAACGGCCCTCGCTTCGGGCTCTGCCAGATCTACGCGAATGAGATCTGGCACTACGAGCTCGCGTCGGCTCATGGTGGGTCATGCCCGGCGTTGCGCGACAGTGCGGCTGGGTGACGTCTCGGCTGCCGCTGGTTGAGCCCGTCGAAACGGCCGCTGGTTGAGCTTGTCGAAACAGCCGCTGGTTGAGCTTGTCGAAACCCTTCGAGTCTCACCCCATCACCCCACCCGCTGGACGAGCATTGTCGAAACAGCTGCTGGTTGAGCTTGTCGAAACCCTTCTGGTTCGCGCCCTACTACCCCAGCCGCTGGTTGAGCTTGTCGAAACCCGCCAGAGCAGCCGCTGGTTGAGCTTGTCGAAACCCTTCGAGTCTCACCCCATCACCCCACCCGCTGGTTGAGCTTGTCGAAACCCACCAGAGCAGCCGCTGGTTGAGCTTGTCGAAACCCACCTGGGTCGCACCACAAATCAGGGCGTTACACCTCCTGACCTGCACTTTTGCACTACCTCTACCCCTCCACAAAAATCTTTCGACGAACTTGTTCACATACTCGCTCAGGTAGCATCCAATGTCGGTGGCTATTGCCAAACTAGGCACATGAATCCCGCAGACCACACCCCGGAGCAGGCATCTCGCGTGCCCGCGATGCTGTCGTCTGCGGAGCTGATGCAGGAGCTCCTCGTTGAGGCGCAGGTGATGCGCGAATCGCGGGCGCGGCTCGTGCAACTCGCCAACGAAGCTGCCTATCGTTCCCGGTCATCACTGCCGAAGACGGAGAACCTTGCCGCGCAGAACGGACATGCAACCGCGGCGCGGCTGGTGGAGTTTCTTACGCGGGTCTCCAGCCCGGAAGCCCGCCGCCTGGTCTCGGTGGGTGAGAAGACGCAGCCACGGCAGTTGCTGGGACAGACCCTGGAGCCGGAGTACCCGTTCGTCGGCCGGGAGCTCGATGCCGGGCTGATCGAACCCGATACCGCGTTGATGATCACCGGGATGCTGCACTCCTGCGCCCAGAACGGCGTCATGCCCGAGAAACTGCGAATCGCGGAGGAGGCACTCGCAGTCGAGGCCAGTCACTCATCGGTCGACCTAGTGAAGGTGCAGGTCAAGGTCTGGCAGGCGTACCTCGACCCCGACGGCCTCGAGCCACAGGAGAAGCGGGCGTTCCAGAAACGCTCGCTCCGTTTCGGCAAGACGGAAAACGGCCTGACGGAGATCATCCTGCTTGCCCCCACGATAGATGTGGCACGGATCAAAGCGGCGTTCACCGAGGCCGACAAGCTCACCAGTCAGCCCCGCTTCCTCTCCGAAGAGGAAGCCGCCGCCCAGTCCGCAGCACCCGAGATCGTGACCGGCCCGCACGGGGAGCAGTACACGAAGTTCCGCGACCCCCGCACACCGGCCCAGCGGCACTACGACTTGATGCTCGGCTATTTCAGCTCCGGACTCCGTGCCCACGAGACAGGTGCCAGCGGCGCGCGCAGTCTCGCCACTGTCAATGTGATGATCACCGCGAAGGACCTCGAGACCGGTGTAGGTGTCGGGTGGGTCGAAGGTATTCGGCAGGGCATCTCGGTGGCCGAAGTGCGACGGCTGATCGATTCGAATGGTGCGCACCCGATCTTCTTCGGGAAAAACGGCGAAATCACCGCGTACGGCAGCCGGCAACGCGGCTTTACCGAGA
>Ga0247729_10000682_pt1 | contig 13438 bp, 13 predicted proteins | sample UWRJL133311R2_FD_180958 | JGI IMG/M metagenome (GOLD analysis project Ga0247729, IMG submission 180958) | Plant litter microbial communities from Arlington Agricultural Research Station in Wisconsin, United States - UWRJ-L133-311R-2 | ecosystem: Environmental > Terrestrial > Plant litter >... | reverse complement strand
GCGCATGATCAGGCACGTAGTCAGCTGGAAGCTCAATGGAGCGGATGCCGCGGCCCGCGCCGAGCAGGCAGCCACCATCACCGAGACGCTCACCGCGCTCCCCGCGCTGATCCCCGAGATCCTGGCACTCCAGGTGGGGACGAACGCGATCAACCCCGACAGCAACTGGGACGTCACCCTCATCGCCGACTACGAGTCGGTCGCGGGCCTCGAGGCGTACCAGGTGCACCCCGACCACGTGGCGGCGACGAAGGTCATCGGCCCGCTGGTCGCACAGCGCTCGACGGTCGACTTCGAGGCCTGAGCGCTGCCACCGCCCGCTCTTCCGCTGGCACCACCCGCTCTTCCGCTGGTCGAGTAGCAGGCGAGCGTAGCGAGTTCGCGTATCGAAACCCCCCACAGTCCGCCCGCTGGTTGAGTAGCAGGCGAGCGTAGCGAGTTCGCGTATCGAAACCCCCCACAGTCCGCCCGCTGGTTGAGTAGCAGGCGAGCGTAGCGAGTTCGCGTATCGAAACCCCCACGGTGAACCTTCCCGTGGGGGTTTCGATACGCCTGCTCCTTCGTCGCCTGCTACTCAACCAGCGGGGCGGGCGCGGTTACTTCTTCTTCGGCTTCTTCGCCAGCGCGTCGCGCTCGGCCGTGAGCGACTCCATCGTGGAGGTGTCGAGGCCCGGCTGCAGCACGTCGCCGAACGGGCTGGGCAGCCCGGTCTTCGCCTCGACGAGGGCGGCGTATTCGATTGCTGCGAGGTGGATCTCCGCTGCGGCGCGCTGCGCCTTCTTCAGGGAGACGGCGGTGCCGCCGACGATTTCGGCATGCTTCTTGAGGGCCTTGGTGAGGTCCTTGCGCGCGGAGTCAATTTTCTTGGACATGGGGGTCATCCTGCCTTATCGAGGTTAACGAACGGGCCGGACTACGGCAGCAGACGCGTCGGTCCGCGGAACAGGTACGTGGCCTCGCGGATGTTCGGCAGGTGCAGCATCAGCATCAGCACGCGGCTGAGGCCCATTCCGAAGCCGCCGTGCGGCGGCACTCCGTAGCGGAAGAAGTCGAGGTAGAAGTCGAGCTCCTCGGGGTCGAGGCCCTTCTCCTTCGCCTGCTCGATGAGCACGTCGACGCGGTGCTCGCGCTGGGCGCCGGTGGAGATCTCCACGCCGTTGAAGATGAGGTCGTAGGAGTTGGTGACGGTCGAGTCGCCCTCGTGGCGCATGTGGTAGAACGGGCGGATGCTCGAGGCGTAGTCGGTGAGGAACACGAACTCGTGGCCGTAGGTGTCCTGGGCCCAGGCGGCGATCTGGCGCTCGCCCTCGGGGTCCATGTCGTCGTCGGCACGGGGGACCTCGTAGCCGCGCTCGGCGACGATGCGCTTCGCCTCGGCGAGCGGCACGCGCGGGAACGGCGTGGTGGGAACGGTGATCTCCACGTCCCAGAGGGCCTTGATCTCGTCGCCGTGCTTGTCCTTGACGGCCTGGAAGCCGGCGACAAGGAGCTCCTCGTGCAGCTTCATCACGTCGTCGTGGCTCTCGATCCAGCTGAACTCGGTGTCGACGCTGGTGAACTCGGTGGCGTGACGCGAGGTGAAGGAGGGGTCCGCGCGGAATGCCGGGCCCACCTCGAAGATCTTGCCGAAGCCGGCGGGCTGCGCCATCTGCTTGAAGAACTGCGGGCTCTGCGCCAGGTACGCCTTGCCCTCGAAGTAGTCGACCTCGAACAGCTCGGCCTTCGACTCGGAGGCCGACGCCATCAGCTTCGGGGTGTGGATCTCGATGAAGTCGTGCTCCACCCAGTAGGTGCGCAGCGCGTGCAGGAAGGTGGTCTGGATCTTGAAGACCAGGGCGTTCTTCGGAACCCGCAGGTCGAGGAAGCGCCAGTCCATGCGCTTGTCTCCGCTGGAGTCCTCGGCGATGGGGGTCTCGGGGATCGCCTCGGAGGCGATCTCGAGAGCCTCGAGCTTGATCTCGACGCCGCCGAGCTTCACGCGCTCGTCGTGCTTGAGCTCGCCGGTGGCGGTGAGGAAGGTGCCCTGCGCGAGGCCGGAGATGATGTCGGCGATCGGGTCGTCGGCGGGGGTCTTGTCCTCGTTGAAGTTGCGCGGGTGCACGAGCTGCACCGCGCCGGACTCGTCGCGGAGCACAACGAACTGCACCTTCTTCTGGTCTCGAACCGTCTCGACCCAGCCGGATACGGAAATGGGGCCGTCGGATGCCGCGGCCAGGTCTTTGATGAGGGTGCGTTCAGTCACCCGAGGAGTTTACCCATCACCGCGCGAATACACTTGTCGGGTGCCAGCAGACCTGATCCACCTCGTACGCCACGGCGAAGTCTTCAACCCCGACGGCATCCTCTACGGACGCATCCCGGGCTACCACCTCTCCGAACTCGGACACAAGATGGCGGCCACCGCGGCGGCGAGCCTCATCGGCCGCGAGATCACCGCGCTCTACGCCAGCCCGCTGCAGCGCGCGCAGGAGTCGGCGGCGCCCTGGTCGAAGTACTTCGAGCTGCCGGTCGTGACCGAGGACAGGATCATCGAGCCTTTCAACAAGTTCGAGGGCAAGAAGTTCGAGTTCGGCCCCGGCGTGATCCTCAAGCCCCGCGTCTGGCCCTGGGTGATCAACCCGCTCAAGCCGAGCTGGGGCGAGGCCTTCGTCAGCGTCGAGGCGCGCATGCTCGCCGCCGTCGGCGACGCCTGGCAGAGAGCTGATGGCGGCGAGGTCGTCATGGTGAGCCACCAGATGCCCATCGTCATGGTCGCGCGCTCCGTCAAGAACATGAAGCTGTACCACGACCCCCGCAAGCGCCGCTGCACCCTCTCGAGCATCACGACGCTGCGCCGCGAGGGCGACCGGTTCGTCGAGGTCAACTATCAGGAACCTGCGAAAGACTTGCTCGCAGCATCCGTCGACTTTGGAGCAGTGTGAAGCGCGCCCTTTCCCTTACCGCAGCAGCGGTGGCCGCTGTAACCCTCTTGGCGGGTTGCGCGAGTGATCCCCTCGCCGACCAGTACGCCAGCGGCACCACCAAGAACTACATCTCGGGCCAGGGCACCATCAACGAGATCGCGGCGGATGACCGCGCCGCCCCGGTCGAGTTCGAGGGCGACACCGACGCAGGCACCACCGTGAGCTCCGCCGACTACGCGGGCGACGTGCTCGTGCTCAACTTCTGGTACGCCGGATGCCCGCCGTGCCGGGTCGAGGCTCCCGACCTGGAGGAGATCAGCCAGACCTTCGCCGCCGACGGCGTGAAGTTCCTCGGCGTCAACGTGCGCGACCAGACCGCCACCTCGCTCAGCTTCGCCAGCGAGTTCGGCATCACCTACCCCTCCGTGATGGATGCGGACGACGGCAACATGCTGCTCGCCTTCGCCGGAACCGTGGCGCCCAGCGCCGTGCCCACCACACTCGTGATCGACAGGCAGGGCCGCGTCGCCGCGCGCATCCTCGGCGGCATCGAGGGCACATCCAACCTCAGCACGCTGATCAAAGACGCCATCGCCGAGGAAGGCTAGCGGTGCCAGGAGTCGGTGAGCTCGTCGGCGACGGGCAGCTCCTCATCGCGCTGCCCATCGCCCTCTTCGCCGGACTGCTCTCGTTCCTCTCGCCCTGCATCCTCCCGCTGGTGCCCGGCTACCTCGGCTACGTCGGCGGCCTGAGCGGCGGCAACGGCAGGCGCGACCGGTCCCGCCTCGTGCTCGGGGTGAGCCTGTTCATCCTCGGGTTCATGATCGTCTTCGTGGCCACGAACGCCGCCTTCGGGGCGCTCGGCACCTGGCTCTTCGTCTACGGCGACACGATCACCCGCTTCGCCGGCGTGATCGTCATCCTGCTCGGTCTCGTGTTCATCGGCCAGTTCACCTTCATGCAGCGCGACTTCAAGGTGAACTGGATGCCGGCGACCGGAGTGGCCGGAGCGCCCCTGCTCGGGATCGTCTTCGGCCTCGGCTGGACCCCGTGCCTCAGCCCCACCCTCGCCGCGATCACCGCGATCAGCTTCAACGGCGGGTCCGCCTGGCAGGGCGTCGTGCTCGGGATCGTCTACTCGCTCGGCCTCGGCATCCCGTTCCTGCTCGTCGCATTCGGTTTCGGCTGGGTGGCGACCTCCGTCGCCTGGATCAAGAAGCGCATCCGCCTCGTCAACATCATCGGCGGCTCGCTGTTGGTAATCATCGGGGTGCTGATGGTGACAGGCTTGTGGTCGCATTGGATGAGCCAGTTAGGAGCGGTGATCAATGTCTTTGTCACGCCCCTCTGATCACATCGACTCGCCCGCGCCGTCGAACGACCCGTCGATCGCGCAGCCGAAGCTCGGCGTCGTCGGCTATCTGCGCTTCTTCTGGCGCCAGCTCACCAGCATGCGCACCGCGCTGTTCCTGCTGCTCATGCTCGCCTTCGCGTCGATCCCCGGCTCGCTCGTGCCGCAGCGCAGCTCCGACCCGAACGGCGTCATCCAGTTCAAGGTCGACAACCCCGACCTCTTCCCGGTGCTCGACAACCTGCAGGTGTTCACCACCTACACCTCGGTCTGGTTCTCGTCGATCTACCTGCTGCTGTTCATCTCCCTCATCGGCTGCATCATCCCGCGCACGAAGCACCACATCGACGCGCTCCGGGCACGCCCGCCGAAGACGCCGGCGCGTCTCGGCCGTCTGGCCGGCTTCACGACCTTCGACGCGCGCACGGACGCCGCATCCGCCATCGCGACGGGCCGCGCGCTGCTCAAGAAGCAGGGCTACCGCACCGAGCTGTTCACCTCCACGGTGCGCGGGGTCACCTCGCACTCGGTGAGCGCGGAGCGCGGCTACCTGCGCGAGACCGGCAACCTGGTGTTCCACACCGCGCTGGTGGGCGTGCTCATCTCCGTGGCCATCGGCGGCAGCTTCGGCTACAGCGGGCAGCGCGTGGTGGTCGAGGGGCAGAAGTTCGTCAACGTGCTCGGCGACTACGACTCCTTCAACCCGGGACGCTTCTTCGAGAGCGACGTACTGGCGCCCTTCCGCATCAGCCTCGACGAGTTCAGCGCCACCTACGAGCTCGAGAACAAGGCGGCGCTCGGCCAGGCCACCGACTACTCGGCCTTCGTCACCACCACCGACGCGGACGGCACCGAGGGCTCGGCCGACATCAAGGTGAACGAGCCGCTCGACATCGGCGGCACCCAGGTGTTCCTGCTCGGCAACGGCTACGCGCCCACCATCACCGTGCGCGACCCCGAGGGCACCGTCGTCTGGACCGACTCCGTGCCCTTCCTTCCGCAGGACGCGCACCTCACCTCGCTCGGCGTCGTCAAGGTGCCGGACGGGCTGGCCGAGCAGGTCGGCATGATCGGGTTCTTCTACCCGACGCGGGCCACGCTCGAGTCCGGCGCCCTCACCTCCGGGTACCCCGAGCTGCTCGACCCGCTCCTCACCCTGCGCGTCTACACCGGCGACCTCGGCCTCGACGCCGGAGTGCCGCGGTCGGTCTACCAGCTCGCGGTCGACGACCTCACGCCGATCGCCGGAACCGGTGCCGACGTGCCCGCCCTGGAGATCGCGCCGGGCCAGACCGTCGACCTGCCGAACGGCCTCGGCACCGTCGAGCTGAGCGACGTGAAGCGCTTCGCCTCCTTCGACGTGCACAACGACCCCTCGCAGATCTGGGTGCTGAGCTTCGCGATCCTGATCCTCGCCGGGCTCTTCACCGGTCTGTTCATCCCGCGACGCCGCGTCTGGATCAAGGCCACGGAGAAGGACGACGGCACCATCACCCTCGAGTACGCCGGACTCGCCCGCGGCGAGGACCCCCGGCTCGAGGCCGCTGTCGCCGATATCTCCGCGGCTCACGCCAAGCAACTTGAGCCTAAGGTGGAACCGTGACCCTGACACTCGAGACGACCTCTCTGCTCGCCATCTACTCCGCGATGGCGCTCTACACGATCGCGTTCATCGCGTTCACCGTCGACCTCGCCCGCCGCTCCGCGCTCGTGCAGGCCGCCGTGCCCGTCGCCGCTCCCGTCGGGCAGCTCGCGACGGCATCCGCTTCGGGCTCGACGACGCTGTTGGAGAAGCAGGCGGATGCGCCGATCGCGCCGCCGAGAACGTCGAAGGCCATGCGCATGGCCATGGCCTTCACCACGATCGGCTTCGCGCTGCACGCCGTCGGAGTGCTGCTGCGCGGCCTCGCCGCGGGCTACGCGCCCTGGTCGAACATGTACGGCTTCGCCATCACGGCGACCGGCGTGATCGTGGGCGTGTTCCTGCTCGTGCAGTTCTGGCAGGACCTCAAGTTCCTCGGCGCCTACATCGTCGGCTTCTGCCTCGCGTTCCTGGGGCTCGCCACCGTCAACTTCTACGTCGCCGTCGCGCCGCAGCCGCCGGCACTGCAGTCCACCTGGCTGGTCATCCACGTCTTCGTCGCGATTCTCGGCACCTCGTTCTTCGCGCTCGGCGGAGGTCTCTCGCTCGTGCAGCTGCTGCAGGCCCGTCGCGAGGCGCGCGGATCGGGGCTGCGTTTCCTCGCCACCCTGCCGAACGCGCTGAAGCTCGAGAACCTGGCCTACCGGCTGATCCTCGTCGGATTCGTCTTCTGGACCTTCACCCTGATCGCCGGCGCCGTCTGGGCCGAGCGCGCCTGGGGCCGGTACTGGGGCTGGGACACGAAGGAGGTCTGGACCTTCATCATCTGGACGATCTTCGCCGGCTACATCCACGCCCGCGCCACCCGCGGCTGGCGCGGATCGCGTTCCGCGTGGCTCGCGATCATCGGCTTCGCCGCCGTGATGTTCAACTTCACAATCGTCAACCTCTTCTTCAAGGGCCTGCACGCGTACAGCGGGCTGTAGGGGTTTCGATACGCCTGCTCCTTCGTCGCGGGCTACTCAACCAGCGGTACGGGGCGCGGTCCCCTGAGGGGGCCTCGGGTCGCGTCTTGCACCCGGATCCGCAAGGGGTGTCGAGGGACGAATGTCCCCTTGCGGGGCTCGAAAATCCTGTGCCAAGGTCGTTGCAAAGAAGACCAGAACCAGATAATTCGAGACGCTGAACGGTCACCGTCGTCCCCTCCTCTCCTACAGGCCCGTCGCGCTGCCTCCCTGACGCGCGCGGATTCCGGCCTGCCCGCCCAGCGAGACCGCGGCAGCACTGGCGCGCGTCCCGAGCGGTTCCGGTACACCCAACCGCGTGACGGTCGGGCATACGACCGCGCGCAGAACCTGGAAGGAAGCATCATGGACGACGACGACGTCACGTTCGGAACCACAACGCTGGACCGTCCGACAACGTCATCCGGCACCTCGGGCGGCACCGGCTCGACGAGCACTACGACGAGCAGCCCCACGGAGTCGGACTACTTCGCGCCCGAGGTCGCGGGCGATCCACCGACCACGTCGGGTGGCGAGTCCACCACGGAGGCGAGCGGCGACGAAGAGGTCATCGCCGACACCACGGAATCCGGGGAGTTCGCCGAGGCCTCGCCCGCCGAACTTGCCGCCGAGTCCGGCGAGGAGAGCGCGGTATCCGATCTGCGCGGCATCGAGGGTTTCGAGGAGACCGTCTCGAGCGAGTCGGAGTCGGGCGCCGAAGCCGGCCTCGCCGAAGCCGGGGAGGCCACTGAGGCGGGCGAGGAGGGGGCCGAGTTCCTGCCGATCCTGGCAGCACTGGTTCCCACCCTGGTGTCGGCCGCGGGCCCGGCCATCGCGAAGGGCATCGCCGGCAAACTGTCGCCGAAGGCGAAGGCCGCGGTGAGGCGTGTGCCCCCGCCGCGTCCCGGCGCGAGCGGGGTGAAGCCGGGCAGTACCGGAGCGCTCCTGGCGCAGATCGCGCAACTCCTGCGAACTCTGCAGGCGAAGCCGGGCGGCGAAAGCGGGATCGAGGCGTCGACCGAACCGCTCGTCGGTGAGGCGGCGGCCGTGCTCGAGCTGATCATCGGGAAGGACGACCGGGTACGGATCACCAAGACGAACGAGATTCCCTGGCGGAGGATCTGCGCCCTCAAGATCACCTTCCCGTCTGGCGCGGTGTACCGCGGCACCGGGTTCCTCATCGGTCCGCGCACGCTGGCCACGGCCGGTCACTGCGTCTACCTGCACAACCAGGGCGGATGGGCGCGCAGGATCGAGGTGATCCCGGGCGCGAACGGCACGGCGAAGCCGTACGGATCCGTCGTGGCGACCCAGCTGAGGTCCGTGGGCGGCTGGGTGAACGGCAGGAAGCCCGAGAGCGACTACGGCTGCATCGTGCTCCCCCAGGGTTCCTTCGGGGGACGGTCGCTGGGCAACTTCGCCTTCGGAGCCCTGCCGAACAATGAGATCGTCGCCAAGCCGGCGGTTCTCGCGGGGTACCCGGGAGACAAGCCCTTCGCGGAGATGTGGGGCATGGCGCGCAAGATCAAGACGGCCGGTCCGCGCACCCTGGTCTACGACATCGACACGATGGGCGGCCAGAGCGGAGCGCCGGTGTACATCAAGCGCGCCAACGGCAGCCGCACGGTTGTGGGCATCCACAACTACGGTGCCGCCTCCGGCAACTCCGCCACGCGGGTGACCCAGCCCGTCTATCAGCGACTGCTCGCCTGGAGCAAGCTGTAGCCGAACGGACGGGAGGCGGACGGCGCCGTCCGCCTCCCGTCTCCCGGGCGCCGTGGCGACGATGAGAAGAGGATGTTGTGAAAGGAAATCTGAGCGGATACGTGGTTCGCGGCGAGACTCCCGTCGCCGACGCGACGATCACGATCGTGCGCGGCCAGGGGAGCCATCCCGACGTCGCGCCACTGAGCGATGCCGACGGGTGGTTCGCCCTCGATGCGCTCGACCCTGGACTCTGGCGGCTGCGGGCCGACGCACCGGACGGCTCGAGCGGGGAGGCCGACGTGGACGTCTGGCCCGACTCGCTCAGCGAGCTGACCATCTCGCTCGACCCCGTGAAGACGACGGTGCCGCGCAAGAGCGGAACTGGGCGCAAGAGCGCCGGTAGGAAGCCGCAGCCGGGTTTCGGCAGAGTGGTGGGACGGGTGACGGATTCGGCGACCGGGGAGGCCGTCGTCGGCGCGCCGGTCGTCGTCACGGATGGTCCGGGACCTCTTCCCGACCTCGCCTTCCTGACCGACGAGCACGGCGAATTCGTGATCCCCGAGATCGCGGCGGGCGACTGGGTGCTCCGGGTCGATGCCGACGGTCTCGGCCAGGGGATGCTGATGGTCGGTGTGGTCGGCGATCGCAGCGTAAGTGTCGCGCTCGCGCTGATCCCCGAGTCGACCAACGGCTACTGGACGTAGAAGCGCCGCTCCCGCTACGCCGAACGCGCGGCGAGCAGTGCGTGCGTGCGGGTGAGGCGCTCCTGCCACCACGCGGTGCGCTCGGTCGAGGCCGCGTAGTCGTAGAAGACGCGCTCGTTCGGCACGACCCGGCGCACGGCGATGCTGCCGTCCACCGGCACCAGCGGCTCCACCGCCACGTCGAGCGACAGCAGGCTCACGGTCGCCAGGCCGCAGTCGTAGGGCAGCTCGGGCAGCGCCGCCGCGAGGTGCAGGCCCATCGAGATGCCCACCGAGGTCTCCAGCGCGCTGGACACCACGATCGGCAGGCCCGTCTGCGCCACGATCCCCATCGCGGCGTGGATGCCGCCGAGCGGCTGCGCCTTGATCACGAGCAGGTCGGCGGCCTCCTGGCGCGCCACGTCCAGCGGGTCGCTGGCCTTGCGCACACTCTCGTCCGCGGCGATCGGCAGCGCCATGTACTTCACCCGCTGCCGTATCTGCCACAGCTCCTCCACGGTCGCGCAGGGCTGCTCCACGTACTCGAGGTCGTACTCGGCGAGGGCGTGGATCGCGTGCTCGGCCTCGTCCACGTTCCACCCGCCGTTCGCGTCGATGCGGATGCGCCCCTCCGGTCCCAGATAGGAGCGTGCGGCCGCGACGCGGGCCACGTCGTCCGCGAGCGTCTGGCCGGTCTCGGCGACCTTGACCTTGATGGTGCGGCATCCCGGGAAACGGTCCAGGACATCCGCCACCCTGTCTGCGGAAACGGCGGGGAGCGTCGCGTTCACCCGCACCGAGTCGCGCAGCAGCGGCGGGGTCTCGTTCCAGCCGAAGTCGATCGCGGCCGCGAGCCAGGCGGCGGCCTCCTCGTCTCCGTACTCGACGAAGGGGGAGAACTCGGTCCAGCCCTGCGGGCCTTCGAACAGCATCACCTCGCGCGTCTCGATGCCGCGGAACCTCTGGCGCAGCGGGAGCGAGACGACGTGGGCGGAGGCGAGGATGTCAGACGACGATGGCAGCATGGGGTCAAGTCTCGCAAGAACCTCTGGGTAATGGTTCGGCTAGGGTGAAGTTTCACGAGGGGGACTGCTGTGAGCGAGCGACAACCGATGGGCATCGAGGTCTTCGGGCGACAGCCCAGGGCGAGACGCGCGCCGGTGGAGACACCCGCGGCGGGCGGGGATCCCGGCGAGAGCGCGCGGTCGCGCGGCCAGGGTCTCGGAGTGCTCGCCGTCGTGCTGGTGCTGGCCTTCGCGGTGGTGCACGTGGTGGCCGTGATCGTCGCGACCGGCGGCGGCTACGTGCTGGCCAGCCAGCTCGCGATCGTCGCGATCGTCGGCACGATCATCACCCTCGTTCTCGGCATCGGCACCTTCGTGCTGCGGGCGGGACGACGCTGGGGTCTCGTGGCGATCGTGCTGAGCATCGTCGCCAACCCGATCGCGCTGCGCTACATCCTCGACTTCTTCGGATCAGCGACGAGCGCGTCGTGATCTGGGCGGGCATCCGCACCGTTCTCGGTGTCTCCGCCTCGGTGCTGGTGATCCTCTTCTGCGCGTCCTTCGCGGTGACGACGATCGTCGAGGGCGACGACAGCGGCACGCCCGCACCGAGCGGCGGCGCTGAGTGGGAGGACTACCCCGCGACGGCCTGGAACGACGCCGACGCGGTGCTCGACGACGCGGGCGAGGAGGCGGTGATCGCGAGGTCGGACGATCTGATGGACGACATCCGCGCGGCGGTCTCCGCGGAGTTCGACATCGAATGGGCCACCGACGGGGCCAACGCGCCGTCGACGGTCGACAACGGCTACGGCGGCCAGTCGATGCTGCGCACCTGGCGGGGCGAGCGGTGGCTCGGCGTGATCGAGGCGCGCGACGCCGGGGCACGGCAGCGGATCCAGGAGATCCTCCAGCGGGTCGGGGCCGAGCACGGAGCGGACGAATTCGTGCTCTCCAACGACCGCGACGCGACGGGCACACAGCTCGCCCAGGAGTTCGGGGCGAGCGACCGCGCCGACCAGGCCTACTGGCAGTCCACCCTCTCCGGGGGACCGCACCGCACCCACGCGGTGTTCGCCGAGGTCTACGACGGCTCCTACCCCACGGCGGACGGCTACCTGGGCTGGACGCCGCGCGACTCCGACGGGGGAGCGGCCGACCCGTCGACGCCCACCATCTGGGTGTCGATCGTCCCCTCCGCCTACGACCTGCTCCCCCAGGGCGACCGCGACGAGTACGAGGAGCGCCTCGCCGACTACGCCGGGCTCGAGCAGCCCGACGGCGAGTTCTAGGGACCACGCCTCGTAGGCTGGGTTCATGACCGAAGTCTCAGACCTGTTCGACCCGAGCGTCTGGAAGCCGGTCGCCGGCTTCGAGACCCTGACGGATGTCACCTACCACCACGACACGGCGGGCCGCGTCGCCCGCATCGCCTTCAACCGGCCCGAGGTGCGCAACGCCTTCCGCCCGCACACCGTCGACGAGCTGTACCGAACCCTCGACGACGCGCGCCAGAACCCGGCCATCGGCGTCGTGCTGCTCACCGGCAACGGCCCGAGCGCGAAGGACGGCGGCTGGGCGTTCTGCTCCGGCGGCGACCAGCGCATCCGGGGGCGCGACGGCTACCTCTACGAGGTGAACGAGGGCGAGGTCTCGACAAGCTCAACCGGCGAAGGCCGCCCGGGTTCGACCGGACGCCTCCACATCCTCGAGGTGCAGCGCCTCATCCGCTTTATGCCGAAGGTCGTCATCGCGGTCATCCCCGGCTGGGCGGCCGGCGGCGGCCACTCGCTGCACGTGGTCTGCGACCTCTCCATCGCGAGCGAGGAGCACGGCAGGTTCAAGCAGACGGATGCCGACGTCGGCTCCTTCGACGGAGGCTACGGGAGCGCCTACTTCGCCCGCCAGGTCGGCCAGAAGTTCGCGCGCGAGATCTTCTTCCTCGCCGAGGAGTACGACGCGAAGCGCGCCCTCGAGATCGGCGCGATCAACGCCGTCGTGCCGCACGCCGAACTCGAGACCGAGGCCTACCGCTGGGCGAACACGATCCTCGGCAAGAGCCCCACGGCCATCCGCATGCTCAAGTTCGCGTTCAACGCGGTCGACGACGGCATGGTCGGCCAGCAGGTCTTCGCCGGCGAGGCCACGCGCCTCGCCTACGGCACCGACGAGGCGGTGGAGGGCCGCGACGCCTTCCTCGAGAAGCGCGCCCCCGACTGGTCGCCGTACCCCTGGCAGTACTGATGACGCGCGCGCTGCTCGAGGTCGCGGCGGAGGGCATGTCCGACGCCCTTCGCCTCGCCCTCCGCGGCGACGGCCCGGCGGTCTTCGCGGGAGGCTCGGCGAACCCGCTGCCGCCGACCGTGCCGGAGCGGGTCGCGCTCGTGATCGAGTCGAGCGGCTCGACCGGGCGCCCGAAGCGCGTGGCGCTCAGCACCGAGGCGCTGCTCGCGAGCGCCGCCGCCTCCGACGACGCACTCGGCGGGCCCGGCCAGTGGCTGCTCGCCCTGCCCACCACCTACATCGCCGGCATCAACGTGCTGGTGCGCTCGATCTACGCCGGCACCGACCCGGTGCGCGTCGCCGAGGGGCACTTCAGCGCCGAGGCCTTCGTCGCCGCCGCCGGCGAGATGGACGCCGACCAGCGCTACACCTCGCTCGTGCCCGCACAGCTCGCCCGACTCATCGAAGCGGATGAGGCACTCGCGGCGCTGCGCCGTTTCGACCGCATCCTGGTCGGCGGCCAGGCGACCCCGGTGGCGCTCGTGGCGCGCGCCCTCGAGCTCGGCATCAACGTGACCCGCACCTACGGATCGAGCGAGACCGGTGGCGGCTGCGTCTACGACGGTGTGCCGATCGGCGCGACGCGGGCGCGCATCGTCGACGGCCAGATCGAGCTCGCGGGCGCCGTGCTCGCCGAGGGCTACCTCGACGACGAGGAGCGCACGGCCGCGGCGTTCCACAGCGACGGGGGCACGCGCTGGTACCGCACCGGCGACGGGGGAGACCTCGTCGACGGCGTGCTGCGCGTGACCGGCCGGCTCGACGACGTGATCATCTCCGGCGGGCTCAAGGTGTCGCTCGCCGCCCTCGAGCGCCTGGTGCGCGAGCTCGACGGGCTCGCCGACGCCGTGGTGGTCGGGGCGCCGAGCCCGGAGTGGGGGGAGGTCCCCATGCTCGTGTCCACCTCCGAGGTGGTGCTGG
>Ga0247729_10000679_pt1 | contig 13457 bp, 11 predicted proteins | sample UWRJL133311R2_FD_180958 | JGI IMG/M metagenome (GOLD analysis project Ga0247729, IMG submission 180958) | Plant litter microbial communities from Arlington Agricultural Research Station in Wisconsin, United States - UWRJ-L133-311R-2 | ecosystem: Environmental > Terrestrial > Plant litter >... | reverse complement strand
GAGGGCCTCGACCAAGCCGCCGCCCGCGCCGGTACCACCGCCGTTGGCCTGCACCTCGGGCACGATCTTCACCTGCCGGTCGCCGATGATCTGCATTAGCTGGAGGCCCGTAAACTCGCGGGTGCCGAGGGCTTCCACACCCACGCGGTAAGCTTCGGCCTTGGCGTTGCCAATGGCGCGGATGGCTTCGGCCTCACCCATGCCGCGCAGGCGGGTGGCTTCGGAGTCGGCAATGGCGCGCAGGCGGGTGCTTTCGGCCTCGCCGCCGGCCCGCAGCTTGGCGGCCTCGGCCTCGCCGCGCACTTTCTTCACCTGGGCGTTAGCCTGCAGTTCGGCGATGTTGACGCCCTGCTCACTCTGCACGAGGGAGTTCTGAATGTCGGCGATGCTGGTTTCGCGCACCAGGGCCTGGCGCTGGGTTTGGGCGGCCTGCTGCACCTCGTAGGTTTTGCGCTGCTCCTCGGCCAGCTTGCGGTCGGTCTGGGTGGTCATGAGCTGGGCCGGCGGCACGATGTCGCCGATGAGCGTATCGACGGCCTGCACGTTGTAGTCGAGTAGGGCGGCGCGGATGAAAGCGGCGGCTTCGCGCTGCCGCTCGGCGCGGTTGGTGAGGTAGTCGAGCACGGTGTACTCCTGGCTGGAGTTGCGGAAGTAGTTGCCCACGATGGGCTCCAGCACGTGGTCGACGAGGTTCTGCATCGAGCCCACCCGCGAAATCACCCGGGGCGCGTCGAGGGCCCCGACGTGGATGATCTGGGCCACGTCGAGGTTGAAGGAAAACCCGTCGCGGGAGCGGACGGTGATGCTGCTCAGCGAGTCGTCGTAGTGGTGAGCCTCGGTGCGGTTGGCCCAGTTGAGCACGATGTTGGTGGTCGGAATCAGCTCCACCTTCATGATGTGGGTGTTCAGGGGCTGGCGGCCGGGGTAGAGCGGGGTAGCCCAGATGCCCTTGTGGCCCATTTCAACGAGGTTGCCGTGGGTGAAGTCGGCCCCGCTCACGTCGACGGCGGGCTGGCCCACGAAGGAAATGACCACGCCGACGTGGCCGATGGGAATCTCAGTCATGGGCACCTGCTCGACGCGGGCAAACCAGGGGTTCAGGTTCCAGGAGCCCGAGAGCAGGATCTGCTCCTGCAGGCCCCGGCTGCCCCCGGCCGAGAGGAAGGACTGGGCATCCTGGAAGTTGTTGTGGCTGGGAATGACGGGCCCGGCAATTTCGCCGGGCGTGATGGGCACCCCGTCGAGGGTCGTGACGATGCCCACCGCGTCGGGGGCCACGCGGTAGATGAACAGCTCCTCGGGCATCATACCCATGGAGCTGGAATTGCGCTGGGTGATGATGGTAAACAGGGCCGTGTTGATGCGGTAGGTGCCAGCCGTGAGCATGCCGATCTGCCGGCCCTTCTCGCCGCCGTTGGTGAGGAAGGCGCGGGCATCCTGGAAGTTGTCGCAGGCAATTTCGCGGGCCAGGATGTGGCTGGGCGGAATCGGCTCCCCGCCGTTGGCCACCACCAGCCCGATTTCGCCCTGGGGCACGATGACCACCGGCTCCTTGGTGACGGAGTACTGCCAGGGCCAGAGGAAGAAGTGCCAGCCGGGGGCCAGCGTATCGGCTTGGTAGCCGGCCTCGCCCTCAAGGGCAATAAGGCGGCCGGCGGCCAGGTTGCGGCGCGAGAACTTCTTGGCCACCACGCCTACCTGCATTTCGCCGATAACGACGATGCCCAGGAAAGACTTGGCCAGCAGCAATAGCAGTACCACGCTCAGCAGGATACCCAGCGCGGTGTAGGCCAGGGTTACGGTAATCTGTAAAAGCATCGGAGGGGGAAGGTTAGAGGGATAAGGGCGGGAAAGGTAGGGGTTTGGCGCAGCATCCAAAGCAGGGCCGGCCGCCGCCGGGAGGATAGCTGAAACCGCCGCCGGCAAACCGGCCAAACCAGCGGAACCAGCCGCTTTGCCGTAGGAGAAACCGGCGGGGCTGCCGCGCAGCCGGCCGCCGGTATTTCCCTTCGCTTCCCTCATGTCTGATATCACCCTTCTTGCGGAATCCTACGGCTCGATGCTGCTGGCCCCGGAAGTGCCCTGCCTGATCGTGCAGTGGCACGGCTTCGCCAACCGGCCGCAGTTCTAGTCCCTGATGGACCGGGGCCTCGACTTATACAGCGAGGAGGCGCGCCGCACCCGGCCGCTGGGCTGGCTGGCCGATACCCGCCTGGTGGGGGCCACCACGCCCGCCCTTCAGGAGTGGCTAACCCACGACTGGAACCCGCGGGCCTACGCGGCGGGCATCCGGCACGTGAGCTTTGTTTCGGCCGAAAGCGTCTTTGGACAGATTTCTGTGCAGCAGTACGCCACCCAGACTGAGGAAGCCGCCGACTACGGCATCGAGCCGGCGCACCACCGCACCCTGGCCGCCGCCAAGCGCTGGCTACAGCAGCAGCTCGTCACTGGCTGAATAGCCAGACTTTTCGGCTACCTTCCGCTTTCCCCGCACCATGAAACAAGAATTAAAAAGCTCCCTGGGCCGCCCCTACATCACCATCGAGGACGACTTGGAAAACCGCTGGATCATGGTGGACTGGGCCGGCTACCTCACCGCCGACAGCATCAAGGCCGGCGCTGCGGCCTACACGGCGGCCCTGGCCGCGTCGGGCCTGCACTGCGTGCTCAACGACACCCGCAAGGTTATCGGTCCCTGGGACCATTCCATGGACTGGGTTATCAACGTGTGGGCGCCCAACGCCGCCGCCGCCGGCCTGCGCCACTTTGCCCTCATCAGCACCCCCGACTCCATGGCCGACGGCTCGGCCGCCAACTTCTACGCCCAGCTCACCGCCTTCAAAGCCCGCGTGTTCAGCAACGAAGAAGAAGCCCGCACCTGGCTCCGCACCGTCAGCCTGGGCACCCAAGGCTAGAAAGCTAGTTTTTAGTTTCTAATCTTTAATCCTTGGCTACTTTTACCGCCTGCATTCCATTCTAACCCCCGCCCGCATGGCTTCTTACCTCGAAAGCAACCAGGAACGTTTCTTAAGCGAGCTGCTCGACTGGCTGCGCATCCCTTCGGTGTCGGCCGACCCGAAGTTTCACGACGACGTGCTCAAGGCCGCCGACTACCTCAAGGCCCGCCTCGAAGAAGTGGGCGTCGACAACGTGGAGTTGTGCCAAACGGCCGGCAACCCCATCGTCTACGGGGAGAAAATCGTGGACCCCGCCCTGCCCACGGTGCTCGTCTACGGCCACTACGACGTGCAGCCCGCCGACCCCTACGAGCTGTGGACCTCGCCGCCCTTCGAGCCCGTGATTAAAGACGGCAACATCTACGCCCGCGGCGCTTGCGACGACAAAGGCCAGGTGTACATGCACGTGAAGGCCTTTGAGGTGCTGATGCAGGACGGCGGCGTGCCCTGCAACGTGAAGTTTATGATTGAGGGCGAGGAGGAAGTGGGTTCCAGCAACCTGAGCCTGTTCGTGAAAGCCAACAAGGACAAGCTAAAGGCCGACGTCATCCTGATTTCGGACACCGGCCTCCTGGCCAACGACGTGCCCAGCATTGAGGTGGGTCTGCGCGGTCTGTCGTACCACGAGGTGGAGGTGACGGGCCCCAACCGCGACCTGCACTCCGGCATCTACGGCGGCGCAGTGGCCAACCCCATCAACATCCTGTGCAAGATGATTGCCTCCCTGCACGACGAAAACAACCACATTACCATCCCCGCTTTCTACGCCAACGTGGACGAGCTCAGCGCCGAGGAGCGCGCTGAGATGGCCAAGGCCCCGCACTCCGACGAGGAGTTTAAGCAGAGCATCGGCCTGCCCGACACCTACGGGGAAAAAGGCTACAGCACCCTGGAGCGCACCAGCATCCGCCCCACGCTCGACGTGAACGGCATCTGGGGCGGCTACACCGGCGAGGGTGCCAAAACCGTCATTGCCTCCAAGGCCTACGCCAAAATCTCGATGCGCCTGGTGCCCCACCAGACCTCCGACGAAATCACGGCCCTGTTCCAGAAGCACTTCGAAAGCATCGCGCCCAGCGGCGTCACGGTGAAGGTCATGCCCCATCACGGCGGTGAGCCCGTGGTGACGCCCACCGACTCGGTAGCTTACAAAGCCGCCGCCGCCGCCATGGAAACCACCTTCGGCACGCGCCCCATTCCCACCCGCGGGGGCGGCTCCATTCCCATCGTGGCCATGTTCAAGAGCGAGTTGGGCCTGGACTCGGTGCTGCTCGGCTTCGGCCTCGATTCGGACGCCATTCACTCGCCCAACGAGCACTACGGCGTGTTCAACTTCATGAAAGGCATCGAAACCATCCCGCACTTCTTCCGCAACTACGCGGCGGCCATGAAGGCCTAACGGATAGCCCTGAGGCGCAAAAAAGCCCGATTCCAGCGCTGGAATCGGGCTTTTTTGGTAAGGTGCCGGATGCTTATTTGCCGCCGAACATGTAGCCCACATACAGTTGCAAGGCCGAGTTGCGGGCGTTGTTGAAGTCGTTGTTGGGCGCGTTTTTCTTGCCGTACTTGCTCAGCCCACCGTTGTAGCGCAGCCCCAGCATCGGGCCCGATTCCGACTGGTATCCCAGCCCGGCCGCGTAGCCCAGTTCGGTGCGCTGCACGTTGTCGAGGTTGTCGTAGTTAGTGGTATTGTTGCGGACCTGCCCGTTGAAGGTTTCCTTCACGTTGTTGCTCACGCTCAGCAGGTAGCCGATTTGCGGGCCGGCCTCGAAGAACAAACCGCCAGCGTTGATCTTGAGCATGATAGGTATATCCAGGTAGTTATAGTTAACCTTGCCCGTGTTTGTATACTTGTTGCCCAGGAATACTACCTCGGTGTCGGAGTACTTAAAGCCCTTCTGCGAGTACAGCAGCTCCGGCTGAATGGAGAAGAAACCGTCGCCGGTTACGTCGAAATTGACCATCAGGCCGCCGTGGGGGCCGAACTTGCTTTCGTACCGGTCCTCGTTGGCCAGGTCGCCGGCGAGGTTCGAGTAGTTGGCACCGGCTTTCAGCCCCAGCTTGATTCCCTGGGCATGAGCCGAGGAGGCGCACAGCGCGGCGGCCGAGAGAAGGGAAGCCAGGAGGAAGGAGGTCTTTTTCATGGGGTAAAGAGAGTTGGTGAGAGGTACTGCCGCCCGTCCGCTTGCGGGGGTGGCCGGCTAAATAGGCCTTGAACGCTATTTTCAGGCCAACAAGCCATGGTCCGGGCAAAAAAAATGTGGCTGCCGGAGCGGCAGCCACATTTTCAGGGAGTTAGAGCAGTACTATTTGCCCAGCGGCAGCAGGTAGCCGATCTGTACGGCAAAGCTGCGGTTGAAGGCTTTGGGCTCGTATTTGGCACTCACGTCTTTGGTGTCGAAGAGCGACTTGAGGCCCTGGGTGTAGCGTACCCCCACGCTGAAGCCACCTTCCGTCTGGTAGCCCAGGCCGGCCAGACCGCCGATGTCGAAGCTGGCGAGGTCCTCTTTAGAATCACCGCCGTCGGTTTCTACTTTATCCTTGGTCGAGCCATCGTTGTATTTGGTGGTCGTCGTGAGGTCTTTGCTGGAGCGTGCCAGGTAGCCTACCTGCGGACCCAGCTCAAAGTACAGCCCTGAGCCGGCCGGCGCCGTGTTGATGCGCACTGGAATCGGCACGCTGATATAAGTCAGAATACGCTTGCCTTCCGACTGGTACTTATCGACAGTGGAGCCCTGGCCGTTGGCAGTCAGCGCGGACCGTTCGGTAATGGTGAAAGAGCGTTTGAAGCCCTTGCGGTCAACCAGCACCTCGGGGGCTACCGACCAGAAGCCGTCGGAGCTGATGGGCAGCTGGAACGACAGACCGGCGGTGAAGCCGGGGATATAGTTGATGTCGGCGCCAACATTTTGGCCACCGATCTGGTCGGCATCTTTACCGCCGATGGTGGAGTAAGTACCGCCGGCCCGAACGCCGATACGGAAGCCGGATTGGGCATTGGCGGCGCTGATACCGGCTGCGGTCAGGGCACAGGTGAGTATTACAAGCTTTTTCATGGCAAGCAGAGTTCTAGTGTGAGAAAAGTGGGGGTGGAGTGCGGTACAGCTTTCTTCCGTTCGAAACAGCGCGCTGACTGATGTATGGGCCTCTTACTGCGAAACCGGTAGCCAGGGTTGCGTTTGGGGTCAGATTTCCGCCAGAATTAACCTGGTGACTACCTGCGTGTTTCCAGCAAAGTGCAACAGCAGTAGAGGATTATATTTTATTTGCCCGCCGGAAGTTTCCGCTGCCGCGTCCGGCTGGTTTCGCTATTTTTGGGACGCCGCTTTTCCGTTCTATGCTCCCTATTGCCGTTCGTTCCCGTTGTGTAGTGTTGGCCGGCCTGGCTGGCCTGGCTGGTTTGCCCGCCGTGGCCCAGACTGCGGGCCCTGCCACCCCCAAAGGCCCGCTGATTTTCGGGGCCTACGCCCAGGGTAGCTTTATCATTGCCCACACGCCGGCCGTGAAGCACCTGGCCGTGTCGCACCCCACGGGCTTCGAGCTGAACGTGCAGCGCCAGACCAACGGCTCGGAGCCCTGGCACGCGTGGTACAAATACCCCAAGATCGGGCTCGACTTCGTGTACTACGACTACCATAACCCCATGCTGGGCCACTCCTACGCCAGCAGCATCTACATCAACAAGAGCTTTGTGCGCACCGCCCGGCACGAGCTGAACTTCCGCATCGGCACCGGTATCGGCTACTTCCCGGTGCGCTTCGACCTCGCCACCAACCACAAGAACACTATCGTCAGCTCGCGGCTGAATGCCACGCTCCAAACCCGCGTGGAGTACGACGTGGCCGTGGCCGAGCACTGGGGCCTGCTGCTGGGGCTGGGACTCAACCATTATTCTAACGGTGCCACTACCAAGCCCAACTTCGGCATCAACCTGCCCACGGTGGTGCTGGGCCTGAACTACCACCAACAGCGCCCGTTTCAGCCGCTGTCCATCAGTTCCTTTGCCGACACGCCAGCGGAAATCGGCCACAACTTTTTGGACCTGAGCACCAGCGTCGGCTGGAAGCAGCGCAACGAGTCCGACCACCGCAAGTACCTCGTCAACTCGGTGTCGGTGGTGGCTGGGCGGCGCGTGAACCGCAAAAGCAACCTGCTGCTGGGCCTGGAAGGCTTCTACGACCGGAGCCTCGACGCCCAGCTGCGCGACACCACCCGCGCCGGCGAAACCCGGCCCGACATCAAAAAAGCCGGGGTGTTCTTTGGCCACGAGCTGCTGTTTGGCCGCTTGGCCTTCGTCTCGCACCTGGGCTTCTACGTCTACAATCCCTACAAGTCCAACAAGTTCTACTACGAGCGGCTGGGCCTCAAATACCACTTCACCGACCGGTTCTGGGGCGCCGTCGACCTGAAAATCCACCGCGGCGCCGCTGACGTGGTCGAGCTGAAAGTCGGGACGACGCTGTGAGAAGGTAAGTTGGGGAGTTGGTGATTTAGTGAACTTGCGTCCGGGAGCCCGTTTGCCACGATTCGGCGGCTTAATCCGACAGCTGAGCAACTTAAACTAGTAGGTCCCGGCTGGTTCTACTTACTTCACTGAGTCACTAAATTAGTAACTCACCACTTCCCCGATGGAAACGTTTCTGCTCGCCAACCGCTGGATTCATATTGCCGCCGGCTTCATCGGCTTTTTCGTGGCCCCGGCGGCGCTGTACGTGCGCAAGGGCGGGGCGGCGCACCGGCTCTGGGGCCGGATTTTCTTCTGGGCCATGGTAGTGGCCGGCACCACGGCCATCGTGGCCGCCTCCCACTACGGCATGACGTTTCTGCTGCTCACGGGGATTTTTAGCTTGTACCTGGCCTGGTTTGGCTACCGCTCTTTGTACCACAAGCGCCTAGCCAAAGGCGAGGCCCGCCCGGCGCTGATTGACTGGCTGGGGGTGGGCATCGGCACGCTGGTTTTCGTCGGCACGGTGGCGTACGGCCTGCTGAATATCCGGCAGAATCCGGTGCCGCTGGTGTTCGGGTCCATTGGGCTGATGACGACTACGCGGCAGATCCGGGCATTTTTGCATACCGGCCCCTGGCCCGCCGGGCAATGGCTGATGAACCACATTTCGGGCTTCGTGGGATCCTACATTGCGGCGGTATCGGCATTTTCCGCCACCAGCCTCAAGTTTATTCCCTTCCCGCTCAACTTTCTCTGGCCCACGCTGCTCATGGTACCCGGCCTGATCTGGGTGCAGCGCCGCTACAAAGCCCGCTTCGCCCGGGCTGCCCGCTCCGCCGACGTGGTCGAGGTACGCATCCAGTCGGAGGTGGCGTAGCCCAGGGGCTTACCGCCGCACCAGGGCCTTATTAATGCGCTTCACCAGCGCCGGACCTTCGTAGATAAAGCCCGTGTAGAGCTGCACCAGCGCGGCGCCGGCGGCCAGCTTTTCCTGCGCGTCGGCGGCCGAGGCAATGCCGCCTACTCCGATAATCGGCAGGCTGCCCTCGGTGCGGCGGTGCAAGTAGCGGATAACCTCGGTGGCCCGCTGGCGCAGAGGCCGGCCGCTCAGCCCGCCCGCACCCAAGCCTGCCACGGTAGCCGCCGACGTCTGCAGGCCGGCGCGGCTGATGGTGGTGTTGGTGGCGACCAGGCCGCTGAGGTTGGTTTCGCGGGCAATGAGCAGAATGTCGTCGAGCTGGCCGTCGGTGAGGTCGGGCGCTATCTTGAGCAGTAGCGGTTTGGGCGTCGGCTTGGCCTGGTTGCGCTCCTGCACCTGCTGGAGCAGCTGAATCAGGGGCTCCTTTTCCTGCAGGGCCCGCAGGTTTGGCGTGTTCGGCGAGCTAACGTTGACCACGAAATAGTCTACCGTATCGAACAGGGCCTCGAAGCCGGCCACGTAGTCGGCGGCGGCCTGCTCGTTGGGCGTGTCCTTGTTCTTGCCGATGTTGCCGCCGATGATGATGCCGGAGCGGCGGCTCCGCAGCCGTTGGGCGGCGGCGGCGGCCCCCTCGTTGTTGAAGCCCATGCGGTTGAGTAGCGCCTCGTCGTCCGGGAGCCGGAACAGGCGCGGGGTGGGGTTGCCAGGCTGGGCCCGCGGCGTCACCGTCCCGATTTCCACGAAGCCGAAGCCCAGCGCGGCCAGCTCGTCGGTCAGCTCGGCATTTTTATCGAAGCCGGCGGCCAGGCCTACAGGGTTGCGAAACTTCAGCCCGAACACTTCCCGCTCCAGGCTCGGGTGCCCGAAGCCGTAGAGCTGGCGCATGAGGGCGGCCGTGCCCGGCAGGCGGAAGCTGCGCTTAAGGTTGGCAAACACCAAGTGGTGGGCCTGCTCGGCATCCAGTTGGAACAGCAAGGGTTTCAGCAGGGCTTTATACATGGCAGTCCGCGGAGAGTAAGCGGTACAAAGCTCCTACTTATTCCCGAGGGATAACGAATCTGCCGTCGCCTTTAAATCCGACTTTTTTTGCGCGGGTATCTAGGTGAAGCTAAAACACATACGCTCCGCCTGTCCCGGAGCAACCGGAGATAAGCGACGAAAAGTTTGGATGATACCGCTAAGTGTGGCACTTTTGCACCCCCACAAGGCGAAAGTCACTCTTCGCAAACCGGGAAATGATTCTGTAGCTCAGCTGGTAGAGCAGTACACTTTTAATGTACGGGTCCTGGGTTCGAATCCCAGCGGGATCACCAAAAACCCTCACTGCTTCAGGTAGTGAGGGTTTTTTGTTGCCGATACGGTAGCCCCGCTATCCGGCCCAGCCTTCGCGGTCGAGGCTGCGGTACTGGATGGCTTCGGCCAGGTGCTCGAGCCGGATTTCCTCGGTACCGGCCAGGTCGGCGATGGTGCGGGCCACTTTCAGAATCCGGTCGTAGGCGCGGGCGGAGAGGCCCAGGCGCTCCATGGCGGTTTTGAGCAGAACGCGGCCGGCGTCGCTGATCTGGCACAGGTCCTTCACCATCTGCGGCGGCATCATGGCGTTGGAATGCACGTCGGCAAAGGCCGCGAAGCGGCCGGCCTGCACCGTGCGGGCCTTTTCTACCCGCAGCTGAATGTCGGCGCTGGTTTCCGACTTGCGGGTTTCGGTCATCTGGTCGAAGGTGACGGGCGTGACTTCCACGTGCAGGTCGATCCGGTCGAGGAGCGGGCCGCTGACTTTGTTGAGGTAGCGCTGCACCACGCCGGGGCCGCACACGCACTCCTTGTCGGGGTGGTTGTAGTAGCCGCAGGGGCAGGGGTTCATGCTGGCGATGAGCATAAAGTTGGCGGGAAAGTCGATGCTGACCTTGGCCCGCGAGATGGTAACGCGGCGCTCCTCTAGGGGCTGGCGCATCACCTCCAGCACCGTGCGCTTGAACTCGGGCAGCTCATCCAAAAACAGCACGCCGTTGTGGGCCAGTGAGATTTCGCCGGGCTGCGGATTGCCGCCCCCGCCAACCAGAGCCACGTCGGAGATGGTGTGGTGCGGACTGCGGAACGGGCGGGTGCTGAGTAGGGAGGCATTAGCCCCGAGCTTGCCCGCTACCGAGTGAATCTTGGTAGTTTCCAGGGCCTCCAGCATCGTGAGCAGGGGCAGGATACTGGGCAGGCGCTTGGCCAGCATGGTTTTGCCCGCGCCGGGTGGCCCGATCATAATGACGTTGTGGCCGCCGGCCGCGGCAATTTCCAGGGCCCGCTTGATGTTTTCCTGGCCCTGCACGTCGGCGAAGTCGGCGGTGTACTGGTTGGCGGCGTGCTGAAACACGTGGCGCGTATCGAGCACGACGGGCGCTATTTCCAGCCGATTTTCAAAAAAGTCAATGGCCTGCTGCATGGTTTCGACGGGAATCACGTCGAGGTTGTTGACGATGGCCGCTTCCTGGGCGTTTTCCACCGGCAGGATAATACCCTTGAAGCCTTCCTTGCGGGCTTGGATAGCAATGGGCAGCACCCCGCGGATGGGCCGCAGCGCGCCGTCGAGGGCCAGCTCGCCCATAATGATGTAGCGGCCCAGCTCGTCGGTGAGCAGCTGCTGGGAGGCGTGCAGGATGCCCAGGGCAATGGGCAAGTCGTAGGACGAGCCTTCCTTGCGGATGTCGGCGGGGGCCATGTTGACGACGACCTTAGTCCGCGGCATCTTGTAACCCCGAAACTTTAGCGCTGCCTCAATGCGCTGCTGGCTTTCCTTGATGGCGTTGTCGGGCAGCCCGACGACGTAGAAATTGGTGCCCTGCGACACTACGACTTCGATGGTAATGGTATTGGCGTTGACTCCCTGCACGGCCGAGCCGTAGGTTTTGGTAAGCATAAGGATACCGGCTACTGATGGAAGAAGGCTAAATATATAGCGTTAAAACGCGAAAAAGCCGGCTGACCCAGCACTGCTGGACCAACCGGCTTTTTTGCGGTACATACTCTACTTCACCAGTTGCTCAATGAGCAAAATCATGATGTGAATGGCCTTGATGTGGATTTCCTGGACTCGGTCGGCGAAGCCGGCGTGGGGTGCCCGGATTTCTACGTCGCAGAGGCTGGCCAGGGTGCCGCCGTCTTTGCCGGTGAGGCCCACCACCCGCATGCCGGCTTCCTTGGCGGCCTCGGCGGCGCGCAGCACGTTAGGCGAGTTGCCGCTGGTGCTGATGGCTAGCAGTACGTCGCCGGGGCGGCCCAGGGCCTGCACGTAGCGGCTGAACACGTACTCGTAGCCGTAGTCGTTGGCCACGCAGCTCATGTGGGACGCTTCGGTGAGGGCAATGGCGGCTAGGGCGGGGCGGTCCTGGCGGTAGCGGCCGGTGAGCTCCTCGGCAAAGTGCTGGGCGTCGCAGAGGGAGCCGCCGTTGCCGCAGGTCAGGATTTTACCCTGGCCTTGCAGGCTGGCGGCCATGAGGCGGGCAGCCTGCTCGATGCTGTCGACGTGGGCGGGGTCGGCCAGAAAACGGTCGAGGACGGTGCGGGCTTCGGTTAGTTCGGCCCGGATGAGTTCGGTGAGCGGTGCAGGCACGGCGGCGGGGTTACAGCGCCGGACGGTTGGTGGAGTCCGGGGCCGGGGAAGGGTGAATGATGGAGTTGGGCTGGTTGAGCGGCGCGTTTACCAGGCCGGGGTCCGACTGCGGAAACGTCGGGTGCTCCACGTCGGGGGCGGGCGTGGGGCGGGTGGGCTCGGCGGGTACTACCGGCGGCAGGGCGGTGGTCATGCCAGCGCGGGGCTGCGAGTCCCGGTCGCGCGGGCCGGACTGCTGGTCGTAGAGCTTGGCCTTCAGCTCGTTGATTTTACCGTTGTGCAGGGCCACTTCCCGACGCAGCAGCACGCTGTCGAGGTTTTCGGTGATGAGCTGCAGGGCCAGCAGAATGACGCCGGTGATGAACAGCGCGTAGTACAGCCCCACCGGCCCGTTGCCGAACATACCCTCAGCGGAGGAGCGCACGGACGGAATGAAGATGAGCAGCAGTCCGAGCAGGACGAAAACCATCACGAGGATGGTGACAAGGCGTTTGATGGCAAGCATGAGTGGGGACGAAGTTTGATGCTGAAAAGGAAGCTCCTTGGTGCGCTAAATATAGGGTTTACTCAGTTGGCGGGTTTCAGTTGCCAGTTTCCAGTTGCGAGTTGCCAGGTCGTTCAACGGATACTAACAACTCCCAACTGGCAACTGGCAACTGAATCAGGCCAGCAGGCCGTTGGTCTGCATCTGGTTGAGGCGCTGGTAGAGGCCGCCGCCGCGCAGCAGGTCGTCGTGGGTGCCGCGCTCCACGATGCGGCCGTGCTGGAGCACTATTATCTCGTCGGCGTGCTGAATGGTGCTCAGACGGTGGGCAATGACGAGGGAGGTGCGGTTCTGCATGAGCCGCGTCAGAGCTTCCTGCACCAGCTTTTCGCTTTCGGTATCGAGTGCGGAGGTGGCCTCGTCCAGGATCAGGATGGGCGGGTTGCGCAGGATGGCGCGGGCAATGCTCAGGCGCTGCCGCTGCCCGCCCGAGAGGCGCGAGCCCCGGTCGCCGATGGTAGTCTGGTAGCCTTCCGGGGTCTTGACGATAAACTCGTGGGCGTTGGCAATCTTGGCAGCCTCAATGACCTCGGCTTCGGTGGCTTCGGTGTTGAAGCGGATGTTGTTGAAGATGGTGTCGTTGAAGAGGATGCTTTCCTGGGTCACGATGCCCATCTGGTCGCGCACGGAGTGGATGGTGCACTCGCGCACCTCGTGGCCGTCGATGAGCAGCTGCCCGCCGGTGGGGTCATAGAAGCGCGGTAGCAGGTCGGCCAGCGTCGATTTGCCCCCGCCCGATGGCCCCACCAGGGCCACGGTCTTGCCCTTGCGGATGGTCAGGTTGATGTCCTGCAATACCGGCTGGTCGCCGTAGCCGAACTGCAGGTTGCGCAGCTCGATCTGCTCCCGGAACGGCGGCAGCACCTGGGCGTTGGGTTGGTCGCGGATGGCGGGCTCGGTGTCGATGATGCTCAGGATTCGCTCCCCCGCCACGAGGCCGCGCTGGATGTTGCCAAACGACGACGACAAAGCCTTGGCCGGGGTAAGCA
>Ga0247729_10000678_pt1 | contig 13498 bp, 6 predicted proteins | sample UWRJL133311R2_FD_180958 | JGI IMG/M metagenome (GOLD analysis project Ga0247729, IMG submission 180958) | Plant litter microbial communities from Arlington Agricultural Research Station in Wisconsin, United States - UWRJ-L133-311R-2 | ecosystem: Environmental > Terrestrial > Plant litter >... | reverse complement strand
TCACTCCGAACGAGGTACCCAGCACCCGCACCGCCACGGCCGCCGTGCGCACCACGAAGGGGTGGCGGGCATCCTTGGTCACGGCGAAGAAGGCCTCCCCGCGCAGCTGCACGGTGCGCCCCCCGGCGAAGGTGGCGGCGCAGGTCAGCTCCGAGCGGGGCCGCAGCCACACCCGACTCCGGTCGGGCAGCACGATCCGGCGGTGCTCCCCGATACCGGTGACGTAGCGCAGCGGCGGCGCCGGGCGCAGCCCCCAGAGCCAGACCCCGGCCAGCAGCAGCGGCACCAGTGCCGCCGCCACCCGCAGCGCCGGCCCCCAGGCCCAGGCCTCCGCCCGCGGCTCGGGCTGGGTATGGGCTCTTATATGGTTCAGCATCCGCTCCCCCAGCTGGTCTGGCCCGGGCAGATCCGGCAGCCCGTCGCCGTCGGGCGGGGTGGCGGCGGCCAGCTCGTTGAGCCACTGCTCCTGGCTTCGTTGGTGCCGCCGGTGGCGGCCGCGCAAATACCGGGTGAGGTGGTGAGGCAAGCGGAACAGGCTAGTGGGGCGGGGCTTCATGGGTAGAGTTGCACAAGCCGGCGCTGGTAACCATCCGCCCGGGCTGATTTAACGAAAGCGTAACGTGGGGGCTTGGCTAGGGGCAGGCCAAGGAGGCAGCAGCCCGTCGAACAGCCACGTTTCTTACACCTCAGCCGTGTTCCACCTCCCGGCCGCATACCATCCTTCGGCACCGGACTACAGCGGAGAGCTTGTGATAAAAAGAATTACAAGCTCCTTTCACCCCGCTCTACCGTCGGCCCCGCTTGCCGGCGGGACTCAGCACTTCCACGATGGGCTGGCCAGTGCAGGCGCTAGGGAGCTTGCTTTCTACCAGCATGGCGGCCGTGGGGGCAATGTCGGTGATGCCGTGGTAGACGTAGCTGATGCCGGGGGTAATGCCGGCCCCGAACCAGAGTAGGGGCACATGGCTGTCGTAGGCGTAGCCCGAGCCGTGGGTGGCGCCCACGCCCAGCTCCCAGGTCCAGCCCGGCTCCAGCTCGTAGCGCACGTCGCCGAAGCGCTTGTAGTAGAGCCCGTTTTGCAGCTTGGCGTCGAGGCCGGTGGCGGCGCCGGCTTCCAGCAGCTGGGTGGTGGTGTTGGCCTGGGCAATGCCGGGCTGCTCGCGCAGGAACCCCGCCAGCAGCCGCTGCACCCGGTCGGGGTCGAGCTTGCGGCGGGCCAGCAGGGGGCGGTTGAGGTAGTACATGTTATTGCGCTCGGCCTCAATCCACTGCTCGGGCCCCAACTGCTCATTGAGGTAGGCAGCGGCGGCCTGGTTGAGGGTCTGGTGTGACTGGGCCCCGGCGGGGGCGTGGTGCTCGGCCAGGTACTTGGGCACCTCGCTGGCGCCGTGGTCGGCGGTCATGAACACGGTATAGCTGCCCTTGCCCACCGTTCGGTCAAGGGCGTCGAGCAGGCGGGCTATTTCCAGGTCCAGGCGCAGGTACAGGTCGTTTTCCTCCTTGGAGAGGGGCCCGAAGGTGTGGCCCACGGCGTCGGGGCTGGAGTAGCTCAGGGCCAGCAGGTCGGGCACGTCGTCGCGGCCCAGGTCGGTGCCAGCCAGGGCGGCCAGGGCCAGGTCGGTGAGCAGGGTATTGCCGAAGGGCGAGACGTTGACGGCCTCGTAGGCGGGCGGGTTGAGCGGGGCCAGCCGGGCCAGGTCGTAGGGAAAGGTGGCGGCCGTCTTGCCCTTGAAGATCTTCTCGTAGGCGTTGGAGTCGGCCACGCTGTTGAGGTAGGCCGTGGGCGCGCGCAGGGGCGTCCAGGTCTGCCGGCGGTAGAAGTCGGCCTTCTTCTGGGCGTTGAACTCACTCACCCAGGCCGGCAGCGCGGGCACGTAGTAGGTGCTGGAGATGAAGTCGCCGGAGTTGATGTCGAACCAGTAGGCTCCGTCGGCCAGGTGCCCGGCCGGCAGGGCCGAGGCCCGGTCCTTCAAGGACAAAGCCAGCACCCGGCTGCGGCCGTTGGATACCATCTTCATCTCGTCGCCGAGGGTGGTGCTGAGCTGGTTGCGGGCCGATACTCCCATACCCTTGACCGGGCCCACGAGCCGGACGGTGGAGTCGTCGGTGCAGTACACGTCGCGGCGCAGGCCCCGGTCGTACCAGGAGTTGCCCACGATGCCGTGGTAGCGGGGCGTGGTGCCCGTGTACACCGAGGCGTGGCCGGGCCCGGTCACCGTGGGAATGTAGTTGTAGTGGGTGTTGCGGCACTGAAATCCCTCGCGCAGCAGGCGGCGGAAGCCCCGCTCCCCAAACTGGTCGGCGAAGCGGGTGAGGTAGTCGGGCCGCATCTGGTCGACCATGATGCCTACCAGCAGCTTGGGCGGGGTGCCCCCCTGGGCGCGCGCCAGCGGCGCGGTGAGCAGCAGGCCGGCGGAAAGCAGAAGTTGTCGGAGCATAGCGAGCAGGACCCGCCCGACCATGGGGCGGGAGCGGGTAGGAGAGGGGATGGGTAGGGGAGAGACGGCTGCCCGCGAAGGGGACGAGCAAGGAGGGCGGTCCGGCCGCCCTGATACCAGTCGCACACCCCGGCGTTTCCAACCACTGCCCCGGGCTGATTTAACGCAGCCATAACACGGAAGGTCCGGGCGGCGGCCCTGGACGGCTTAGCCCAGCAGGCGGGCCAGGAAGGGGGAAAGCTTGTGCAGGGCGCTGTTGATCTGGTTGCGCACGGTCTGCTCGGAGGTGGCAAAGCGCTCCGCTATTTCCTTGACGGAGAAGTCGTCGAGCATGCTGAGCACGAACACCTCCTGCTCCCGGGGCGGCAGCGCCTGGGCCCGCACCCGGATGGCGGCCCGCGTATCGTGGCTGATCAGGCGCTCCAGGGGCGGCTCCGTGCTTGGCTCCAAGCTGCCGAGGTGCTGGTGGTGGCGGGCCCGGATGTCGGCGTCGCGGAAGCGGGTGAGGATCTTCTTGCGCAGCGCCCCGCGCAGGTAGGCCGGCACGCTGGCTGGCACGCCCAGCCGGGCCCGATTAGCCCACAGGTCGCAGAACAGCTCCTGGGTAACGTCCTCCGCATCAGCGGCGTGGCGCAGCACCCGGTAGGCGTACCGGTACAGCTCCCGCCAGCAGGCCCCGAAGAGCTGCTCGAAAGCCCGGTAGTCGTCGTCCCGGATTCGCTCCAGCAGCCCGGGTAAGTCGTCAGTAGTCACGGCGCGTTGTTTGCGCCAAATGTAGACGGTCCGCTGGCCGTTCGCAGGGGGCCGGGGCATTCATCACAGAAGCTTTACCTGGGCGCAACAAAACCGTAAATATTTCTTTATCTGGGCGTCACGGCCTCACTTCCCCCGAACCCCAGTCTTCCGGAGCCCCCGTCAGCGCTGACTCCGCCAAATGGTAACACCGGCGTCATCTGCCTGTAACATGCCCGGAGTACTTTTGCGGCCGGAAAGAAACATGGCCGCGTGGTGAGTGCGGCCCGTGAGTCCTTCCGGATAAACCCCGGCGCTGCAACGACGGGGTTTTTGCTTGCCGCAAGGGGCGCAGGCTGCCGAATTATGCGCCACCCGCTTCCCGCCAGCCCAACTGCACCAGGGGGAATATGCGTAACGTTGCGTATTGACTCCGTCGGCGGGGGCCAGGGCCGCGCCCCCGGCTGGTAAGCAGCCCGCCCTTGGCCCCCGCGCCTGCCCCGGCAGCCCCGCCGCCGGCCCCAACTACTCAAGAGACGCCTTAACAATTGATACCCCCGGAATGAAAGCAAAAACCCAGCAACAGGAAGTAACGGTAGCCTTGACCCAGACCCTGCAGCCCTACGTGGGCGAGAGTAAGCCCGCCAAGGCCATTGCCTCCACCCTCGACAAGCTGGCCAAGCAGTTGGTCAAGCACCAGCACGAGCAGGAGAAGAGCAACGCCAAGGCCGCCGTCAAGGCCTCCCGGCAGGCCCTGGCCGAGGAGCTGATGGGCACGCTCGCGCCCTATCTGGGCGAGACGGTGCAGGGCGACAGCAAGGCCGCCAAGAGCCTGGCCAAGACCGTAGCCAAGCTGGCCGAACAGCTCACCAAGCACCAGCGCAAGCAGCAGAAGCAGGCCCGCCAGGCCGCTGCGGAGCTCACTAAAGGCGGGGCCAAAGCCGCCCAGCCCGCCCGTTCCACCGCAAAAAGCACCCCGTCCCGCTCACGCCCGGTCAGCCCGGCCGTCGCCAAAAGCAAGCTCGCTGCGCTGAATGCCGCTGCCGCAGTCACCGAAACGACCGGCAGCTAGCCTGCACTGATCCTACCACCGCAATAGCACAACTCTTCGGATAAGATACGTGCTGCTTCCCGGCGCCGCGTTACTGCTGCGCCGGGAAGCAGCACGCGCAGTCCACCCCGGTACCAGCTGACTGGCACCACCTGGCGGCTACCGCGCACGACGGCCATAGCCGGGCTATGGCAGGTCGCTGGCCCAGCTACCCGGAATCCGCCGCGCCCGCCCTCTGGACTACGCCCAGCGTCATGGCTACACGCAGTCTGGGTAAGGCTTCTGTTCTCGCGGACGCCGCCATCAACGGGCGGGTCACGCGGGACTATCACCGCTGGCCGCAGGCGCAGCTCGTGGCCGAAGTGGGCAGTGCGGAAGTGACCCGCAACCCGCAGGTGCGTGCCCTGCGCGCCGCCAACAAACGGCTGGCGCAGGAGCTCGATATTTTAAAAAGAGCCTTGGCCATCTTCGCCCAGCCGCCCCCGTGAGCGTGTACCGGCACATTGCCCGGCAGCTGGCCCGAGTGTCGGTGCGCCAACTCTGCCACGTACTGCGCGTGGCAGCGCCGCCAGCAGATGCCGGCAGTCGAACCAGCCTGGCAAGTGGCCGAGCGCGAAGGGTTTGCCTCTCATAGCCAGCGCTACGGCACCCGCCGGCTGCGCACCCAGATCAGATCGTGGCGCAGGGCATACTGGATAAGTCCGATGACTGATTTGGCTCCGGTCTTGGTAAAGATATTCTTACGGTGCGTTTCTACCGTCCGCTCACTGATAAACAGCTTAGAGGCAATTGCCGCGTTGGTATGTTCGGAGGCAATGAGCTGGAGCACTTCCTGTTCCCGCGTGGTAAGCAGCCTCCGGCGGTTGCCATTGTGCCGCGTGGCGGGAATATCCAGGTTGTTGAGCAGCGTAGCGCCTACTTCTGCCGCGAAGTAGGATTGCCCGGCCACCACCCGCCGGATGGCAATACCTAGTTCTTCTTCCGTGGTACTTTTGAGCAGATACCCCGAGCCGCCCGCGGCCAGCACTTCCTGCACCGAAAGGTGGTCGTGGAACATGCTTAGCGCCAGGATCCGCACCTGCGGGTGAGCCACCTGGATAGCGCGCATCAGCTCCACGCCCGACATCTGCGGCATATTCAGGTCGAGCAGGGCCACGAGTACTTCGGGGTGTTCCTGCAGCCGCACCAGGGCTTGGGCGCCAGAGTTGGCCGTGGCAACTACCTGCACGTCGGGCACCCGCCGCAGCAATACCTGGACGCCCTCCAAAACCATCTGATGGTCATCGACCAGCAGCACAGGAATGGAGCCAGCGGGAAAAGCAAAAGGTTGGTGTAGCATAAATGGGAAGTGAGGAAGCGGCAACTACCATAAAAGTGGCGTTGCAACACGTGGAGTAGGGGGGAAAGAGCAAAGGCAAAAAGCCTGCTCCGCAGGTGCCGGCCGGGTGAAGCAGCGGGCGACAAAATCATGTTTCATGCGTTGCGCAGTAGCAAAGCTCCAACACAAAAGCGCGAGCTGCAATCCGCAATAGCCCGCATTTTGCCTCCGGGCCAGTACGGATAAGGAGCTGCTCGAAAAGCTGCGTAGTCCGTACTGGTACGGAGAATAAAATACCATCGAAGCGGGATTGTGCCGGGCCGGCACTACGGGGACATTTGTGCATCCCGTCATCTTCCCGGCTTATGTTCTCGCTACTTCGCTTCCCTGCATTCCTCCGCCGCAGCTGTCGGCTACTGGTCCCACTGCTGCTGGCGGCTTGGTCGGCCCAGGCCCAGGGCCCCGACGAAGGTGGGCCCAGCCCCGGCGCGCAGGTCACAACTGTTCCACTTGATGGGGGTGCCGCGCTGCTGCTGGCCACCGGCGCGGCGTATGGGCTGCGTCGGCTAAAGCGCGGTCGGGCCCGGTAGGGGTGCCGGCCTGCCGCCCGACTGTTCTGCCTCTGCTTTCCGAAATTCTTACTGCCTGATTCTATGGAGAATTACTACTCAATCCAGCCCGCGCCGCTCAAGGCGACTCGGCTGCGGCGCTACGCCCGGCTGAGCCTGCTGCTCGGCGGCCTGCTCGGCGTCGCCTTCAGCAGCCCGGCCCAAACGCCCGTCGTTACGGCCCTGAGCCCGGCGCGCAACCAGCGCAGCGTGCCCGCTACCAGCCCCGTAAGCGTCACCTTCTCGCAGGCCATCAGCGCGGCCTCGGCCGGCAATGTGCGGGTGTATTCGAGCCGGCGCGGCGGGCAATTAGTGCGTAGTGGCAGCGGCACGGTTAGCGGCGGGGGCACGACCCAGGTGAGCTTTGCCCCGGCCCAAGCCTGGCAGCCAGGCGAAACGGTAAGCGTGAGCGTACCGCCGACAGTGCAAAGCGCGGCCGGTACCGCCGCCGCGCCGCACGTATTTCAGTTTACGGCCGCGGCGGGCAGTAGTGGCGGCGGATCATTTGCCAGCGGCTACGGTAGCGAGGTGACGATGGGGCAGGTGTACCCCAACGCCGTGACGACCGGCGACGTGGACGGCGACGGCGACCTGGACTTGCTGACGACCATCAGCTCCCAGGACCGGATCCGCATCGACCTGAACAACGGCAACGGTACCTTCGGGGCCAGCTCAATCATTACTATCAGCAACTATCCCACCCGCACGACGCTGGGCGACGTGGACGGCGATGGTGATCTGGACCTGGTCGTCGTCGTGGGCAGTTCCGGCGCGACGGGCGGCGTTTCCATCTTCGCGAATAATGGCAGCGGCACTTTCGCCAGCGTCGGCACCGTATTGGTGGGCCAACCGGTGAATAATGTTGCCCTAGGCGACATCGATGGCGACGGCGACCTGGACATCACAACGGCCAATTTTGCCATCCAACCAGCTGTCAACTTTCTGCTCAACAGCGGCAGCGGGACTTTTACCACCAGCGCCAACACCCTGGCGATGGGCCAGGGCCTCAATGACGTGGCCCTGGGCGACGTGGACAACGACGGGGACCTGGACCTGCTGGCCGTAGCGAATAACCCCGGCCAACTCTACGTGCGGCTGAACAACGGCAGCGGTGCCTTTAGCGGCTCGGCTTTCGTAAACGGCGCCGACTTCGCCGGCAACTTGGCCCTGGGCGACATCGACGGCGACGGCGACCTGGACGCGGTGCTGAGCAAGACCACCCTCACCGCGAGCCTGAGCATCTACCGCAACAACGGCAGCGGCGGCTTCATCTATACCCTCCTGCCCGACAACCGGCCCACGCTGTTTGAAATCGGCAACGCCGTGACTATCCGGACCGCGCCTACCGACGCGGCCCTGGCCGACGTGAACGGCGACGGCGACCTGGACATTGTGGTGTTGACCCGCATCAACACCCGGGCTGTTTTCAACGGCTCGGAGTTTGAGGGCCGGGGCGAAATCCGGGTGTGGGACAACGATGGCAGCGCCACGTTCAGCCCCGGCGGGGCCAGCAGCGTGGGCATCGGGTCCAGCAGCCTGGCCGTGGGCGACCTGGACGGCGACCAGGACATCGACCTGCTGGCCAACTCCACTGGCTTTGTTAACAATGCCACCACCGGCACCGTGAGTGTGCGCCTGAATGGGGCCAGCGTGAGCAGCATCACCACGGGCACGGTGAGCCAGCTCAGCTCCTGCCGAAGCACTAGCATCAGTGTGCCGTTTACGGCTGTGGGCAGCTTCGATATCAGCAACATTTCCACGGCCCAGCTCTCGAATGCCAGCGGCTCGTTTGCCTCGCCGACGGATATCGGCGTGCTGCGGGGGGATACGCCGGGCACCATTCAGGCTTTCATTCCGGCGGGCACGGCGCTGGGCTCCGGCTACCGCATCCGGGTGGTGAGCAACCACCTGCCCTTCGTGGGCACCGACAACGGCACGGACCTGACCGTGTTTGAGTTCGACGCCTCCAACATTGTCGCCACGGCTACGCCCAACCCGGTGGCCGCCGGTGGCACCCTCAGCCTCGACGTGACCGGCTCGGCCGCCGGCCTGCCGGGCATCACCTACGCCTGGACCGGCCCGAACTCCTTCACCAGTAGCCTGCGCAACCCGCAGCTGCCCAACGTGACATCGGCCAACGGCGGCCAGTACCGGGTGACGGTGACGGGTGGCGGCTGCACCTACGCCAGCACCGTGACGGTAACCACCACGGCGCCCAGCATCACCACCGGCGACCCACTGGGCGGGGCCACCAGCTTTTGCGCCGGCGAAAGCATTACCGTGCCCTTTACCACCAGTGGGCCGTTTCCGGCGGGCACGCAGTTCGAGCTGTTCATTTCGGGTGAAGACGGCACGTTTACCAACCGCAACCTGATTACGCGCGTGAGTGGCACCGGCAGCGGCACCATTACGGCCAACCTGCTCGCGGCCCAGCGCAACGGTACCCGCTTCCGCGTGCAGGTTTCGGCCGTGCCGTACGGCAGCAACCCGCTCACGCCCAGCCCCACCGACCTCACCGTCACCAACCTGAACCTGACCTCCCCGGCCCTGAGCCTCGTCGCCAACACGCCGGTGGCCGAGGGCGCGACCTTGAGCCTGGACGTAGCCAACGTGCCGCTGAGCGGCGCCACCTTCGCCTGGACCGGCCCCAACGGCTTCACGGCTACCACCCAGAACCCCACGGTGCCCGCCGTGACTACGGCCGCGGCCGGCAGCTACAGCGTCACGGTGACGCTCAACGGCTGTTCCCGCACCCTGAGCCGCAGTGTGAGCGTGACGGCTACGCCGCGCAGTATTACCGTGAGTCCGCTGGCTTCGGGTTCGGTGTGCGCGGGCGAAACGTTTAGTTTGCCCTTTACTACCACCGGAGCCTTCAATGCCAACAATGTCTTTACGGCCCAGCTTTCCAATGCCTCCGGCACCTTCGCGTCGGGCATCACCACGCTAGGCACGCTGGCGGGTACCACGGGCGGCACCATCACGGCCACCGTGCCCGCCACTATTGCCGCGGGCTCAGGCTACCGGCTGCGGGTGCAGGCCAGCAGCACTTCCACCACCGGCACCACCAGCAGCTTCACCGTGAGCGTGGTAAACCTGACGGGCGTGACAGCTGACAGCAACACCCCGCTCGAAGAAGGCCAGACGTTGAGCCTGACCCTGGCCGGCGTGCCCAGCGGGGCTACCTTCGCCTGGACCGGCCCTAACAACTTCACGTCCAGCCTCCAGAACCCCACGCTGCCGTCCGTGACGCTGGCCGCTGCCGGCACTTATTCCGTGACGGTAGCCCTGGGCAGCTGCTCGGTGGTACGCACAGCGAGCGTAGCGGTAGCCGTAGCTCCGATTGAGGTGACGGCCGTGAGCCCGACGCGCAACCTGCGCAACGCCGCTACCGGCAGCCCGGTGGGCATCACATTCTCTCAGGCTGTCAGCGCGGCTTCCGTCGACAACGTGCGCGTATTTTCCCGCCAGCGCGGCGGCCAGCTCCAGCGCCCTAGCGGCGGTACGCTCAGCGGGGGGAGCACGGCCCAGCTCGGGTTTGCCCCAGCCCAGCCCTGGCAGCCGGGCGAAACGGTGAGCGTAAGCGTGCCCGGCACCGTGCGCAGCCTCGACGGCGTGCGCGGCGTGCGGCCCCACGTGTATGAGTTTACCACGGCGGCGGGCAGCGCCGGCGGCGGCATCTTCGGTGGCGGCGCCAACTTCGCCCTGAACGGCAACACTGCCAGCGGCCAGTTCCGCATCAACCCCGTGTTTGCCGACCTGAACGGCGACGGCCGCCTCGACATGCTGGTGGCCAGCACCCTAAGCGGCTACCACAGCATCAACCGCTACTTCAACAACGGCGCGGGCGGCTTCGGTGCCGGCCTCGAAACCCGCTACTCCTTCTTTATCCAGGATATGACGGTAGGCGACGTGGACAACGACGGCGACATCGATTTCCTGCTGACCGAAAGCAACAACGACATGGTGGCCATCGGGTATAACGACGGCACGGGCACCTTCACCCGCACGGTGCGCGTGCCGGTGGGCGATGCGCCCTTCCGCACCACGGTGGGCGACGTGGACGGCGACGGCGACCTGGATTTCATCACGGCCAACGGCGGCCCCAGCGGCAACGTGAAGCTTAGCATCGGGCGCAACGACGGAGCCGGTAACTTCGTGGTGAGCACCACCACGGCCATGCCCTCCCCCACGCGGGAGGTCGCCCTTGGCGACCTGGACGGCGACGGTGACCTGGACTTGGTGGCCTCGCAGGGGAACTCCACTATGCTGGCGGTGATTCGCTTTAACGACGGCAACGGCAACTTCAGCGGCACCGACCAGCTGGCTTACAGCGGCGGCGGGGGCGGCGACCTGCACCTAGCTGACTTGGACAACGACGGGCACCTCGACCTCGTGATAGGCGCGGGCAACCGGCCCAGCGTGTTCGTGTACCGCAACAACGGTAGCGGCAGCTTCACTTACACCACCGTGTTTACGCTCAGCTCCGCGGTCAGCGATATTGCCGTAGGCGACGTGAATGGTGACGGTAACCTGGATTTGTTGACCACAAACATTAGCTACGACAACTGCGAAATTGCCCTGAACACCGGCAACGGCACGTTCACGCCCGGCACCACCCTGACTCTGGAAAGCACCCCTCGCGGCCGTCTAGCTCTAGGCGACATCGACGGCGACCTAGACCTGGACCTGGCCGCGGGCACCATCCTCGCTAATACAGTGCGAGTGCGTTTGAACGGCGGCATCAACGACGCGCCCACCATCACCAGCTTCACGCCCATCAACGGCGCGGCTGGCACCATCGTCACCGTCACGGGTACCAACCTGTTCAACCTCACCGGGGCCAGCTTCAACGGTACGCCGGTGGCGCTGGCCGACATTACCAGCAACACCAGCACCAGCGTGCGGCTGGTGGCCCCGGCCGGTGGTAGCACCGGCCCCCTCAGCGTGACCACGGCCGGCGGCACGGGCAGCAGCGCGCAGAGCTTCACTTACCTCGTCAGCACCACGCTGAGCACCGATGCGCTGACGGCCAGTCAGTATTGCGCCGGCTCCTCTATCAGTGTGCCTTTCACGGCTACGGGCAGCTACCTGGCGGGCAACGTTTTCCGAGCCCAGCTCTCGGATGCCAACGGCGCTTTCAACTCCGGGGCAGTTATCATCGGTACGCTCACGGGTACGGCCAGCGGTACCATCACCGGCACAATCCCGGCCGGCACCGCGGGCAGCAGCCTGTACCAGGTGCGCGTAATAGCCAGCAACCCGGCTGCTACATCGGCCAACAGCCAGTCTGTAACTATCACGGCGGCTGGCACGATAGCCTGGCTGGGCGGCGTGAGTACCGACTGGTTTACGGCCGCTAACTGGAGCTGCGGGCAGGTGCCCACGGCTACCAGCAACGTGACCATCGGTGCCGGCGCAACTTACTACCCCGTGGTGACCGGCGGCACGGCTACGGTCAGCAACCTCACGGTGGCCGCTGGGGCCAGCTTCGCCATCACCAGCACGCTGAACGTGCGCGGCAACCTGACCATCGACGGCACCTGGACCCCGGGCGGCAGCCTGGTGTTTGTAGGCGGCATCGGCACGCCGAGCCTTATCAGCGGCGCGGCCCCGGTGGTGCTGGCTGACGTCACCATCAACGCCGGCACCACGGTGCAGCTGGGCAAGGCAGTGACGGTGAACGGCAACTGGACCAACAACGGCGGCTTCACTCCGGCCGGGTATGGCGTGACCCTGCAAGGCAGCAGCGCCCAGACCCTGGGCGGCAGCCAGCCTACCCGCTTCTACGACCTAACCATGCAAAACCCGGCCGGGGCTACCTGCGCCGCCGCCACCGGGGTTGCCCACCTGCTCACGCTGAGCACCGGCAACCTGGCCTCCGACGGCCACCTGACCCTGCACTCCGACGCCACGGGCACGGCGATGGTCGTCAACCCCGTGGGCGGCGGCCTGGTCACGGGTCCCAGCACGATGGAGCGCTTCATCACCGGCGGGGCCACGGCCGGCTACCGCCACTACTCCTCGCCCATGCAGCTGGGCACGGCCACCGTGCAGGAGTTTGCCGACGACTTGCCCGTGTTTGAGCTCAACCCGGCCTACAACACCCAGGGCACCACCGTCACGCCCTTCCCCACCTTCTACCAGTACGACGAAAGCCGCCTGAACGCGCCGGCCACCAACCTCTTCACCCGCGGCTGGCTGACGCCGCTGGCCACCGACAACCTGCTGCCCGGCCGCGGCTACTCGGCCCAGACCGCCCCCACCACCACGGTCGACATCCGCGGCACGCTCGCCACCGGCGCCGTCAGTATCCCGCTCACCCGGGGCGGACAAACCGGCTCGGGCTGGAACCTAGTGGGCAACCCCTACCCGGCCCCCATCGACTGGGACCTGGTGCCCGCCGCGGCCGGCGTGGATAAGGCCCTCTACGTGTTCGTGCCCTCGGGCCCCTACACGGGCACCTACAGCAGCTACGTGGCCGGCATCGGGCAGAACGGCGGCACCAAGGACCTGGCCGCCATGCAGGGCTTCTTCGTGCGGGCCACCGCGGCCACCGCCACACTGAGCCTGACCAACGCCGTGCGCCACACCAGCTACGTGAGCCCCGCCTTCCACCGCGGCAGCAACGGCCACCCCGCCGCTGCGGCCCGGCCCCTGATCCGCCTGCTGCTGCGCAACGCCGCCGGCCAGGGCGATGAGACGGTGGTCTACTTCGACCCGCGCGCCGGGGCCGGCTTCCAGCCCGAGCACGACGCCTACAAGGTACAGCTCAACGGCAACGGCGTGCCCTCGCTGTGGAGCCTAGCCGGTACCGACGGGCTGAGCATCAACGGGCTGCCGAGCCTGGCCACGGCCGGCGGCATTCCGCTGGGCGTGCGCGTGAGCCAGAGCGGCCCCCACACGCTCAGCGCCAGTGAGCTACTGCACCTGCCCGCCGGCACCCAGGTGACGCTGGAAGACCGGGTGCTGGGCCGCCGCCAGAACCTGGCCCTGGACTCGGCCTACCGCTTCCAGATGGAAGCCGGCTACAGCGGCCAGCGCTTCTACCTCTGGCTGCAGGGCCGCCCCACGGCCGTGACCGGCAGCCCGCTGGAAGCTACGGCCAGCCTCTACCCCAACCCGACGGCCGGCACCGCCACGCTGGAGCTGAGCGGCTTGCGCGAGCAGGGCCCGGTACAGATTGACGTGCTCAACGCACTCGGCCAGCCCGTGCTGACGCTCAGCGCCCGGCCCCGGCAGGGCGTCCTCCGCCAGCCGCTCGACGTGCGCAGCCTGCCCGTGGGCGTGTACTCGGTGCGCGTGCGCACGGCCGACGGAACCGTGGTCAAGCGCCTGGTGCGGGAGTAGCTGC
>Ga0247729_10000675_pt1 | contig 13522 bp, 10 predicted proteins | sample UWRJL133311R2_FD_180958 | JGI IMG/M metagenome (GOLD analysis project Ga0247729, IMG submission 180958) | Plant litter microbial communities from Arlington Agricultural Research Station in Wisconsin, United States - UWRJ-L133-311R-2 | ecosystem: Environmental > Terrestrial > Plant litter >... | reverse complement strand
CGCGGATGTGTTTGGCGATCTGCCCGACGTAGCTGCGCCCCGGCATGCTCGCGCCGATACCCTGCGCGGTCGAGTCGCCAACGGCGACGTAGAGCAGCTCGCCCTCGCGCTGGCGGTAGTCCTTCCACCACTTCGAGTTCACCGGGATGGCGTTGGTGAGGCGCTCGCTCCACATGCCGCGGCGCTGCTTGAGGTACAACCCGTACGCGATTCCGCCCGTTGTGACGGCGGCCCCGAACAGGGTCGAAATGATCCACTTCATTTCCACAACCCTACAGACGGATGTCGGTGGTGATGCCCAGAATGGTGCACATGGAAACGACGACGTTTACCCTGGCTTCCGGCCGCGTGGTTGGCGTTACGGAGTTTGGTGACCCGCTGTCAGATCGGGTTGTTGTCTTCGCGCACGCTGCCCCCGGCGCCTCCCGGTTTGACCCGGACCCGGCGGTCACGGCCGCCCGGGATGTCCGTGTTATTGCTCTCGACCGTGCGGGCTATGGCCGGTCGGAGCCGCTCGATGACGGCCCACCGAGTGTTGCGCGCTCGGCGGCCGACATCGCCGAATACCTCGCCGCCCAGGGTATCGGCCCAACCGGCGGTGGGGGAGCAACCGTGGGTGCGGCCGGCTGGTCCGCGGGTGGTCGCATCGCGCTCGCCCTTGCCGCGGCCCACCCACACCTCATCGAGCGCGTTGCCCTCGTTGGTACCCCAGCTCCCGACACCTTTGTCCCGTGGGTGGGCGACGACAACCGGGCAATGCTTGAATCATGGCGGGGGATGCCGCTGAGCTCAGCCGTCGATTCGCTCAAGGCGACCTTCGATGGTTTCGCAGGTGCCGCACCCAGCGGCGAGTCCCAGCTTCCCCAGCTGGCGAACCCCGAAGTGGACGGCGACGTACTCGTCACCGCCCATGACCGACTCGTGGCCATGCTCGACGACGCCATGCTGCAGGGCAACCTCGGAGTGGCCACCGACATCGTCAGCTACACGCTCATGGATCTCGGCTTCGATCCCGTGCATGTCGCCCAGAGAACGCTGCTGCTCTATGGTGCGAAGGATCCGATCGGCAACGCGCATGCCTCCTGGTACCGGTCACATCTGGTGGATGCGCGCGTCGAGATGGTGCCCGACCGCGGGCATCTGCTCATCGTGCCGCTGTGGGACCGAGTGCTGTCGCACCTCGCGCCAGGCTCCAAGCGCTGACACTCACGAACAACCCTCCGCGCTTCGGCTCTCCTTTGTGCCCATGACGGTCAGGCCTCCGAATGTCGGTTCCGTTGTCGCGGGAATGCCCATCGAGGACAGCGTGATCTCGGGCCCCAGGGTGGTCACCGACGTACTTTCCGCCAGACAGGCGCTCGGGTTGAAGACGAAATGCGCCACCAAAAGGTAGTTGTCGCCCGGGAGGATCTCCATCGCGGTGTCCTCGGTTAGCGTGCTGTCGTATCCGTCGCCGGAGGGCGCGGTCTCCTGATAGTCGATCATGTCAACCCGCACCCCACCGCGACTCTCTGGTCCGCCGAACGGATAGGTAGCGCCATGCAGGTAGGCAGGAAATGCTCCGTCATTGCGCAGATGAAACCGCATGTAACAGTTGAGGCCCGGGGCTGCGGTCACGCTCGTGGTGAAGGTCTCCTCCACTGGGTCGCCGTCGCCCTTGAAAGAGGCCTTACCGCCCTCACAAATCACGTTGCGTGCGTCGGGATACACGGCCACCCCGCCACGCGCGACGGAGGCCGCAATCGGCCACGTTATGAGGGCAACGAGCCCTAACGCCAATGCAGTCACACCGGCTGCCCGGATCCCTCTACGGCTCATGGCCGAAGCGTATTGCACGCGTAACGCCGGGCATACAAATGCCCCAGATCTGGGGCGCGATGCGGCTGCGGTGAGCCGTGATCGCTCCGCGGCCATTTAGGCCTCTGGCATGTACTAAACTCTTCCACGGAACCGTGTCCGAGCGGCCGAAGGTGCAACTCTCGAAAAGTTGTGTGGGTGTTGAGCCCACCGTGGGTTCAAATCCCACCGGTTCCGCCACGAAACTACCCCGCAATCCCAGTGATTACGGGGTTTTTTTCTGCCCATCGGGGGCCAAACCCCACAAAAACCCCACAAATGATTCAGAACGCACCTTATCGAGGCGGTCCGAAACATCGTCAAGGTCGTCCTCAAACAGGTCTGCGTAGATGTCAAGAGTCATTGCCGCCGACGCATGGCCAAGCATTCTTTGCACCGCTTTGACGTTCGCGCCCGCCGAGATTGCCAAGCTCGCGGCCGTGTGCCGGAGGTCATGAGGGGTGATGGTGGGGAATGATGGATCGATAGCTTGGCACCGCTTGAGTGCGAACACGAACCAGCCGGAGAGGCTGTGTGGGGTTCGCATGTGGGTGACCCCGTCGCCGAAGACAAGTTCTGAGGCCGCCTTGCCTCGGCACTCTTCTCTGAGCAGCGGTTCCAAGAACCGCGGAAAAGGGACGCTTCGCTTCTCGTGCGTTTTTGTCGTGCCGACGAACACCTGTTGACCGACCTTCACTGCATTTCTTTCTATCAGCGCTCGTCGTCGGTCGAAATCTAGAGATCCGACTTGGAGCCCGGTCGCCTCGCCCCACCGCATTCCCGTGTATGCAAGCGTGTAGACCAGCGCACGGTTGCGCGGCGCCTGAGCGGCAAAGAGCTCAACCTGCGGACCAGAAAGGTACTGATGTTTGCCCTTCGCTTTCTTCGGGACTTTCACCCCACGTGCGGGATTGACTGAGATCCGGCGGTCGCGCACGGCGACGTCAAGAATCGCGGCGAGCACTCCATGGGCGCGCAGCACAGTGGTGGCGGATCGCCCTTTGCTGAAACTGGAAATCCAACCCTGAACGTCTGAGTGTTGGATTTCTCCTACACGCCGCGCCCCCCACGTTGGCTGGACGTGAAGCCTCCAGGCGATCTCGACCGGACGGAGCGAAGACGGCTTTAGATGCGTCTGATTGGCTATCCACGCGGATCCTAGTTCGAGGATTGTTGCTCGCGCGGACTTGGGGTCAACGAACTCACCGCGATTTGTCGCCACCGTGATGTTGGCCAGGAAATCCTCAGCATCCTTCTTCCGAACGAAACCGTTCTTCTCCCGCGACTGACGGTCGGGGTCGCGGTATCGAACGCGATATCGCTTGCCCGAAGCGACTATGAGCTCTGGCCCGGCTCCACGACCAGCCCGCTGATAGCGAAAAGCCAAGCGGGGCGACTTAACTGATTCGCAAAAATCGGCTGCGTCCAGGTCGCGTCAGCTGACCGTGTTCAGGGCCCGCGCCTCAGGCGATGGTGCCGTTGGAGGGAACGGCAGCCTCGAGCCGTGCGCTTCGTAGCTAAGTCACAAATGAAAGCGGGCATGCAAAACCCCACAAAAACCACACAACCGGTCGCCATTCTGCTGGGCTGTGCTCCTGGAATCAGGTCCTAATGAGCCTAGTTTTAGGCGTTCCAGGTCAAAATATAGTCTCTCCGGGCGTCGAGATAGTATTCCAAACCCTCCCGGCGCACAGGCGAATTGCCCATAATCACAGTGATTGTGGGGCTACATCACGGCGCTAAATCTGAGTTGTCGGCCGATCGCCAATGAACGGGCTACGGCGCCCATCAGCTCTGCATCTCTACCTAGGGACGCGCTAAGTACGCGGACGCTCGACGCGGTCGCGGGCTGCGCGATGCGATCGATCATCTCGCGAATGCCAGCGACGAATGGCTCGCCCACCTCTCCCAGTTCCCCTCCGATGATGACTGCGCTCGGATTCAGAAGATTGCACATGTCGGCAACAATTCGTCCTAACGAGCGGCCAGCGTCCGAGAATATTCGCTCTGATACGGGGTCGGTGAGTGACGCCAATGGCTGCTCCGCGGTGACCGCCGGGTGTGTAAACATTAGCCGCGCCCTGACCGCAGAGCTGGAGGCTATGACCTCGATGCATCCTGAATTTCCACACCTGCACAAGGTATTTTCCGAATCGACGAGAGTGTGTCCGATCTCGCCGCTGAGCCCGTCGGAGCCATCGTATATTTCGCCCGCGATGACCAGTCCGGCGCCGATCCCGTCCGACGCCTTGACATACACAAAATCCCTGAAATCCCGGCCGGCGCCATAAACTCGTTCCCCCCACGCACCCAAATTTGCGTCGTTGAAGACGGTGACGTCCGTCCCGATTCGACGGCCAATCTCTTTCGCCGGGTCCAGGCCAATCCATCCCGACAGGATGGTAGGCGAGCGCACGATCCCGGTTCGCGAATCGATGGGACCTGGGATGCTAGCTACGGTTGCTGAAACCGACTTGATGTCAGTGCGGGCGTCCTCAAGCAACGATCGCACCAGCTGGCACGCATGGTCGACAGCGCCGATTGCGTTGTGGTCGACGTCAAACAGAGCGCGATACTTTCCGAGAAGTTTGCCCTCAAGATCTGCCAGGGCTACGGCAACGTGTCGGTGGCCGAAGTCCAGCGCCAGGACGGCCCCAGAGGGCATTGCTGGGTATATTCCGGTGGACGAGCGACCCAGCCGGCGGTCCGTGGCGGCGAGTGCACCTTCTCGCAGGAGTCCCTCGTCGATGAGGTCGCTCACAATTGAAGCGCCGGCACTGCGTGAGAGACCGAGGAACGCCGACAGGGCAGCGCGGGACTGTCCGGGCAGATTAACCACTCTGCCGAGCATGCGGTCCCGGTTAGTTGTTCGGATGGGATAAGCGTCATTGCTTGCCATTGATCACCTTTCACGTCAAGATCCATAGTAATGACCAGTTCTGCTGTATCTTTCACTTGAATCGACGATTGATGCGGCCTATTCGTCCAAATATGGACTAATGGAACCGAGATGATCGTTTCGCAATCCCATTTAGTTGTAAATGGGTACTACGCCGCAATGTAGCGGAGAGATGGAAGTCAATGAAGACTCGACGAGCTGGGACGCGTTCGCGCCAGCAAGTGCGTAACGGAGTGATCGCTACGGCGGCACTGGGCGGGCTTTTGCTCACCTGCACCACTATTCCGATCGCAGCATCGGCCGCCGAATCGGCGGCGCCGTCGCCGGTTGCGTCTGATGCGCCCTGGACGAAGACCGTTTCGTATTTGGTGGATCAATTGACTGCCTCGGAGAAGATCAGCCTGCTCCGCGGCGGCGCGCCCGTTGGGGGGCCGACGGGTACGAATGAGTTGGACCCAGATCCACATGGGCAGGCCGGCTACATCAAGGGTGTTCCCCGTCTCGGGATCCCTGAGAACCGCCACGTTGATGCCCTTGGAGTCAACGTTTCGGCAGACACGACTGCATCTCCGTCACGTATCGGCCTGGCATCGTCGTTCTCCCGAGAACTACTAGGACAGTTTGGTCAGCTCACGGGCGAGGAAGGCCTCGGGACGGGCATGACATTGATCTACGGGCCGCAGGCAGATCTTGCACGCACTCCGTCTTGGTCTCGCAACAACACGGCCTACAGTGAGGACGCGTACCTTGCCAGCCAACTCATGAGCGATGAAATCACAGGGATACAGGGCACCGGCCTGATGTCGCAGGTGAAGCATGTCGGTATGTACAACGGCCAGGCTCAGGCAACTCCGTCGATCGTCGAGGGCCAGGCGGCACACGAGATTTACTTGGCGCCTGCCGAGCAGGCCGCCAAAGATGGTGTGTCGTCGATGATGTGTTCGTATGCCACATTTCAGATCAAGGACGACCCGCGCTATTCCAAGCCCGACTATGCGTGCGAAAACTCCGTGCTCATGCAGGACATCATCAAGAACGACTGGAACTTCAAGGGGTTCATCACCTCCGACTACAACGCCCTCCACAGCACATCCGATCTTCTCGCGGGGGTGAATCAGGAATTCGCGACCTCATACTTCACAGCGGCGAACCTGCAGCCCCTGATCGACCCGACGTCGGCCGATTACAGCGCGGCCTACCAAGCGGCAGCCGACGACTCGATTGCTCGCACCCTTTACCAGGACGAGCGATTCGGCCTGCTGGACAATCAGCACATTCCAGCGGCATACCAGTCGGACGTTCCCCAGCACGGAGATGTTGACGTCTACGACAACACCGTGACCATCAACAAGAAAAAGGGAATCGCGGAAGCGGAGGAACTGGCCGAGCGTTCAGCCGTTCTGCTCAAGAACGACAACTCGGCGCTGCCACTGAGCAAAGACAGCACGGTCAACGTCGTTGGGACCACATCCAACCTCCTACCCGCAGCACCGGGAGGTGAGCGGTCGCAGGGCTTCGGAGACCGAGCGACCATCTCGCCCATCAAGGGTCTGCAGGCAATCGGAGGCTCGAAGGTCAGTTCAAACCCGGGCGTGGACGCCCTCGGTACGACCGTTCCAGCTGCCAACCTCAAGCAGGACGTCGACGGCACAGCAGCTGGCCTTACCCGGACAGAAACACCAGCAGGAGGGGGAGCGGCCGTCACGACGACATCCGCACTCCTGGATGGGAAGCAGACCGACCTCGTTCGCGGCAACACCTACAAGTGGACCGGCTTCCTCGATGTGCCCGCCGATGACACCTACCAGCTGAACCTCCAGCGTCCATACGGCAAGGATTCAGGCGATGACTCCAAGTTCAACGACGGGATCACTCGCGCAAGCGGGAGCGCGGTCGCACTGAGCGTCGATGGTGCCAGCAAGACGCTAGCCAACCCGGACAGCAACATCCTGCAGAATGCGATCCCGAGCTACGCCACGGGAACCGCGAACAAGATCACCGCTGACAACGGTCAGTACCTCGGGTACGACAACACGGCGGCATCGGTGCAGTTGACTGCTGGACGCCACGCAATCTCCATCACCTACACGCCCACCGCTACGGTTCCTGCGACACCCACCTTGCGACTGGCTTGGTCGGCGAAGGCCGATGCAGTTGCGAAGGCGGTGGCCGCTGCTGCAACCCATGACGTGAGTGTTATCTTTGCGGACGATTCTGGATCTACTGGTGGTGATGGCGCCTCGACGAGCACGGACGTGAAGTCGCTGTCAGCTGCGCAGAACTCTCTGATAACGCAGGTGGCAGCCGCGGCTCATGCCAATGGAAAGAAGGCTGTAGTCGTCCTCAACACGGGGTCCGCAATTCAGACCCCCTGGGTGGATGACGTGGATGGCATTCTGGAGATGTGGTACCCGGGTCAGGAAGGTGGGACCGCCACTGCCAAGCTGCTGTACGGACAAGCCAACCCCAGCGGTCACCTGACCATCTCGTTCCCGAAGAACTCCGCTGAGAGCCTTTTCGGTGTCACGGACACGAACGGGGACGGCACCATCGGTGCCGGGGACGCTAACTGGGAACGCTCGAACGCAACAAAGGACGAGGGCGAGACAGCTGCCTCCTTTAAGTGGAGTGAGGGCCTGGCAATTGGATACCGCTGGTTCACCGACTCCAGTGCGAACACCAAGGGCTACGCCCCGCAGTTCGCGTTCGGCCATGGACTGTCGTACACCGATTATGCGTACTCGGGTCTTTCGACCAAAACAGCGACCGATGGTGGTCTCGACGTGACATTCACGGTCAAGAACACTGGAGAGCGCGCCGGGTACGACGCACCGCAGGTATACGTAGGTCCGTCCTCGGAGCTCGACTCCAAGATCGAACAGACCCAGATGAAGCTGGCCCAGTTCGATGCCGTCAAGTTGAATGCCGGTGAGAGCAAAACTCTCTCGCTGCACGTCCAGCCGAAGGACCTGTCGTCCTACTCCACTGAGAACAACAACTGGGTCCTGGGTACCGGATCTCGCTCGGTCTACCTCGGCGCTGCATCAGACGATATTCGTCTCCAGGCGACAGGAAAGGTTGTCAGCCATGCCGAAGCGCCGGTCGTAACCGCCCAGCCTGCGGCGACAACGACGGCGAAGGTCGGACAGAAGGTGACGCTGAAAGCCAGCGCAAGCGGAAGCCCCGCCCCCACCGTTCGTTGGCAGCAGAGCAACGATCGCGGTGCCACCTGGACCGACGTCGCTGACGCGCTCGATGAGACGTTCACCTACACCGCAGCGGTGAATGGGGCCCAGTACCGGGCCGCGTTCACCAACGATCTGGGCACGGCCTACACGAACGTCAACAAGTTGACGATCAAGAAGACCGCCACCACAGTGAAAGTGACGCTGGCCAAGAAATCCATTACTCACACCAGCCACGCGAAGGTCACCGTCCGGGTCAGTCCTACTTCGGGTAAGCCCACCGGAACGGTGACAGTTCACTACGGCACCAAGTCAAAGAAAGTCACATTGAGCGCAGCTAAGAAGGGAAGTGTAAGCATCACGTTGCCGCTGCTCAAGAAGGGAACGTACAAGGTGTACGCCTCGTATGGCGGCAACGCCACGTATGCCGCGGACTCTTCTACAAAGGTCACGCTGACCGTCAGGTAGTAGGCAGAGTTCCCCAACAGTCGGGGCTAACAGGGGGTGCCGCGTCCACGCGCGGCACCCCTTAGCTTTTAGGAACAGTCTCTGCGTCTAACCGGTCGGGTAGCCTTCCACAATGGAACAAGCGCACGCGGCTCCTCTGCGGTTGCCTGAGCAGTTGATCCTCAGCCTTCTGAACCGGCACGGGCCGCTCTCGAGACCGGCATTGACGGAAATTACCGGCTTGCCTCGCACGACAGTGGTTGCCACCGTCGTCGGTCTACGGGAAAAGGGCTATGTCGCGGACGGTCAGGAACCAGCCGATGCTCGACGAGCGGGACGTCCCGCCGGTCAGGTGCACATCACGCCACCGGCCACCAGCGTCGCTCTGATCGAGATGGCTCGAACGGGCACCGTTCTTTCTTTAGCGGCGCGTGACGGAGAAGTCCTGGGACGCGTTCCAATATCCGCCACTCGATTCCAGACTGTCGCCGAGTTCGGGAGCCACGTGCGAGGCGGTCTGGCGACGATCGCATCGCAGATCCCGACCGATCAACTGGTGTTGTCCCTGCCTGCCCCGTTTGTGCCCGGGGTGGGTGTTCGCTACGTCCGGCGTGTGCCCGTCGAGCTTTCCGACAAGTTTCCCCAATTCGAGCCTTCCTCCGACTGGCTTCGCGGCGATCCCACAGAAGCGCTGGCGGCCGAAATGAAACTGCCAGTCGTGGCGGAAAACGATTCGAATCTCGCAGCGTTCGGTGAAGCTCGTTTTGGGGCGTCTCGCGGCCGTAAGTCCTCAATCTTTGTGTCGCTCGTGCACGGGGTAGGTGCGGGAATCGTGATTGACGACTCGCCGTATCGAGGGGCATTCGGCGTCGCCGGCGAGCTCGCCCATGTGTCGATCGACCCCGGGGGAAGGCTCTGCGCCTGCGGCAACCGTGGCTGCTTGATCACAGCTTTTGCGAGCGGACCGTTACTGGTTGAACAGGTCGCGGAGGCCTACCAGCACCCGCTGACGATACAGGATGTCATTGCGCTGGCGGCGGCGGGGGACATCGGAGTCGTGCGAATCCTCGAGGAGTACGGACGGACCATTGGTGACTCACTCGCCGGCTTTGTAGCTGTCTTTGACCCCGGTATGGTCGTGGTCGATGGAGCGCTGCGAGAGGCGGGACAGGCCGTGCGAGACGGCGTTCAAGACGCTATTCGCCGCCGTACGCAGCCGATGATCGGCGAGTCATTGGCTGTTGAAGTTGGACAGTTGGAGCGCGATTCGCAGCTGCTCGGCGCGGTAGCACTTGCCAATCGACGGGCACTTCTCAGTGTGCTGGGACCATACGCGTCCTCGCTCCTGCCTCACTAATCCCGCTCATCTGTGCTGCCGCGCAGTCAACAGACCGCTCTCGAGCCGGCGTAGGAAAACAAGTGCCTCGGCGTATCCGCTCGGATCGTTGTCGAGAGCTGCAATCATGCCAGAGGACCAGCCGCGCCGTAATTTCTCCAAATTCCGCGCGGCGTTTGGGGTTGGTTCCACCTTGACCGAGCGACCGTCATCCCCCGTCTGAACTCGTCGCACCAACCCCTTCTCTTCGAGTCCCTTCAGCGCTGCGCTCATATTGGTGCGTTGGACCCCGGTCCCATGAGCAAGACGGCTAGGGGATGTCCCCGGGTTGCGGTCGATGAAGCGCATGACGTTGCTTTCCGTCAGTGTCAGAGGGACCGTGTCCGGCTCTGGCGGTAAAGACTTCAATTCTTGACTGACGTTGAATATGAGGTCGGCGAGATCGGCCAGTTGATCAGGGATCGAGCTGTTGGCGGCTGAGTTGGGTGTGACCGGGTTACTCATGGATACACAATACCCAAACGGCAGGATATGGTTATGTATGCATAACTATATTTCGAGTGCATGATTTCGATCACAAATATCTCGTGAGTCCCGAACTTTGAGATCTGCCGTCCTGCTTCGTTCGTGCCTCTGCCGCGCTCCAAGAAAGTTGGTCCAACAATGACAACAGAGTCAACGATGTTCGCGATGGGCTATCTTCGCCCGGGGCCGCCCGAGGTGCTCGTGCCTATGGAGGTGCCGTTGCCTCAGGTTCTGCCTACGGAGATCCTGGTGCGCGTACATGCTTCGAGCATCAATCCCATCGACACTCGCACAAGAGCCGGGGCCCCAACGCCGGCGGCAGCAGCGCAGCTGGCTTCGCCTCATGTGCTCGGGTGGGACGTATCCGGTGTCGTTGTTGAGGTTGGTCCCGGCGTGCACCGATTTGAGGTGGGAGATGAGGTATTCGGGCTGCCGTGGTTCCCGCGGGCGGCTGGCGCGAACGCAGAATTCGTGGCGGCGCCATCTCGTCATTTTGCCCGCAAACCGGCACGCATGGACCACGATCACGCAGCGGCACTCCCGCTCGCAGGTCTCACCGCGTGGCAGGCGCTGAATGAAGTTGCGGCTGTACAACCAGGGCAGAGGGTGTTGATCCACGCCGCGGGCGGGGGTGTCGGACATATTGCAGTGCAAGTCGCCAAGGCATTAGGCGCCTATGTTATTGGCACGGCTCGCGAGTCGCAGCATGCATGGTTGCGCGTCTTGGGTGCAGACGAACTGATCGACTTCCACACCCATCGGTTCGAGGACCAGGTCGCCCCTGTAGATATAGTGCTGGATCTTGTAGGCGGCTTCGGGGACGGCGGGGATACCCAGTTGCGTTCTTTGGACGTTCTCCGACGCGGTGGGGTGCTCGTGCGTGTGGCGCCAGGCGAAGCGCCAGAACTCGAAAGCGAAGCCCGGCTCCTGGGCGTGCGTACATCGCCAGAACTGCTTGTGGAGCCTGATTATTGCGGCCTCGAAAACCTAGTCAAGCTTGTCGACAATGGCCAGCTTGAGACCGAACTACACGCTTCTTTCGAATTGCGCGATCTGGTTGCCGCTCATCGACGCGCAGAAGAGGGCGGATTCGCTGGCAAGATCGTCATCCGCCACGACGCGACTTGACGGATGAGGAGCAAGCAATGTACTTGATCGTCAGCGTGAAGCTACATAGACACCGCGACGAACATGCCGCGCACTGAGCATTTTGTCCGACATAACCATGATTTCGTGGCGCCCACATCGAGATTGTGCTTAAAGCTGCCATCGAGAGCGCGGTATTGCTGTTGGCGGTGACAGTTCGAGACTCGAGTGTCGAGTCGCGCGCTTCATAGTCAGTCGAAAGGAAAAATGGGGGGACATGAAACCCCACGAAAACCCCACAAAAACCCCACAACCGGTCGCGATTCTGCTGGGCTGTGCTCATTGAATCAGGTCCCAATGAGCCTAGTTTCAGGGTTTTCCGGTGAAAATATAGTCGCTCCGGGCGCTCAGATAGGGTTCAAATCCCACCGGTTCCGCCATTTTCTTCAGCACACGTGCTGGTCAGCCCGCCTCTTGAGGCGGGCTGATTTTTGTCCGTGCGCCAACCGCCGCAGTCTCCCGTGACCGCACCGAGTGAAGTTGCTGACCGACGAAGGGTCGCGCGCCGCGCGGTCCAGTTTGCCGGCGTCGGAATCGTGCTGGGGCTGATCGGGCCAGTTCTGGACGCCATCGGCGGAGTGACGGGCGCTGCAGCGTTGATCGTGGTGGGTATTGTCGTGCAGGCGGCTGCCCTCGCATTCATCCTCGGCGGCGTCATTGTGGGATTTATTGCGCTCACCCGAGGCGCCCGACCAAGAACGCTGCCAGTTCTAGCGATCGCAGCGCTGCCGGTTAGTGGAGTGCTGATCCTCGTTGAGGTGTTCGTGATCTTCGTCGTGACGACCTGACGACGATGTCGTCCGGCACCCTCTGTATTTCAGGGTTCGGTCTGTACCCGACGCGGCGTTTAGACTCACGAAATGACGACGAACAGACCCACCGCGCTGGTTACCGGAGCCAACCGCGGCATTGGCCGCGCCATCGCCCTCGACCTGGGCCGTACCCACCACGTTTTGGTCGGCGGACGCGACGCCGAAGCGGTCCAGGAGGTGGTCGGCCTCCTGCCTGATGCTGAAGCCTGGGTCGCCGATTTGGCGTCCGGTGAGTTCCCACCGATTCCGGCTCGCCTCGACGTGATCGTGCATTCGGCTGGCGTCGAAGCGGGTTCCTCGGTCGAGAACACCGATACCGCAACCTGGCAGCGCGTCTTCGAAGTGAACGTTTTTGCCGTCGCCGCTCTCACCCGGCACGCCTTGCCAGCCTTGCGTTTGGCGTCGGGGCTCGTTGTGTCTGTCAACAGCGGCTCTGGCTTCACGAGTTCGCCCGGCGGCGGCACATACGCGGCGTCAAAGTTCGCGCTCCGTGCCATGACCGACGCGCTACGTGAAGAGGAACGTCCGAACGGAGTCCGCGTCTCGAGCATTCACCCTGGTCGCACCGATACCGGCATGCAGCGCCAGCTCGTTGCTTCGGAGGGCGACGATTACGACACCCGCTTCTACCTGTCACCGGATGACGTGGCCTCGGCGGTGCGCATGGTCGTCGATCTGCCGCCAGCGGGTACCGTCGAGATGGTGTCCGTCCGCCCGAGCCGGAAGAGATAGCGCAGAACCGTCTGCGTCGGCGCACGTCGATGCCGACCGTCGGCGTCCAGCGGTCCGATGGCGGGGTGAACTAGGCGGTGGCGGCAGTCGCCTTGATGTGCCGGGCCAGTGCTGGCCCGTGCTTCTGCTCCAACAGTCCGCCATCGGCCTCGCCGGGATCTTTCGCGTGCAGAACCGCATCGGTCTGGACTGACAGTGGGAAGAAGTCCGACAATGCGGAGGTGGAGATAACGTTCGCCGCAGCCGGCCTCTATGCCGTGTTGTTCATCGGCGCACGAGGGGAGGGTGGCCCCGCCGATATTGCTCGCGTCGCGCACGCGCTGCTACCGGACTGGATGCGGCGGCCCGAGCTTCGCTGAAACAGCCGATATTCGAGCACTGCACGTCTTTGGCGTTGTGACTTGTGACAACGCCGTTGCGGGCTGCCCATCTTTACTGAGACGCGACTTGCTTGAATGCTCGGTCTGACGCGTTGAACGGTGTCACGATTGTGCCTGCGTCGCGTCATAGGGATTTGCTCTGTGCGATTGGGTCGCCTCACTCCGTGGCGAGAACGTGTGTGTGGAGTTGATCGCGGGAAAGCAGCCCGAGTTTGCGGAGTGAG
>Ga0247729_10000673_pt1 | contig 13538 bp, 13 predicted proteins | sample UWRJL133311R2_FD_180958 | JGI IMG/M metagenome (GOLD analysis project Ga0247729, IMG submission 180958) | Plant litter microbial communities from Arlington Agricultural Research Station in Wisconsin, United States - UWRJ-L133-311R-2 | ecosystem: Environmental > Terrestrial > Plant litter >... | reverse complement strand
CGCGCAGACCCTCGCGAAGCGCCTCAACGTGCCCTTCGCCGTCGCCGACGCCACCGCGCTCACCGAGGCGGGCTACGTCGGTGAAGACGTCGAGAACATCCTGCTCAAGCTGATCCAGGCGGCGGACTACGACGTCAAGCGCGCCGAGACCGGCATCATCTACATCGACGAGATCGACAAGATCGCCCGCAAGGCCGAGAACCCGTCGATCACCCGCGACGTCTCCGGCGAGGGTGTGCAGCAGGCGCTGCTCAAGATCCTCGAGGGCACCGTCGCCTCCGTGCCGCCGCAGGGCGGGCGCAAGCACCCGCACCAGGAGTTCATCCAGGTCGACACCACCAACGTGCTCTTCATCGTGGCCGGCGCCTTCGCGGGCCTCGAGGAGATCATCTCCCAGCGCGCGGGCAAGAAGGGCATCGGCTTCGGCGCCCCGCTGCACAGCAAGGGCGACGAGCGCAACCTCTTCAGCGAGGTGCTGCCCGAAGACCTGCACAAGTTCGGGCTCATCCCCGAGTTCATCGGCCGCCTGCCCGTGGTCGCCACGGTCACCCCGCTCGACCAGATCGCGCTGATGGACATCCTCACCAAGCCGAAGAACGCGCTGATCCGCCAGTACCAGCGCATGTTCGAGCTCGACGGTGTGGAGCTCGACTTCGACGAAGACGCCCTCGAGGCGATCGCCGACCTCGCCGTGCTGCGCCAGACCGGCGCCCGCGGCCTCCGCGCCATCATGGAGGAGGTGCTCGGCCCGATCATGTTCGAGGTGCCGAGCGACGACGACGTGGCCCGCGTGATCGTCACCCGCGACGCGGTGCTCAACAACGCCGCCCCCACCATCGTGCCGCGCGGCATCCAGCGCCAGGAGAAGTCGGCCTAGTCCCGTCGGCGCCCTGCGTTCCCGGCGCCCCGGCTCCCGCCCGGCACCCACTCGGCTCTCCTTTCGCTTTCGGAAATTCAGGACTATCGCGTCGGAGTGCAGCACCGTGCCCCGGACTTCCGGGACACGTATGGGCTTCCGGCACTCGAACTCCTGAATTTCCGACAGCAGCGGCAGCGCGGCGTCGGTGGCGCGCCCTGCCCCTTTCGGAGATTCAGGAGTCGGGGTTCCGACGCGCGGTCTCTTCCGCGGAGGACCGGGGCGGCGCATCCGCTGCCCTTCGTGTTCTCCTGAATTTCCGTAGGGGAGAGCCCATCCCAGCCCAGTACAGCCCAGCCCAGCCCAGCGGCGGTTGGGCCTAGACGGCCTCGGTGTAGCGCAGCGACAGCCAGTTCTCGCGGCAGAGGTCGGCGACGGCGGCCGCGTCACCGGCGCGGGTGAGCTCGATCACGGCGTTGTGCTGGGCCACCGACTGGCGGGCGGACTCCGAGCTGAAGCGCATGCGCTCCACCCGGCGCAGCATGGGCGTGGTCTGCTCGAGCACCTCGGCGATCACCGGGTTGCCGCTGGCGCGCACGAACACGGCGTGGAAGGCGTCGTCGGCGTCGAGGGCGGCCTCCACGTCGCCGGTGTCGATAGCGGATGCGAACGCCGCGTTCGCCACGGACATCGCCTCCACCTGCCCCGCGCTGATACCCGGCACCGCGAGCCGGGCGGCGAGCTCGTGCATCGCGGCCGTCACCTGCTGCGCGCTGATCGTGGACGCCAGGTCGTAGGGCGCCACGGTCGTGGCCTTGCCGGGTTGCGTGATGACGAGCCCGGCCCGTTCCAGTCGCAGCAGCGCCTCGCGGATCGGGGTGCGGCTCACGCCGAGCCACTCCTCGAGCTGGGGGTCTTTGAGGCGCTCGCCCGGGGCGAGGGTCCCGTCGACGATCGCGTCGCGCAGCGACTCGTACACGTTGTCGCGCAGCAGTGAGCGCTTGTGGAGGCCCTGCTGGATCGGAATCGGCATGCGGCCATGCTACCGTTCCCAAAACGCAATATATTGCATTTAGCGCCGAGGCGCCCGACCAGACAGGACACACCCCATGGCCATCTCCGACTTCGAGCGCTATCCGCTGACCTTCGGGCCGAGCCCGGTGCACCCGCTGCCCCGCCTCAGCGAGCACCTCGGCGGCGCCACCATCTGGGCCAAGCGCGAGGACGTCAACAGCGGTCTGGCCTACGGCGGCAACAAGACGCGCAAGCTCGAATACCTGGTGCCCGACGCGATCGCGTCCGGCGCGGACACCCTCGTCTCCATCGGCGGCTACCAGTCGAACCACACCCGCCAGGTGGCCGCGGTCGCCGCCAAGATCGGCATGAAGGCCGTGCTCGTGCAGGAGAACTGGGTGGACTGGCCCGACTCGGTGAACGACCGCGTCGGGAACATCATGCTCTCCCGCATCATGGGCGCGGAGGTGCGGCTCGACCCCGCCGGTTTCGGCATCGGCTTCAAGACCAGCTGGGAGAAGGCGCTCGACGACGTGACGGCCCGCGGCGGCACCCCCTACGCGATCCCGGCCGGCGCCTCCGACCACCGCCTCGGCGGCCTCGGCTTCGCCAACTGGGCCGACGAGGTGCAGCAGCAGGAGCGCGAGCTCGGCGTCTTCTTCGACACCATCGTGGTCTGCAGCGTCACCGGCTCCACCCACGCCGGCATGATCGCCGGTTTCGCCGGGCAGGACCGGCCGCGCCGCGTGATCGGCATCGACGCCTCGGCGAAGATCGCCGAGACCCGCGACCAGGTCGAGCGCATCGCCCGCAGCACCGCGAGACTGATCGGCCTCGAGCGCGAGCTGCGCGACGACGAGATCACGGTGCTCGAGGGCTGGGCGGGCGACCTCTACGGCATCCCGGTCGACTCGACGCTGGAGGCCATCCGCCTCACCGGCGGCCTCGAGGGCATGATCATCGACCCCGTCTACGAGGGCAAGTCGATGGCCGGGCTCATCGACCTGGTCGGCAGCGGCGACATCCCGAAGGACTCGAACGTGCTCTACGCCCACCTCGGCGGGCAGCCCGCGCTGAACGCCTACAGCGCGCTGTTCCGCTCCTAGCGACCCGCGGGCACCTCGCGCCCTCGCGCAGCGATCCGTGCTGCAATGAGGTGCGGGCGGATGCCTCGCGAGGGTTCGAGAAGGAGATCATGGTGTCAGAGACGACGGTTGTGCGGTACTCGCGGTTCGGTGGCCCGGAGGTGCTCGAGCTCCTGAGCGTCGAACGGCCCGTGCCTGCGGAGGGGCAGGTGCTCGTCGAGGTGCGCGCCGTCGGCGTCAACCCGATCGATGCGAAGCTCCGCTCGGGCGGCCGCACCTCGGCACCGCTGACGAAGGCGCGCGGAACCGGCACCGACGCCTCCGGCGTGATCGTGGAACTCGGCCCCGGCGTCGACGGCTGGGCGGCGGGCGACGAGGTGATCGCAAGCGTGAGCGGCGCCTACGCGACGCAGGTCGTCGCATCCGCCGGCAAGCTCACCGCCAAGCCCGTCGAGTGGTCGTGGGAGCAGGCGGCCGCCGTCGGCATCCCGGTGGGCACCGCGTACCAGACGCTGCGGTCGCTCGGAGTGTCGGAGGGGACGACCCTGCTCGTGCACGCCGGCTCCGGTGCCGTCGGGCAGGCGGCCATCCAGTTCGCCGTCGCCTGGGGCGCGACCGTGATCGCCACCGCCGGACAGGCGCGGCACGACCGGGTGCGCGCGCTGGGCGGCATCCCCGTGGAGTACGGCACCGGCCTGGTCGAACGCGTGCGCGCGGCCGCGCCGCAGGGCATCGACCTCGTGCTCGACGCCGCCGGAACGGACGAGGCGCTCGAGGCCTCCTTCGAGCTGGTGGAGGACCGGCACAGCATCGGAACGATCGTCGCCGGTGCCCGCGCCGCGGAACTCGGCATCCGGGCCTGGTCGGGCGGCAACCCGGTGCCGCTCACCGAGGAGGAGCAGCGCCTGCGCCACGAGGGCGTCACCGCCGCCGTGGCGCTGGCGCGCGAGGGACGCTTCGACGTGGAGGTGGCGCTGACGCTCCCGCTCGCCGAGGCGGCCCAGGCGCAGCGGTTGGTGGAGACGCACGAGGCGCCCGGCAAGATCGTGCTGCTGCCCTGACCGTGCTGCCGCCCCGACGCCGCGCGCAACCCGACGGCCCGCACGAGGGCGGGCCGCCGGGCGGGCGAGGTCAGTCGCCCTTCACGTTCACGAGCTGGCGCAGCGTGTGCCGGATCGTGACGAGATCGGCGGCATCCGCCATCACCGTGTCGATCGGCTTGTAGGCCGCCGGGATCTCGTCGAGGAACGCGTCGGTGTCCCGGTACTCGATCCCCTCCATGGCCTCCCGCAGCTGGTCGTGGGTGAAGGTCTTCCGGGCGGCGCTCCGCGAGTACTCCCGTCCCGCACCGTGAGGCGACGAGTGCAGCGCCATCGGGTTGCCGAGTCCCTCCACGACGTACGACGCGGTGCCCATCGACCCCGGGATGAGGCCGAGCTCGCCGACCCGGGCCGAGATGGCACCCTTCCGCGAGAGCCAGACGCTCGTGCCGAAGTGCTCCTCCCTCTGCGTGAAGTTGTGATGGCAGTTGATCCGGTCCCGTTCGAGCACCGGCTCGCCCATCCACTCACTGAGCTGCCTCACCACGCGGTCCATCATCTCCTCCCGGTTCAGCAGGGCGAAGCGCTGTGCCCACCCGAGCTCGGCGATGTACCGCGCGAACTCGGGCGTGCCCTCCACCAGGTAGGCGAGGTCGGCATCGGGAAGCGTGATCCACCACCGTTCCATCTGCTTCTTCGCGACCTTGATGTGCTTGCCCGCGATCCGGTTGCCGACGCCCCGGCTGCCCGAGTGCAGGAAGAGCCACACGGCGTCGGTCTCGTCCACACTCACCTCGATGAAGTGGTTGCCGCTGCCGAGGCTCCCCAGCTGCAGCCGCCAGTTCCCCACGTAGGACGCCGGGTCGAAGCCCGCCTTCTCCGCGAGGTCTTCCAGTTCGCGGATGCGCGGCTCGGCCGTCGCGACGATCTTGCGATTGTAGGCACCGGCCGAGGTCGGTACCGCGCGTTCGATCTGCTCGCGCAGATCCTTCAGCGTGTGGTCGCTCGTGCGCATCCGCTCGCCTAGATCCGCCCGGGAGAACTGGGTCTTCACCGCGATCATGCCGCAGCCGATATCGACGCCGACCGCGGCGGGGATCACCGCACGCAGGGTGGGGATCACCGACCCGACGGTGGCGCCGAGGCCGAGGTGGGCGTCGGGCATGAGGGCGAGGTGGGGGTGGATGAACGGCATCGTCGCTGTGGTGAGAGCCTGCTCTTCGGCATTGCCGTCGAGGATGCTCGCCCAGCTGAGCAGCCGGTCGTTGATTTTCTTCATGGTCCTGTCTGTCTGTTGCTTCTACTGCGGGTCCGTGGGTGTCACGGGCGTGGCGCCCGGGGCGGACGCGTCCGGCGACCGTAGACCGGTCGGTCGGAGAGCAGACGTCGGAAGACGAAGAAGGCCCCGGGCCTCGATGGGCGTGGGGCGTCGGTGGACGGCTCGGGCCTAGGCGAGGTGCTGGAAGGTGCGCTCATCGCGCGACTGGCGCTGCAGCTGCTTCGAGAGCATGGCCATTCCTTCCATCGGGCGTGTGCCGCGATTCGGCACAGGATGGAGAGCCTAGCGCTATGGATCCTGCGGTGTCCACCGCGGAGTCAGGACTGCTCGCGATCGAGCGACCGCAGCCCTCCGCGCACCGGCACCAGCACGGGCTCCGGCCAGCGCGGCTGGAGGGTGTCGCCGAGTGTGACGCCGCGGAGCTTGCGGCCTACCAGGGGGACGACCCAGTCGTGCACCCAGCGCCGCTGGTCGTGCTCCCACTCCCGCGCGGTGCGCTTCGCGAGCTCGCCGCGCTCCTTGAGCTTCACGCTGTGCGGCACACCGAGGGTGTCGAGCACCTGCGCGGCCACGAAGCGGTGGCCGGGCTTCGACATGTGGAGCCGGTCGGGAGCCCACATCCGCCGGTCCTCGAAGCCTGGAAACGCCCAGTAGTCGACGAGGGTCGCGCCGTGGTCGGCCGCGATGCGGCGCACCCGCTCGTTGTAGAAGTTGTTCCGGTTGCGGAAGAGCTGCCGCGCAGGTACCAGCGGCACGTCGTACCCGGTGAAGAGCAGCACGGTGGCGCCGGTGGCGGTGAGGCGGCCGACCATCTGCTCGTAGCTGTCCATCACCCCCGCGAGGTTGGTGCCGCGGTCGGTCACGTCGTTGCCTCCGGCGTAGAGCGTGACCAGGGTCGGCCGGAGCGCGATCGCGGCATCGAGCTGTTCGTCGACGATGTGGCGCATCCGCTTGCTGCGCACGGCGAGGTTGGCGTACTCCCAGCCCGGCGTGTGGCGGGCGAGCTGCTCGGCGACCCGGTCGGCCCAGCCGCGCACGCCGTTGGGCAGGTTCGTGTTGCGGTCGCCCACCCCCTCGGTGAAGGAGTCGCCGAGCGCGACGTAGCGTCCCGGGCTCTGCATTCAGTGACGCCCCCGGCGCACGGTGACCGCGGCCCCGTGGTTCACGATCGTGTCGGCGTAGGCGTCGAGGAGCAGCTCGCAGAGCACGGGCCAGGTGCGGGACTGCACCGTCTGGAACGCGGCGTCGGCGAAGGCCGCACGCTTCGCGTCGTCGCCGATCAGGTCGAGAACGTGGGCGCGCATCCGCTGCAGGTCGCCGGGCGGGTACAGCCATCCGGTGCGCGACTGCTCGACCAGGTCGATCGGACCGCCGCGGCCGGTCGCGACGACCGGCACCCCGGACGCCATGGCCTCCTGGATCGTCTGGCAGAAGGTCTCGAGCTCGCCCGGGTGAACGAACAGGTCGAGGCTGGCCATCACCTCGGCAAGACGTTCGCCCTGCAGCTGCCCGGTGAAATGCGCGGTGGGCAGGATCCGCTCGAGCGCCGCACGCTCCGGGCCGCCCCCGACGATGACGAGGCGAGTGTTCGGCAGGCCGGCGATCGCGGCCAGATCGGCCACCTGCTTCTCGGCGGCGAGGCGTCCGACGTACCCGATGATGCGCTCCCCGTTCGGCGCCACCAGGTCGCGGAAGGCCTGGTCGCGCTTGGCGGGGTGGAAGCGGGCGGTGTCCACGCCGCGGCGCCACAGCGAGATGCGCGGCACGCCGAGCGCCTCGAGCGCGGTGCGGGCCGCCGTGGACGGCACGAGCGTGCGCGACGCTCTGCCGTGGATGTTGCCCACCCGCTGCAGGGCCCAGCGCTCGAGCAGCGGGGCGCCGTACTTGGCGATATAGCCGGGAACGTCCGTCTGGTACACGGCGACGGTGGGGATGCCGAGCTGCTCGGCGGCTCGCACGGCGCGCCAGCCGAGCTCGAAGGGCGAGGCCAGGTGCACCACGTCGGGGGCGAAGTCGGCGAGCTCGGCCTTCACCCGGGCGACACCGCCGACCGAGATGCGCACCTCCGGGTAGCCGGCGATCGCGACGGAGGGCAGGCGCACCACGGTGACGCCGTCGATGGCCGGGGGAGGAGGGGCGCCGGGGGCGCTCGGAGCGATGACCAGCACGGAATGCCCGTGCGCGGTCACGTGCTGGATGATCTTCGCGATGGAGTGGGTGACGCCGTTGATTGCGGGGAGGTACGTTTCAGCAACAATTGCAATACGCATGACTCAACGGTTCTGCGCGCGCACTGCCGAGGGGCGACAACCGGGTGAGCGGCGTGCGGCCGACGGGTTAACGTTCGGTTCCTCTCCTCCCCAGGAGGGGCGTCTCCCCAGGGGGCGAGCGGATGTCGGTGGCCGGTTTCACGATGCCCGCATGACACATCAGACAACGACTATCGACTCATTCCTCCGACCGTTCCTCGCACAGTACCGTCGCGGCAAGTCCGCCGACGCCGTTCGCCGCATCGACTATCTCGAGCGGCTCCTCGGCGACTGCATGGAAGACGCGGCGCTGCACCGGGTCTGCGACGACTGCCGCGAGATGCTCGCCCTCGAGCGGATGATCGACCCCGTCGGCGCCTTCCCCCGCGTGATGGAGGTGGAGTGCCTGGTCGACATCCTCCTCGCCTTCGTGCACCGTCCCTGGCTGCGCTCCGACCCGGCCATGCAACGTGCCCAGTGGAGGCTCGTCGAGGCGGCAGTCGACGCGCTGGGCGAATACGGCGTCTCCTGGTCGCCGTCGCTCGAGCGCTCGCTGAAATCCCTGGTCGACCACGTCGACTACGAGCTGCACCGCTCCGACTGGGAGCGGCGCAATCGTGACCGGTAGCGGGCTACTCCGGCCAGGCGGCCCCGATGTACCGGGACGTCCTGCCGACGTAGTCGATATTCTTGAAACCCGCGCGGTTGATCACCATTCGGGCAGTACCCGTGGTCAGGGCCGCCGTCAGCTGCTCGTCGATGCCCGTGGCGAGAGCGGAGGTGCGCACCACGATGTACACGTCTCGCGAGAAGACCCCCTGGTGCATGCCGGGCGGGTACGCGCCCCGCCCGTAGATCGGGCCGGCGACGATCGGCGGCAGCATGTTGGTGTTCCCGTCGGCGACCGGCCGGGCGCCGTTGATGCCGGTGATCGAGTGGTCGTACGGAGTCACCGTGCGGGCCGCCGGGGTCATGTTGTGCAGCTGCGCGATCCACGACGAGACGAGGAAGGGGACCACCTCGCCGGGCTGGTCGACGACGCGGCCGTCGTTCTCCGGCGTGGTCGGGTCTCCCGCGACGCAGGGGCCGGGCGCTGCGAGGCCTATGCCGCGCAGGAAGAAGGCGCGCACGTCGCCCGTGCCTCCGGGCAGGATCGGGAACAGTCGCTGGTCGGCCGCGCCTCGACCGGGAGCGGCCGGGCTGACGTAGCGGATGACCGCAGCCGCCCCGGTGCCGGTCGTGACGATCCTCCCCGCGCTGCTGCAGCTGTAGAGCGCGGTGAGCTCCGCGCGGCTGAAGTCGATCAGGTCGCTGTCGAGTTGGAAACCGACCATGCTCACGGCGTCCCGCGCGATGGGCAGGTAGGTGATCGTGTCGAAGTACATTCCCGCGTCGTTCACCGGGCGGGTGGATGAGCGCACGAAGTCGATGGCGGCGGGGTCGGCCAGCAGTGCGTCGATCCCGGCGGCCGTCGACGACGGTCGGGCGATGGCAGCGCCGCCCGGCCGGGTGGTGATGGTCGCCGAGCCGGTCGCGTTGTAGGACGCGACGCCCGGCACGGTGGGCTGTCCGTTCGCGAGTCCGCCGTGGCCGTTGGCCAGCGCGTTCCAGAGGTCGGCGGTAGTCGATGAGCCGACGCCGACATACGGCCGGAAGGTGTTCGGCGGCGGGTCCGCCGCCGCGGAGAGCGGCAGACCCAGAGAGGCGGCGACGGCGATCGCCGTTCCGAGCGCGAGAAGTCGACGTCTACTGGTCATGGTGGCACCCCCGGAGACGACCGCGGCTTCCCGGGTGCCGCCGAGGTCATACGGTGAACTATTTTCGCCACCGGTTGCTACGAGTGTGACTGACGAATGCCGATCTGTCGATGAGGACAGGGCGTGTACCCCACGCCCGCGTGCCCGGTCGGGGCGCTACTCCTCGAGTCCGCGGCGCTTCAGGAGCGGGCCGATCTCGGCGTCGCGTCCGCGGAAGTCGCGGAAGGCCTCGAGCGGGTCCTTCGATCCGCCGACCCCGAGCAGCCGCGAGCGGAAGCGGTCGCCGTTCTCCCTGGTCAGACCCCCATTCGCCTTGAACCACTCGACGGTGTCGGCGTCGAGCACCTCGCTCCAGATGTAGGAGTAGTAGCCGGCGTCGTAGCCGCCGGAGAACGTATGGGCGAAGTAGGTGCTGGAGTAGCGCGTCGGCACCGCGGGGTTGTCGAGGCCGACCGCGGACAGGGCCGCGGCCTCGAAGGCGACCACGTCGTCGACCGCCGCATCCGCCCCGATGGAATGCCAGGCCTGGTCGAGCAGGGCGGCGGCGAGGTATTCGCTGGTGAGGAATCCCTCGTTGAAGGCCGACGAGGCCTGCAGATTGTCCACGAGCTCCTGGGGCATCGGCAGCCCGGTCTCGTGGTGCACGGCGAAGTTGGCGAGCACCTCCGGCCAGAGGATCCACATCTCGTTCACCTGGCTGGGGAACTCCACGAAGTCGCGGAACACGTTCGTCCCCGCGAACTTCGGGTAGGTCACGTGGGCGAACAGGCCGTGCAGGGCGTGGCCGAACTCGTGGAACAGGGTCGTCACCTCGTCGAGGCTGAGGAGCGTGGGGGAGCCGGCCGCGGGCTTCGGGACGTTGAGGTTGTTCACCACGATCGTCGGTGTTCCGACAAGGGAGTTCTGCGAGACGAGGGAGTTCATCCACGCTCCGCCGCGCTTGGAGTCGCGGGTGTAGAGGTCGAGGATGTACAGGCCCACCGGGGAGCCGTCGTCGTTGCTCACCTCGAAGATGCGCGCGTCGGGGTGGTACGCCACGAGGTCGTCGCGCTCGGTGAACCGCACGCCGTAGAGGCTGGCGGCGGCGAAGAAGACGCCGTCGTGCAGCACGCGCTCCGCCTCGAAGTACGGGCGCATGGCCGCCGTGTCCACGTCGTAGGCGGCCTGGCGCACCTTCTCGCTGTAGAAGGCCCAGTCCCAGGCGGCGATCTCGATCCCGTCGCCGGCCACCTCCTGTAGCGCGGCCTGCTCGGTGCGCGCGTTGCGGGCGGCGATGGGCGCGAGCGATCCGAGCATGTCGAAGACGGCCTCGGGCGTACCCGCCGTCTCGTCCGCCGTCACGTAGGCGGCGTGGCTGTCGAAGCCGAGCAGGCGGGCGCGCTCGGCGCGCAGCGCGGTGATCTGCAGCACCAGGGCGCGGTTGTCGAACTCGTTGCCCCGGCTGCCGCGGCTGCGCGATGCGGTCATGATGCGCTCGCGCAGGTCGCGATTGGTGAGCGACGCGAGGTAGGGGTGCCCGGTGGGCAGCACGAGCGAGATGAGGTAGCCGTCGAGCCCGCGTTCGCGGGCGGCCTCCTTCGCGGCGGAGACCTCGCCAGTGCCCAGGCCGTCGAGCTCGGCGACGTCGTCGACCAGCACGGCGAGCTCGTTGGTGTCGGAGAGCAGGTTCTTCTCGAAGCGCGTGGTCAGGCTCGAGAGCTGCTTGTTGAACTCGCGCAGCGCCGCCTTGTCGTCGTCGCTGAGTCCGGCGCCGGCGATGGTGAACTCCGCGAAGTACCGCTCGACCAGGTAGCGCGCCTCGGGGTCGAGGCCGGAGTCGTCGAGCCCGGCGTGCACCGTCGCGATCCGGCTGTAGAGATCGGCGTTCAAGCGGATGGCGTCGCTGTGCGCGGCGTACAGCGGCGCGATCTCCTCCTCGAGCTCGTTGGTGAAGTCGGTGCTGTCGCTGGAGCTCTTGTTGTAGAACACCGCCGTGACGCGGCTCAGGATGCGTCCGCTGCGCTCGAGGGGCAGGATCGTGTTCTCGAAGGTGGCGGGCTCCGGGTCGGCCGCGATGCGCTCCACCTCGGCGAGCTGCTCGGTGAAGCCGCGGTCGAAGGCCGGCCGGTAGTGCTCCTCGGCGATCTCCGCGAACGGGGGCAGGCGGAACGGGAGGTCGCTGTCGGTGAAGAACGGATTCGTCATCCCGCCAGCCTAGGCCGGGAGGGGCCCGGAAGCGGGCAGTGACGCCAGTTGCAAAGAAACACTTGCAAAGGAGGCTTTGCAGAGATAGCTTTGCACTATGACAACACCGCAGCGGCCCACCGAGGGCATCCGCAGAATGGACATGACCAGCCTCAAGGCGCTGGCGCATCCGCTGCGGGTCAGGATCGTCGACACCCTCACCACCTACGGCTCGTTCACCGCGAGCGGGCTGGCGGAGCGCTTGGGGGAGTCGAGCGGTGCCACCAGCTACCACCTGCGCCAGCTCGAGAAACACGGCTTCGTGCGCGAGGACACCACGCGGGGCACCGCTCGCGAGCGCTGGTGGGAGCGCACCCCCGACGGCATCTCGCTCGTCTCCACCGACTACGAGCCGCGCAGCGCGGAGCGCGCCGCCAGCGACATGGTCGTGCGCGAGTGGCAGGTGAACCGCGACGCCCTGCTCGGCGACTTCATCGCCCACGGTGCGGAGCTGGAGGAGCGCTGGTACAAGGCCTCGACCCTCGACACGACGAACATGCGCCTCACCTCGGAGCAACTGCTGCAGCTGGTCGCCGAGCTCGAAACGATCACCGAGCGCTACGCGGTCCTCTACCGCAGGCAGCAGGGGCCGGGCACACGCCAGGTGCAGATCCAGCTCAACGCCTTCCCCGTCATGGACGCGAAGGAGACGCCGCTCGACCCCGACGGAGGCGCCGACGATGTCGGCGGCTCGGTCTAGATTCACGATCACCGGGAAGGAGAACACCATGAACGCAGTCAGTATCATTCCGCGTGGCGAACCCCGCCAGGGCGCACTCGACCGTGCGGCACTCGCCGTCGGCACGGCGCTCGTCGACTGGAGCACCCGCAGGGCCGAACGCCGCGCCTACGCCCACGAACGGGCGCGAGCCGTCGACCATGAGAGCGTCGCGCTGCTGGTCGCGGCCCGTCAGGACGCGCAGCAGATCGCCATCGAGCGCGATCTGGCGAAGGCGCGGTCCTACGGCCTCATCCGCTAGAGACCGGCACGGTCAGTGCGTGAACTCCTCGTCGGAGTCCTCGTCGTAGAAGGTCGTCGTGACGACCCCGGCGTGGTCCACCCGGATCCGCGTGCCGTCGTCGAGCTCGACCACCGGCCGGCCCTCGAGCCAGGTGAGCGTCCAGCGCCACTGGCTCGTGTCGACCTCGGCGAGCTGCGACTCCACGTCGCGCACCGCGAGCACCACGGATGGGGGCAGTCGTTCGGGGGTGGCGTCGCCGACACCCCAGCGGGTTCCGAGTTGCATCAGTCGAGCTTCCTCTCGTAGGTGACCCAGGCGGTGCGCTCGGCGACCCGGTCGTAGACGCGCTGCGCGGTCTCGTTGGAGGCGGCCGTGATCCAGCGCAGCGTTCCTCCGCCGGCCGCACCACAGGCATCCGCCACCGCCTCGATCAGCGCCGTCGCGACACCCGCACCGCGCGCGGCCGGGGAGACGTACAGGTCGTCGAGGTTCCAGCCGTCCGCCGCGGTGAAGCTGCGGGCGTAGCGCCGGTAGTGCGCGAAGCCCACGAGCGTCCCGTCGTCGGCGACCGCGACCAGCGCGCGCACCTCGTGCGTCTCGTCCATCAGCCAGCGCCAGACCCCCGACACCACGGACGCGCCGATCGTCGTCTCGTAGAAGACGCCGTAGTCGACGAACAGCTGCTCCCAGGCGACACGGTCGCTGCCGGCGATCGGGCGGACGACGGCCACTACTGCTGCTGCGCTTCCGGCTGCTCGGCGAGCACGATGTCGCTCACCGAGACGGTGTCCGACTCGATGAAGGTCACGGTCTCGATGCGGCCGACGCCCTGCAGGTCTTCGAGACCGAGCTCGAGGAGCGCGGGACCGGAGATCGTGGCCGAGGTGACCAGCGTCTTCTGCGAGGCCTTCGCGTCGGTCTTCGCGCGGCGGATGCTGATCAGCGCCTCGCTCACCAGCGGCAGCAGGCCGGTCGGCTCCGGTGCGCCCTCCGGGGCGACGGGCCAGGCGGCGGTGTGCACCGAGGTGTCGTGCGTCCAGCTCCAGACCTCCTCGGTGGCGAAGGGGATGAAG
>Ga0247729_10000672_pt1 | contig 13539 bp, 11 predicted proteins | sample UWRJL133311R2_FD_180958 | JGI IMG/M metagenome (GOLD analysis project Ga0247729, IMG submission 180958) | Plant litter microbial communities from Arlington Agricultural Research Station in Wisconsin, United States - UWRJ-L133-311R-2 | ecosystem: Environmental > Terrestrial > Plant litter >... | reverse complement strand
TAGCCCCGCACCAGGCCGGTTTCGAGGAAGTACACCCGCCGCGCCACCTGCCCCGGCTGCAGCAGCACGTGGTGGGCGGGCAGCTGCTCGCGCGTGGCCCCGGCCCGCAGGGCCGCCGTCAGCTCGGGGCCGAGGGGCTGCAGGGTGTTGAGCAGGGTAAGAAAGCTGGACATCCGGCGCCGAAGTTTGCCGGCAAATATGGCCGGAAAAAGGCAGCCCGCCAGGGCCACCTTTTTCCGGCCCGGCGCGGAAGCTGGTCGGCCCGGCGTTGCGTCAAGTATGCTCTAGGCTACCACAACCCCAGAAACCCCTTCTTCTTGGCGGTGTTGGGGCGGTCCGGGTCGATGACGTCGGTGATGCCGTGCTCCTCGAACTTGTCGAGCACGGCCTCGAAGCCCTGGCGCATCTTCAGGTCCATTTCCTCCTTGTAAAGTGGGTAGAGGCAGTAGAAATGAATGGTTTTCTCGGCGCTGACCTGCAGCTCCCCGAAGGCCTCGGGCAGGCTGATGGCGGGCAGCACCAGCATGCAGCCCAGCTTGGTATTGGCGGCGAAGGGCTCGGCGCTTTCCCCGTTGGGAATGGTGTGGCCGGCCCCCAGCCAGGTGTGATACTCGTGGGGAAAGCGCGCCAGGTACTTCAGCCACTCGATGGGCCAGTAGTCTTCGTCGCGCGGGGTGCCCTGGCCCACGGCGCCTAGCGGCCAGGTGCTCGGCAGCAGCACGCACAGCTCGGCGTAGCGCACGTCCTCGGCTCCCGCGGGCACGGTCATGGGCCGGTCGCTCATGCCGGAGGTTACCAGCACGTTGAAGGGAAAGTCGGCGGTGGGCGGCACGAAGTGCACGTCGATGTGCACCTGGTCGGAAATCAGCTCGTGAAACACGCCGCTGATGGGCCCGACGTGCTGCTCGATGTGGCGGGAAATGGCCGCAATGGCCTCGTCGTCGCCGGTGGCCAGGCTGAATTCGGCGGGCTCCACGTCCTCGTAGCGGTAAATGGGCGCCCCGGACTCCGACTGCTCCGGGTGTTGGTCTGGTTCAGGCTCCTGCTCGGTCATAGCTGGATTGGTACGAATGGCTTGGTGCGAATGGACTGGTAAGCTACCGGCTTTCTGCTTACGCCCGGCGGGCCGGCGGGTTTGGGGCCCGCGCCGGTGGGGCCGCGCAACGTGTCATTCTCTTATATTCACCGCGCCCCAACCTACTACCCGACCACATGAAAACAGCTTTCCTTCTCCTGGCCGCCCTCGGGCTGCCCGCCGCCGCCCGCGCCCAAGCCCCTGCCGACAGCGGCACGTTCCTGCTCCACAAGTTCGAGCAGCGCATCGGCCGCGAAACCTACCGCCTCACCCGCACCGCCCAGGCCCACACCTACCAGGTTGATTTCCGATTCGTGGACCGGGGCTCGCCGGTACCGCTGCGGGCCGCCATCCGCCTCACGCCCGCTGGCGAGCCGCTGGGGCTGGCCGTGAAGGGCAGCACCTCCCGCTTCTCCACCATCAACGACTCCATCAGTATCCGGGGTGGCGAGGCCTACGTGCGGGTCGATGCGGCCACGCGCACCGAGAAGCTGCCGAGGCTGGCGTTTCCGGTGGCCGGCTACTCGCCCGCTACCGGCCAGATGCTGCTGCTGCGCTACTGGCAGCAGCACGGCCGCCCCGCCAGCCTGGCGCTGCTGCCCGCCGGCACCGTCCATATCCGCCACGACGGCCAGGATACCCTCACCTTCGCCGGCCAGCCCCTGCGGCTGGAGCGCTACGTGCTCAAGGGCCTAGTGTGGGGCAACGAGCTGCTCTGGACCGACGCCCGGGGCAACCTGGTCTGCGTGATAACCAACGACGCCGAGGGCGACAAAATCGAGATGATGGCCCGGCCCTACGAGGCCCTGCTGCCCACGCTCATCGGCCGGGCCGCCACCCACGGCATGCGCCTGTTCCGGGCCGAGGCCGGCCCGGCCGCCGCTCCCAAAGCCCAGCGGCTGGCCGTCGTGGGCGGCACGGTAATCGACGTGGTGCGGGGCCAGACCATTCCCAACGGCGTGGTGCTCATCGACAATGGCCGCATCGTCGGGGTCGGGAAAGCCGGGGCGGTGAAGGTGCCCAAGGATGCCCGGATCATTTCGGCCGCCGGCCAGACCGTGCTGCCCGGGCTCTGGGACATGCACGCCCACTTCCAGCAGGCCGAGTGGGGGCCCGCCTACCTCGCGGCCGGCGTCACCACCGTGCGCGACTGCGGCAACGAGTTCAGCTACATCAACGCCGTGCAGCAGACCATCGACGGCGGCCGGGGCGTGGGGCCGCGCATCCTCAAGGCCGGTATCATCGACGGGGACGGGCCGCTGGCGCTGGGCATCGTGCGGGCCAACACGCCCGCCGAAGCCGCCCAAGTGGTGCAGATGTACAAGGCCAACGGCTTCGCCCAAATCAAGCTCTACAGCTCCCTGAAGCCCGATATCGTGCGGGCCATCTGCCAGGAGGCCCACCGCGCGGGCTTCACCGTTACGGGCCACATCCCTGAGGGCATGAACCTGATCCAGGGTGTGAATGCGGGCATGGACCAGGTAAACCATATCATGTACGTCCTGCGGCTGCTCAACCGCAACCCCGACCGTTCGCTCATCCTCAACGACACCACCGCCACCCGCGTGTTTGCCTTTCTCAAAGCCCACCACACCGTCATCGACCCCACGGTGGGCGTGTTTGAGCTAGGGTTCCGCTCCACCAAGGACGACATCACGATAATAGAGCCGGACTTTGGCCGTCTGCCGCAGCCCTTGCAGGCGCTGTTCGTCAACATGGGCCAGGAGCCCGCCGCCGCCGCCAAGTCGGCGCCCTACTTCGCCAGCTTTCCCCGCCTCGTGAAGGCGCTTTACGACTATGGCATCCCCATCGTGGCCGGCACCGACATGGGCTTTCCCGGTAGCAGCCTGGCCCGGGAGCTGGAGCTGTACGTGCAGGGCGGCCTCACGCCCATGCAGGCCCTGCAAACCGCCACCATCGACGCGGCCCGCGCCCTGGGCCAGGATGCCCGCGCCGGCTCCCTCGACCCCGGCAAGCCCGCCGACCTGCTCCTCGTCGACGGCAACCCGCTCCAGCAGATCCGCGACCTGCGCCGCGTGCGGCTGGTCGTCAAGGATGGGCAGACGTATGAGCCGGCCGCCCTGCGCCAGCTGGCCGATTTTCAGCAGTAGAGGCTGCTAGCGTGGATATAGGCGTGCAACTATCGGCCCGGCCCGGGGCTCCAACTCAATACTTACTGGTGCGTCCGTTTACTTTATTCCCATCCGTATGAAACGCAAACTTCTACTCCTGAACGGGCTGCTGTTGGTGGGTGGCGCGGCCCAGGCCCAGCTCATTGTTCGGGCCGGTATCAACTCGGCCTTTATGTCTACCATCGGCGGCGGGCGCTACTTCTACGCCACCGCCCAAACCCGGCCGGGCTACCAGCTGGGCGTGGCCTACGAGAAGGCTTTCAGCCCGCGCTGGTCGGTGCTGCCCGAGGTGCAGCTGTTGCACCAGAACACGAAGCTGCACGTCGAGGACCGCGGCTACGTGGCCGACGGCGGCTACCGCAGCGACACCCGGCAGCGGCTTTCCTTCGTGAGCGTGCCGGTGCTGCTGCGCGCTACCTTCGGAAAGCTGTACGTGGAGGCCGGACCCCAGGCCAACTTCCTGCTGCGGGCCCACGAAAAGGGCACGGAAGCTGTCGGCAGCATCGCGGGGGAAAGCCGGCGCGACATCGACCAGACGGTAACCGGCCAGTACCGGCGCTTCGACGCGGGGCTGTGCGTGGGCATCGGGGCCAAGCTGCCTACCGGGCTGGGGCTGGGCGTGCGCATCAGCCAGGGGCTGCTGCCCCTCACCGACGACCAGCAGACCCGTTACGGGGCGGCCAGCACCGTCGGCAATAAGCTGCTGCTCCAGGGCTCGGTAAGCTACCAGCTCAAGCCCCGCTCGTAGTGCCGGCCGCCGTTTGTCCTGACTTAAGAAGCCCCGCCGCTGCCGCGCGCGGGGCTTTTTCGGGCCGCCGCCAACCCGCCACGATGCCGTGCTGGGTGGCGCAGTAAGTGAGCATGGGCGGGCAGGGGCGCGAGGAACCCGTTGAGGGCCAGTAAAGAATCGGGGAGCATAAACAGGCCAGCCCCCAATAAAAAAGGCTGCCCACTTGGGCAGCCTTTTTTCGGGTTGCAGGGCGCCTGCCTATTTCACGAAGCGGCGCGTTATCGTCTGCCGGTCGGCCGTGACGATGCGCAGCGTGTAGACGCCGGCGGGCAGCGCGGCCACGTCCACGGCGCCCCGGCCCAGGGAGCCGCTGAGCATGGGCTTGCCGTAGGCATTCACAATGCTGTAGGCGCTGCCGTCCAGGGCTTTTTCCGCGTGCAGGTAGAGCTTGTCCACCACCGGGTTCGGGAATACGTCCAGCACCTGCTCGCTACCGGCCGCCGACAAAGCCGGCGCAGCCGCAACGGCCTCGCGGGCGCTGCCCTGCTTGGTGATGCGCACCCAGTTGATGTTGTAGCCACTGGTCTGGGCGTAGATGCCGAAGTTGTAGGTGCCCGCGTTCAGGGTCACCGACTTAGATACCGTGGTCCAGGTCTGCCAGCCGCCGGTGCCCGGGATGGTGGTGTTGCCGAGCTGGGTGGTGCCGGCGTTCAGGTCAGCCGAAATTGTGCCGCCCGTGCCGCCGCTGGCTACGCGGTACTCGATGAGGTAGGTGCCGGTGGTCGGGATGCTGACGGCGTTCCAGACGAGGTAGTCGCCGGCATCCACGTAGCCCATATCCTGGCCGCCTTCCGCGCAGGCTTCCACAGTCATGCCGTTGTTCACGTTGGCGGCTTCGGCTTCCAGCTGCCGGCTGAAGGCGGCCGTGGCGGTGGCGAAGTTCAGCCAGTTGACGTTGCAGCCCGTGGAAGTGGCCGCGTGCAGGCGCAGGGTCTGTACTCCGGCCGGCAGGGTCACGGTGGCGTTGATGGTCTGCCAGGCTTGCCAGCCGCCGGTGTTGCCCACGCTGATGCTGCCCAGCGTGGTGCCGCCGCTGTTGCGCAGCTGCAGCGTAGCGCCGCCGGTGGCCGAGGCCACCCGGAAGCCCACGGTGTAGGTGCCGGCCGTGGCTACGTTCACGCGGTAGTCGAGCCAGTCGCCGGTTTCGAAGTAGTCCACGTTTACGCCCCCGCCGGTGTCGGTGGTCGTTTCGGTCTGGGTGCCCGATTGGGCTGCGAAGCTCTCGGCCTCGATTTTACCCGGAATGGCCTGGGCCGTCGGCTGCTGCACGGTGCCGGCGTAGCCGCCGAACGTGGCAATGACCTTGGTGGGCTGGGCGGCGTGCAGCGACGACGACTGGTCGGCCACGTCGTCGTAGGCGAAGCCGTAGCTGAGCTGGTCGATGCTGATGCCGGGCAGGTGCCAGAAGCGGGCGTAGTAGTTGGCCGGCGCGGCCTGGTAGAACTTGCTCACGTCGTACCAGTTCTGCTGGCCGGGGTTGGCGGTGGTGGTGTTCACCACGTGGCGGTTGATGGCCGCCGTCAGCTGGGCCTGCACCACCAGGTCGCAGTCCCCGTCACTCACGCGGTTGTCGAGCACGCCCTTGCCCTCGAAGGCTTCCTGGGTGGTCGGCTTGCGCGTCACGATGCCGGTGCGGCCCGCGTAGGCGCCCGACTGGCCCACCACCGTGAGGCGGCCGCCGCTGATGCGGCCCTTGAACACGCCCGCGTTGCCGGCGTTGAAGATCAGGTCCTCGTTGACGTACTTGCTCCAGATGGCGTCGAGGTAGGAGCCGAAGTAGTTGGCCTGCGCGCCGGGCGTGGTGCCGTTGGTGCCGTCGTAAAAGGCCGCCGACTTCGAGGGGAAGCTGATTTCGCCGGTGGTGTTATTCACCGTGCTCTGAAACTCGGTGGGCACGTTGGCCTTGTAGGCCGCCACGATGTCGGCGTGGTTTTTCAGCTCACCCGTGCGCTTCTGGTAGCCGTTGCCGAACAGCTCCAGGCCCATCGGGTACTTGTAGGAGTCGACGCGGGTGGTGTTGCCGAAGAAGCCGTACTGGTTGTTGGTCAGCTCGATAATCTCGTAGAGGATGCCGCGGTTGGGGTCGTTGGGGTTCTGGGCGTTGGGGGCCGCGTAGCCCGACGGTGCCCCGGAGGCCCCGAAGAAGTAGAAGTACAGCTGCTGACCCTTGGCGATGAACACCCGGCAGCCGGCAATGTAGGGCAGGGTGAAGGTTTTGTTCGGAATGCTGCTCAGCCGGGTGAAGCAGGCCGCGTACTTGGAGTTCTGGCCCGGGCCGGTGTTGCCGTTGTAAGTCGGGCCCGTCACGGTGTTGTACGACGAACTCATGGGCAGCACCTGGCTGTTGGCGGCGTTAATCCAGACGTGGTTGCCGGCCGGGTCGATGCCCACGATGGCCACGTACAGGTCGGTGTCGGCGAAGGGCGAGGTGTTGGCAATGGTAAACGGAATGCTGCCCTGAGCGAAGCTGCTCAGGGGCAGCAGCACGCCGAGCAGGAAGGTCAGCAGGGAAAAGAGCGTAAGCTTCTTCATGGTGGGAAGGGGTTTGGTGGTGGGAAGAATGGGGAAATGGGGAAGCGCGGCAAGCCCCGGCCGCGGGGCCGGGGTAGTACGAATGGGCAAAGCCGGTAGGCAGAACACGGCTCCTGGGAAAGAGGCGGCCGGCAGGGGGAAGTAAGGGGGCGGGAGCGGGCCAAAGCGCGCGGCCGCCCGGGGCTTGAAGTCCCAATCTAGCGGGCTTTGCCGCAGAAAAAAAGTGCCGCCGTCCGGCCAAAGTTCTATTCTGCCGGGGCCGGGACACCTACGGCACACGCCCGGATACGCTCACATAACACTAGTATAATTCCGGATAGGCGCCTGCTGCCTACAGTTGTTACCACTCGGGCCGCTTAGAAAACAATGAAATATTGTTAAAGAAAGTGGCGTAATTTGATGCGATTCGTAAATAATTGCCCGACCCGGCACTTCCCGCCGGCGAAGCTGCTGGCCGCGGCCCGAACTCAGCGGCCGTCCGGCGGGCGGCCCCAAAACGCAGCGAGGCTGACGCTCCGGGAGCATCAGCCTCGCTTGGGTACTATTCGGCCGAAACTAGCTGGCCATTTTCACGCCGGTGGCGCTGGCTCCTTTCGGACCCATTTCTACCTCGAAGGTCACCTTGTCGTTTTCCTTGATCGGGCCGCTCAACGAGTTGGCGTGCACGAAAATGCTCTCCCCGGTTTCGGAGTCCTTAATGAAGCCGTAGCCCTTCGAGTCGTTGAAGAACGTGACGGTGCCCTTGCGGATCAGGTCGGCGGGATCCATGTCCTCCTGCTTGGGCACGCCGATGTTGATGTCCTCGGCGTTGATTTCCTTTTTCTTGCTCGGATCGGGCGGGGTGGTGGAGATGTTGCCGTTCTCATCCACGTAGGCCAGCATCTCACTCAGATCCTGTCCTTTCTTGGCGTTGGCCTGGCGCTCTTCCTTGCGCTCTTCCTTCTCCTTTTTATTCTTTTGTCGCTTCTTCTCGTTTTCCTTCTTGCCGAAGGATGCTTGGGACCTGGCCATGGTGCTCGGATGTAGTTAGTTGTTCGATCTGCGGAGCAACCCAAAACGGCATGCGCGACAGAGAACCGGTGAATAGATTAAGACAGATACGCAGGGGTGAAAGTTCAGGCCACCCGAAAGCGGCGGAAATACCCGAAAAGCCCGCGAAAATCCTGCTGCGGCCCATGATTAACCTAGCAGGGGCCGAATATACCAAAGCTTCGTCACTAGGTGGTTATGCCGGCAGCGAAAAATCCGCGACTTCCCGCACTTCGCCAGCCGCCAGCCCGCCCAGCTCCAGCGCGCCCACCCGCACGCGTAGCAGCCGCAACGTGGGAAAGCCCACGGCGGCCGTCATCTTGCGGATCTGCCGGTTTTTGCCCTCGGTGAGCGTAATAGAAACCCAGCTGGTGGGCCCGTGCCGGTCGTCGCGGATTTTGCGGGTGCGAGCCGGGAAGTCGGGCGCGGCGGGCAGGCGAAAGGCGCGGCAGGGCAGCGTCAGGTACTTCACGTCCCGGATGCCGATTTCGACGCCCTGCCGCAACCGGGCCACGGCTTCGTCGGTGATGAGGCCGTCGACCTGGGCGTAGTACTCCTTTTCCACCTTCTTGCTGCGCACCAGCTCACTGACTTTGCCGTCGGTGGTGAGCAGTAGCAGCCCTTCGCTGTGCTCGTCGAGGCGGCCGATGGCCATGGTGCCGGCCGGGAAGCTGTGCAGCTCACCCAGCACTTTCTTCTTTTTCAGGTCGCTCACAAACTGGCTCAGGTAGCCGAAGGGCTTGTGAATGAGGAAGTGCCGGTGCGGAGCGGCGGGTTCCAGGTTCTCCATCGGTAGCACGGCCGGGCTTAGCGCCGCTCGTTATACACCAGATCAATGGCCAGGCCGGCGGCCAGCACCAGGGCGCTGGTGGCGGCCTGCAGCGCGCCCATGTCCTCCACCGCCACGAGGTAGTTGTCGGCGTTGGTGAACAGCTCCTGACTGAGGCCGGCCCACTGCTTGGTCACCACGCCTACTTCCTCGCCGGTGGTACTCAAGAACTTAAAGTCCCAGCTTTTCCAGCTGCCCTTGAGGTCGGCCACCTGCTCGCCGCCGGGACTGTAGACGCCGAAGCCGCCGTTGAAGGAGAAAAGCTTGCTCTTGAAGTAGCCGTGCGGCTGGCCCTGCCCGTCGGAGACGAACACCTTGGACTGGAAAAAGGCCCAGCCCCGCTCGATGCGCAGCACCGCCGCCGACTCCGGCGTTTCGCGCAGCTCGATGCTGATGGGCGTCACGTGCTGCTTGGAGAGCAGGCGCAGCCACATAATCCAGCGCGGCGTGGTTTCCAGAGCGTAGCCCAGCTGCTGCTGGGTTTCCGGGTCGAGGATGTCGTAGGTGTTTTTGAGCTTGAATACGCCGGCGTGTTCCCGGATAAAATACGTGCGCCGATTGAGCATCAGGAAGGAAAGGGTATAATAACGGCTCCCGGACCGGAAGCGGAATGGAGGGCTTAGGCTTTCTTCAGAAAAGCGGCTTTGAGCACCATTGTGGTGCCGCCGGCGCGGCCTTCGATTTCGTCGGCGCTGTTGGTCAGGCGGATGTTCTTGACGAGCGTGCCGCGCTTGAGCGTCTGCGAGGAGCCCTTCACTTTCAGGTCTTTGATGAGCGTGACCGAGTCGCCTTCGGTGAGCAGGGTGCCATTGCTGTCTTTTACGTCCATGAATAGGGGAGTGCGGAAATAGGAGGGAAGCCGGCCGGGCCGGGGCCCAAATATCGGTAATCCGGGCGTAGCGGCGCGGCCTACCAGCTGCTGCCGGCCCCACCGCCCCCCGAGGAGCCCCCGCTCGATGACGACGACGAGCTGCTGGAAGAGGAGCCCGACGAGGAGGAGCTGGACGAAGTGGAAATCCGCGCGATGGTGTACTTCTCCTTTTCCACGTGCTGGCAGAAGGCACATTTATGCACGTGCCAGCCCCAGCCTTCCGACGACGTGGTGGCCGACTCCACAACCTGATCGGGCTGGGGCATGGCCGTCAGGTTGTGGCACTTCTTGCACGCCACCGCCGTGGTCGACAGGTTCGGGTAGCTCAGCGTGAGCGTGTGCTGGCACTGCCCGCACTGCCACACGTCGTAGTCGACGGAGGCCACGGTTTCTTCCGCTACCTGCCCGGGCTGAAGCAGCGCGTCGTCGGTTTGCTCGTCGAGCAGGTGCATCGGGTTGGCGCAGCTGGGGCAGGCGTAGGGGTCGTGGCGCAGGTGCTCCAGGCTGCGGCGCACCCAGGGCCAGTAAAACGCCAGAAACAGCGGAAACAGCTTGGCCGTGAAGCCCAGCCCGTGGTGGGCCTGCTCCAGGTAAATATACTGCGCGTGCCGGCTCTGGCTTTGGTACTTGGCGGCCCAGGTCCGGTACACGCCCAAGAAGTACAGGTGCAGATACACCAGCGGAAAGGCGTAGAGCAAGCCGGCAAACTGCAGGTTGCTCATCGGCACTGGGCTGAAGCCCAGCAGGTATAGCACCACGCCTATCGGTACCACGAGCAGCCCGATAATCAGCAGCCAGCGGCAGGGGCGGCCCTGGGTGGTAAGGCCCGCAATGACGCCGTACAGCCCCAGAAACAACGTGCCCAGCACCCCGAGCACCCAGATGGAGGGCTGCTCCCGCGTCGGCGCCGCGTAGTCGTCGGCCACCGCGTCCGGGCTTTCCACTACGAGGTCGGGCCCGGGGCTGATGGCCGAGTCGACGAGGATTCCCGAAGCGTCGCCGTCGGTGAGGGCGAGGCCGGCGGTGGAGCCATCGGTGATGGAGGCGCCGTTGAGCTGCCGGATAATGGCGGCTACGCCTTGGGTTACGGCCTGGTCATAATTGCCGGCGCGGGCGGCCGAAATCATGTGCTGCTGCTGAATCCGGTAGCACAGCGCGTCGGGCAGGTCGGCTTCCAGACCGTAGCCGGTTTCAAACTCGATGCGGTGCTGGTCGATGACCAGCAGCATGAGCAGGCCGTTGTCCTTTTCCTTATCCCCGATTTTCCACCGGTTGAACAGCTCCGTGGCCGCCGTCTTGGGCACGGCCTCGCCGATACTCTTGGTCAGGGCCACGTCGATGTGGGCCCGGCCGGCCTGGTCGAGCGTGCGGAGCTGGTCGTTGAGGGCCTGCACGGTAGCCGGACTGAGCACGTGGTCGGGGTCCGTGACGTAGGTTTCGCCCAGCGTCTTGGGGTCGGGAATGGCGGTGAGGTAGGCGGCTGGAGCGGAGTCCTCGGCCCGGCAGCCCGGCAGCAGTAGCAGGGCGAGCAGGCAGTAAAGCAGGTGGCGGTGCAGTAGCGTCATCGGGCGGTAAGGTAGCGGAATCAGCCTTGTCGAGCTAAACCGCCCCGGCCAAAGTCGTGGTCCTCCACGATGCTCGTCGGGCAACCGGCAGCTGGCAACGTTGCCGACATCGTTTGCGCAAAGAAATCCGGGTTTTCCGGCCCGCGCCGGCTGGCGTTTCGGTAGTATTAACCTGCCGGCGCTGCCGGCCGCTGCTGCCATTTCCGCTTCCCGCCCTATGCTCCCGATTTCGTTTTTCCGGCGTCTGCGCCGCTCTTCGCTCCGCTCCGGCGCCGCCCTCAGCACCGTGGCGCTGCTGGCCGCCATTACCCGGCCCGCCACCCCGCCGCTGGCGTTTCCGGGGGCCGAGGGCGCCGGGCGCTTCACCTCCGGCGGCCGGGGCTCGGTCCAAGTGCCCACCACCGTAATGGAAGTCACCAACCTGCTCGACGACAACCAGCCCGGCAGCCTGCGCTACGCCCTGACCAAGGGCGAAGGGCCGCGTACGGTGGTGTTTCGGGTGTCGGGCACCATTCACCTGGCTGCCCCGCTCACCATCAGCAAGCCTAACACCACCGTGGCGGGCCAGACTGCGCCCGGCGACGGAATCTGCCTGGCCGATTACCCGGTCAGCATCAAGGCCCACAACGTCATCGTGCGGTTTCTGCGCTTCCGCATGGGCGACAAAAACCAGAATAAAGGCCAGGTGGACGGCGGGGGTGGCGACGATGCCTTCGGCGGCACCCGCAACTCCCGCCTCGTCGTCGACCACTGCTCGATGAGCTGGAGTACCGACGAAGTGTTTTCGGTGTACGAGGGCGACAGCACGACTTTGCAGTGGAACCTGCTGAGTGAGCCGCTCAACTATTCCTACCACTACGAAACCGGCGACAAGGACTTCGAGCGGCACGGCTTCGGCGGCATCTGGGGCGGGCAGCACAGCACCATGCACCACAACCTGTTTGTGAGCTGCAACAACCGCACGCCGCGCTTCAACGGCAGCCGCTACGCCCACCCGGCCAGCTTCGAAAACTGCGACTTCCGCAACAATGTCATCTACAACTGGGGCGAAAACAACGTGTACGCCGGCGAGGGCGGCAACTACAACATTGTGGGCAACTACTACAAGTACGGCCCCTCCACCAAGGAAAGCGTGAAGGCGCGGGTGCTGAATCCCTACAAACTCACCGGGGGCAAGAATCCGCTGCCCTACGGCAAGTTCTACGTGGCCGACAACTACGTGGACGCCAGCGCCGAAGTAACCCGCCACAACTGGCGCGGCGTGACTATGAACGGCGGCCACGCCGCCGATACGGTGCTGGCCAAAGTCGAGACGCCCTTCGCGCTGGGCCCCGTGACGACGCAAACTGCCGCCGAGGCCTACGAGGCCGTGCTGCGCGGGGCCGGCGCTACCAGCCCCCGGCGCGACACGCTCGACCAGCGCCTGGTCCGCAACGTGCGCACCCGCACCGGCCGCCTCATCGACGTGCAGGGCGGCTACCCCCACGGCACGCCCTACAGCGTCTCGCAGCAGGCCTGGCCGGTGCTTACCACCGCCCCCGCGCCCCCGGACGCCGACCACGACGGCATGCCCGACGCCTGGGAGAAGCGCCACAAGCTCAACCCCAACGACCCCGCCGACCGCAGCAAGCCCGCCGCCGGCGGTTATACCGTGCTGGAAGAGTACCTGAACAGCCTGGTGGTGGTGCCAGCCGGGAAATAAAAAAAACTGTAGGCAAAAAGAACGTCATTCCGAGCGAAGTCGAGGAATCTCGTGTGCTGACGTTGGATTAGTATTCAAACGACGCCCCGCGAGATTCCTCGACTTCGCTCGGAATGGCCGTTTGCGCAATGACGGGCTGGCGGGAAGCAGCGGCGCTTACTTCTTGAAATACGTCAGCAGCTCGGCCTTGTAGGAGTTGCCGACCGGGATGTAGGTGCTGTCGTTGAGTACGATGTTTTCGGGCTGGAGCAGCTTGATGTGGGCCGCCGCCACGATAAAGGAGCGGTGTACGCGCAAAAAGCCGGGGCCCAGTAGCGTCAGCATCTCCTTCATGGTCTGGTGCAGCAGGTAGGTCTTGGTGCCCGTCGTGATTTTGACGTAGTCCTTGCTGCCTTCCACGTACACGATTTCGCGGTGGCTGACCTTGAGCAGACCCTGGCGGTCCTTTACCAGCAGAAACTTCTCCTCCGTGGAGTCGGCGGACGGGGCGGGCTGCACGGCCGGCAGGCGGCTGATGGCCTTGACGAACCGCTCGTAGGAAAAGGGCTTGAGCAGGTAGTCGAGCACGTCGAGCTCGTAGCCCTCGTAGGCGTACTCGCGGTAGGCCGTGGTCAGAATGGTTTTGGGCGCTTCCTTAAGGTTGCGCAGGAAGCTCAAGCCCGTCACCAGCGGCATCTCTATGTCCAGAAACATCAGGTCGACGGGGTGCTGCTGCAGGTGCTCGTAGGCTTCCATGGCGTTGCGGCACTTACCCGAAAGCGTGAGGCCGGGCGTCTGGCCGATAAACTGCGTGAGCACCTGATGGGCCAGCGGCTCATCGTCCACGATAAGGCAGCGTACCGGCGCGGGCGTATTGGTCATGGCGGAAGGCAGTTACGGATAAAGCCGAAGCGAATATTACAGGTGCAAAGTGAGCTGGGCGCGGAAGCGGCCGTTGTGCTCCGAGAGCAGCAGCTCGTGGGCGTCGGGGTAGTAAAGGTCGAGGCGCTGGCGGATGTTGACCAGCCCGATGCC
>Ga0247729_10000669_pt1 | contig 13618 bp, 12 predicted proteins | sample UWRJL133311R2_FD_180958 | JGI IMG/M metagenome (GOLD analysis project Ga0247729, IMG submission 180958) | Plant litter microbial communities from Arlington Agricultural Research Station in Wisconsin, United States - UWRJ-L133-311R-2 | ecosystem: Environmental > Terrestrial > Plant litter >... | reverse complement strand
CCAGCGCGGCCAGACTCAGGGCAATATCGTCTTCCAGGCTTTTGATCTTGGAGATGCGCACCCCGGCGTCGGGCACGATTTCGTAGAGCGTGACGGTGGGTCCGATGGTAGCCTTGATGCTGGCAATGTTGATGCCGTAGTGGCCCAGCGTCTCCACGATGCGGTCCTTGTTGGCTTCCAGCTCTTCCTTGCTGACCTGCGCCTTGGCCACGCCGTAGTCGTTGAGCAGCTCCAGGGTGGGATACTGGTAGCGCGAGAGGTCCAGCGTGGGGTCGTAGTTGACGGCGGGCATGGTTTCCGCATCCGCGTCGTCGTCGGCAATGGCGGCCATGTCGGCGCCGGCGGCGGGGTCCAGCTCGCCGGGCTTGCTCTCGATTTGCAGGGCCGGGGCGTGGCTCGGTGCTACCGGCTCGCGGGGCGTGGGGGCCGGCAGCGGCGCGTCGTCGTCGGCCAGGTCGGCCATCGACAGGGGCGTGGGCACGCGGGTGGGCAGTGCCACCACGGGCTCGGGGTCGGTGGGTGTTTCGAAGGAGAAGCTTGGGCCGCTGGCAGCCAGCGGCCCGGCCAGCGCGGGAGTTGCGGCCGCCGCGCCGTTGGCCGCCAGCGTGGCGGAGGCCGCGGCCAGCGTGGTAGCCGCCGTAGAAGCTACCGACAGCGGCGTGGCCGCCGCGGCCACGGTGAAGGCGGGCAGCGGCGAGTTGACCGGGCCGGAGGTGACGGCCGGCGCGGCTGGCTCCTCGTCTTCTTCCGGCTCGATAACGGCTACCGGGCGGGCTGAGGCTACCGGCGGCGTCGCCACGGGGCCCACGTAGCGCAGGCTCATTTGGGGCACTTCCTCTTCCTCATCGTCAGCAAAGTCCGAAGTTGCCGAACTCGTGGCCGTCGGGGTGTTGCGGCCGGCGGCACTTAGCGGCGCGGGGGGCATTTCGGTGTCTTCCTCGTCGTCCTCCGCCTTGGCACGGCCCAGGTTCAGGCTTGTGACGTTGAAGAAGTACACCACGAAGGAAATCAGCAGGAAAGCCAGCAGCAGCACCGTGCCCCAGCCGATGAGGCTGTCGAGCCAGAGGGCGGCCTCGTAGCCGATGCCCCCGCTCAGAAAGTCGAGGCTGTGGGCCAGGGCGGGGTCGGCGTCGGGGGCGGCCAGGGTGAGCACCACGTAGCCCAGCAGCAAACTCAGCCAGCCCATCGTGAACAGGCACAGGGCCAGCACGTAGCTCAGCGACAGCTCGGCCCGGCGGAACACGATTTTGTAGCCCAGGAAGAACACGATGGGAATAACGGCAAACGCGGCCACCCCGAAGCCTTTGTGAATCAGCAGCTCGGCCAGCATGGCGCCCAGCAGCCCGAGCCAGTTGCCGGACTCCTGCCCGGCCTCCTTGGTGGGCGTGGTGCTCAGGCTTTCCACCACGCTCTGATCGGCGTGCCCCGTGAAGAGGAACGAGACGAAGGCAATGGTAAGGTAGATGGAGGTGAGCAGAAAGAAGAAGCCCAGAAACAGCTGGAAGCGCCGGTCGCGCAGGAAGCCGAACATGCCGCCCAGCGAAACCGAGGGCAGCTTAAGCGGCTGGCGCGGCACCTTGGGCGCGGGCTTGGCTTCGGTCCGGCGCGGTTCGCGCGCGGGCTCAGCGTTTTGCTTGGGCTGGTTGCGGACCGGCCGCGGCTCATTGGCCCGGCCGGGCGCGGGAGAAGAAGGTTGCTTGTAGGTATTTTTTGCCATTATCCCGCACTGAAAGGCCAAATCTAGGGATTTTCGACGGTTTTTGCGGCCTCGTCCGGGCCGGAAGACGCCCCCGCAGCGGCGGGCAGCGCTTCGTAAAGATACAGGTGCCAGTACGCCGTCCTAGCCGCAAACTCGCCGCGGAGCACCAGGCCGCCGCGGGCCGGGGTAGCCAGCCGGGCCGCCGACAGTACGTAGCGCCCGCCCAGCCGGCGGAAGGCGGCGGCATCGAAGGCGAAATCCTGCACCACGCGGGGCGGAAACGCGCCGACGCGGAAATTCTTGCCCAGCTCGGCCGAAAAAAGGTAGCAGCGGTTGCCCCAGGCGTCGAAGTAGGTGCGCAGGGCCGGGCTTTTGGCCAGCTCGCCGGCAATGATAGTTCGGAAGCAGTGCTTGTAGGTGACGGGGTAGTTGTTCTGGTAGCTGTCGAGGGTGTAGAATCCGTTGAGCTGGGCCACGGCCGGCGGCAAGCCCAGGCAGGCTACGCGGTAGGCGGCCGGCACCTGGCCGGTCTGGCGCTGAATGCTGTGCCGCACCTGCCCAAACAGCGCGGCCGCCACGTAGGCGCGGTAGCTGGGCTCGGTGGGCTTGGGCCGGCCGGCCAGCTCGCGCAGGCTGTTGGTCCACTCCGTATTCATGGCCAGCCCAATGAGCAGCTGAGCCGCTACTAGTGCTGTCCGCAACCGGCCGGCCGGCAACGCCCGCAGGCTCAGCGCCAGCACCACAAACCAGAGCAGCGGGGTCAGGAAGTGCAGCCGGCTCAGGTTGAAGGTGCGCAGCAGCGGCACCCGGTTCTGCACCAGCGCCAGAAACTGCGGGTAAAAGCCGCAGAACAGCGCCCCGGCCGCCAGCAGCCCGACCAGCGCCGCCAGCTGCCGCCGCTCCTTCGGCTGGTCTTGCAGCCGGCCCCAGGCTGCCGCCACCGCCAGCAGGGTTGCCCCGCGAAAAAACTGGCTGGCGTGGTACTGGCCGAGGGCAAAGTACTGCGCCGCACTTTTCAGGCCGGCCCGCAGGCCCGGCGCGCTCAGCTGGCTGAGGTCGAATTCAACCCGGTGGGGCACGAACTGCTTGGCCACCAGCAGGGAGTAGAACAGCGGGTACTCGACCACCAGGTACATGGCCGTGAGCAGCGCCAGCCCGGCCGCCGCGCGCCAACTCACGCCCCTCCCCTGCCGCCGGTCGAGCAGGAGCAGCGCCGCGCCGGCGGCCACGGCGAAAGGGCCCACGAAGATGAACATCGACCACAGCGGAAACGCGGCCAGGATAGCCCAGTCGGTCCAGCGGCCGGGGCCGCGGCGCAGGTTCAGGAAGGCCAGCAGCAGCCAGGGTTGGCCCAGCACCGTCAGGCCGTAGATGGAATACGCGGGTAACACGGCCCAGGCCAGGGCCAGCACGGCGACGAGGCGACGCTGCCCGGCCGCCGGCAAAAAGTGGCGGCGCAGCAGCAGGTACAGCCCCAGCAGCCCCAGCAGCCGCACCAGCGCCTGCTGCGTCAGATAGGCGGGCAGCGGCTCGAGCAGGCCAAACAGCAGCACCGTCGCGCTCAGGCCGGGCCGCAGGGCGTTGCGCGGCAGCCCGTTCATAACCGGGGTCAGCACCGTGGCAGGCCGGTAGTCCAGCGCGACGTGGTGGCGGGTGAGCAGGTACGGGATGGTCAGCTCGACGTCCAGGTTATCGTCCAGCAGCACGTAGCTGCGGTCCTGGAGCAGGGCAAAGGGCAGCAGGAATAGCAGCAGGCCCAGCAGCGCCCCGGCCAGGGGCGTGCGCAGACGGGAGGCAACGGGCATGGGCAAACGCGGAATCAGAAGCGGGAGCCGGTAAAAGTACGCCTTCCGGCCGAGCCGCTCGCGCCCGGCCCACCGCCCCCGCACCCTACCCCGCCGCGCCCGGCAGCCCGAAGGCAAATCGGGCTGCGGAGGCCCGGTTTCGCGGGTCCAAGGTTTAATTTCCAGCAAACGAAGGTTGATTTCGGGCGGCTGAGAATCGAAATCGGGGCTCAACAGCCCGAAATCGGGCAAGGCAAGGTCGGTTTCGATCTGGCGAGGACCGAAATCCGGGGTTAGACCCAAAAAATCGGGCTGGCGAGGGTCGAATTCGGGGACCCAATCCCCGATTGATGGGGGTCCGACCTCATCAATCGGGTAAATGAAGGCCGATTCTGAGGTAATGAAGGTCGCCATCGGGACTCGGCTCCCGGTTGCGGCCCCGCGGCCCGCGTCGGCTTAGCTGCGGGGGTGAAACTCGGTGATGATCTGCTTGAGGTAATCCCGGTCGAGGTGGGTGTAGATTTCGGTGGTCGTGATGCTTTCGTGGCCCAGCATTTCCTGCACGGCCCGCAGGTCGGCCCCGCCCTCAATGAGGTGGGTGGCGAAGGAGTGGCGGAAGGTGTGCGGGCTGATGGTCTTGCGGATGCCCGCCTGGGCGGCCAGGGTTTTAATGATGGTGAAGATCATCACCCGGGAGAGGCCGGTGCCGCGGCGGTTCAGGAAGACGATGTCCTCGGCGCCGCGCTGAATGTCGAGGTGGCAGCGCACCCCGCTGATGTAGAAGCCGATGTGCTTCAGCGCGTCGCGGCCGATGGGCACCAACCGCTCCTTGTTGCCCTTACCCGTCACGCGCACGAAGCCCTGGTCGGCGTAGAGGTTCGACAGGCGCAGGTTCGTCAGCTCGCTCACGCGCAGACCCGAGGAGTAGAGCGTTTCGAGCATGGCCCGGTTGCGGGTGCCCTCGTTGGTGCTCAGGTCAATGGCGTCAAGCAGCTGGGTGATTTCCTCGTAGCTGAGCGTATCGGGCAGCTTGCGGCCCACCTTGGGCGCCTCGAGCGTGTCGGTGGGGTCGAGGGTAAGCAAGTCCTCCATGATCATGAAGCTGTAGAAGGCCTTGATGCCCGAGAGCGTGCGGGCCTGCGACGGGGCGCTCAAGCCCAGCTCGCCCAGCCAGCCCAGAAAATCCCGCAGGATGCGCGTGGTGACCTGGGCCGGGCTGGCGGGCAGCTTCGAGAGGTCCAGGTATTGGCGCAGCTTGGAGATGTCGCGCGAGTAGGCCTCCACCGAGTTGGGCGACAGGGACTTTTCGAGCTGCAGGTAGCCCTCGAACTGCTTGATGCTGGTATTCCAGGTGGACATGATGAGCGTAGTGAGCCGGCGCGGTTCGGGCGCTAGAAAGCTTGCACGTCGAAGCGGCCCTCGGTGAGCGTGACCTTGCCCCCGGCGGTGGCGGGGCTGGCCTCAAAGGTAAAGGTGCCCGACACGATGGTGTAGCGCGATTCTCCGCCCGTGGGCATCTTGTCGGTGTGGGGCTCCACCTTGGTGATGGTCAGCGTCGCGGGGCCGGCCGCCGACGAAACATAGTCGCTGGAGGCTTCCAGGCGCCCCACGAAGCCGGTGGCGGCGGAGTAGGTGCCGGGCTTGAGCGGCACGCCGGCCGGGTTCAGCACGCTCAGGTGGATATACTGGTAGGGCTTGCCTTCGTGCTCCTGCTCGGCCCGCAGGTGAAAAATGCCGCCTCCCGTGGCGGAATACTCGGCTTCCAGCTTGCTGTCGAGCGTGTGCTCCACGAAGGGCAGCCACAGCGCGCCGTCGACGAGGCAGCCGAAGGTGTTCTTGCCTTCCTGGGTGGCCTCGGGCAGCTTAGGCGTGATAATATCTTCGACTTTCTTACAGCCGCTGCCGGCCAGCAAGGCCAGCGCTAAGAATAGGGAAGCAGGCCGTAGGCCTGGGGCGGATATCTTTTTCATAGTCCCGCAAGTTATGGAAACGGCCCCGACTTCGGCCGCCCCCGCCCCGCCGGATGGGCGTACCTTTGCCCCAGACCCTCAGCCCTCCCTATTCCCCATGCAGATTCTGATTCTCAACGGCCCCAACCTCAACCTGCTCGGGCAGCGCGAGCCGGGCATCTACGGCACCCGCTCCTTCGACGACTACCTGCCCGACCTGCGCGCCGCCTTCCCCGACTTCACCCTCGACTACTTCCAGAGCAACCACGAGGGCCAGCTCATCGACAAGCTCCACGAGGTCGGCTTCAGCTACCACGGCGTGGTACTCAACGCCGGCGGCTACACCCACACCAGCGTGGCTCTGGCCGACGCCATTGCCGCCATCAACACGCCGGTGGTGGAAGTGCACCTCTCCAATCTGCACGCCCGCGAGGAATTCCGCCAGCGCAGCCTGATCGGCAAAAACTGCGTGGGCAGCATCAGCGGCTTCAAGCTGGATAGCTACCGCCTGGCCCTGCAGTACTTCGAGGGGCTGAAGCCCAAGCGAGTGGGGTTTAAGGCCAATGGTTGAATGAGCCAGTGAGTGAATGGGTGAATGTTGTTCAACGACTCATTCACCCAATTCCCTCATTCCTCCATTCACCCATTGCCTACCTTTGCAGCTCCCTCCATCTGACTTTCGCACCTATGTATACCTTCAACCCCGGCCCTTCCGCCGTTTATCCGGCCGTGCGCGGCTACCTGCAGGACGCCTTCGACGAGGGCTGGCTTTCGGCGCCCCACCGCGGGGAGCGGTTTACGGGCCTCATGCGCCAGACCGTGGCCGACCTGAAGGCCAAGCTCAACATCCCCCAGGACTACACCATCTTCTTCCTGAGCTCGGCCACCGAGTGCTGGGAGGTGCTGGCCCAGAGCTTGACGCCCACCCGCAGCTTCCACCTCTACAGCGGCGCGTTTGGCGAGAAGTGGTTTGAGTACGCCAAGGCCCTGCGCCCCGCCTCCACCGGCCTGCAGTTCGGCGTCGATGAACTGCCCGAAATCTACACCCTGCCCCTGCCCGACGCCGACGGCGAAACCGACCTGGTCTGCATCACCCAGAACGAAACCTCCAACGCCACCCAGCTCCGCGACGGGTTCGTGCTGAACCTCTACAACCGCCTCGGCAACGCCCTGCTGGCTGTGGACGCTACTTCCTCGCTGGGCGGCATCCAGCTCAAGTACATCAAGGCCGACGTCTGGTTTGGCTCGGTGCAGAAGTGCTTCGGCCTGCCCGCCGGCCTGGGCATCATGGTCTTGTCGCCGCGGGCGGTGGCGCGGTTTCGCAGCATCAACGAGCGGGACCACTACAACTCGCTCACGGCCCAGTACGAGAAGATGCTCAACTTCCAGACCACCCACACCCCCAACGTGCTTGGCATCTACCTGCTCAGCCGGGTGCTGGCCGACCGGGAACCCATCAAAAACGTGCACCAGCACCTGCAGGACCGCGCCGCCAAGCTCTACGAGTTTTTCGAGCAGGCCACCCAGCTCAGCCCGCTGGTCACGAACCCCGAAACCCGCTCCACCACCGTCATTGCCCTGCAGGGCGCCCCGGCCCTCATCGACGAGGTGAAGCGCCGCGCCCTGGCCCAGGGCCTGCAACTGGGCAGCGGCTACGGCACCTGGAAGGCCGGCACCCTGCGCATCGCCAACTTCCCCGCCATCCCCGACGCCGCTTACGAGCAGCTCGTCCAGTTCTTCGCCCGCGAATTCGCCTGACCTCAATGAGTGAATGAGCGAATGGGGGAATACTCCCTCTCTTATTCCCTCATTCCGCCATTCACTCATTCACCCATTGCCCATGTTCAGCATCAAGGAAATCTTCTCCGTCACGCTCACGCTGTTTGCCGTGATTGATATTCTGGGCTCCATCCCGATTATCATCCAGATCCGGCAGCGCGAAGGCAAGATTCACTCCGAGAAGGCCACGCTGGTGGCCGGCGTGCTGATGGTGGTGTTTTTGTTTCTGGGTCAGAGCATCCTGAGCTTGTTCGGCGTCGACTTCCAGTCGTTTGCGCTGGCCGGGGCCGTCATCATCTTCCTCATTGGCATGGAAATGATTCTGGGCGTGGAGCTTTTCCGCCACAACCCGCTGACGACCTCGGGCTCCATCGTGCCGCTGGCCTTCCCCCTCATCGTGGGGGCCGGCACCATGACCACGCTGCTCTCGCTTAGGGCCGCCTACTCGCTGCCCAACGTGCTGGTGGGCATCGGCCTGAATCTGGTCTTCGTGTTCATCGTGCTCAAAAGCTCGGCCTGGATTGAGCGCAAGCTCGGCAAAGCCGGCGAAGACATTCTGCGCCGCGTGTTCGGCGTAATTCTGCTGGCCATTGCCATCAAGCTGTTTAAATCGAACTTCTGATTTTGGAGCCTCCGGGTCTTGGTTTTTGGTAGGTAGTTGTTGGCTTTTGGCTGTTCGCCAAAGGCCAACAACTACCTACCAATAACCGATAACCAACAACTAAATGATTCACTTATACACCGACGGCTCCTCGCGCGGCAACCCCGGCCCGGGCGGCTACGGCACCATTCTGCGCTACGGGGCCCACGAAAAGGAAATCACCCAGGGCTTCCGCCTCACCACCAACAACCGCATGGAGCTGCTGGCCATCATCGTGGGCCTGGAAGCCGTGACGCGCCCCGAAATCCCGATTACCGTCGTCACCGACTCGAAGTACGTGGTGGACTCGGTGGAGAAGCGGTGGGTGTTTGGCTGGGTGAAGAAGCCCGACTTCGGCAAAAAGGCCAACGAAGACCTGTGGCGGCGTTTTCTGAAGATCTACCAGCAGCGCACCGTGCGCTTCCAGTGGGTGCGCGGCCACAACGGCCACCCCGAAAATGAGCGGTGCGACCAGCTGGCCGTCGGCAGCGCCCTGCGCGGCCCCCTGCTCATCGACGAAGGCTACGAGCTGATTGAGGCGCGCCGGGCATGACGCCGCCCCGCTACTTCCCGGCCCTGACGGGCCTGCGGGCGGTGGCCGCCTACTGCGTATTCCTGTTTCACTTTCCGCCCGTGAAGCGCGCCTCCGCGCCGGGGCTGTACGCCACCTTTCGCGAGGGCCACGTCGGCGTCTCCATCTTCTTTACCCTCAGCGGATTTCTGATCTGCCAGCGCTACTACCGGCAGCCGTTCAGCCGGGCCGCGCTGGGGCTCTACGCGTTGCGGCGCGGGGCCCGGATCTACCCGGCTTTTCTCCTGGTGACGCCGTGAACAATCTGCTGCCCGCCGCCACCGGGCTGCTGCTCCGCGGCCTGGCCCATGAAGGCTCCGCGCTCCAATGGCTGCTCAGCTCCCGCCCGGCCCAGCTGCCGCGCCGCACCCCCGGCTGGCGCAATGGCTGCCGGCGGGCTGGCCGGCCGCGCCGCGCTACGCCACCATCTTCGGGCTGACGGTGGTGGCCGCCATCCTGCTTTACTACCTAGTGGAGGCCCCTGCGCACCGGCTGCTGCTGCGCCAGCTCGGGCCCGCCGCTCGCTCGGCGCCGGCAGTGGCCGCTACCTCCTGAACCCATCGTCTTTCCCGCTTTTTCCGCCGTACCTTGGCCAACTCCTACTTCCAGTTCAAGCACTTCCGCATCGGGCAGGAGCACTGCGCCATGAAAGTATGCACCGATGCCTGCGTGCTGGGGGCCGCCGCCGAGCTGGTCGGGGCCGCCCGCGTGCTGGACATCGGTACCGGCACCGGGCTGCTGGCGCTCATGGCGGCCCAGCGCAGCCCGGCGGCCACTGCCATCGAGGCCGTGGAGCTAGACCCGGCCGCCGCCGCGCAGGCCGCCGCCAATGTGGCCGCCAGCCCATGGGCCAACCGGGTGGTAGTGCACGCCCAAAGCCTGGCTCAGTTTGCCGCCACCCGGCCCGCACCCTTCGGCCATATTCTCTGCAACCCGCCCTTCTTCCGCCACTCCCTTCGCTCGCCCGACGCGGCCCGCACTACCGCCCGCCACTCCGCCGCCGACACGCTGAGCTTCGCCGAGCTGGCGGAGTTTGCGGCGTCCTTTCTCACCCCCGCCGGCCGCCTTACGGTGCTGCTACCGCCCCCCGAAATGCAGTACTTCGAGCGGGAAGCAGTATTGGCGGGCCTGCTCGTAAGCACCCAGCTCACGCTGCGGCACCGGCCCGGCAGCAGGGAGTTGCGCCACGTTACCAGCTTCACCCGCCACGCGCAGCCGGTAGCTACCCGGGAGCTAGCCATTCACGACGCGGCCAGCGAAGCTTACTCCGCGGAGTTCCGGACCCTGCTGCAGGATTTTTACCTGGCCTTTTAGCCGGAGCCGCCAGGGCGCAAAAGGAGCGTGATTCCGGGCATGGGGTGCCTCAAGCCAGGGACGAGAAATCCCATAAGTCAGCGGTTCACCCAGGCGATGCTGCTATTCCGCCCCGGCCGGGCGCCCCTGGGTTGGTCAGAAAACGGTAGTGGCTGCGCACTCTGGCAAGCAGGAAGGCGAATGCCGGCTGTTTGGCACCGCCCGCCTGACCGCCAAAGCTGAGTTTTGTCCAAGTTCGGTCCGGCTTCGGCCGGGGGTCAGGTATGGGGGAAGTCTGGCAGCAGCCTGGAAATAGTAGAGAGGGAGGCTAGAAGCAGCCTGGTCGAAATATCCAACTTCTCCGTGCCTACGCAAGCCGCCGGGTCGCCGCTCAGAACTCCACGCGTAGCGTGTGCCGGGCGTCGGCAGCTGCGAAGGTGTAGGTGACCCGGAAGCCGTAGTAGCGGCAGATCTGCTGCACGATGGACAGCCCCAGGCCGGGCGAAGCGGAGGCGGCTTGGTGCTTGCGGAACCGCTCGAAAAACCGGGCCGAGTCGCCGGTGATGGCCGGGCCTGAGTTGTTGACTTCCAGCGCCTGGGCCGACACCGCTACCGTGATGCTGCCGCCGCGGTGGTTGTGCTTGATGGCGTTCTGCAGCAGGTTGTGCACCAGCGAATCGGCCAGGCCGGGGTGCATGAGCAGGGCGGGGCTGCCGGCCACGTGGGTGTGTACCGTGAGCTGCCGCGCCTGGATCAGAGACTCCAGCTGCTGCACTTTGTCGTGCACGAGCTGGTCGAGGTGCAGGGCGGTGGCGGCGGCAAACTGGCGGTTTTCGATTTTGCTGAGCAGCGTCAGGGCCTGGTGCAGGCGCGAGAGGCGCAGCGTGGCCGAGTACAGGTCGGTGGTGAGCTGGGCCAGGACCGGGTTGGCCAGCTCGGGCAACTGCTGCATCTGCTCCAGCTTGGCCTGCATGATGGCCAGCGGGGTCTGGGTTTCGTGGGCCGCGTTGGCGGTGAATTCGCGCATGGCCTCGTAGTCGGCCACTAGCCGCTCGCTCATGCGGGTCAGCACCTGGTTCAACTCGGCAAACTCGTCGGTGGTCACGGCCGGGAAGCGCAGCCCGTTGTCGTGCTGCACGGCGTAGCCGCGCAGGGCGGCCAGCGTCTGGCTGAAGGGTGCCCAGAGCCAGTGGGCCAGCCAGCGGTTGATGAGCACCACGCCCAGCAGCAGCAGCAGCAGCACGCTGAGCATCACGCCCAGCACCACGGTCAGCACGTCCTCGGTTTCGACCAGCGACTTGCGTAGCGTCACCCACTGTTTTTGTCCCCGCACCCGCACCGCAAACGTCAGCTGCCGGTGCGGCACCATCTCCTGCTCCAGCGGGTCGAGCAGCAGCGTATCGTCGTAGCCCAGGCGCCGGGGCTGGTAACTGACGCTCATCTGGTCCTGAAACGGATTGGCGGGCAGCCGGGCGCTGTCGGCCACGTAGCGCTCCAGGTACAGCCGCCGGTTGAGCAATTGCTCTCCACCTTCGTTACGCAGGGCACCATAAAGGCCGTAGTACAGCACTACGCTGGCCAGGGCAAAGAGCACGGTGGTCAGCAGCAGGTAGTAGCGGTTGGTTTTGGTGAGCAGCTTCACTCCATGCTGAGCTTATACCCCACCCCATACATGGTGCGGATGTAGTTGTCGGCGCCCTTTTCCTGGAGCTTCTTGCGCAGGTTTTTCAGGTGGGTGTAGATGAAGTCGAACGAGTCGGCGCTGTCCATGGCGTCGCCACAGAGGTGCTCGGCAATGGCTTCCTTGGTCAGGACCCGGTTGGGGTTGGCCAGCAGAAACAGCAGCAGGTCGTATTCCTTGCGGGTGAGCGTCAGGGGCTGGTCGCGCACGAACACCGCGGCCTGCTCGGGCCACACCAGCAGGTCGCGGAAGGCAATGTGGTGGTGGCCCTGGAACTGCCGCCGCCGGATGATGGCCCGCAGTCGTGAGTTCAGCTCGGCCAAGTGAAAGGGCTTGGTCAGGTAGTCGTCGGCACCCAGGTCGAGGGCGGTGAGCCGGTCGTCGAGCGTGTCGCGGGCCGAAATGACCAGCACGCCGGCCCGGGAAGCATCGGCCTTGAGCGTGCGGATGATGTCGAGGCCGTTGCCGTCGGGCAGGGTCAGGTCCAGCACCACGCAGTCGTACTGGTAGAGCTTCACCTTCGCCAGGGCCTGCTGGTAGTCACCGGCCACCTCGCACACGTAGCCGCCGTGGCGCAGGTATTCCACCAGCGTGGCCTGCAACGACCGTTCGTCCTCAACTAAAAGCAGTTTCATAAAGCAGCGGAAAGCTAGAGCGGCCCGAAGCCGGGCCACCCGCGAAGGAACAGCGCAAATCTGAAGCAAATCTGTCGAAGTAGAGCTTCACTGATGGCGGACACTTTCCGAATAATGGGCCCAGGCGCCAGCTGGCAGGCCAGACGCAGCCGATTCGACCGTACTTTCCGGCTTCGCACACGACGTGGCTCACTACAGCCCGGCAAGCGCCGTCGGTTTTAGGGCCCGCACTTTCTGAAGCCAGTCTGCACGACCGGCCAGGCCTACAGCGGCTGCTCAGCTTCCTCGAAGCGGATGCCGTAGTCGGCGGCCAGCTCCGCAAGAATGGGCTCGTACAGGTCGGCGTGAATCGGGATGACGACGCCGCGGTGGGTGACGTGGCCCCGCGCCAGCCGCCGCACGGCCATGGCCAGCGGCAAACCCACGGTTTTGGCCATGGCCGTGTGGGTGGCATCGTCGCCGAGCACGACCAGGGACGACGTACGCCGGAACGGCTGCCCGCCGGCTTCGAAGTCGAACAGGTGCTGCATCACAATCATGTCTTGGTCGCCGGCCTGCAGGGCCCACTTGGTGGTGAGCAGGTGCTCCAGCAGCTGGGCCGGCGTGGCGTCGGCCAGGCCCACGGGCGTGGCGGTAAACAAGCCCAGCCAGGCCAGCTTCTGCATCTCGGGCCCGTCGGCGGCCAGCCCCAGGTAAGTGGCAAACTGCTCCGGCAGGCTGCCGGCCGCTGCTACCGGCAGATACGACTCCAGCAGCGCGGCCCAGGTCATATCGGCGGCGTTGCCCAGGTGCACCGAGTCGTCGGTGAGGCCCAAGCGCACCAGGGCCTGCCAGGCGGCCCCGTAGCCGGGTCGGCGCAGGGTGCCGCGCAAGATGGTCGGAATAGCCTCGAGGCCGTAGGGGGCACGGTAGCTGAGCGAGTCGCGGTTGGCGTAGCCCTCAAACTGCCCGTAGCCCGGCACGTCCAGCGTGTCGAGGCGGGCAAACAGTTGCTGGTAGGGTATAAAGCGCGGGTGGCCGTTTTCGAGAAATTTGGCCGTGCTCTGGCCCGCCAGCACCACGTTGCGCGGGTTCCAGGTAAACTTATACCGCCATGGGTTGTCGCCCTCCGAGGCCGGCGCCATCAGCCCCCCGCAGTACGACTTGAACGAGGTCAGCTGCCCGCCCCGCGCCCGGATGTGCGCCAGCGCCTGCATGGCCGACATATGGTCGAGTCCGGGGTCGAGGCCGCACTCCATCAGGATCAGGATGCCGGCTTGCTGAGCCTCCGCGTCCAGGGCCCGGATTTCCTCGCTCACGTAGCTGGCCGTAACCAGGTGGCGGCCGTGGCGCACGCAGGCCCGGGCTACGGGCAGGTGAAACAGCGCCGGCAGCATCGAAATAACGATGTCGGCCTGCGGCACCAGCTCATCGAGCAGCTCCGCGCGCTGAATATCGAAGGGCACGGCGCGGGCGTACTCGGCGTGGGCGGCCAGCACCGGCGCCAGGTGGGCTGGGTTCACGTCGGCCACGGTGAGCTGCCACCCCTCGGTGGGCGCGTGCGCCAACAGGTACGTAATCAGGGAAGAAGCCGAGCGGCCGGCACCG